>JAABUQ010004002.1_pt1 | contig 25923 bp, 24 predicted proteins | sample 5560001 | NCBI WGS metagenome assembly JAABUQ01 (sample SAMN10711888, study PRJNA513371) | rock metagenome | isolation source: Antarctica rocks | place: Antarctica: Victoria Land, Finger Mt nord | collected 2015-12-18 | reverse complement strand
TCGACCGGCCGATCATAGTGCGTGAAGGAGATCGATCCGCTCCAATCGCGCGAGCGGGCCGATCTCCGGACATCTTTTCCCCCTCTCAACCCGATCCCGATTTGGCGACGCGGTCACCGGCCTTCCCGGGCGGTGTCGCGCGTCAAGTCCCGGGAACCGGGCCCATCCGCCGCGTTGCGATTAGCGAGCGTAGGGCCGATCCCCGCCCCAAGGAGGCGTTGAATGCTCTCTCACGTCGACAATCAGTCCCGCTCCAAGACCGGCCCCCGGCGCGCGTTCACGCTGATCGAGCTGCTGGTCGTGATCGCGATCATCGCGGTCCTGATCGCGCTCCTGCTCCCTGCGGTCCAGGCGGCCCGCGAGGCGGCCAGGCGGAGCCAGTGCGTCAACAACCTGAAGCAGATCGGGCTCTCGCTGCACAACTACCACTCGACCACGGACTCATTCCCGCTCGGCGTCTCGCAGTATCAGCCGATCACCACGTTCTTCTGGGACAATTGGAGCGCGCAGTCGTTGCTGCTCAATTATCTCGAGCAGCCCGCGATGTACAACGCCTGCAACTTCTCGACCGGGAACAACCAGGGGGTCAACTTCCAGATCAACAGCACCGTGACCCTGAGCCGGATCGCCGGGTTCCTCTGCCCTTCCGACCCCTACGCGGGCTCCGGCGCCGTGAACGCCAACAACGCGAACAACAGCAACGATTGCAGCTACGTCGGGAGCTTCGGCACCACGACCCTCACCGCCCCGCCGGCCCCGCCGGGGACCTCGCAGGGGAGCACCGGCGTCTTCACCTATTACCGAAGCTACGGGATCCGCGACATCCTCGACGGCACCTCCAACACCATCGCCTTCTCCGAAGGGCTGGTCGGCGGGACCTCGGCCAACAAGTACCGGGGCACCGCCGTGTTGGGCGTGGGGACCACCAGCGACCAGTTGCTCGACGCCAACTCCAACCCGACGGCGATCCAGACCGGCCTGAATGCCTGCAACACGACCTTCCAGGCCGGCAGCAACCTCAACCAGTGGCGGGGGATCTATTGGGAGGTGGGCGCGATCGGCACCACGATGTTCAACACCATCGTCCCGCCCAACTCGAAGCTCTACCCCTGGAGCGCCTGCCGATCGTCCGGCGGCGGCTGGCCCGACCAGGCGACCTACGCCAACGCCTCCAGCGTCCACCCGGGCGGAGTCAACGTCCTGATGGCCGACGGCAGCGTCAAGTTCATCAAGGACACGGTGGCCCAGAGCATCTGGTGGGCGCTGGGGACCCGCGCCAACAGCGAGGTGATCTCCTCGGACTCGTATTGAGCCGGCCTCGACGGACCCTCTCGATCTCGCGGGATTCCACGGCGGCCGAGACCTCGTCTCGGCCGCCGCTCCCGTCGCGCCGGCCGGGCTCGACGCCGCTCGGGGCTCCCGGACGTTGGCGGCCGGGGGTGCTTGGCTTATACTGCGGGGGTCGGACCGATGTCGCCCTCGTCGGATCACCCGGACAGAGCTCGAGTGATTATGGACTTCGATCAGCCGTCGCGTCCCGGCCCGTCGGACCCCTCGGATCGCGCCCGGAATGGTGATTCGCCGCTCGCGGAGCCCTTCGACCCGCAAGGCGGTTCCTGGTTCGACCCCGAGGAGGAGCGGTGGCGGTCGCGGTCGAGGCTCCGCCGCCTGGGGTTCGGGTTTTCGACCTTGGCCCTGGCCTTGATCCTCGCCAGCCTGTCCGCGATCGGCTTCCTCCTCCTCTTCTTCACCGGGCGGATCCGCAACCCGGGCCTGCTCCTGGGGATCGACCACTGGGAGCTGATCCTGGAGACGGCGATCGTCTGGGTCTCGACGATCGGGGTCGCCTTGATCTGGGGCCGGTGGCCGGACGCGAGCTGGACCCGGCGGTCGGGGTTGCTCCTGATGATGTGCCTGGCGGACGTCGTGCTCTGGTCCTTGGATCATGCCAAGGAGCTCGGCCTGTCCAACGCCCAGGTCGGCCACGACTGGTTCCGGATCTCGCTCGGCCGGGCCCTGGGCTGGTCGGAGTTCGCCCTGATCGCCAGCCTGTCCGCCGACCTGGCGACCCGCCTCGGCGACCCCCAGGCCGCCGAGTTCGGCAAGGCGGCCCGCTCGATGGCCACGACCGGGGCGATGGCCTGGTTCCTGTATTTCTGCTACCAGACCAACTGGGATACGCCGATCTGGCCCCTCCGGATGCGGCGGCCCGACCACAACACGATCCTGCTCATGCTGGGCACGCTCGTCATGAGCTCGATCGCCTTGGTCCAGGTCAGCACGTTGAGCCTGCTCGCCAGCCGTTGTTGCGGCAAGGCCCTCCGCGAGATGGCAATCGAGGACCGCAAGCGCGACCAGTTCCCCGACTTTTGAGTCGCGACCCGTTCAGCCTGGCGGCCGGTCGTCCGACGCCGGGCCGATCGGGAGCAATTCGCGGAGCGACTTGGGCAGGGGGAAGTGGACGTTCTCGTCGCGGATCCACTCTTCGCGGATCGTCGCGCCGAAGTGGTTTTGCAGGTAAGAGATGCATTCCTGGACCACGTCTTCGGGCGCGCTCGCCCCGGCGGTGATCAGGACGGTCTCGACGCCGACGAACCACGAATCGTCGAGGTCGGCCACGCCGTCGATGAGGTGCCCGGTGGGCCCGAAGGATCGGGCGATCTCGGCCAGCCGCTTGCTGTTCGAGCTGTTCTGGCTGCCCAGGACGAGGACGAGGTCGGCCTGGCCGGCCAGCTCCCGGACCGCTTCCTGACGGTTCTGGGTGGCGTAGCAGATGTCATCCTTGGGCGGGTTGGCGATCCTCGGGAACTTCGCCCGCAAGGCCGCGATCACGACGTTGGCGTCGTCGACGCTCAAGGTGGTCTGGGTCAGGTAGGCCACCCGGGTCGTCGTGGGCAGGTCCAGGGCCTCGACATCGGCGGCGGTCTCGACCAAGATCATCCGGTCGGGTGCCTCGCCCATCGTGCCGATGACCTCGTCGTGCCCCTCGTGCCCGATCAGGACGATGGTGTATCCTTCCCGAGCATATTTCACGGCTTCGAGGTGGACCTTGGTGACCAGGGGGCAAGTCGCGTCGATGGCCCGGAGGTCGCGCGCCTTGGCCTGCTCGCGGATCTGGGGGGAAACGCCGTGGGCGCTGTAAAGCAGAGGGGCGCCGGAGGGGACCTCTTCCAAGGTCTCGACAAAGACGACGCCTCGGCTCTTGAAGCGCTCGACGACGTATTTGTTGTGGACGATCTCGTGGTAGACGTAGACCGGGGCGCCGAAGAAGTCGAGCGAACGTTCCAGGCTCTCGATCGCCATGTTCACCCCGGCGCAGAAGCCTCGGGGGTTCGCCAGGATGATCTGCATCGCGGGGTTCAACCTCCGTCGCGTCCTCGAGCCCGACCGTCGAGCGCCCATCGTAAACATTCCGCCCCCGGCGGGAAAGCCGGGCCGGCCTTGAGCGGCGGCCCGACGCTGGTCATCCGGGCCGGCCTTGCGGTATCATCCGACGTCGCATCGAGTTGGGAGGCGTGATGGGACCGAACGAAGTGCTGCTCCGCGACGCCGAGGGATTCGGGGCCGCGCTGGACGACCTGGCCCGGCGGATCGCCGAGGGGCGGCGGGCCGGGGTGCCGATCGGTCTGGTCGGGATCCGGACCCGGGGCGTGCCGATCGCCCGGCGGCTCGCCGACCGTCTGTCCCGCCTGACCGGCGAAGCCGTCCCCGTGGGCGCCCTCGACATCACGCTCTACCGCGACGACCTGGGGAATGGCAATCGCTGGCCCGTCCTGCTGGGGACCGAGATCCCCTTCGGCGTGGACGGCCGGGAGATCATCCTGGTCGACGACGTCCTGTACACCGGCCGGACGATCCGGGCGGCCTTGAATGCCATCTGCGACCTCGGCCGGCCGGCGATGGTCCGCCTGGTGGTCCTGGTCGATCGAGGGCACCGCGAGCTACCGATCCGGCCGGACGCCGCCGGCCTGATCGTCGCCACCCTCCGCGAGGAGACCGTCCGGGTCCGGGTCGAGCCGGTTGACGGATCCGACGAGATCGTCAAGGTCGTCCGGAGCCGGCCCGAGGCCCCGTCGAGCGAGGCCGACCGATGATCGAGACCGCCACGCCCCATGCGTGGACCCGGAAGCACTTGCTCGGGCTCGAAGACCTCTCGAAAGAGGAGATCGTCGCGGTCCTCGACACGGCCGAGTCGTTCTCGGAGGTCTCGCGGCGGAGCCGCAAGAAGGTCCCCGCCCTGACCGGCCGGGTCGTCTTCAACCTGTTCTTCGAGAACTCGACCCGGACCCGGACCAGCTTCAGCCTGGCGGCCAAGCGCCTCTCCGCCGACGTCCAGGACTTCTCGGCCAGCGTCTCCAGCCTCACCAAGGGCGAAACCTTCATCGACACCGCCCGGAACATCGAGGCGATGGGCGCCGATATCCTGGTGATCCGCCACCCGACCCCGGGCGCGCCTCACCTGCTCTCGAAGCACGTCCGCTGCTCGATCATCAACGCCGGCGACGGGGCCCACGAGCACCCGACCCAGGGTCTGCTCGACCTCCTGACGATCCGCCGGGCCAAGGGGCGGATCGAAGGCCTGACCGTCGGCCTGATCGGCGACATCGGCCACTCCCGGGTCGCCCGGTCCGACCTCTGGGGCCTGCTCAAGCTCGGGGCCAAGGTCATCCTCTGCGGCCCGCCAACCCTCGTCTCCAAAGGCTTCGAGAAGCTCGGCTGCGAGGTCGCCCACAAGCTCGACGACGTCCTGCCCCGCTGCGACGTCGTCAACGCCCTCCGGATCCAACTCGAACGGCAGGAGCGCGGGTTGTTCCCCTCGCTCAACGAATACTTCCAGCTCTACGGCCTCACCGGCGAGCGATTGGCCAGGGCCCGCCCCGACCTCCTGGTCCTGGCCCCCGGCCCGATCAACCGGGGGGTCGAGCTGACGCCCGAGGTCGCCGACGGCCCGCAATCCGCCATCCTCGACCAGGTCACCAACGGCCTGGCCGTCCGGATGGCCGTGCTCTACCTCGTCAGCGGCCGGGGGGCACCCGATCTGTCGGGCCCCTGAGCGATCACCTCGTCGCAATGAGGCCGAGGATCAGGATGACGGCGACCGCCTCGCGATAGGCGATGTCGCGGACCCCGAAGACCGGGATCGCGAACTTCCGCCAGAACGCCCCGACGAAGCAGGCCGCCAGCAGCACGATCGACCCGTATCGGATCGCATCGAGCGAGGTCGAGAAGATCAGCCCCGGTAAGGAAACTCCACCGGCCCGCCCCGAGGTGAGCACGAATAGGAGGAATCCGATGGCGGCCTGGAAGCCGAACAACCCGGCGTTGAAGCCCCAGGTGATCCGCGATCGAGGGTCGCCGGCTTCCTTCTCGGGGCCCACCACCCGGTCCTCGGCATCGAGCATCGTTGCCATCGCTGGAACCTCCGGCGCGAGCGGATCGGAACGAACCCTGTCATTCGTTCGCGTCGGGGCGGGAATTATTGGGCGCCCTCGGTCCGATCCTCAGCGCGAAAGGCTCCGGCAGATCGCCAGGAAGGTCGCCTTGTCCCCATCGAACTCCTTGCCGGGCGACTCGCAGAGGACCGAGACCCTCCGGTCGTTGCTCAGCAAGGTCACGCGGATCCCCCGGATCTTGCCGCCGAACATCCCGCCGCCGGAGCCGGTGAACGTCGCGATCCGCCCTTCGCCGAGGCCGGCCCCTTTGAAGAGGGCCGGCTCGCTCTCCTGGTAGTCGGAATAAAGCTCGGAGGCGTTCTTCTTGTAGCGCTCGTGGGCCCCGTGGACCGGGGCCAGCTCGCTCCCCTCCGGGTAATTGCCGCTGGAGGGGCCGGCCATGAGCGAGCCGGCGATGTCGGCGAAGACCTGGACCTTGGCCGACCCCTTGGTCAACCGGACCCAGGAATACATGTTGTCGGGACGGCTGCCGGTCTCGGTCGCCCAGCCCGTCGGATAGCGGAGCCGGAAGGCGTTGTCGGCCGGCGCGAAGTTGTTCGAGAGCAGCCCGGCGTCGGCCGCGGGGTCGCCCCCGCCCACGGCGAGGTCCTTCGGAGCGGGAGCGGGCGCCGGAGGGCCCGACCGCCCCCCGACCTTCTTGGTCATCCGGATGAGCTGGACCACCTTGTTGCCGCTCGACGGGTCGTACAGGTCGAGGGTCGCCCGGCCCAGCGCGACCTTGTATTCGAGCTCGCCGGCGGGCACTTCCTCACCTTCCTCGTCCTTCTCGGCCGGGAAGCTGAGCTTGAGCCGGTCGCCCTGGAGCGCGTAGGTCCCCTTGGAGGTGAAATTGCCTTCGCGGGTCATCACCGCCCGCTTCTGGTGGTCGAGGAGGAGCGCGTAGGTGTTGTGGGTGAGGAACTTGCCGATCTCGTGCTCGGTCCGCGACCCTTCCCACGAGCCGACGATCGAGGGCGGCTTGAAGAACATGTCGTAGCCGAGGAAGCCCAGGAGGGCGAGGCAGACCACCGCCCCCGCGCCGATGCCGGCGAGCACCCGCTTGTCGAGGGCGTCGCCGCCCCCTTCGCCGCCCGCGCCCTTCCGCTTTTTCTTCTTCTTGCCGGCTTTCTTCTTCTTCGGCTCGGCCTGGGACGCCGGGGCCGGGGCGAGCCGAGGCAGGACGACCTCGGCCCCCTCGGCGACGTCCTCGCCCGCCGAGGCGAGGAGGTCGGCATACGGCGAGTCCGCCCCCCGGGCCGGTCCGGGCGGGAAGGCCCCCGACGCGGCCTTGCCGACCTCCGCCGTCTCCCGGACCCGCTTCGGAGAGCCCGAGGTGGTCCGCTCGACAAAACCCTTGGCCAGCAGCTCGCCGATCATCCGCTCGCAGGCCGAGAGGGCCTCCGCCTCGCTGGCGAAGTCCTTCTGCTTCTGGGCGAGGTCGTCCCCCTCCTTGCCCTGGGAGACCTTCAGGCGAGGCCCGGCCACCTCGAAGACGACGAGCTTCCGCGCCGACCCGGTTCCGCTGGTGAAGGTTCTCATCGGGGGGAGGCTCCAAGTCGGGGGGATGCGAGGCCAGGGGCCCGGTTCGATCGGACGACCGAGGGCCGGGCGATCAAGCTAACGCGGCTCACCGGCGTTGGTCAATCGGATTCTTCAAGTATTCACACTTCTTTTTGAGGATCGCGGAGTACGGCCCCCAACCGCGCGGGAGCGACCTTCGCCGCGAGCCGATCGAGATGCCGGGAGGGCGACGCAGCCGTTTGTGCCCGGCCGGGGTCGGGCCTTATGATGGAGCCCTCGACCCGCTCGCGAGGCCCGGCCGGCCCCGGGCCGGGCGATCGCCAGTCTTCGCGGAGGGTTCCGACGTGCAGACGATCCTGATCCAAGGCGGGCGCGTCATCGACCCGAGCCAGGGCATCGACCGGGAGGCGGACGTTTACCTGGACCGAGGCCGCGTCGCCTCGATCGGCGCAGCCCCGGGCTCGGCCGACGTCGTCATCGACGCCCGGGGGATGATCGTCTGCCCGGGCTTGATCGACGCCCACGTCCACCTCCGCGAGCCCGGCAACGAGGAGGACGAGACGATCGCCACCGGGGCCCGGGCGGCCCTGGCCGGCGGCTGCACCTCGGTCGCCTGCATGCCCAACACCCGGCCGGCGATCGACAGCCAGGGGGCGGCCGAGTTCGTCGTCCTCCAGGCCAGGCGTGCCCGCCAGGCCAACGTCTTCCCCGTCGGCGCCGTCAGCAAGGGGCGCGAGGGGGTCGAGCTCGCCGAGCTGGGCCAGCTCGTCGCCGGAGGGGCCGTGGCCTTCACCGACGACGGGGCCCCCGTCGCCTCGGCCTCCCTGATGCGGCGGGCCCTGCAATACGCCAAGATGTTCGACCGCTGCATCATGCAGCATTGCCAGGTCTTGGAGTTGACGGTCGGCGGGGTGATGAACGAGGGGTTCGAATCGATGAAGCTCGGCCTGGGCGGGATGCCCGCCGCCGCCGAGGACATCATGGTCGCCCGCGACATCCGGCTCGCCGAGATCACCGGCGGCCGGCTCCACATCCAGCATATCTCCACCGAGCGGGCCGTCGAGCTCGTCCGCGAGGGCAAGCGGCGCGGGATCGACGTGACGGCCGAAGCCTGCCCGCACCACTTCACCCTGACCGACGAGCGGCTCCGGACGTTCGACTCCAACTACAAGATGAACCCCCCCCTGCGGACCCGGCCCGACGTCGACGCCGTGATCGGCGGCCTCCGCGACGGCACGATCGACCTCCTGGCGACCGACCATGCCCCCCACGCCGCCGAGAAGAAGCTCCGCGAGCTCGACCAGGCCCCCTTCGGGATCGTCGGCCTGGAGACCCTGATCCCGATCGTCGCCCTGGCCCTGATCGAGCCCGGCCACCTCACCTGGTCCGGCGCGATCCGCAAGCTGACCGTCGAGCCCGCCAAGCTCCTCGGGATCGACAAGGGCACGCTCCGCCCCGGGGCCGACGCCGACCTGACGATCATCGATCCCGCCACCCCCTGGACCATCGACCCCTCGGCCTTCTACTCCAAGAGCCGCAACACCCCCTACGCCGGCTGGGAGGTCCGGGCGAGGGCCCACACGGCGATCGTCGCGGGCGAGGTCCGCTACACGCTCGGCGGGATCGTCCGCGAGTCGGCGACGCGGGCGACGCCGTGATCGGGCCCTCGATTTGCCCCGGGCTGGCCCGACGACTATCCTGAGAGGGTGGGAGTCTCGGATCCGGCCCGGCCTCGTCGCCCGCTGTCAGCCCAATAATGCGTACACTGATCGATGGTTACAACCTGATGTACGCCGGCGGCTTGCTCGGCCAGAAGTTCGGTCCCGAGGGGTTTCGGAAGGCGCGCCACCGGTTCCTCACCGACCTTGCCGCGACCTTGGAGCCGGTCGAGGCCCACCTCACGACCGTCGTCTTCGACGCGGCGGACTCGCCGCCGAACGTATCGGCCTCGACCCGACACAAGGGGATGACGATCCTCTACGCGGTGGACGTCGAGAGCGCCGACGACCGGATCGAGGACCTGATCGCCCATCACTCCAGCCCGAAGACGCTCACCGTGGTCTCCTCCGACAACCGGATCCGCCGGGCGGCGGCCCGGCGGAAGGCCCGGGTGATGTCGGCCGACGAATATTGGTGCCAGATGGACTCTCGCAAGGACCGCCGCCCTCAACCCGTCGAACCCGCCCGGCCGGTCGCCCCGGCCTCGGCCGAGGCCGATTTCTGGCTCGAGGAGTTCCGCGACCTCGCCGAGTCCGAGGAGGCCCGCGAGGCGTTCGCCCGCGACCCGATCTTCCCCAGCGACGAAGAAATCGCCGAGATCGCCCGCCAGGTCGACGACGAGTTTCGCCGCCGTTGATGGACCCTCGGCCGGGCCCCGCTGGGGTCTGGCACCCTCCCCCCGCCTGTGGTAGAACCGGCTCCGAAGGACTGAGATCGGCCCCGACCGGCCCGGATGCCCACACCGCACGCAAGGCAAGGCCCCAAGCCCCATGAAAGTCCACGAGTACCAGGCCAAGGATCTGCTCAAGGCCGCCGGCGTCGCCGTCCCCGAGGGGATCGTGGCGACCACGCCCGACGAGGCCGCCGAGGCGTTCGACAAGCTCGGGGGCGGCCTGATCGTCGTCAAGGCCCAGGTCCACGCCGGCGGACGGGGCAAGGGGATCGCGATCGGCCCCGACGACGACCGAGGCGAGGCCCTGGAGATCGCCAGCGGCCTCAAGCCCCGCAAGGAAGGGATGGCCAAAGGCGTCCAGCTCGTCCGGACCAGGGAAGATGCCAGGCGGGCCGCCTCCGAACTGCTCGGCAAGACCCTGGTCACCTACCAGACCGGGGCCGTCGGGCAGATGATCAAGAAGGTTTTGGTGACCGTCGGCCATGACATCACCGCCGAGCTCTACCTCGGCCTGGCGGTGGATCGGGCCTTGCGGTGCCCCGTCCTGATGGCGACGACGGAGGGGGGCGTCGACATCGAGATCGTCGCCCACCAGTCGCCCGAGAAGATCCACCGCGAGCCGATCGACGTCGGCACCGGCCTGCTCGACTTCCAGGCCCGCAAGGTCTGCCGCGCCCTCGGCCTGAAGGGCGAGGCGACCAAGAACGGCGAGAAGTTCCTCAAGGCGTTCGTCCGCTTCTTCCTCGACTCCGACGCCTCGCTCGCCGAGATCAACCCCCTGATCGTGACCGACAAGGGCCAGGTGCTCGCCCTCGACGCCAAGCTCAACTTCGACGATAACGCGATGTTCCGCCACAAGGACATCGCCTCCCTGATCGATGTCGACGAGGAAGACCCCAACGAGCTCCGGGCCGGCAAGAGCGGCCTGAGCTACGTCAGCCTCGACGGCGACATCGCCTGCCTCGTCAACGGCGCGGGCCTGGCCATGAGCACGATGGACCTGATCAAGTACCACGGCGGCGAGCCCGCCAACTTCCTCGACGTCGGCGGCGGGGCCCAGAAAGACCAGGTTCTCGAAGCCTTCCGGATCCTCCTGGCCGACCCCCACGTCAAGGGGGTCCTGGTCAACATCTTCGGCGGGATCATGAAGTGCGACACGATCGCCTCGGCCCTCCTGGCCGCCTACGACGAGATCGACTTCAAGGTCCCCCTGGTCGTCCGGCTCGAAGGCACCAACGTCGAGCTGGGCAAGAAGCTCCTCGACGAGTCCGGCCGCAAGATCATCACCGCGATCGGCCTGACCGACGCCGCCCGGAAGATCGTCGCCGCCGCCAAGGGCGCGGCCTGATCGCCTCGTTGATCCCCAAAAGGGAGGACCGATGGGCCAGACGCTCGAAAGACCGGCGACGATCGACGACCTTCAAGGGGTCGAAGGCAAGGCCGAATTGATCGCCGGGAGGATCGTCCGATTCATGTCAAGCGGGGTATCACCCTCTCGGGTCGCCTTCGAGATCGCCGTGAGCCTGCGAGGTCATGCCCAGGGGAGCGGCAACGGCCTGGCGTTCGCCGACGGTATCGGTTACGCCATCGAGCCACCCTTGGTCAACTGGCGTCAGTCGTTCTCGCCCGACGCCTCTTACTACCTGGGGCCCCTGCCGGCCAATTTGATGCGATTCATCTCGGGAGCCCCGACCTTCGCCGTCGAGGTCCGGAGCGAGAACGATTACAGCCCATCGGCGCTGGCGGAGATGGCGGCGAAGCGGGCCGACTACTTCGAGGCCGGCACCTTGATCGTCTGGGACGTGGACCCGCTGGCCAGGCTCATCATCGCCTACCAAGGGGACTCCGACGCTCCCTCGGCCAGCTTCGGGCCGGGCCAGGTCGCCGAGGCCGAGCCGGCCGTCCCCGGATGGCGGCTGACGGTCGATGACCTTTTCTCCTGAGTCGATCCCGAGCGGCCAAAGGCCGGAGCAAGGGCTTATGGACACCGAGACGATGGGTCGAGTCACCACCGAGGCGGTCCTCGAGAACGCCGGGGATTTGTGGGGCCTGGACCAAGGGTTGATCTCCGCGGAGGATGTCCGTCGGATCGAGATGCAGGACGCATTGGTGGACACGGGGGCCACCCTGATCTCCATGCCCCTGCGGCTGATCGAGCGGCTGGGCCTGGAGCGGATCGCGACGAAGCGGGTCCGGGGGGCTACCGGGGTGGGCGAGTCCGGCCTTTATAGCGCGGTGAGGCTGACCATCCAGGGCCGAGCCTGCACGATGGACGTGCTCGAAGTCCCGGACGACATCCCCGTGCTGATCGGCCAGCTCCCCCTGGAACATCTCGATTTCGTCGTCGACCTCCGCGAACGCAAGCTGGTCGGCAACCCCAGGCACGGCGGCGAGCATATCTACGAGATGTATTGATCCCGGTCCGACATCCTTCGCCCTCGACAGGCACGGAATCCAACGCATGAGCATCTTGGTCGACAAGACGACGCGGTTGATCTGCCAGGGGATCACCGGCAAGGCGGGCGCGTTCCACAGCGAGCAGTGCCGCGACTACGGCACCACGCTCGTCGGCGGGGTCACGCCCGGCAAAGGGGGGGCTTCCACCCTGGGCGTGCCCGTCTTCGACACCTGCGCCGAGGCCGTCGCGCAGGCGGGCGCCAACGCCTCGATGATCTTCGTCCCCCCGCCCTTCGCCGCCGACTCGATCCTGGAAGCGGCCGACGCCGGGATCCCCCTGATCATCTGCATCACCGAAGGCATCCCGGTGCTCGACATGGCCCGGGCCGTCGCCTACCTCAAGATGCACCACCCCGAGACCCGGCTGATCGGGCCGAATTGCCCCGGCGTGATCACCCCGGGCCAGTGCAAGATCGGGATCATGCCCGGCTACATCCACAAGGCCGGCCGGGTCGGCGTGGTCAGCCGCTCGGGCACCCTGACCTACGAGGCGGTCTGGCAGCTCACCAACCTGGGGATCGGCCAGAGCACCTGCGTCGGGATCGGCGGCGACCCGGTCAACGGGACGAGCTTCTCCGACGTCCTGATGATGTTCGAGGCCGACCCCGACACCGAGGCCGTGATGATGATGGGCGAGATCGGCGGCGACGCCGAGGAGAAGGCGGCCGAGCTCAAGACGCTCGGCAAGTTCACCAAGCCGATCGCCGCCTTCATCGCCGGCCAGACCGCCCCCCCCGGCAAGCGGATGGGACACGCGGGGGCCATCATCTCCGGCGGCTCGGGCAAGGCCGAGGACAAGATCGCCGCGCTCGAAGGCGCCGGGATCCGCGTCGCCAAGAGCCCCGCCGACATGGGCGTGACCCTCCAGGCGGCCCTCAAGGGTTGAGGCCCCGATGAGCGAACCCGAGTCGACCAACCCCTGGACGACCCTCGCCGGCCGACCGATCTACGAAAACCCCTGGATCTCCGTCCGGGAGGACGACGTCATCCGGCCCGACGGGCTCCCCGGGATCTACGGGGTCGTCCATTTCAAGAACCGGGCGGTGGGCGTCCTGCCCGTCGACCACGAGGGCCATATCTGGCTCGTCGGGCAGCACCGGTACCCGCTCGGCGAGTATTCCTGGGAGATCCCCGAAGGGGGGGGCCCCGAAGCCGAGTCGCCCGAGGAGACCGCCCGGCGCGAGCTTCGCGAGGAGACCGGCCTCACGGCGACCCACCTCGAACTCATCGCCCGATCGCACCTCTCGAACTCGGTCAGCGACGAGGTGGCCTATCTCTACCGGGCCACCGGGCTGACACCGGGCGAGTACGAGCCTGAAGGGACCGAACGACTCGCGGTTCGCCGGGTCGATTGGGAAACGGCATGGTCGATGACGCTCGGAGGCCGGATCACCGATTCCATGAGCCTGATCGCCCTCCTCCATGAGGCCGTCCGACGGTCGGCGAACCTGGGCTGATTTCCCATCCCCGTTTTGTGCCGTGTCCCATCTCAAGGTCATCGGGCCGCCAGCGGGCTCCGGCCGAAGATCGCCTCGCGGGGGAAGTTCCGGCCGGGGCAGGCCGTGGGGGTGCTCGCGAACTGATCGTGGGTCCCCACATGATCGGTGGCGATCCGGTATCGCTTCTCCAGGTAGTTGACCAGGGCCGCCGCGGCGGCGACCTGCTTCGGGGTCGGGGCCGAGTGGTCGAAGTTCCCGACGAGGCAGATGCCGATGCCGTACTCGTTGACGTCCGGCGTCTTCCCGTTGCGGCAGTGGACGCCCGGCTTCTGGTCGATCCACCGGCCCGAAGCCTCGACTTGGCCGTCCGGCGTGTCGGTGCCATTGCCGATCACGAAGTGGTAGCCGCAGCCCTCATGGCCGAGGACCTTCCGGTGGTCGCGATCGATCTGGTCGTACCCTCCGCTCGGGTTCGCCGAATGGTGGACGACGACGTATTTCCAGGGGCGATCCGCCTTGGCGGGCCGGAGCAGGTCATTCGGGCTCGCCAGGAACGGCTTGACCCGCTCGATCATCGAGGTGGCGGGGAGGCTCCGAGGGATGAGCATCCGCCCGCTCGTGCCGCGCACCGAGCTCGGGCGGGCGGTGTTCGGCCGGGTCAGTTCCGGGCTGGCGGAGTCGGCGGGTTGAGCCGATTCGGGCGTGGTCGTCTCGATCCGCAACGACGGCTCGTCCTCGGCCGCGCGCGGGACGGGCGGCGACACCTCGGCCTTGATCACCGAGTCGCCCGAGGCCGTGGACGAAGTGGCGGGAATCGGGGCCAGGAACGGCTCGGCCGGGTCCGGCTCGGTCGTCATCGCCCGGGCCGGCCGCGAAGGGACGACCGTGGCCGGGGAGAGGACCGGCGCCCCATAGACCGGACGCATCGCGCTTCGCCGATGACCGCACCCGCCAGCGGGGACCAGGATGGCCGAGACCAGGGCCAAAGCCAGGAGTCGCGAGGCGCGAGGATACCGAAAATGGCGAATGGCCATCAGGAAACTCCGGTAGGACGGAAGGTTGGGGGCGATCGGCGGGGTGGTTTCGAGGTGCGTCGGCGGGATCACCACAGCAACCGAGATGCCACTATCTCGTGACCGACCCGCAAAGTCGATCGGGCGCCTCGTCCGTTCGGCTCAAGTCTACACCCCGCTTGGCCGGAGGCGAACTCGGAGCAGGATTTTGTGAAAAATACATTCAAGATGGAGCTGAGCATCGTCGACGGATCATTCACCGACGTTGTAAGAAGGGGCGGGCGCCGGTTTCGGGGCCGCGAGGCGGTAAGACCGTCGATCGAGCCGGCCCGTCGCCGGTCCAACTCCCGGGTTGTCCCGCCGTCCTCGAGCGAGCCCGATCACCCGGTTGGTTGGTCCTTCGTCTCGTCACTTTGGTCCAACTCATCGAGTTCGGCCACATGGAACCCTTCGCCGAGCAAGGCGCTCAGCTGCAGGCCCACCAGCGCCTCGCTCGGGCTCTTGCGATCGAACACGAGATTCAAGTAGGGTTCGGCGCCGACGAGGACGGCTCGGGGCTTGCCGTGGACGGTCAGGACGTACCTCACCTCCTCGCGTTCCAACTCGCGGAGGATCGCCGGCAGATTCTGGTGGAGTTCGCGGCTCCCGATGATCCGGACGGGCATCTCAGGCGATTGATCCGCCATGCTGGGCAAACTCCTCGATCGAGGCCAGTCGTCGGCCAGGAGACGGTGCGAGGTCGCACCGTCCCGTCGGAGCGACGGAGGGCATTCGATCCGATGGTGAAAAGGGGACTTCCCGGCGGGAGATGGGAGTGGCGGAAACGCGGTCATCCCGCCTCGGGCGGACATCCACGGCGGGGTCGATCGCGGGAGATTTCGCGGGCCCCGAGCTTCGGCTCGATCCCCTGTATTATCGAGCGACGCCGCGTCGAAAGCAAGCAGGGTTGGGCCCGCGGACCGGCCTCGGCGATCGATGACGTCAAGCGGATACCGGGAGGTTCGGCGAAGGGGCGTCGAAGAGGTCGGCGAGGCGTTCGGGTTCCGGGGGTTTGGTGGCCAGGCTGACCAGGACCCCGGCGGCCAGGGACGAGAGCAGGCCCCAGACGCACGGTTCGAAGCCGAGGAGGTACCAGGCCCCGAACCCTTGCGGCGGCGGGCCGATCCGCTGGTCGAAGCCCCCCAGGCCCCGATACGAGCCGTAGGAGTAGAGGGCCAGGGTCACGCCCGCCCCGGCGCCCATCGCGGCGATGGCCCCGGCCGCCGTCGCCCGACGCCAGAACGCCCCCATCAACGCCGGCATCAGGAAGGCCGAGGCCATCCCCGCGCTGGCGAAGACCACGATCAATTGGAGATAGCGGGGCGGGTGGATCGCGAACGCCGCCGCCACCAGGCCCACCCCGACCGTCGCCGAGTAGCTGGCCCGCGCGATCTCCCGCTCCGAGGCCCGGGGGCGGACGAAGCGCTGGTACACGTCGCGGACCAGGCCCGAGGCGACGATCAGGAGGAACCCGCTGACGGTGCTCATCACCGCGCCGTAGGGGGCGGCCAGGATCAGGCCGGCGACGTAGGGGTTCGCCAGGTGGATCACCAGGCGGGGCATCACCTCGTCCGGCTTCTCCAGGCCGGGCAGGATCGACCGGGCGGCGACGAAGATGAAGATCAAGGGGATGTAGATGAGGATGTTGTAGCCGGTCAGGTAGAGGATCGACCAGCGGAGCGTCCGGGAGTCGCGGAAGGCCATCAGGCGGACCATCGTCGAGGGCTGGCCCATCCCGGTGATCGCCCACATGACGAAGAAGGACAGGGCCAGGCCCAAGGGGTGGAAGTCCCGCCCCGCTCCCGGGCCGAAGGCGAAGCCGTCGCCGGCGATGGCCATGCCCTTGGCGGTCGCCGCCCCCAGGCCGCCCGAGGCGGCCATCGCCATCGGGAGGAGGATCACGACCCCGACGGCCATGATCAGGCTCTGGAAGACGTCGGTCCAGACCGCCGCCAGGAAGCCGCCATACGCGGTGTAGGCGACCACCGTGAGCGTGAAGATCGCCAGGCCGGCGAGGTAGCCGGCGTCGACGTCCACCGCCAGGTCGTCGCTCGAGGCCCAGGCGTAGGCCGAACTCGGCAGGATGATCTTCATGATCACCCCGCCCGCCTTGAACTGGGGGACGAGGTTGCACGTCAGGAAGAAGATGATCAGGAGGCTGGTGAAGAGGCCCAAGGCCGGGCTGCCGAACCGCTCGCGGAAGAGGTCGGGCAGGGTGATCGCCCCGGTCTTCCTCGAAAGCTGGCCGATCCGCTTGCCCAGCACGCCCAGGACCGTCAGGGGGGCGATCATGAACGAGGCGATCCAGAGGCCGACCACCCAGCCGAAGCTGTAGACCAGCGACGGGAAGCCCATGAACGTCCCGCCGCTCATCACCGCCGCGGTGAGGGCGACCGCCAGGGCCCCGAGCGAGCGGTTGCCGAGGAAGTATTTGGGCAGGAAGCCCGCCTTCCCGCCGGCCACGCGGTTCGCCACGACCCCCAAGCCCAGCGAGATCAGCGTGAAGGCCACCAGGGCGAGCAAGGTCGCCGGGTGGGCCGCGACGGGCAGGGCCGCCTCAAGCATCAGGGGCGCCCCCCCGGATCTCGTGCTCGAGGTCGATCGCGCGGTCCTGGCCCAGATCATCATCGATCATCCGAAAACCCGCGAACCAGACCGTGAAGACCGCGCAAACGCCCCAGGGGACGAGGTAGCCCCAGAAGGCCCACGAGGGAACCCCGAGGATCGGCCGGACGTCCTCCGGGCCCAAGGGGCGCTCGGGCGAGCGATACCCGAAGGCCCACGAGTACAAGCAGCAATAGAGCGTGCTGGCCAGCCAGGCCAGGCCGATCCAGGTCGCCTCGCGGCGAGCGTTCCGGACGACGGGATCGATCACCTTGGGCCTTCGCTCCTGGACGCGGGGGATCCGCCGGGCTTCGCCCGGTCAATCGCGGGCCTTGCCGCCCAACGACGCCTCGAAGAAGCCGACGAGCTGCTCCGAGACGTATTTCCGGCCTTCCTCCTTGCGGGAGGAGTGGCGCTCCTCGGGCAAGGGTAGGAGCCGGAACGGCTTGTCGGCCGCGATCAGGGCGGAGACGAGCCGGGCGGTGTGGCGGAAGTGGACGTTCTCGTCGACCATCCCGTGGACGATCAGGAGGTCCCCCTTGATCCGATCGACCCGGCCCAGGACCGAGGCGGTCCGGTAGCCCGACGGGTTGTCGGCGGGCGTGCCCATGTACCGCTCGGTGTAGCAGGTGTCGTAGCCGTCCCAGTCGGTCACGGGGGCGACGGCCACGCCGGCCCGGAAGACCTCGGGGGCCTCGGTCAAGCAGCGGAGCGTCATGTAACCCCCGTAGCTGGACCCGGTCACGCCCACCCGCTTGGGATCCACCTCGGGCCGGGTCCGGGCGAGGAAGGCCACGCCGTCGACCTGGTCGCGGACCTCGACCGACCCCAAGTTCCGGCCGATCGCCGACTCGAAGGTTAGGCCCCTCCGGCTCGACCCTCGGTTGTCCATCTTCCAGACCGCGAACCCGCGCCCGGCCAGGAGCTGGGCATTGAGGTCGGCCGTCAGGTTCCAGACCTCCGACACATACTGGACGTGCGGGCCGCCGTAGAGCATCACGACCAGGGGAGCCTTCGGGCCCAGGGCCGACGACCGGGGCGGGTAGTAGGCCCCATAGAGCTCGGCCCCGCTCCGCCCCTTGAACGGGACGATCTCGGGCGGGACCAGGGCGAGCTCGGCGACCCGGGGGTCCGACCTGGCGGCGTCGTCGAGCTCGGAGATCACCCGGCCATCGCGGGCGACGAGCCGCGTGACCGGCGGCCGGGCCCGGCTGGAAAAGGTATCCACGTACGACTCGCCGTCCTTCGCCACCGTGGCCCGGTGGGTGCCCGGCTCGGTCGTCACCTTGATCCGAGGCTCGCCGTCGAGCGAGACCCGGTGCAGGTGCCGTTCGAGCGGGCTGGCGATCCCGGCCGAGAACCAGACCTCGCGCCGCCTGGCGTCGACGTGGTCGACCGCGTCGACCGGCCAATCCCCCTCGGTCAAGGCCCGGAGGAGCTTGCCGTCGCGGTCGTGGAGCTGGAGGTGGCGGAAGCCCGACCGCTCGGTCGACCAGAGGATCTCGCCGGTCCCCTCGATCGCGCGGAGGTCGTTGTGGAGGTTGACCCAGGAGTCGGACTTCTCCTCGATCAAGAGGGGCGACCGGCCCGACCCCAGGTCGATCCGATGGAGCCGGAGCGACTTCTGGTCCCGCGCCAGGATCTGGACGAGGAGATCGGTCGGGCCATCCCAGTCGACCCGGGCGAGGTAGAAGTCATCGCCGGCGACCGGCAGGGCCAGCCAGGTCGTCTCGCCGCCCTCGGCCGACACGACGCCGAGCCGGACCTTGGCGTTGCTCGCCCCCGAGAACGGGTAGCGGTGCGCCTCGACGGAAACCTCGGCCTCCCCCTGATGGACGATCGAGTAGAGGGGGATCGGCCGCTCGTCGGTCTCCTGGTAGGCGATCTTCGAGCCGTCGGGCGACCACCAGTAGCCGGTCGATCGATCCATCTCCTCTTGCGCCATGAACTCGGCCAGGGCGTGGGTCAGGCCGTCGGTGGCGCCCCCGCTCAGCTTCGTTTCCCGGCGGGTGGCCAGGTCGATGACGTGGAGCTCGTCGTCGCGGACGAAGGCGACCTTCGACCCATCGGGGCTAGGCTTGGGGTCGATCTCGGGGCCGGGCGCCTCGGTGATCCGTTCGAGCGGCCCGTCGGGGCCTCGGATGAGGTAGAGGTCGCCCCGGAGCGGGATCACGGCCAGCTCCGCCGATTTGGCCCGAGCGACCTGGGTGATCCCGGTCTCCCGGACCCGCTGGCGCTCCCGGCGGAGGGCCTCCTCGCGCGAGACGTTGGCGTCGGTGTCGCCCGTGCCCGGCGGCCTGGCGACGACCCGGGGGGCTCCGCCGCCGACCTCGGCCCGCCAGAGGACCCGGCTGAGGCTGGCGGCTTCGGCCTTCAGATAGGTGACGGCCGACCCGTCGGGCGCGAACGCGAACGAACCGGGCACGACCGTCCCGGGCGCCGGGAGCCGGGCGGCCATCCCGGGATCGATCGCCTTGCGAGGCCCCCGCGCCGGTCCGGCGGCATTGACATCCGAGTTCCTGGGCACCGGACACCCCACCATGACGACGACCGCGAGAAGAGGAGCCATCCGCATGAGTTCATCACCCCGTCGCTGGGAAGAGGCCGAGGGATCGGGACGCTCGGCGAGCGGACCGAGCCATCGTGGACCGGCGGTGGGGCGTTGTCAATCACCGGCCAGCGACCGAGGGCCCGGCCCTTCCCACCAGGCGTCGCGGTCGGCGGCGTCCCAGGGCTCCGAGCCTGCGAGGTTGGCGATCGAGCCGATGTCGTGCGTGGCGATCCGGGCCGCCCGCCCGTCGTCGAGGCCAAGCAGCAGGCCCCTCCGGAGGTCGATGTCGACCAGCCGGCCGGTCCGACGCCCCGGGCCGACCCGGACCTCGACCCGGTGCCCTCGATGCTCGCTGTAGTGGCCGTACCGGCCGTTGAGCCAGTCCGGCCCGTGGGCGATCGACTGGTCGTAATAATGGTCGAGCCGATCGATCAGGTCGCGGACGACGGCCGATCGGTCCAGCCGCCGGCCGTGCAGGCATCGGAGCGAGGTGGCCGAGCCGCGGAGGTGGTCGGGGAACTCGGCCCGATCCACGTTGACGTTCAGGCCGATCCCGATCACGGTCCCCTGCCCTCGCTCGACCAGGATCCCGGCGACCTTGCGGCCATCGACCCGGACGTCGTTGGGCCACTTGATCCTCGGGCTGAGCCGGCTCGACGATGGACCAAGTTCGCCGTCCCCCAGCGCCACGACGTCGGCGACCGAGACCGCCGCCAGCGCCGTGAGCCAGGCGGGGTCCTCGAGGGCCTTGGGCGGGAACAGGAGGACGGACATAAGGACCGACGAGGCCGGAGGGGTCGTCCAGGTCCGGCCCCGGCTCCCCCGGCCCGCCGTCTGTTCCTCGGCGAGGACGACCAGGCCGTCGTTCGCCAGGCTCGACGAGGCGCCCGCGGCCAGGTCGTTGGTGCTGGCGACCCGGTTCCAGACCGCGACCCGGCGGCCGACCACCTTGGTCCCCAGCCGCCACTCGATCTGGTCGGGGCAAAGCCTGGCCGCCGGCCCTCGGTAGGCCACCCCCTGGTACGGGTGCCGCTCCAGGGCGAAGCCGAACGCTTCGAGCCCCGCGAGGTCGGCCAGGAGGGCTTCGGGCTCGGGTCCGAGGTCGCCCCAGGGGACGAAGGCTCCGGCGGCCGACCGGAGCCGGTCGAGCAGTTCCATGTTCACGGCTCGATCGCCCGCTCGAAGTCGAGCCCGATATCGAGGGCCGGGGCCGAATGCGTCAGGGCCCCGACGCTGATCCGATCGACCCCGGAGAGGGCCAAGGCCCGGACGGTCGCCAGATTCACGCCGCCCGAGGCTTCGAGGAGGACCCCGGGCGCCCGCTCGTCGCGGCGGCGGACCGCCTCGGCCAGCAGGTCGGGGCCGAGGTTGTCGATCAGGACGATGTCGGGCCGGCACTCCAGGGCCCGGTCGAGCTGGTCGAGGGTGTCGACCTCGACCTCGATGAACTTCGTGTTCGGCGGCGCCTGGTCCCTCGCCGCCGCGACGGCCCGACCGATCGGGTCGCCGCCGGCTTGGAGCCAGGCCAGGTGGTTATCCTTGATGAGCACGGCGTCGTACAAGCCGAGCCGATGGTTCGTGCCACCGCCGCACCGGACCGCGTACTTCTCCAGGGCCCGCCAGCCGGGCGTGGTCTTGCGGGTGTCGAGGATCACGGCCTTGGTGCCGGCGACCTCGGCGACGAACCGAGCGGTCAGGGTTGCGATCCCGGACAACCTTTGGAGGAAGTTGAGCGCCGTTCGCTCCATCGCCAGGAGCAACCGCATCTCTCCGGCCACGTAGGCGATCGACGTGCCCGGCTCGACTCGATCGCCGTCACGGACCTCGGCCCGATACCAGGTCGGCAGGCCGAATCGCCAGGCGACCATCTCTAGCACGGGCATGCCCGCGATCGAGCCGGCCGACCGGGCGACGAACCGCGCCGCGCCCCGGGCGTTCGGGGGGATGGTCGCGATGCCGGTGAGGTCGCCGACGACGGCTTGGGCCTCGGCGAATCCCAGCGCGATCCGGAGGGCGGCCAGGTCGACCGACAGCCCGGGCATCTCCGTGCCGAGATCCTCGGCGACGGCCAACTCGATCAGGGTCTCGGCGTTTCGGCGGGCGGTATCGTCGAAATCGGCTCGGATCATTGGGCCCTCGCGGGTCGTTCATCCCGTCAGCCCTCAAGGGGGCGCCGACTCGTGGAATCATCAGATCCACGATCGTTACTGAGGTTTGGGCCGGGACCGGCCCCGCTTGGCCCCGCCGGCCTTGGCCTTCTCGCGGGCGCTGGTGCCTTGGGCGGTGGCGGTGGGGCGGGACTTGCCTTCCTTGCCGGCCTTGAGTTGCATGATCCGGTCGCGGATCGCGGCGGCCCGCTCGAATTCGAGGGCTTCGGCGGCCTTGAGCATCTCGGCCTCGAGCTCGTTGAGGTAATCCTCGTTGGCGTCGGTGGCCTCGTCGCGGCCGACCGCCTTGCGGACCTCGGCCTTGGCCTGGATCTGCTCCTCGATCCCCCGACGGATCGCCTTGTGGATCGTCTCGGGGGTGATCCCGTGCTCGGTGTTGTAGGCGAGCTGGAGGGCCCGACGGCGGGTGGTCTCGTCGATGGCCCGCTGCATGGATTGGGTCACGGTGTCGGCATAGAGGACGACCTCGGCGTTGACGTGGCGGGCGGCCCGGCCGATGGTCTGGATCAGCGAGGTCTCGGACCGGAGGAAGCCTTCCTTGTCGGCGTCGAGGATGCAGACCATCGACACCTCGGGCAGGTCGAGCCCTTCGCGGAGCAGGTTGACGCCGACCAGGGCATCGAAGGCCCCTTCGCGGAGTTCGCGGAGGATCGTCACCCGCTCGAAGGCGTCGAGCTCGGAGTGGAGCCACTTGCAGCGGAGCCCTTGCTCCTTGAGGTAGCGGGTGAGGTCTTCGGCCAGGCGCTTGGTGAGGGTGGTGACGAGGACCCGTTCTCCCTTCTCGGCCCGCTTCCTGGCCTCGGCCAGCAGCGCGGGGACCTGACCCCGGGCGGGCTCGACGCGGACGATCGGGTCGAGCAGGCCGGTGGGGCGGATGACCTGCTCGACGACCTCGCCGCCGGACATGGTGATCTCGTAGTCGCCGGGCGTGGCCGAGACGTAGACCCGCTGGCCCAGCTTCTTCTCCCACTCGTCGAAGCGGAGCGGCCGGTTGTCGAGGGCGCTGGGCAGGCGGAACCCGTGCTCGACGAGGGTGCTCTTGCGGCTGAAGTCGCCGGCGAACATCCCCCGGATCTGGCCGAGGCTGACGTGCGACTCGTCGATGAACAGGAGGCTGTCGGCCGGGAAGAAGTCCAGCAGGGTATTGGGAGTCTCGCCCGCCTTGCGGCCGGAAAGGTGCCGGCTGTAGTTCTCGACGCCCGAGCAGTAGCCGACCTCCAGGAGCATCTCGATATCATAGCGCGTCCGGGCGGCCAGTCGCTGGGCCTCGAGGAGCTTGCCGTGCTCCTTGAGCTGGGCCAGGCGCTGCTCCAGCTCTTCCTGGATCGCCTCGACGGCCCCCTTGATCCGCTCTTCGGGCAGGACGAAGTGCTTGGCCGGGTAGACGAACATCTCCTGCTTCTTCTCGAGGACCGCGCCGGAGGTGGGGTCGATCACGGAGAGGGTCTCGACCTCGTCGCCGAAGAGCTCGATCCGGTAGCCGATCTCCTCGTAGGCCGGCCAGAGCTCGACGACGTCGCCGCGGACGCGGAACTTGCCCCGGGAGAAATCGACATCATTGCGGTCGTACTGGATGTCGACGAACCGGAGGAGCATCTCGTCGCGGTCGATCGACTGGCCGACCTTGAGCGGGACCATCATCTTCCGGTAATCTTCCGGCGAGCCGAGGCCGTAGATGCAAGAAACGCTGGCGACCACGATCACGTCGTTCCGGCTGACCAGGGCGCTGGTGCAGGCCAGGCGGAGGCGCTCGATCTCCTCGTTGATCGAGGAATCCTTCTCGATGTAGATATCACGCTGGGGGATGTAGGCTTCGGGCTGGTAGTAGTCGTAGAAGCTGACGAAGTAGCGGACGGCGTTGTGGGGGAAGAATTCCTTGAACTCGCCGTAGAGCTGCGCGGCGAGGGTCTTGTTGTGCGACATCACCAGTGCCGGCTTGTTGAAGCGGGCGATGACGTTGGCCATCGTGAAGGTCTTGCCCGAGCCGGTCACGCCGAGCAAGGTCTGGTGGGGCTTGTCCTCGCGGATCGAGGCGACGAGCTGTTCGATCGCCTTGGGCTGGTCGCCGGCCGGCTCGTAAGGGGCCTGGAGCTGGAAGTCGGGCATGGGCGACCGCTCCTTTGGGGCGGCTTCGGCGCGAGGAGTCAAGGTTTCGCGGCAGGCTCGTCGAAGCGGAAGAACGGCTTCAGGGCGGCGGCGGTCACCGGGCCGATCCCCTTGACCCGCTTGTCCAGGTCGGCCATCGATCGGAAGGGCTCCTGCTCTCGGGCCGCCACGATCGCCGCCGCCTTGACCGGGCCGATCCCCGGCAGCGCCCCGAGGACCGCCGCGGGCACGGAGTTGGGATCGACGACCAGGGGCCGGACTTCGAGCACGTCCCTCGGCCGATCGCCCGCCACCAGGGCCAGCCCCGGGGCGAGCGCCCCGGCGACCACGATCAGGAGCCGACGGGCCGGCCGGGTCCATCCCCAGGGGTTGCGGTGCTCAGAGGACATCGGCGGTGATCTCGGCCAGGGCCCCGAGGAACGTCTCGATCTCCCCTTCGGTCGTGAACGGGCCGGGGCTGACCCGGAGGGTCCCGTCGGGGAAGGTGCCGATCGCCTTGTGGGCGTAGGGCGAGCAGTGCAGGCCGGGCCGGACGGCGATGGTGAACGACCCGTCGAGGATGGCCGCGAGATCCTGCGGGGTCAAGCCTTCGGGGACGATCAGCGACAAGGCCCCGACATGAGTCTCCGGCTCCCACCGGCCGGCATAGCGCCAGCCGTCGGCGGAATCGACCCAATCCACGACCCGGGAAAGAAGCTCGACCTCGTGCTTCCGGGCCACGTCGACCCCACGCTCGGCCACCCAGGCGATCCCGGCGGCGAGGCCGGCGATCCCCAGGACGTTGGGCGTGCCCCCTTCGAGGAGGTAGGGGAGCTGGCGGGGCTGGGTCTCGCTGGCCGAGTCGCCGCCGGTCCCGCCTTCGCGCCAGGCTTCGGGGTGGGCCCGGGGGCCGACGTAGAGGGCTCCGGTGCCGGTCGGGCCGTAGAGGGCCTTGTGGCCGGGGAAGGCGAGGAGGTCGATCGGCGTCGCCTTGAGGTCGATCGGGACCACTCCGGCCGACTGCGCGGCGTCGACCAGGAAGAGGGCCCCGGCCTGGCGGACGATCGGCGCGATGGCCTCGATCGGCTGGACCGTGCCCAGGACGTTGGCGGCGTGGGTCAGGGCGACCAGCGCCGTCTTCGGGGTCAGGGCCCGGCGGACGTCCTCGGGATCGAGGTAGCCGTCGGTCGAGGCGATCCGGGTCAGGGTGATCTTGCCTTCCTTCTCCATCTTGCGGAGCGGCCGGCTGACCGAGTTATGCTCCAGGTCCGACGTGATCACGTGATCGCCGGCCTTGATCAGCCCCTTGAACGCCAAGTTCAGGCTATCGGTGCAATTATAAGTGAAGATCCACCGTTCGACCCCTTCGCCCCGGAAGAGCTGGTTGAGCGCGTGCCGGGTGTCGTCGAGCAGCCGCTCGGCCGCCATCGCCATCCGGTGCCCGGCCCGGCCGGGGTTGGCCAGCGCGGTCCTGGCGAACTTGTCGAGCGCCTGGTAGACCGGCTCGGGCTTGGGGAAGCTGGTGGCGGCGTTGTCGAGGTAGATCATCGAGTGGTCCTGATTGGTTCGAGCGGTCGCCCGGGACGTGTCTTCAGCTCCCCACGAACTGGGCGTAGAGCGACCGGGCCTTGCTGATGTCGTTGGTGCCCTTGATGATCGCCCGGCCGTCGGGGAAGACGGTGAACTCGTGCCCCTCGGCGGCGAACCGGAGCATGTAGGCGTTGTGGCGGACCTCGCCCAGGCTCACCAGGCGGCGGGCCATCTCGGCGAAGTCGATCGGCTCGGGGCGGCGGGCCGACACCTGGACCGAGTTCCGGCCGCAGAGCGTCGTCGTCCGCGAGCCGAGGTCACCGGACAGCCATTCATACTGGCGCCGTTGGCAACACGGGCAATCGACCTTGCCCAGCAGGCCGGCGACCTTGAGCCGGCGGAAGGTCCAGTCCCAGACGTCGACCATGATCAGCTCGACGTTCAGGGCATCATAGGCCCCGCTGAGGAGCTTGATCGCCTCGACGGCCTCGAACGAGGCGATCACGGCGACGGCCGGGCCGAGCACGCCGGCGGTCTCGCAGGTCGGGGTCAGGCCGGGGGGCGGGCTGTCCTCGATCAGGCAGCGGAGGCAGGGGGTGATCCCCGGCCGGATCGTCATCGTCTGCCCTTCGGAGCCGATCACGCCGCCGAAGATCCAGGGCTTGCCCAGCCTCACGGCCGCGTCGTTGATC
>JAABUQ010004001.1_pt1 | contig 25926 bp, 25 predicted proteins | sample 5560001 | NCBI WGS metagenome assembly JAABUQ01 (sample SAMN10711888, study PRJNA513371) | rock metagenome | isolation source: Antarctica rocks | place: Antarctica: Victoria Land, Finger Mt nord | collected 2015-12-18 | reverse complement strand
GGAAGGTTGAGATTGCGCAATTGGGGATAAATGGGGGAAGTGGGAGGGGGGGAGATAATGGGGGACGGGAAGACGGCAAGGGAAGATGGCAAGGGAAGATGGCTAGGGAAGATGGCGGGGGAAAAGGAAGTGGGGGAGAGGGAGAGCTTACTCGGCGTGACATCCTCGATCTTGAGCGGGGCACGGTTGAAGGGGTCGTTGGGGTCGGAGAGAAGGTGGGAGCGGATGGTGGAGCGGTCGATGGTGGTTTTGGACGTGGGCAGGATGACGGGATCGGTCATTAGGGAGAACATGAGTGGATCTGTTCGTTGCCGATCAGTGAGTGATTGCGCCATTGTGGGGGTGCGCAGGATTTCGAGAAAGCAAAAGGGAAAAAGCGTACCTAAAAATTCGTCCGGAATCTCCCCCAGGTCCTCCTCGGCTTGGTCGTCGACCTCCTTTGCCTTTTTGAATTTCTCCCCCAATGAAGTCCACGCCGATAGCTCCTGAGACGATTTCAACCCCCATTTCTTCAATATCTTGGTCGCTTGCTCAAAGTTCGCCGGTTTGTACGACCGCCCGTCCCTCGCAACGGCAAAGACGAAGTTCTCCTTGTCTTTGAGATTGATGTACACGTCTACGATTTCTGCTAACAAGGCTTTGGGGTTGAAGCCATATTCGCCGGGTTTCTCGATGATTAGGTCCCGGGACTTGGGCCCGACCATTGCGTCGAGATTGTAATCTAGCATGTCTGCAAGACGTTGGACGATTTCGGGCATAGTAAAGGAGTCGGCGAGGGCTTCGGTAAAGAGTTTCAACATTGCTACCGTTTCGTTTGTGAGCTGCATGTAGGATTTTGCTTTCCCTTGGGCGGCTGAGAGGGCTTCCTCTTTTTCCGTGCGGATGTTTGCCTCCATATGGACGGCGTCCTTGAGTTCCTCGGTCAGATTGTGGATTTGAACAAAGGCGGAGAGAGATTCGTCGAGGACGAAGGTGACGTCGTTGAGGAGGAGGTTGACGAAGCGGACGAAGAAGTCGAGGTTGATAATCGCTTCACGGGAGAGGTTTTCGCGGTAGATGGGGTTGGACCAGATGCATTTGATGATTTGAAAGATTTCGAAGCGAATGTTGAATTTGTCGTAGAATTGGTTGTGGGCGCCTGTGTTCTCGGCTTCGATGTAGAACTTCATCAGGGCGTGGAGCAGATGCTCCGTAGCAAACGGCAATGAGTTCAGAAGCTCACCGAGGACGCCTTTGGATCTATTGTAGACCGGCCAGATTCCGTGGTACATGATTGTGATGAGGCCTGACTTGAGGTATGGATTCTTGATATATTCCGAACTTCGGAGAAAGGTAATGCAGAGCATTACTAGCTCGTCGCTCTGGGTCGAGGTGATGATTTGAGGCATGTTCCGCATTATGAATTTGAAGTTTGCCACGACATCTTCCAAGAAGTACTCTGGCGAACACTTGAACACTTCCGGTTGCTCATCAGGTAACGGCAGCTTCAGGTCTTTCTTTGGAAAGTCTTGTCCGGGGGTCACAATACGCAGCAGCCATACAATAACATACCGCATGAACTGCATGGAGCGTGCTTGACTCAGATCGTCAAGTAAGACACCTTCGACGGCGAACTTGTACGACATTCCTTTATCGATCTGGTCCTTGTACTTTTTGATGGCCGCTTCAAAATGCCGCAATCTAATTGGGTCATTGACGAATTTGTGTCGATCGAGCTCGATCTCTTCTAGGTCCTTCTTCATCCGTTTCAGACTCTTCTCGAGCTGACCGAGAGTGGAATTCGCGGCCTCTGTTCCGTAGTGGTGTGCAGCCAGGGTCAGGAAGAAGACTTCTGATATGAAATTGTTAGTACCCTCGTCCGGGTTGGCGTAGAAGGCATCCGACGCATGCTGATCCGCATTCAGCTTTGTCTCTTCCTTGATGTCTACCCTCGGCGAGCGCCGTAGATAATTGACATGTATTCTATCGATCTTTGAGAATGTTGCATCCATAAAAGGCTCGCATAGTTGATCTAAGCATGTTGTGACGTTGATCATGAAGCCATCCGAGGAGACGAGCTTCTGGTTGACCTGCATAGCTCGCCGCATGTGATTCTTGTTGCAACACACGGCGAACCAGTCCAGTATTCGTTCGCGAGGCTCCTTGCCCGTCTTGATGATGTGGTTCACAATGTCAAGAAGCTCGACTTGGTGCGTCTGGAGAGTCAGGCGCAGGGCTCGTTGGGAATTGACAATGTAAGTCTTGTCTCGAGTACCAGGACTTGAGAAGTAGCCGGTAGTGACATCGCCTTGTAATGGAGAGATCGCAAAAAAGGGGCCTAGTAATGTACCGGCTTCAAAGTTACTCGCTTGAACTGTGGGGGGAAGAAACAGAGGGGACTGAACAATGGCAGAGGCCATTGCAGGATATTGGACAACGTTTCGTAAAGCCTAGAAATTATCAGCAGGACGTTTCGTGTGGTCGATGTTGATAGTAGATTTCATACAGCAACGTAAGGCTTGTAATTGTCATTCATACTCATTCTCGATAATTGTCGACCAAGGTCCTCGACCGCCCCGACCAAGGCCTCTTGCACAGTATCGTCTTCAGGGAATCGCGAGATCGCTTCTGTAAGGAAGTCGTGACATAGGCCTCGGTCGTCGTCTGGGTCTACCAGAAGGTGTGGCGTGAGAGGGTTGGAATTTGGAGGCTCTAAGCTGCGATCCGTTCAGCAATGCTTTCCAAAAGAATACCTCCGCATCTACTGACCCAAACATATCGGGCATTGTAACAGCAAAGATGCAATAGCTCATGCATAATCTTCTTGCCTCCCTGACCACCTGGAGCTTTTGATCCTGCTCCCCAGCCCTTTTCAAAGCTTTGAACTGTCTCGATACTCGCTTCCAGCACCCCAAGAGATAGTCGAGCGGTGTGACACCCTTGCCTGGGTTAGAGGCAGCTTCGAGGATTGCCTGGTCTAAGACCCCAGTATTCAGTCTCAAAGGTTCCCCTGATTCTTCTAGATCGGCTCTCGTGCCTTCAACATATTTCAGGCGGTGGCCATGGCTATCTTGGCTATGTATATGATCAAGCGTTATTCTGAATGTATTGCCCAACATCCGATCCTCCCACTCCTCTGGTGTTTCATCTGGCCTCGAGCTCGATCGCGGCCCAGATGATGGGCGATCTCGTTTCGGCGGCGTCAACGGGTGTTTGTCAGATGATGTGATGTTGATCCTGGGCGCATCACTGTTCTCCTGCTTCATTCCAAGCAGCGAGAATGGGTTCTGAGCATCCTCTGGGGCATCTGGGGCATCTGGGGCGCTTGACACATTTATCTCGGGTTTTGATTGCTCCACATCTGGGGGAACTGCTCCATCTTGCCGATTCAATGGTTGGGCCTGAGAATGAGCGGTGCTGGAGCTTCTCCCTTTGCTACTTGAGCTTGACTGGCTTGGAGCTTGGTTTCCCAGCTTTGCCAACCGTTTGTTGCGGATCTGGGAGCGTCAGCCTTGTTTTTGATAGGTTCAGAGGCCTCTCACTTTGTCCGCATCCGATGCTGAGTCCGCCATAAGGAATAAATTGGAAGTGGAGGGACCAAGGTGGTAAAGTGTTGGCCACCTGAATAAATAAGGGTTGATAGAAGGCAATGGAACTGTTGCCGGTGACTTCATTTGTAAGGGTCCTACTGTACGCTAAAGTATCTCGGCTTAAATCCGATTCCCGGGTACTCATTTTAGGGGCTTCGTCCCTAGAGCCGGCCCGGGGACATTAGTGGGGATCTTCTCCTTACTAGCCTATAGGTCATGTGGGTGTGCCAATTGAGAAAATAGGCAGAGCTGTGGAAAGAGAATGCGTTTTGCCAGCACTGAGTACTAGCGAACAATATTACAAAGCTATCTGACTGCTATTTCTGCCCAAACCTGCCCCGTGCGCTCCCAACAATGCACCGCGCCATGCATTACCAAGATCGAGTCGTTGATCAACACAACTCAGTAGTTACCTCGTAAATACCCCAGCGAGTCCAAGTGTCGACAAGCCCTCATATCATACTCCCTAGCCTCCCTCATCTTGTCCGCATCAGGAAAAAACCACCCCTGAGCATCCTCCACCATTCGATTCCTCGTCCGTGTCTCCACTTGACATTCATATTGCAGATTCGTAACGTATTGCGTCTCGGCCTGCCTATCCAGATCCCTCATCTTTCTCAAGTTGTAGTCTGCTACTTCGCTCGGATTGAGATAGTATTCGACCTTCAATCGGTGCGATGTATGGTGCATTGTATTCGGAGGACCGGGTTGGAAATGGATCGAGGGACCTTGAGGCATGGCTGACGAGAATAGAGACGATAGCAGTGGGAGGACGAAGATGATCAGGAGGGGGAGTAGGTTCGAAAGGGCGCTCCACCCGCTTTGTGGCCGGTCGTCCGCTTGATTCGCCGCTCTCGGTCTTCTTCGTGGTTGGCCACCGCCAAATTGATGTACTCTGAAGCCTGGCCCTCCACCCATATTAAAAACGAATTGCGGTCCTCCGTCAAACATTCCCCCTCCTGTTTTCCGTCAGACAATGTTTCAGGTAAGGGGAGATTGCATTACCCATTCCACCTCCTCCAAAGAATCTATTGAAAAGCTCTTCCGGTGATATCTCATCATCGAACATGGGTCCACGCGCCCCGGGTGATCGAGCGAACCCACTGAATGGTGAAGCAGCTGATGGTGCTCCACTGGGTCCAAACCGATTATCTGGATCCCCTCCGAATCGATCGTATTTTGCCTTCTTCTCCTCGTCCGAAAGAATTTGAAATGCTCTCGAAACCACTATATCAGATGGAAACCGTCAGCCATGCCAGTCATGGATTCAACCACAGACCCTCAAGCCCGTGCGATATGTGGCTGGCTACACACTTTTGAATGCTTCGTCTGCCCCCTCATATCCATTCTTATCTGGGTGTGTCAAGAGACTGAGCTTCCGATATGCCTTCTTTATCTCCGCATCCGACGCTGTCTTCTCCAAACCAAGTACCTCGTAGAATGCCGTTGCGGAGCACTTCCGTACCCTGATCACCGCGGTCTTCTGCTCAATTGTATATTTTCGGTCTTGATTACCCTGATTGTGCTCCCGATGTTTCGCGGCATTTCCATTCGGGGTTGGTTCTGCGCCTGATGCCGTCGCAGCCGGCATCGTAGGGCAGGCCCCGGGCTTCTAGAATTTCGTTGGGAAACGAGATCGATTCCGATAAGAAGGCGATTGCAGTAGATGTCCGAATGAGGAGTGAGTAGAAACAGCTGGGATCAAGGCGAATTTCTGAGTTCTTCGTTGGCACGAAGGCAGGAGTAATCTGGTAGTGATGGTGTTTGCAATCGTGGTATCAAAGTCGCGGGTCGCGCTAAGAAAAAAAGGTTGTATTGCCCGCATCTACCACTCATGACGCACAGCAAGCGTTCTAACAAAACAAATATCCATTGTCACTTGAAGTTGCTCCTATGAAGCATGGACAGCCCTCCTAGCCAATCTCCCAGTCGAACCTGAGAGTGATCCAGATTACCCAACGACCCTCGATTCAATTCAAACTCCCAAAAGCACTCCAACCTAAGGCGACCATTATGGCAGACAAAGAAACAATAGAAGAGGGCAAGCGATCAGCTTTGAGCTACATTAGGACATGGGGAGGTAATGATCTGTGATACCCACCCTCCAACGATATCTAATCCTCTCCATCTTAGAAAACCCAATTCCAGCAACAGGTCTCGCGGCCCTCATCGCCGCTCAAGCCCTCAGACCAGTCAATTATGTCTCGCTCCTCTTCCCACCTGTCCTACTGGCTAGCAGCTATATGAACGTACTGGATTACAAGGATGAAGCCGCAGGAGTCAGCTCGGCGTGGTCTGCTCTCTACTTGATCCTTGCGCGACGTAGGAAACAGCCGTTCATGCAGAAATGGGGGGTGAGAGGGATTATCAGGGGGGCGACGTTGGGGCTTTGTGCTGCGAACCTGGTTGGAGGAGGGTTTGTTTATGGAGTTAGTCGGCTGGAGAGGAGGAAAGAGGATGCGGAATAGAGAGAACAACCGAGGCCTGTCCCGTCGTATTTGATCCCTGTGGAGCGACAAATGTCAGACCAGAAGTTGAGGAAGAATATGGGAGATGATGCTGAGAGCACTGCGGCTTCACGGGCAGCATCTGTGATCTGAAGAAACGTTGTGCGCTTTGAGGCCGAGGATTGCGAAAGGAGGCTGCATGCACCACGTGCACCAGTGTAATACCTGAAAGAAGGGCACATCGTTTCTCTCTGGGAGCAGGACGAGATAGCATAGGTCGATGTTTGTCTCGACTCTGACTGTCTTGGGCTGGGAAGTTTCTTCTCGTAACGACATTGCCTGGATGTCTGTACCCATATTGCAGGCCTCGCAATGAATTCAGGTTATCACCATATCAATTAGTGTAATTCGATATATAGGTATAATTGATATATATACATGGCTCAAGCAAGATAATGTGGAAATATGCTGTTCACTCGATTTAAAGCAAAGCCTGCTCAATATCACTGTCCATGCACCGAATACGCCTGACCTCGTCCATGCGCCACAATTAGCCACACCTATAGCAAACCCCCAAGGCGGCAACATCACAACATCTTCTCTCCTCCACCACCATCCACTACAACTGATCCAATCTATACAAACCAAAATGTCGTTCGACCGCTCCCCCCTCCTAGAAAGCCAGGTACCACGCTCCTCTCCCTTCCTCCCTCAACCCCACTAACGCCCCCCTTCCCGCAGCCAACCACCTACCGCCGCTCCGACGACCCCGAATACCGCGACGACCCCGAATTCAGCCGCTTCAGCGAAAAAATCTCCGAGCAACTCTTCGCCCTCACCTCTAAGATCGGCCGCCTCTCCCAACAGATAAATCTCCTCGGCACAAAACGGGATACGGACCGTGTGCGCGAACGAGTCCACGACCTACTGGAAGAAGCTCGGGATGGGTTCAAAGAGGTGGGAGAGGGCGTGAAGAAGTTGACTACTTGGGATGACCTGAGTGTATATCCCTCAAACCCATCCTCCCTCGCACAGCCCCGCTAACAAAGGACACGCACGGCAGGCCTCTCAGAAATACACCCAACAAAAACTCTCCCGCGAATTCCAAGCCTCAGGCACCGAATTCCAATCAATCCAACGTCTCGCATTGGAAAAACAACGCGCCTCCGCCACCGCCGCCCGCGCCTCCCTCGACCCTTCCTCCCCCTCCTACACCGACCACCCCCCGCAGCCCCAATCCCCCCAACTCCTCCAAGAACAAGAACAACAACAAGATCAACTCCGCCTAGCCCCCCAATCCGAAGTCGACTTCCAGGACTCCCTAATCGTAGAGCGCGAGTCCGAGATCCGCAACATCGAACAGAGCGTCGGCGAGCTCAACGAATTATTCCGCGACGTGGCGCATATAGTGCACGAGCAGGGGGGCGTGCTGGACACGATTGATGCGAACGTGCAGAATGTGGCCCAGGATACGAGGGGTGCGGATACGGAGTTGCGGAGTGCAAATCGGTATCAGAAGAGTGCGCGGGGGAAGGCGTGTTGTTTGTTGGTGGTGCTGGCGGTGGTGTTGGTGATTATTGTTCTGGCTGTTGTTTTGGGGTGAGAGCGGGGATGGAGTGAGTGAGTGGGGTTTGGAGGATGGATGGAACGGGGGCGTTTTGAAGGTGGAGTTGGGTGGCTGCCGTATCCATGGCGTTTTGAGTGTATTAACAGAGGAAGCAGTGCCAGGGGATCAATGATGAGTCTGTCATGTAATTTACGCTCATCCGATGCTTCGGGGGGGGTGGACTGGGATTTGAAAGATGGGTGGGGGATGTGTTCTGCTCGGGGGATTTGGTTGCTGGATTGGTTGAAGGACGTTGTTGTGTGTATAGATTGAGGGAAGCTGAAGGGAAGAGACTGTCGCTTGACGAGCGATGGGTGGAAGGGAGGTGATTAGAGGCTCTGTGGAGGAGGGGGGTCGTTTGACGGAGGGTAGGGTTGGGTGGCTATCGTGTGTATGATGTTCTGTGTGGAGTAAGGGAGGAGGCTAACGCTCCAAGGGTGACACAGGCGAGGTACTCTCTTTTAGGCATTGATCGCGTCCTGTTTTCGAATCAATGTATACAGAGACATTTGCGTTCGTCAATACCCTTTCATTCTATCTGAAAGGTGCCACAGCCTATCCCCCACTAGACGGCTTCAAACGGCGAATCTGGTGCAATGCCCTATCAAGACCACCGTCGCTATGCCATGATCCCACACATCGTGTCTTACACATCGAGCTGGTTGGGCGACAAATAGCGTGACGATGCGACGTTTATGTTACGGCTGCTTTCGTCGGTCACGGGTTGTGATATCGTTCAACTGGTCAGCGAACGACTCAGTCTCCAAATCTCCCACGCCTGCGCCGCTGTAGGATCCCATATCCTTCATCTCGTAGCTTCCTCTGCGGCTGGCGAGCTTGCTGTCGCTGACGTCGATATCCTGTATGAATTCGGGATCAGCATTGTCCTCAAGCTAGAATCAGGACTCAAGGTCACGTCGCAAAGACATTCCACTCCCGGGATCATGCTTCCACTTTCTGTACTGAGATGAACGTATTGACAATAAAAATGGGACTTACGACTTCACTCGACAAATGTTCAGATTGACCAAAGGACTCGACCAGATTCTTCTCCGCTGAATGGTCATCTTTCAATGCACCGTCTCTTGATCGAGACCGTGCCGGCCATTTCTTGGGTGGAATGGGAGTGCTCGAGGGCCGTAACCTGGAACTGCGTGAGGTATTGTACACAGAGTGATAGGAATTCCTGATTCTCGTATTCTCTTCATTCTTGGAGAGCCCAGAGATAGCAGCAAAGTCGTGATGAATTTTTCGAGCGAAAATGCGAATATCTGGGCTGTCTTGGTAGGTATGTTGCTGACAGAGGAAGAATCTCCTCGGGGTAAATTCGAATTTCGGGTTCAATCCACTGTGCTCGTGAACACTGGTTATGATTCGGAAAGCGAGCAGAAAGGCTTCGCCTGGTTCGTTGGAGTAAAGACGGCAAGGTACTTGGAAAGGCTTTGCGATGAGACGTGCATCATCGATGAAAGGGCGGTCAATGAGATGCACCAGATTGGCGACGCTTTCCAGAAGGAGACGGGCGAATTCCTTGTCTGAATCGGCAAACGGTCCAATCAAGAGCTTCTCAGAGATCTTGCCGAGAGACCAGTCATCCATTCCGGCCAAGAACTCCCGCTGCGAGTCAGACAATTGCGCTGTGGGCAGTAGTGGAACTGCTGGAAGCATGTTACGCTGATTTCGATTCACCAACACGTCGAAACCTCTTTGGTATAAAGGACGTAGTGCAAAGCAGCCTAAATTGATCCCAGGTTCAAAGGTGTGTTCACGATAGTCTTGCATTTTGATAAGGCGCTGTAGAATCTGATCTCTGGCAACCTCCATGCTTCGGGCAAGGGAGTCAACAACATTGACAACATTGGCGAAAGAATAGCCTGCAGATTGGAGATGAAGTGACTCATTCCGGGAGACACGACGCACCAGGAAGAGCACCTGTCGATGTTTGTCAGAGCTACACAAGTAATATAGAGCTAGGAAACTACTTACCTGTCCTCGTCCAAAAGTCAGTGGGGTAAGTCCTCTCTCGGCAGAGGCGTTGTCGAGTTTGTCTACTGTCATGGCGTTTGAAGACCATGACCGAGACTTCCTTTGCCTTCGAGTTCCAGTACTCATGATTTCGTCGAAGAGCAATCCTAGATTGTGCAATGGTCCTTGAATCGAGTCTGCCAGGTCTTTTGCTGCAACGCAGAATAGTTCTTTGAAGATGGTGGTATAATCGTCTTCGCTATCGGTGTTGCAGTGTATAGATTCAGAGCGGGTGCCACGTGTTTGAGTTTCGGACGATTGCACTGTACGTAAATGGTTACGCATCCCTGGAATGAGATCGACCACAGCAGGCCAACAACGTGAAGCCCTGAATAGCCAGCAGAATACTGGATGATTGACATCGAAAACGTCGTCAAAAGATCGGTCGATGTATGAATTCGTAATCTTCCGACAGGGAAGCAAAGCCTCAGGAGTCACCATCAATCTTCCGTCTGCATCGAAGATGGCACATGCCAAAACTACCTCTTGAGCTCTATTCGCCGAACGGTGTCTAGTTCTCTGGCCGATCAGCATCAAAACGAAGAGAGCGAAACAACAAACGAGTGATAGGACCAGCACCACGAGAACAACTGCTGTCCTTGAAAGCGCATTGTTGTCGCTATCAGTTCGGCGCCCTCTTTGATGGTACTTCGTACCGACCGTTGCCACCCAATGCATCCCAGAAACGCCCCCAGCTAAGAGTAGAGCACAGGATAGCCTCTTCTGCCACTTATTGGTCCAAATGGATCTGAAGTAGAAAAAGACCCCAAGAGCAACGATGCTGGCCGCAATTGCGATGAGGGCTGCTCCAAATACGTAAGGCCACAGATATGATGGCTTGTAGTTGGCAATGCCGCCTTGTCCCATGTAGTGCATCCCACATATGACCATTCCAACCAGAAACCCTCCAGTCACTGTTCCAACTATGCTGACTTTGTTGGAGCTGCCGAGGAAGTAGAAGGCAAGGGTAATGCCTGAGATGGCCAGGAAGAAAGATCCAGCAGTGAAGCCTGGCGAGTATTGAATTTGAGATTCGCCTGCCAATGGTATCTTCGAGTAGATAATTATGGCCCTATTGCCTATGTAATGCATGGACCAAATGGCAACAGCACCCATCGAGGTAGCAGCTCCAAGTAGCATAGACCTGGGCCCCGAATCAATATGTAGTTCACAGCTGATGCAAATTACTCACCAATTGTAGAGCCCATGGAGACCTGTTCTACGATGCAAAAGCTCCAGAGATGTCCATGTACCTATTGAGCTGACGACATAGGACAAGAAGATGAACCCAGGGTCATAGGTGAGGTCAACCTCTGTACCGGCAAGTGATGTTGGATCCATGGAAGCATATGGGGGGGGAAGTAATCAGTGAATTGGCTGCGCTACTTCTCCGGACTCATAGATACAAGATTTGAAGGGAGAGTGTTGTCGCGATGCGGTGCTTCATGCGTTCAAGAGAATGGATCATCATGTAGCGCTCTCTTTGATGTGATGCGGTAGACCCGTAGGAATCCGGACATAGTGGGAAACTTTGGGAGAACCTCTTGTGCTCGAAGTGTTTATCTACAAATTAGCGCGGGGCTAAGTATATTCCATAGTCAATGTTCGAGGCAGTCACGATGGAGGGTATTGCGTAAGATGCTGTCCTAATCAGAGGCGTAATTGCATAGGGTTCACTGAGTCACCTTTGCACGGTTATGCAGGCTACTTTCCGCATACACGCGGTCATATGCAACGCTGAACGGGAAAGCAGCAGAAGTGAGCTGCAAGCATCCTTTTTTGGTAAATGAACGGTCATGTTTGATCAAACAAGGCTGCCATGAAGCGTGGACTTGGACAGTCCGAGCCTCGGCGAATATGACAGCACGGGGCACTGCATTGAGAAGCCGCTCTGGGCTCTTTTGATGCTGCTGCATGCCGATTACGGCAATGGGATGCATCACTTCTTTTCTCAATAGACAAGCCCGGCATTACTTGCCACCAAGAATCCAGCTTGGAGGCAGATTTGCACCTGTTACGGACTGTAAGCTCTCGACGGTCTGGGTGTTCGGCAATGATCAAGGCCGCCATACGCATCTCAGGGCATGCTTATTTGCATCAGAGACCATTGATGTGAGAGATTTGAGTGTGAAGAAAGCAGAGGTTGGTTCCTGGTTGGAAATCTATTCTATGGGACACTTTTACTTTAGGAGAGGACACATGTTCGTATCAACCAATAGTCCTATGTTGAAGGTAAATGTTTTCGAGGCACTAGAGTATATGCGTCTACCACCTAACCATCAGTGTCTCTCAGAGCCTGTAGGTGACAATCCCATTGTCAGTCATGGAAAGAGAATCGACCCAGAATCACCTCTAAGAATGTCTGCTAGGATTGATGTCTCTTGGGTGGGCTTCTAGGCTTCTTTGGAATTGAACCAACTTCTTCCTTATCATCACTTAACGGACCCAAGATGATATTAGATCACAGCCTGGTTGTGCTAGGTCCAGTACTCATCTCGGGATGCCGGAAACTGCGCCAGGCGAGACCTGTCGCTGACACCCGACTGACTTTTGGACTTTGTTCCTCAATACTGAAGCTCAGCAGAGCGGTATGTCTGATGTTCGTCACAGATGGCAGAATAATAATACTTGTTCCAAGACGTCTAAGCCTTCCATTATCTCAGCGTGGTAGCTACCGATATATCCTAGCGCCTTCGGCCAATCTCTCTCAAGGCAGTCAAATCCTCTCCACTTGCCAATTCCCTGGCAGACTTCCCACACAGAATACCCAAACCGCTCATGTCTTTCCCTTTGTCCAACTACCTCTTTGTTTCATTCATGGTCCTCTGACCCCATTGATTTCAATCTACCTCAAACTATTCCTCATCCAACAACAACTTCACTCATGAGCTCAGAATCCAACTCCTCTTCCCACTCTGGGTCTTCAAATGTAGCTTCACGCGCCCATCTAGAGAGTTCCGCAGGCCCAGTTCCAAAAGGGTAAGCTTGTCCTCCTTTGATTGGAGGAGCTCGAAAGTCGTTCTCCGCGATATGAGCATACACCAGCTCGCCCTCCGGCGTCAGTGAGGTGTCGAGTCGGTGCCGCATCTGGACATTTCCAAACTCCCAAACAAAGATACATGCTCGACGGTCCCTGTTGTAACGGAGGCTAGCTCGCATGTCGCAAAGAAGGACCTTGATCACGAGCTGCAGGCGTATATGCGGCCACAGTAGACAACTCTGTTGTGCCATATTTCTGGAATGGCGGTCCTTTACCCCTGCGATGGCGGCTCGCAAGGGCTTGCATAAGGACTTATAGCCCGTACAGGCGATTATGGTCATCCGATGCTTCACCTTCGCGGCCAAATGAGCAAAGGCCAATACAACTTGCGATCCGTGGTCGAGGGTTTTCCCAATGGCATCGGGCTGTAGGTAAGCAGTGCTTGTTTGATTGAAGTGATGGTATAGGAAATTTGGTGAATGATGGATAAACTCACCATGCCAAAGTACTTGAAATAAGGTGAAAAGAATGTTAGCTCCAGGAAGAGTGACATAGAACAAGTATTGCCACAAGGAGCAGAATGCTTTGAGACTGTCGCGTACGAACAATGGCTTGCTTTATATATTTGCTAGTATTTAGTAGATTATAGGTGTTTAGAGTGTTCAATGTGAGCGTCATGATTAACTGGATTAGGGTTTCTTCTCGGACAACAAGCTGACTTGTTCAACAACCTTCATTTCCAATTCAAAACAATTCGAGGGCCGGATTAAGGAGAATGTCAACATCGGTTACCGAGTCCCGGCCGCAAAGACTGCGTGATATAGGGGTCGACCTGGTTCGAGGAAGTTTGATAATCGCTTTTTGCTTCACTGCTATAACGACTACACAATGCAATGGGTCTATTGGCGTCTTCCTAGAGTGCAGGCGAAATTTACGGCGTTGTCTCGTAACACAACGTACTTACTCCCTTCGAAATGGCTTTGTAGCAGATGTACATGGCAGCAGACCGTCAAGATAGTCCTACATTCTTTTCAACAGCTGTTGCGTCATCCAAGCCCAAGAGGATTAGGGTATGTGAGAGACTCGGCTAATGGTTGCATTCATCGAGCCCAGGGCATTCCCCAAGTCCTGCGAAGGCCACTTCCAAGAGAACTGCAAAAAGCAATGTGACCCTGCGAGTCTTGCAATATTTTCGAAGTGGAGCACGAGCGAAGGAAAGAGTTCTGAGCGGTGGGAACCCGAAAAATGCGACTCCATTTGGTGATTGGCTCAAAGGGGCGCGGCACACAGACGCGGTACGAACCTCTTCTCCTGTCTCTGCCGCTCCGCTCCTCACACTTCTCCTATTGCTCCCCACTTGATCGGCCAGCATGTCATCATCTTCAGCTCTACATCAAGCTTTTGCTCAGAGCCCCGGTCTAGGCCAGCGGGTGATGGATACTATTGGTACTTTCCTCCACGTCGCCCCACCCTCCCGACTAACAGCCTCATTCAAGACAGCTTCCCACAAACGAAGACTCTCTTTGACGATATTGTCCATCACATCCACCAAATCCAGTCACATTCCACACAGCAGCCAGCATTAAATCAGCTTGAACCTCAATCGAAGAAAAGAAAGCTCGCACCTGAAGCGCATGGCACTGTAGAGTGGGCTGTGGGCACATTCGAGGCATTCAACGACATCTCCTTCTCCATCCCGCAGCGCAAGAAGCTTAAATTGACCCTTGGAAAACTTCCGAAGCTAGGGGCGCGCGCTATCAGCGCAGACGGAGGCACCGAAATCTATATCACGTGGGCCGATGTTCAAGAGGTTATCTGTCTTCCAGTCCCAGAGAAAGCACAGGCTCAGTACAATTTCTGCCTATTCCCTTCTAGCCTAGGCGCTGAACAGATTTTATGGACTGTCCCGGAAACAGTACCCAAGCCTAGTGCCTTGGCCGAGGGACCTGCTGTTAAAGAGATCAAACCTTTCAGGAGTCTCATGCTTCCGGTCATCAACAATGCTTTGAAAGCATACAGAAAGAAAGTCGTAGTACCTGATGATGCAGAGTTCGCTAGCCAGGTCGTGCAAGGAAATCGGAAAGGGGAGACCGCCTATCACGTCAAGGCCTTTCGAGGGGCAAAAGAGGGCTTTCTCTTCTTCTTGTCGATTGGCATCCTCTGGGGTTTCAAAAAACCACTCGAGTTATTCCCGTTCGATTCTATCGACTCCGTCTCTTATACGTCGGTTTTGCAGCGAACGTTCAACCTGAACATTACCTCTCGTCCCTCGCCAGATGCTGAGCCTCAAGAGATCGAATTTTCAATGGTAGACCAGGCTGACTTTGCGGGAATCAATGCCTATGTTCAACGGCACGGGCTGCAAGATGCGAGTATGGCTGAGCGACGGAGAGCAAAGAAGTTGAATGTAAATGGGGTCAAGAGGGGGGAGGCTGGCCAAGATGGAGATGACCAGGCTGGAGAGCTGGAGAAGGCTCAGAGAGAGGTCGAGGATATGGAAGACGAGGAGGAAGAGGACTATGATCCAGGGTCGGAGGGTGAATCCGAAGGGAGTGGCGACAGCTCCGAAGACGACGAGATGGCCAATGGTGGCCAGGCAGATGAAGATGTTGTAGAGGAGCTGGGCAGCGAGGCAGAGGATATAGATGAGTGATTGAGTGTAGCACAAGGGACAAAGAAATGTACCTTGCTACGTTGCATACTGAGGCCGCCTCAATGACTCTCTATATCCTCTCCATGCGTGTAACCTCAAGGACATAGACAATGGAATTTCAGGTAAGTTTGCGTCCGTATGACAATGTGCTGCGATATTTGCAGTATCTATAGCTGCACCTTCCATTTTGATTATCCGAATATCGTTTCATGGAGCAGGTGCCATGGGCCGGCGTGCTTTCCTTTGAATGCTTGGGTTCAAAACTTTGATCATGCTAGTATCTATGTGTCTGTGACTGGTATGCATGCAAAGATTGCTGGCTCAGGGCAGGAGTGATCCTATACTGCTCATCAATGACCCTGCCTCCTGTGCAATATCCCTGGTCTCAGCTACATGCCTATAGGTCTACGAGCTTGTGTCTACCGTATATTTTTGTCTTTTGTGCAGCCATCTCCGTGGCTCGAGGGTTTCCTTCCAAGGTCTCTTCCATGCTGGGCAATGTTTAGCTGCAATGGTCCAGCACCACGAAAGATTTTTAGACTTTGGGGTCCGTCACCCAGGATAACCTTTGACCCACTTCTTGTTGCCTAGCACCGTGATATGGAAGGAAAGGACTCTCGTCTCAACTCGACGTGGGGAGTCTGCCAGGATGATACTAAAAGCAGGGGTTGTACTGGTAAAAGAGAAACCATACAGCCCATTTTTCACTCGGTAAAGGGGAAAACAGCTGAGGCTCGAGACCAGCACATATCCCAGGGCCCTTCTAAGGGCGAATTCAATTGTGGGTCTTACCATTTTGACTTTCCCTCGCAATATTCTCTATATAAGGTCGATCCCCCCCAAATTCTGCCGGTTTCTCTTTCCCCCCATCTTCGGATCTCGCCATACATACTTTCTGCCTGCCACACAAAATCACTCCAGTCACACACATCTCACGCAATGTCTACATCTTCTTCACTCTTGCAACGGGCTACTGCCCGTCTCTCCCGCTCTCGACCTTGGGCGCTGCCCCCCCCCAAGCTCGCTGTCGCCTCATCACCTCCCAACCCCAAAATCGCCGTCGCCTCTTCCCTCCCTTTCTCCGCTACCGTCAGCTTTGGGACAACATCCATGGTTACCCGCTCTCGACAAGTCAAGCCGACACGCACCATCATCCCTCATCCTTCCCCTGACACCATCCTCGCCTCCGCCAGGGCTCTCGCCCGTGAAAATCGATCTCGTCCCTGGAGGCCCTCCTACCCTACCACCTCTGCAGCACCAGTCAAACCCTCTGCAGTCCCTCTACGCACTCCCTCCGGCCCATTCAGGACCCCTGCTGCCGCCAAGTTTGGACTTCAATCCTTCAGCCAATGGGTTCTCACTCAGCCGCTATACAACGTCAATCCTCGGCCTCTCTCCCCGCCTTCCTGCCACTTTGGTGATGAGACGCTAGAGCTCATCAAGAACGTCCTCGTCTTCGACAAACCTTCCGCTCCGACCTCTTCACCCCTTGCCGCCCCCAAGCGCCGAGTACGGTTTCTCTCCAGCTCGTTCGCACCACCCAGAGTCCTCCGATCAATTCTCAAGAAAACTGGGTCCGACAATCATCAGGCTAAGAAGGTCACTTTCGCCGAGAGGGCCAAGAGAATCCGTGTGCTCAGATGGATAGGAGTACTAGATGTGAGCAAGTTCCTTGTCCAATTCCAGTGTCTTCAGTGCTGACCCAAATACGCAGCACAAGTCAGAGCACGTCGACCCGGACCCCCAGCGCATCCTCGGAAAGCTTCGGAGATGGCCACAAGAAGAGAACGATCCCAACGGCAACATTACGCTCAGGGGATCAGGACCGGTATCGCATCAATGGTGTCGAACTTCAGGCTGTAATCGCAAAGGTATGCCATACATCGGTCTCAACGACTAGCCGCCGCCTCTCCGGACCAGCCCTCCCTTCTATCCACCGCCTCACCTTCAAGTCAATCAGACCAGCACACGCACTAGGAGATATGACCGCCATCGAATCTTGGCCTAGCAGCATCGATTGACACCACCAACATATTTACCATCTATCTGACTTCGCCGTTCGGCAACGGTGTAAGTGCACAGCAAACCAATACCCAAAACATCCGGGGAAACCCACAAAAAAATAGAAAAGCCCATGGCACAAACCCCAGAAAAAAATGGCGGCGATTGATGAGTTGTTTCCTTTGTTGAGTTCCTTGGATTGTTTACGTCATATGTTTGCATATATCTGCTGTATCGGCTTTGGTCCGACGATGTACTCACCCTCCATTCTAGACTACTACATTGATGTGCCTAACAGATGGTTGAATAAAAGGAGCCTGTTGAATCGATTACTAAGTTTCCACCCTGGCCACCACATCTGTCTTCCAAGGGCGCTAACGCTTGCCTTTAGGCCAGCGCCAATTCCTTTCAAAGACCCTGAATTACATTGAGGGCTCCTCGGAGCCCGTGAGTCCCAGTCTATTGCCTTCAAAGTACTCGAGCTAATGTTTCTCTCCTACTACTTTCGATACTTTATCTTCTGCCTGTGAACTTTCACTTGCCTTTAATTACGACATCCCCAATAACTTTGTCGAAGTCTGCTCCAAAACTACTAATGTGATCATCGTCCAGTCTCGCGTCCTCACACTCTTCCACCAATGATGCTTTTGAGTGCGTAAGTTCCACCCTCTTCGTTGTGTTCCAAGTACACTGGCTAACGATGTCTCTCTACGCACGTCAATGAACCCTTATCGTATCAATTCGAGGGAAGTATCAGTCTGACGTTCCGTTCGCTGTATTGCCTCACCATCGATCATGAGGAGCCTCATCTTTGATTTCATAATTCCATCCTCTAGTCCTCACGCTTGTATGGCTCCCATGAGCTGGTAAGCCTTACTATTATTCTCATTGCCAAGGAAGATTAGCTGATATAATCTTCAAAATATTGTTACTCTTTCTCGCCGCTACACATCCATCTCACCAGCTCTTTCGCACTCCTTCGCCTGCTACTATACTTCTCTATTCTCCCATGTTGTCCGATATACTGTTCCAGCGGCTCTCCTAAGGGTCTTCGTCGTCGATACCTTGAATCATTTCTAGCATTGTGCTCTCGAGTTGTTAAATGAGGTCGCATGCGTAGCTTACGCGAGCTGGCAAGTATTCCCAACCTACCATCCTGATTTGTATGGCGAACAGTTCCATCATTACCCTGTGCCGTCGGGCTTCGGACTTGAGCTGGGTCAATTCACCATTGCCGGAAAAGTTCTACGAAGATAGTTTGTCGCCCATCCGTTGCCAAGGCCCTCATTGACACTGACACACTCCAAGGTTGTACAGTGTCGCACGGTCCTGCCTTGAGAGTCTTGTTCCGTACTACATTCTTGGTGTTCGTCAGTCATTTGCATATCACAATCTATGTGGGATTTTGAAGCTCGCGAGTACACTGTTGTACACTGATCAAGCTAGAGAAGGCTTGTGGGGGAATCAAAGGGAACGACTGGGAGGGAGAGGATAATAGTACTGGATAGAAGGGCGAAATCGAGGGGTATGGTCATGATTTTGATGGCGATGAGATAGCTACCTCGAATTCTCGATTCGCGAGTCCTAAGTCACAAGTGATCCTTAAGCTGCTCAATTGCTCTCCTTGTCCCGCAGTATCGTAGAATCTGGCAGTAAGTAAGCCGAACAATACACACTGACGGGCTTTTCAAGAGATGTAGAACATGAATTAAAGCAAACCCCGCCCAAGGATGGAAGACAACTGGAATGGCCTAATGATACTTCTCATTCCATACTGATTGTACACTCCGCTGTGATCGGGATCCATTCACGATCCCGGACCGTTTGTCCCATAGGATGAACGTTGTCTCTAACGAACCCAGCTCCTCGTCGAAAATGCCATTTCCACCATTCGCGTCGGCGAACCCTATCCCCGTAAACAATCCAACATCACCGCTTTCTTGAGATGGAATGTGGGATCCACACTGGGGCATCTTGGAAGCAAGCGGGTATTGGGGCTGCTGGCTCTCGTATGATAAAGGCGAATTCCGAGTTGGGATGAATGGAAGGGGCATGGCCTCATTGTGTACATGGCAAAGGGAGGTCATGGGCCTTTTCGCCCATGATGCAAAGTTCATATCTTCCCTTATACAAAGGATTGCCGTGCGAAGAAACCCGACATGCCCAAGTTTGCATGCTCATCCGCGCGATTTTTCAGCCAAACAATCAATCACGGAACGTCAATTTCCACCTCCTCATTTCCAATCCCTCTATTTTTCGCTTCCTCGAGCATGCCTATAGTAGCGGTGGCGCCCACTCTTGTTACGCCCAGCGCCTTGACTCTCAGCAAGTCATCCAGCGTTCTTACTCCTCCAGCAGCTTTGATCTGCACGGCCTTCCCGCAATGTTCCTTCATGAGCTTCAAGTGTGCCGTCGTTGCTCCGGCATAGCTATACATCCCATTGCTCTGTTTCACGAAGCCATATCCTGTACTCGTCTTGACGAAAGCAACGCCGATCTTGGTACATATCTCACATAGCTTGACAATCTCTGCGTCGCTCAGATAATCATTCTCGAATATCACTTTGAGGAGGGCATGACCCTGAGTGACCACATCGTTAACCTCCTGGATCTCCTCCTCGATATAGTCCCAAGAATGACCCCCCTTCACCAGTCCGATATTCACCACCATATCTATTTCATGTGCTCCATCTTGAACCGCTTCCCGCGCCTCCGCCACTTTTATCCTCGAAGTACTGTTGCCGTGAGGGAACCCGATTACTGCGCAGATCTTTACATCTGTCCCCTCCAGCGCGTCTGTCGCTGGGACGACCGAATAAGGCTTCACGCAGGCAGCTGCAACGTTATAGTCGCGAGATATCATGAGGCCTTCTTGGATCTCAGTAGTGGTCATTGTAGGGTGGGGTAGCGAATGGTCGATCATTTTCGCTAGGGAGGGAAGGGAGACGCGAATTTTCTGGCTGGAGGGGACGTTGGTGGATGCCATACTGCGGCTGAGCTGGATGAGGGTTCGAGAACAGAATGGAAAAGCGGGAGTGAGGATATTGGAGGTCGATAAATGAAATAGAGGACCGGTCTTCTTGTCTCCCAAGATAATGCCAGCTCTAAAGTGGCCGAGGCGGCCAAGGGGGCCAAGGGGAGGACCCCAGGCTCAAGACTCGCAATTTTAGGGTTCATCTCCAGGCGGTCCGGCGCCTATCCCGCCAAAGCCAACTATGCACCTACAGTACCACGTCAAAAGTAATGGCGATTACCTTATTTTACACCAAAAAACACCAAAAGTCGTATATTTCTTAAGGAGTCTGACTTTTTTTCTAGGTCATAGAATTTTTTTATTTTTTTGATTAAATAATAAATTCATATATTAAATAATTATATATATTAGAATTTTTATTTTATTATATTGCTGTTATATAAAATATTCTCAAAGTTTGTCTTTTTGAAAATATTGATTTTCCCCGCTATATTCTAATATTTTCAACAAATTTTTCTTTAACAACAATAATTATAATAACAATATATTTTAATTGAAAATCTAAATAAATAGAAATTATTAAAATATAGAAAAATATTATATATTAATTTTTCAAAAATTTAAATATATATATAAGGTTTAAAATATATAGGTAAAATATATGACTTTTGGTGTGAAACATCGCGATCGCCATTACTTTTGACGTGGTACTATACTTGTGTCTAGTTGTCTTTCTATCTCTGAGTAGAAAGGCCCATCGTTTGTAAAAGAGGAAGATGGACAGTCAAATGACAATAGCAGAATGGCCGGGCATACTAGAGGACCCTGGACTGGGAGGTATCTCTTTCCAAAGCAGCGTCCTCGACATTCCAGCCGTCACGACCAGAGCTGGACTGTACATCTATCTCATTGCCGTGCTCCATGACAGACCCTCCTTCGATGATATGACAGTGACCACATTTCTCAATGTTCGATACAGTGAAGACATCCCTAGCCTGGTCAGCGATTTGATTCTCGCCTCGTTTGACGTTCTAGCAAACTCGCAGACACGAAGTGAATCCAAGAGGTCACGCACTATTGTCCGGTCTTTCATTGTCAACAAGTTGCCGCCATTTCTGCAGACCAATTATGCTAGCTTGATATTTGAGCCTCTCTCAATCGGGCATTGTATACGGCAAGCGCTTGGCCGCATAGATCCCTCCTTCTCCCAGACGTACGATTTTGGTGGTCCAGGCAGCTCTCTCTCCGAGGCTCGCCAGGAGTTCCTATTTGCGTGTGCTCTGCACCAATTAATTCCGGAGGAGAGCATTGCAGACATACTGGAAGATGTTCCTATGCAGAGCTTACCCACCGAGGGCAAGTATCTCAAGGAGGACCTCGTGAGAAAATGCACAGCAGATCCAGCAAAGATCGACCAATACGTCGGGGAGCTCGAGAATCTGGAAGGCAACGCCGGGGAAATTGCTTTTGCCATCACCGAGATTATACAAACGCTATGTGCCAATAATGATACCATGACTCTGAAAGGCATATGTAATACCTTGTCGAGAAAGCTCACCGCTTTGGATGTCCTAATACTTTTCACACATCCTGTTTCCCTCTTACAGCCACTCTGTCATGCCTTGGACAATTGGCAGGATCATGAAGATCAAGGTGAATACCAACCCGTCTATGATGAGTTCGGCAGCATTCTCCTGTTCGTTGTTGTCCTTCGGCATCGCTTTAAGCTGCTAGAGGATGATTTAGGCATCGAGAAGTCAGATTCTTTTGTACTCCAATATCTCCGATCTGCTTCGTTCAGCCAACCATTGAACGATCTATCTCAACATTCGACCGATGTTTTGGGCTCCTGGATCAAAGGGCTGTTTGAAACAACAGAAGGTATCAGCGACGAATTGCTGTCAACGTGCAAACCTAGTGAATTCCATCTTCTGGTCGCTACGCTATTTGACCAAAGCCTCAAAGCTTGCCAAGCCAACGCTCTATCTCTGGATACACTGAAAGGTGGCTTTGAATATCTTCTCGAACCCTTCCTCCTACCATCCCTAATCGCGAGCCTCAAATGGTTTTCTGAACAATTATGGGAAACGCAACCCCAATCCCCGAGCCTCGACGTTATTCTACTCGCACTCTCAGCTCTTCTGAAACCCCCGTCGATGTCCCCCGAGGCATCAATAATTCATGGAGCCGTCCTCACGGTCGTTGCGCAGCCACTTGAAGCCTCGTTCATTCAAGTACAGCAACGCCATCCCTCTCGAGCAGACATTAGAAGCCTGCTTGGAGTCTTGGCAGATTACACAGGCGAGCGTGAGGATCTGACGGCGTACAACCAGCTCGCGTCATGGTCTACCGCGCCGGCCGGAGGCCTGCTGAGTGCTTTACGCAGCACGATAAATTCTCTCGTTCTTTGGAGCGCGACATCTGCGTCCGCAGGCCTCATGTCTCCTCCTTCCTACACTCACAGGTTGCTTCGTGACTGTGTTCAGATTCTAGGCGCCAAAGCCACACTTGACATGCTCGTCGCCGAGTTGCTTGTCCAGAGCCATAATTTGCAAAACGCAGATATAGTCTTCGATATCATCGTGGTCATGCTTACGGCAACTGAGCATCAGAAGCTCCAACCTCATCAGGATGAAAGCCACAAAGGCCTCCAGCAACGTCTTGATCTCCACGAAGTACTGCAGTCTGATTTTCATGATGCTTCCGAGCTGTCCAGCACAGACCCTGCAAGAGCCACTATGATTGTCAGACTTTTCCGACGGGTGGAAGCGTTCTCAGGGCGCACAGCTATGGTAGCGACCACGAACCCCGAGTTCATGAATGAGATTGTGCAAAATGTGGGAGCCATGCCGAGCAACAATATTGACGATGTTTTGGCTCAGGCTGAGGTTCAGACTGCCGCCGCGCAGGATTATTTGGCTAGCGAGAATGCCGCACTGATGGGCATGGCGTGAGTACATCAGCTAGTGACCAAGAGAAAAGATCTCTCGTTGATAAGGGTTTAGACCGGGTCACTTGGGTGTACAGGCCATGGCATAGTAAAGGAGAGGAACACGACGGAAAGAGACATTTGGTCTAATGGCGTCTCTGGGCCTGTCGTGTCGTGGACGTTTACTCTCAGGCGCGCTCCTTCCTGTGATTGAGCATAGGGGTCCACAATGTGAGAACCAAACTCCAAGGCTTGTTGGTGACAAGGCAGTATGCACATCAGTGCGACTATCTACCTATATACAGTAATTGGTGACTCGAGACCCCGGAGACCTATAAGACCGATCGCCTCCATGACAACAAATTGTGGGGAGTCTGTATCTCGAAAGCATGATCAACTGAGATGCATATATGGACCTGAACCAGTCAACCGTGATGTTGAGGCTACGACGCAGTGTTTTCTGCCACGTCCGAGCTGGGAATTTCCGATAATCCAAAGAAAATGAAACGTTACTGAGCCTGAGAATGTCACAATGGAGATAGACTCGGAACCTGGAAATTGGGTGTGGTGAGTGCTGAGTCTATTGCTTGAGAGGAGAATTCACGGCTAAGCAGCATATACTGGATGAGACGGCAAAAGGTTCAATGGTCTGCTGGGAATGTGCCTTTGGACAGTATACCTGATTCATGTCGACTCGATATATGCAGCTGATCAAGATGGAGACCTTGGTGTGCTTTCGCCTGTTTAGGGAAATATATCTTCGCACATACAGTCAGCTCGAGCCTCCAAAAAATGTTGCATATGCTCTTACCAGAGTGTCATCTTCAGCATCTAGGGTCCATACCCGATGCCTCGCCCTCTAGACAAAAGAGTCTCTCCTTCCTTGCTAGAAAGTAGCTCATATATCCAATCCCCACGCCTTGACAGCACCATCATCCCCAGTCGTAATGATGACCTCCTCCGTAGTCGAATCTCCTTTCTTGACTGGCTTTTTCGCCCAAGCCACATGATTGACCTCGAACACCCCGTGTGCTGCCTCCACCTTCGCAACAATCCTCCACCTCGGCGTCTGCCGTACTTCCTCTTGAACTCCAACCATAGCTTCTCCCCCTTGACTTCCATTCGTAGCTCCATTTTCTGCCTCTGCCGCCAGTGGCTCCACCTCCCCATCAACCCACTCCTCCTGATACACCACCACAGCCCCATCACCCCCCGTACTTGCAACTCTCCCGCTCCTTGCACTCCAAGCAACAGCATAGACCGATCTTTCGTGCACAGCCGGCAACTTGGCTTCCAAGACCCACTCCTCCTCCCCACCAGTGCTCTTAATGATACTCAGCCGACTCTGCTGGACCCTCTCCTTGGGCACCTTCCTCCAAACCCTCACCCCCCCATCATCAGAACAACTCATCAGCCTCGGCCCCGCCTTCTCCCTCCTCTCCAACCACGTTCTCCTCCCTTCCCCATCCCCATCCCCTTCTCCCCCATATACCACCGGCGTCACCCCCTCCCAACAAACCCCCCAAACCGTCCCCCCGTCCCCCCTCATAACAGCACAACACCCCCAATCATCTACCTCCTCCCTCCACAACCTAACCTCATCATCATAACTCCCACTCGCCACGCACTCCTCCTCGGGATGCCACGCCACAGCCTTAACATCCCCCTCATGCTCCTGCAACACAGCCACAGTCTCATAATCATCCTCACCAACCTCCTCCCAAATCCACACACTCTTATCCCTTCCACACGTCGCCAGCAAATTCCCCCCAGCAGACCACCCCACACTCTTAACCTCGCTATCATGCCCATCCAGCACAAGCGCAAACCGCCACTCATCCTCCTCCTCTTCCTCCCCCCCAGTCACATCCACCTCCCCGCCCACCCTTTCCGGCTTCGGCGCCATGCCCCCCGCATCATCATCCCACCGCCGCCAGATCCCTACACTCGCATCGAAGGATCCTGTAGCAAGTACGGACTCTCCCTTGAGGTTGGGCTTCCAGGCCGAAGCGCGGATGGAACGTTCGTGCCCGCCGGTTATGGTCGAGTGCAGGGTTTGTGTCGCGAGGTTGTAGATGCGGACGGTTTTGTCGGAGGAGGAGGTTGCGAGGAGGGGGGTGCTGGGGTGGGGGGCTGTGTGCCAGGCGCGGGCTGGGGAGGGCGAGGGGAGGGTGGAGAGGAGGGTGAGGGTGCCTTGGGGGCGGGTGGTGGGGGTGGGCATGACTGCGGTTGATGTCAGGGGAGTGGGGAGGTGGGGTTTTTATACGTTGGTCATGGCGTGGTTAAGTATGGGATTGCGGTGGTAGCGTTGAGGTGGTGAGAGCTTGAGGTTTTTTGTCTATGAAGATGTCCGATCTTAATAATACCTCAGAAAGGCTGTTCTATACGGTCGAGAAGCCGTTAGGTCCCACGTCATCCGTTGTACGAAAACAATCTCCTCTACGAAACATCTGGATATGTAAGCGCATATATAATATTCCCTTGCATTCTCCCCACTTCTCCACACTACATCCAACCCTTCTCCCTATTCCACCTCTACTCCATACACATCCCATCTCACCATCGCCTCCTTCTCCAAAGGGAATCAACCCCATCAAAACCCCCCTCACCCACCCCTCCCTCACTATGGCCTCCACCGCCCAAGAACCAACCCACCATTACCACTTCAACATAACCATGACCTGCACCGGCTGCTCCGGCGCCATCGACCGCGTACTTAAGAGAACAGACGGTCTGCCTCTT
>JAABUQ010003999.1_pt1 | contig 25941 bp, 25 predicted proteins | sample 5560001 | NCBI WGS metagenome assembly JAABUQ01 (sample SAMN10711888, study PRJNA513371) | rock metagenome | isolation source: Antarctica rocks | place: Antarctica: Victoria Land, Finger Mt nord | collected 2015-12-18 | reverse complement strand
CGTTGGGCAGGCCGACGATGCCGCAGTTGAAACCCATCTCTATCCCGTTCCCTTCGCCCGCGCGTCGCCCTGGGTCAGCAGGGCCACGCGCGTCATGAAATCCTCCGGCCGCGCCTGAGCCAGCAGCTGCGCGGCGTCCGCCACGGCGTCCAGCAGGTCGGCCAGCCACGCCTGATCGGTCTTGTGGAAGTCGCCGAGGACATGGCCGTGCACGCGCGCCTTGTCGCCGGGGTGGCCGATACCCAGGCGGACGCGCCAGTACTCGGGGGTGCCCAGGCAGCGGTCCATGCTGCGCAGGCCGTTGTGCCCGGCAGCCCCACCGCCGCGCTTCACCCGCACCTTACCGGGCGCCAGGTCCAGCTCGTCATGGAACGCGGTGATGGCGTCCGGCGGCAGCTTGAAGAACGCCGCCGCGGGCTGCACGCTTTCGCCCGAGGCATTCATGTAGGTGCCCGGCTTCAGCGCCAGCACACGTTCGCCGCCCACCGTGCCTTCGGCCACCAGCCCGCGGAACCGCTGCCGCCACGGGCTGAAGCCGTGGCGGCGCGCGATCTCGTCCAGCGCCATGAAGCCGATGTTATGGCGCTGCCGGGCCATGGCTGGCTCTGGGTTGCCCAGGCCGACCCAGAGCAGCATGGCCTACTTCTTGGCGGCAGGCTTCGCCGGGGCCTTGGCGGGGGCGGCAGCGGCCTTGGCGGGGGCCTTGGTGCCGCGGGCCGGAGCAGCTGCGGCGGCCGGCGCGTTCGGGTCGGCGGCGACCTCGACGCCCTTGGTCGGCGCGGCGACGGTGGCGATCACGAAGTCGCGGCCCGTCACCACCGGCGTCACGTTCTCCGTCCCGGTGAGGTCGCTGAACCGCACGTTGTCGTTGATGTCCAGGGCCGCCATGTCGGCCTGGAAGAAGTCCGGCACGCTCTCCGGGTCGGCCAGCACCTCGACGGCGTGGCGCACGACGTTCAGCACGCCGCCCTTCTTCAGGCCGGGTGAGGTCGCCTCGTTCTGGAACTGCACGGTGACGGACACGCGGATGCGCTCGCCGGCGGCCAGGCGCTGGAAATCGACGTGGATCGCCTTGTCGCTGACGGGGTGGAACTGCACCTCGCGCATCAGGGCGCGGGACGGGGCGCCGGCGACGTTCACCTCATACAGGCGGGACTTCCAGCCGCCGCGGGTCAGCTCGCGCACGATGATGCGGGGGTCGAGCTGGATCAGGGTCGGCGTCTGCTTGGCACCGTAGATGACGGCAGGCACCATGCCCGCCCGACGAGATGCACGTGCCGCCCCCTTACCTGCCCGCTCGCGCGCCTCGGCCTCGATGGTCACGATGTTGGCCATGGTCTGCTCCTAACAGCAAAAGCGCCGGCCTCCAGGGGTGCCAGCGTCGGCGGCGGTGTAGCGGATCGGCGGCAGGGGGGCAACCAGGGGCAGTGATTGACGGGGCGGCGGGGCAGGTGAACATGCGGCATGGATGAACTCGTTGCCGTTCTGTGGACCATTGGAGCACTGATCCTCACGGGATGGATTTTTGGTGTTGCCGCGCTCGTCCAGGCTCGCCGGGCACGGGCTGAGGTCCGGGAGCTGCGGAACGTCGTCGCCCGGCTGGCTGTGCTGCCGGCGCAGCCGCAGGCCGTGCCGTCCGAGCCGCAGCAGGTTGCGCCGACGCCGGCCCCTGCCGCACCGGACCAGGTTGCGGAGCCAGTGCGCGTCCCCGACCCACGGTTTAGCCAGCCCGCGCCGCCCCGGCCTCGCACCGACCCCCGCCCGCGCATCGACCCCCGCCCGCGCGTCGACATCGAGCAACTGCTGACCCAGCGGTGGGGCGTATGGCTCGGCGCCGCCGCGCTGCTGCTGGCCGGAGTGTTCCTGGTGCGCTTCGCGGCGGAGCAGGGGCTGTTCGGCCCGGGGCCGCGCTGCTTCATGGCGGCGGTGCTCGGCACGGCGCTGGTCGGCGGGGCGGAGGTGCTGCGGCGCCGGCAGCAGTCCGGCGGCGTCATGCCCAGCGTCGTGCCCGGCGCCATGGTGGACCAGGTGCCGTCCGCCCTGGCCGCCGGCGGCGTCGCGGCCTGGATGACGGCGGGCTACGCCGCGGGTCCGCTGTATGGGCTGGTCGGCAGCCTGGCCGCCTTCGTCCTGATGGCCGGCGCAGCCTGCGGCGGTCTGGCGCTGTCGCTGCGGTTCGGGCCGCTGGTGGCGGCGGTCGGGCTGGCCGGGGCGTTCGGCACGCCGCTGCTGGTGGGGTCCGTCCACCCCTCTGTGCCCGGGCTGTTCGGCTACCTGCTGCTGGTGTCGGCGGCGGCGTGGGCGGTGGTGCGGTTCTCGGCCTGGACTTGGCTGGGCTGGGCGGCGGGTGCTGCCGGGGCGGCGTGGGTGCTGGCCTTTGCGTTGCAGGGTGGCCCCGATGCCTGGGCGCCCGCGCTGTTCGTCCCGGCCGCGGCGGCGCTGACCCTGGCGCTGCTGCCCGGCGCCGCGCTGGACCACCCGGCCGGCCGCCGCCTGTCCTGGGCGCCGTTCCTGCTGCTGGGCTTGGCCGGGCTGCTGCTCGCCACCCGCACCGGGGATGCGTCGGCGCGCATGGGCGTGTTCCTGCTCGCCCCTGCCGCTGTGGCCAAGGGCTGGGCCGAGCCGCGCCTGGCCCGCCTGCCGCAGCTTGCGGCGCTGCTGTTCCTGCTGGTGCTGCTGACCTGGGCGCTGCCGGCCTGGCAGCCCACCGGGGAAACCCTCAGCATCGAGGGTGCGGTGCAGGCCGTCCTGCCTGGGGCCTGGGCGCCGGACGCCATCCTGCCACTGCTGGAGACCGCCGCCGCCATGGCTGCCTGGTTCGCCGCGGCGGGCCTGTTCCTGGAACGCCGCGCGCCGCGTCCGCTGCCCTGGGCGGCACTGGTGGCCGGGGTTCCGGTCCTGACGCTGGGCGTGACCTATGCACAGGTGGGCCGGTTCCAGCCGGTTGCTGCCTGGGCCGCAGCCGCCGTGGCGCTGGCCGCTGCCCTGGCCGGAGCGGCGGCGCTGGCCCGGCAAGAGGGATCGCTGCAACGGGCCGGCGTCCATGCGGCGGGGTGCGTGGCCGCCCTGGCGCTGGGCTGCGCCATGCTGCTGGGCAGCCAGTGGCTGACGCTCGCGCTGTCGCTGCTGCTACCGGCGCTGGCATGGATCGAGGGCGCGGCAGGGGTGCCGATGCGCCGGGTCGCAATGGCTGTGGCGGTGCTGGTGCTGGCGCGGCTGGTGCTGAACCCCTTCGTGCTGGCCTATGACATCGGGAGCTGGCCGGTGCTGAACGGGCTGCTGGCCGCCTACGCCGTCCCGGCGGCGAGCTTCGCCCTGGCGGCGGGCCTGTTCCGGCGGCGGGCGGACGACCTGGTCGTGGCGGTGCTGGAGGCGGGCGCCCTGGCCTTCACCGCGCTGCTGGTCGTGCTGGAAATCCATCATGGCGCCACGTCCGGCCACCTGCGTGCGTTCGACCCCGACTTCGCCGAGACGGCGGGGCAGGTCGATGCGCTGGGGCTGCTGGCGCTTGGCGTCATGTGGCTGCACGCGCGGCGGCCGCGGCGGGTGCTGGCGGCGGGCGGGCGGATCATCGGCGGCGTGGCGCTGGCCGGCGGCATGCTGCTGCTGGTGCTCAACCCCGGCGTGACTGGCGCGGCGGTGGGCAGGTCGCCGGTGCTGAACGCGCTGCTGCCGGCCTACGCGGTGCCGGTGCTGCTGGCCGTGCTGGCGCTGCGGATGGGCTGGGGGCCGCGCCGGCGGATGGCCGCCTACGTGCTGGCGGCGGCGTTCGCCTGGACCACGCTGGAGGTCCGGCAGGTGTTCCATCCCGGGGCGCTGTCGTTCTTCGATGAGGCTGCCGGGGATGCCGAGGTCTGGGCCTACTCGGGGGCCTGGCTGCTGCTCGGCGCGGCGCTGATGGCGGGGGCGCTGCGGACCGGGCAGCGGGCGTTGCGGCTGGCGGCGTTGGGGCTGGTCGGGCTGGTGACGGCTAAGGTGTTCCTGTGGGACATGGCGGGGCTGACGGGGCTGTGGCGGGTGCTGTCCTTCCTCGGGCTGGGGCTGAGCCTGATCGGGCTGGGCGCGTTCTACCGCCGCTTCGTGCAGCCTGCGCCGGACGTGCCGGCGTAACTGGGCGCTGGGCGGCCGCGTATGGCGTGGGAACATGTCCTGCTTTCTCTCCCACTTTGGAGGAGGAAGCGGATGCCGTCCTCATTCGGTATGCGTCGGCACTTGGGACGGCGTGGGAGGGCACGGGGTGGCCGCGTAACAAGTCGCGCGCCCCTTCATGCTTCCCGGGCGCCGCTCCGTGGAGAACCCAATGCACCAGCCCTTCGTCCTTGCCGTCGCCGCCCTGCTCGGCAGCGCCACCCTGGCCGCCGCCCAACCGTCCCCGCCGCCTGCACCCCCGCCAGCCGCATCCGATGCTCCGGCCCAGCCGCAGCCGTCGGGCGATGGGATGCATGAGCGGATGCACGGCGGCCCCGGCATGATGCGTGAGGACTACATGCGTGGCATGATGCAGCAGAACGGTCCCCGCGCTGCGCGCTTCCGCTTCGAGAAAGACGGCACGATCGTCGGCATCCAATGCGCCAACAACGAAACGACCCACGCCTGCGTGGACGCGGCCAGCGTGCTGATGGACAAGCTGGGAGCGCAGCCGACGCGCTGAAACCGTGCGCAAACCTCCAAGGGTTTGCTCAGGCCTTCGCGGCGGGGCGGATCGGCCCCGCTGCGTCCCTTCTGGCGTCCACTGCGCTGATGTCCTCCGCCGCCCATCCGGCCACCCGGCGCGCGTTGCCGGCCCAGGTATAGTCCTGCCGCACCAGCTCCGCCCGCGCCGCAGCGCCTAGGCGGGCCCGCAGCGCCGGGTCGGCGGCCAGGCGTTGGACGGCCTGCCACAACGCACCGGGGTCGGCCGGGTTGAACAGCAGCGCCGTGTCCTCATGCCGCAGGATTTCGCGGATGTTCGGCTGGTCCGGCGCGACGATGGCTCGCCCGGCCGCCATGTAGTCGAAAATCTTCAGCGGCGAGGCGTAGGCCACGACCTTGGGCTGCAACGCGATGTCGAACCCGGCCACTGCCGCCGGCACCAGCGCGTGCTCGACGATCCCGGTGAAGCGGACGCGGCCGGCCATGCCAAGCTCGGCCGCCAGCGCCTCCAGGTCTGGCCGGGCCGGGCCGTCGCCGACCACCTCCAGCCGCAGCGGCGCCGGGTCGGACGCCATCTGGCGGATCAGCGCGTCCATGCCGTGCCAGTCCCGCACGAAGCCGACGAAGCCCAGCGTCACCGTCTCCGTCCCCGGCGCCCGCTCAGGCTGCTCCGGGAAGCGGTCCAGCACGATGCCGTTCGGCACCACGCGCAGCCGGTCCCGCGGCACCCCAGCCGCCGCGACCACGTCCGCCAGCACCTGCGTCACCGGCAGCACCCGCGTCGCCGAACGCCATACGAGGCGTTCCAAAGCATGAGCCAGGCGTTGCAACCGCAGCGTGCCGTGCTGCGTGCGCTCGGCGGCGAGGGGCGAGTTGACCTCCAGGTAGAGCGGCAGCCCCGTCCGCCGCGCCAGCCAGGTTCCGGCCAGGAACAGCAGGTTGCAACGCTCGTAGATCAGGTCCGGCTTGAACTCCCGGCAGGCGCGGGCCAGGCGGCGGTAGGCCGGGACGTTGTAGGCCAGCTCCGCCGCTTCCCCCGCGGCGCCGGGCAGCAGGCGGCGCAGGCGGGCGACGGTGCTGCTCTCGCCGCCGAAGTCCGACGCCTGGTAGAAGCTCGGCCCCACCACCAGCACCTCATGTCCCTGTGCACGCAGGGCGCCCACCAGCTCCTCGATGTGGACGCTCTGGCCGTCGCGTGACTGGATGCGGTGGCTGTAGAGGATGCGCACGGGTCAGCCCCCGGCCGGCGTCAGCGTCCATGGTGCTCCCTGGGGTGCTCCCTGGGGCGTTCCCTGAGGCGTCCCCGGCTCGCAGAATAGCGGCACCCCGTTGACCAGGCGCACGTCGGGCAGCAGCCCCATTGCCGTCCGCAGCGCCCGGAACAGCGCGCCGTGCGCCACGATCAGCACCGGCGCCGGCCGGGCCAGGGCGCGGTTGACCGCCTCCACCGCCCGCACCCGCAGGTCGGCGAAGCTCTCGGCGCCCTCCGGCGTCATCGTGCCGGCGATCCATTCGTTGAACCAGCCCGCCATCGGCTGGCCCTCCTGCGAGCCGAAGCTGACCTCCCGCAGGCCCTCCTCCACCTCGACCGGCAGTCCGAGCGGCTCGGCGACGATCCGCGCGGTGTCGTAGGCGCGGGACAGCGGGCTGGCGACGATGCTGCGGATGCCGCGGGTGCGCAGCAGGCCCGCCGCGGTGCGCGCCTGCGCCAGGCCGACGTCGTTGAGCGGCACGTCGATGTTGCCCTGGGACAGCTCGCGCGCGTTCCAGTCTGTCTCGCCGTGGCGCAGGTACCAGAACGCGCGGGGCTGCAGCATCAGGCGGCGAGGCCTTCCTGGGCCAACATGCGCTGCACGGCCGGGCGGGCCATCATGCGCTCGAAGTGCGCGGCCAGGTTGGACGGCAGTTGCATGCCCATCCGCTTGGCGCCCCAGAACGACACGTAGAACACCGCGCTGTCGGCCATGCTGTACGGCCCGGCGATCCACTGCTTGCCGGCAAGCTGCTTGTCCAGCAGGGCATAGCCCTTCTCGATGATCTCGCGGCCGCGCGCCTTAACCTGGTCGTACTCGGCCTCATTGGGGCTGAAGTTGCCGGGGCGGAACAGCCGGGTGAAGCCCTGCATGTGGATGGTCGATACGGCGTAGTCCATCGCCTCCGCCCCGGTCAGCTCGGCCTCGGGATCGGATGGCAGCAGCCCGGCCTCCGGGTTGGTCCGGGCGAGGTAGTGGGCGATGACCGGGAACTCGGTGACAATGGAGCCGTCGTCCCGCTGCAGGGTCGGCACCTTGCCCTTGGGGTTGAGATCGCTGAACGGCGGGCGGAGGTTCTCGCCGCCGCGGATGTCCAGCTTCACCGCCTCATAGGGTTTGCCGATCTCTTCCAGCACGACGTGGATGCCCATCGAGCAGGCGCCGGGTGAGTAGTACAGCTTCATGACGTAAACTCCATCTGATATTCAGCGGGAAGGCTGCCTGCCTGCTCGCTCTCCTCCCGGGAGAGAGCCGGAGTGAGGGAGGCGGCAAAGGTCCGATCCACCGGGAAAGGCACGGAGTCCCAACACTCCGAGGCTTGGCGCTCGCGGCCTCCCTCACCCCAACCCTGCCCCGGAGGGAGAGGGAGCTAGCTTAGTTCTTGCGCCCTGTGCAACCGCCCTGGCTATTGGTTCAGTCGAACAGGCTGCTGACGGAGCTTTCGTCCGAGATGCGCTGCATGGCCTCGGCCAGGATCGGCGCGATGGTGAACTGGCGCACGTTCTCCGCCACCCGCACCGCCTCGGTCGCCAGGATGCTGTCGGTGATGGTCATGCTCTCGATGGCCGACGACGCGATGCGCGCCACCGCCCCGCCGGACAGCACGCCATGCGTCACGTAAACGCTGGTCGACTTGGCGCCGCTCCTCGCCAGCGCGTCCGCCGCGTTGCACAGCGTGCCGCCGCTGTCGCAGATGTCGTCCACCAGGATGCAGTCCTTGCCGCGCACGTCGCCGATGACGTTCATCACCTGGGACGTGCCGGCCCGGTCGCGCCGCTTGTCGATGATCGCCAGGTCGCAGTTGAGCCGCGTGGCAATGGCCCGCGCCCGCACCACGCCGCCCACGTCGGGCGAGACGATCATCAGCGGCCGCCCGGCGAACCGCTGCTTGATGTCCCGGCTGAACAGCGGCGCCGCGAACAGGTTGTCCACGGGGATGTCGAAGAAGCCCTGGATCTGCCCGGCGTGCAGGTCCATCGTCAGCACTCGGTTGAAACCGGCCTGGGTGATGAGGTTGGCGACCAACTTGGCGCTGATCGGGGTGCGCGACCCCGCCTTGCGGTCCTGCCGGGCGTAGCCGAAGTACGGGATCACGGCCGTCACGCGCCGAGCCGAGGCGCGGCGCAGCGCGTCCATCGTGATCAGCAGCTCCATCAGGTTGTCGTTGGCCGGGTAGGAGGTGCTCTGCATCACGAACACGTCCTCCCCGCGCACGTTCTCCCCGATCTCGACGAACACCTCCATGTCGGCGAAGCGGCGGATGGAGGCCTTGGCCAGCGGAAGCTGCAGCGCGGCTGCCACCGCTTCGGCCAGCGGCCGGTTGCTGTTGCAGGCGATGATTTTCATGGATGCGTGGGGTCCCGTGGCGCCGCCGCCGAGTGCAGGGTGATCGGCGTCGTGGCGGGCGGTTCATAGCAACGAGGGGATGACCTGTCACCCCGCCGTCATGTCAAGCCGGGTTATTTGCTGCCGACTGTTGCAGGGGCGGCCTTTGCGGCATCGGAGCTTGCGGTGTCGGGCCGCCGCGCGCCCGCGTTCAGGATCACGTCGCGCACGCCACCCGCGGCGTCGTTGGCTACCGCGACCGCGACATCGCCCCAGTAGCGGTCCAGCATGCCCAGCGGCACCTCGTTCAGTTGCACGATGCGCCCGCGCTCCGCCGCTGCGGCGTCGGCGTTGTTGACGTACCACTGCACCTCGATGCGGGTGGTGTCGCCGGCGCCCTTGGCGGTGCGGACCTCGCCGCGCAGGGTGAAGTCGGCGCCCTTGACGGTGTCCTGCACCACCAGGCCCAGCGAGGCCATCTTGGTCCGCATCTGCACCCGCAGGCTGGTGTTGCCGTCGCCGGGCGCGCCGGTCACGCCGGAGAAATAGACGCGGGCTGGGCGGTTCATCAGGCTGTTGGGGTCGCTGAGCTGCCGCGCCGCCTCGATGCGGTTCAGCAAGGCGGCGATGCCCGGGGCGGCCTGGGCGGCGGCGGCCTTCAGCACGGCCGGGTCGCCGCTGGCCCAGGCGGAGGTGGGCACGCCGCCACCCTCGGAAGCACCCTGCGCCTCGCCCTTCGGGTTCTGCACGGTGTAGGTCGGCACCACTTGGGCGCCGCGCACCTCGGCGGACATCAGCAAGGCCCAGTCGCCCCGTCGGCGGCTGGGGCTGGGGCTGGCGGGGATTTCTTCGGCCACCAGGGCGTCGGCGACCGCGCCAGCCCAGGCGGTGGCGGCGGCGTCGGGCAGCAGCGACTCGGCTGGGACCGGGATGGACAGACGCGACGGCGGCGGCTGCGCCAGGCGGGAGGCGAGCAGGCCGGGCCGCCCCTTGAACGGCTGCGGCAGGTCCCCGCAGGCTGACAGCGTCAGCAGCGCCGCCAGCAGGAGTCTAGGTGAAGACACAGGTGGCCAGCCCGACGAGCATGAACACGATCACGAACAGCAGGAAATAGGGTCCCATGGAAGCCTCATAGCACGATGGTTCAGCCGTGCTTACAGCACGATGGTTCGGACGTGCTTACAGCACGATGGTTCAGCCGTGCTCACAGCACGATGGCGGACATCTGGTGCCCGATGGCGCCGCCGCCTGCCAGGGTGCGGCGACGATGGCTGAAGAAGCGGTCGGGGTCGGCGGCGGTGTCGGCGGGCAGGATGTCCACCCCGGCCAGCACGGCCAGGCGCGTGGCGCAGTAGCCCGCCAGGTCGAACTGCCAATGACCGGGACGGGCGCCGTCCAGGAAGAAGCGCGCCCCCTCGGCACCGGCCGCCAGCACGGCGTCGCGCAGGTCCGCGCCGACCTCGTAGGACGGCTGGCGGATGCAGGGGCCGATGGCGGCGGCGATGCGGCCGGGGGCGGCGCCGAGTTGCACCATGGCGGCAACGGTGGCCTCCAGCACGCCCGCCACGGCGCCGCGCCAGCCGGCGTGAACCGCGCCGATGACGCCTGCAACGGGGTCGGCCAGCAATACGGGCGTGCAGTCGGCGGTGATGATGCCCAGGGCGACGCCGGGCCGGGCGGTGACCATCGCATCGGCACGCGGGCCGGCGCCCGGGGGCCAGGCGTCAGTGACGACCGCGACCGCCGCGCCGTGGACCTGGGTGACGCCGACCATGGTGCGGGCGCCCAGGTGCTGCGCCACCCGGTCCCGGTTGATCTGAACCAAATCCGGCGCGTCGCCGCCGGACAGGCTGCCGTTCAGGCTGGCATAGGGGCCGGTGCTGACCCCTCCTCGCCGGGTGAAGAAGCCGTGCCGGGCAGGCAGCCGGGCACTGGTAAGGGGATCGGGGCTGTCAAGGGTCATGGCTCGAACCCGGCGGGGACGGGCAGGGCGGGGTGGGCGATGGCGAGCACCTTGAACAGCCGGCCCATGTGGTCGGGCTCGGCCAGGCGCTGGGCGGCCTGGACCAGCGCGGCGGCCTTGGCGGGCGGCTGCGTGCGGGCCAGGCGGCCGGTGCGCTGGAACAGGCCGAGCCGCGCCAGGAACGGGCCTTGCGGCACCGGGCCGTGCACCCTTGCGGCCCCGGCGGCACGGGCCAGAGCGGCAAAATCGACATGCGCCGTCAGGTCGGCCTCCCCGGGCGCGGCGAGAGGGTCGGCCGGCTTCCCTGCCCGCAGCGCCTGCAAGCTGTCGCCCGGCGCGCTGTCCGAGGGTCCATAGTCCAGGAACAGCGCCACCCCGCCATCGCGTGCGATGCGCCCCGCCAACCCGGCAGCAATCGACAAGGCCCCCTCGCAAACCTCCTGCACCCTTTCCCCTCGGGAGAGGGCCGGGGTGAGGGAAGCGGCAAGCACGGAACTCCCCAACGACAGCGCCTCCCCCGTGCTGTCTTGAGCCAAAGCCGGTCCTGGCGGCTCTTCCCTCACCCCGACCCTCTCCCGGAGGGAGAGGGGGAAGTCAGCAGCAGCCTCGACGAACCGGCCGTCGGCCACAAACCGCTCCATCCACCCGTCCCCTTGCCGCACGAACTGCCGGATCGGCAGCGCATCCAGGAACTCGTTGGCCAGCAGCAGCATCGGCCCCGGCGGCAGCGCCTCTAGGCTGTCATGCCACGTCGCCCCTGGCAGCAGCCGCGCCTGCTCCGCCCGCAGCCGCGGCGACGTTTCCACCAGGTGCAGCCGCAGCGCCGCCCGGAACGCCGGCGCTGCGCGGCCCACCGCCCGCAACGCATCCGCCATCAGCGTGCCGCGCCCCGGCCCGCACTCCACGAGCAGCACAGGGTCGGGCCGTCCCATGGCCTCCCACGTCACGGCCGCCCACAGCCCCAGCACCTCGCCGAACACCTGGGTGATCTCGGGCGAGGTCGTGAAGTCGGCGAACGGGTCGTGCGTCGCATAGTAGGCGGCGTTGGCCCGCGCCATGAAGTGGTCCAGCCGCTCCATTTGATGTCCGGTCCCTATTCGGCCAGGCTCGGGGCTGATGCTGCCACCGGCCGGGCACGGGCGACCAGCCAGATGCCGGCCAGGATCATCGGCAGCGACAGCAACTGCCCCATCGTCGCGCCCGCCACCAGGAAGCCAAGGAACGCATCCGGCTGGCGGAACGTCTCGCCGATGATGCGGGCAATGCCGTAGCCGATCAGGAACACGCCTGTCAGCGTGCCGAAGCGGCTCCGGACCGCCGGGTTGCGGCACAGCAGGGACAGCACGACCAGCAGCAGCAGCCCCTCCATGCCCGCCTGGTAGAGCTGGCTCGGATGCCGCGGCTCCGGCCCGGCGGCCGGGAAGATCATCGCCCATGGCAGCCAGTCCGGCGCGATGCGGCCCCACAGCTCCCCGTTGATGAAGTTGGCGACTCGCCCGAACCCCAGCCCGATCGGCACCACCACCGCCAGCCGGTCGGCGAAGCCCAGCAGCGGGATGCGCTCGCGCCGGCAGTAGATGACCAGCGCCGTCACCACCCCCAGCACGCCGCCGTGGAAGCTCATGCCACCCTGCCAGACGGCGAACGCGCCCAACGGGTTCTGCAGGTAGTGCAGCGGCTGGTAGAACAGCACGTAGCCCAGCCGCCCGCCGAGCACGACGCCCAGGGTGGCCCAGGTCAGGAAATCGTCCGTCTGCTCCTGCGTCGCCACCGGGGGGGACAGCAGCACCAGCCGGCGCATGATCCGCCAGCCCAATACCAGGCTGCCGATGTAGGCCAGCGCATACCAGCGGATGGCCAGCGGCCCCACCTGGACCAGCACCGGATCGAACCCGGGGAACAGCAGCACCGGTATTGGAAGCATGGGGATCATACGTAACGCTCCGCACCCGCCAGGTGGTCCCGCACGTAGCGGCGGACCCCGTCCTCCAGCGGCGTGAACTGCCCGGCGTAGCCCGCGGCGCGCAGCCGGTCCATCCGGGCCTCCGTGAAAGATTGATACTGCCCGGCCAGCGCCGCCGGCATCGGCACGAACTCCACCCGCCGTGGCTGCCCGGCGGCGTCGCACACGGCATGGGCCAGGTCGAGGTAGGTGCGCGCCGTGCCGGTGCCCAGGTTGAACAGCCCGCTGACCTCCGGGCTGTCCAGCAGCCACAGCAGCACGTCCGCCACGTCCCCGACCCAGATGAAGTCCCGCCGCTGCGCCCCGTCCCGCAGGCCGGGCTGGGTGCTCCGGAACAGCCGGGCCGGGCCGCCGGCCGCGACCTCGTCCCACTTCACCTTCACCACCGAGATCATCCTGCCCTTATGGTACTCGTTGGGACCATAGACGTTGAAGAATTTCAGCCCCGCCCAGCCCGGCGGCGCCGGCTCCCCCCGGTCCACCGCCGCCATCACCCGCAGGTCGAAGGCGTGCTTGGTCCAGCCATACAGGTTCAGCGGGCGCAGGCTGGGCAGCAGGTCCGGATCGTCGTCGAAGCCGGCGGACCCGTCGCCATAGGTGCTGGCCGACGAGGCGTAGATGAACCGCACCCCCCGCGCGGCGCACCAGGACCACAGCCGCCAGGACAGCTCGACGTTGGTTTCCCAGGCCAGGTCGGCGTCGGTCGCGGTGGTCTCGCTGATGGCGCCCAGGTGGATCACGGCTTCGAGGGGCGGATGCGTCGCCAGGTAGGCGTCCAGCGCGTCCGGCCGCACGATCCTGGCCGGCGGGTGCCGGGCCAGGTTGCGCCACTTGTCCCCGCCGCTCATGGAATCGCCGAGCCAATCGGCCACGACCGCCGGCTGCCCGCGCGCCGCGAGGCGGGCGTGCAAGTAGGAGCCGATGAAGCCAGCGCCGCCCGTGACCAGAATCATGGCGTAACCAGGATCATGGCCGTGCGTTATAGGCAAGCCGTGCGGGCTGACATAGCCCCGGGCAAGGCGCATGTATCGGCTGCGAGCATAGGAGAGGCCCCCATGACCGAACGACCGCGTTTCTTCGACGACCTGGCCGGCGTGGCCGGCGGCGCGTTCTCCGCCCTGGCCGGCATCCGCGAGGAAGCCGAAAGCATGGTCCGCGCCCGCGTCGAGGAGGCCATCCGCAAGCTCGACCTCGTGAAGCGCGAGGACCTGGAGGCCGTGATGGAGATGGCCGCCAACGCCCGCACCGGCCAGGAGGCCGCCGAGCTGCGCCTGGCTGCGCTGGAGGCCCGCGTGGCGTCCATGTCCGGCAGCGACCCGTCCGGTGGCATGTCCGGCAGCGGCGCATCGGGCGACAACTCCGGCGCGTCCGAGGCCGACCCCGCCTCGCTGCCGCCCAAGTCGAAGCCCGGCAGCCACGGCGGCGGCACGTCCGAGGTCGCGCCCGGCGCCATGCCGCCGGGCGAGCCAGGCTCCCCCGACCCGTCGCCGGACGGCGCGCCCTAGCCCTAACAGTTATTGGCTTGCTGGCCGCGCTGCCGCACAGGTAGCTTTGGTGATGGCGCGAGTCGGTTGTCCTTGGATCACCCAGGGACTTGCCGGTCGCGCGACGGCCCGGCCTGCCCCACCCCTGGGAGACCCCGCATGTCAGACTTCAGCACCCAGTCCGCCGAACCCGCGGCCAATCCCCTGGACATCATGGAGCAAGTCGTCGCCGCCAACGACTGGGCGTTCGACCGCCGCAGCGACCACGAAATGGCGGCGGAGGCGCCAGGCAAGTGGTGCGACTACGGCCTGTACTTCTCGTGGTCGAGCGAGATCAGCGCCATGCACTTCACCTGCGCCTTCGACCTGAAGGTGCCGGAGCGGCAGCGCACCGCGTTGTACGAGCTGCTGGCCCTGGCGAACGAGCGCCTGTGGATCGGCCACTTCGGCATGGACGCTGATGACGGGATGCCGCTGTTCCGCCACTCCGTGCTGTTGCGCGGCGCCTCGACCGCCAGCGCCGAGAGCCTGGAGGACATGGTGGACATCGCCATCACCGAGTGCGAGCGGTTCTACCCGGCCTTCCAGTTCGTGCTGTGGGGCGGCAAGACCCCGGCCGACGCCTTGCAGGCTGCCATGCTGGAGTGCATGGGAGAGGCATGACGGAGCCTCTGCCGCCCAGCCTGCCGCCGTTGCTCCTGCTCGGCGGCGGCAGGATGGGCGGCGCCATGCTGGCCGGCTGGCAGGAGCGCGGCCTGGCGCCGTCCGTGGTGGTCGATCCCGCCGCGCCCGGGCTGGCCGGCCAGGGCGTCCAGGTGGTCCCCGATGCTGCTGGCGTGCCAAGCGGCTTCTGCCCCGCCGCGGTGGTGCTGGCCGTGAAGCCGCAGCAAGCGGACGCCGCGGTTCCGCCCTTGGCCCGGTTCGGGGCTGGCGGCGTGTTCCTGTCCATCATGGCCGGGCGCACGGTTGCCAGCCTGCACGGCCTGCTGGGACCGGAGGCCGCCGTGGTCCGCGCCATGCCGAACACCCCCGCCGCCATCCGCCAGGGCATCACCGTCGCCTTCGCCGGGCCGGGCGTGACGGCGGCGCAACGCGATCTGTGCGATCGGCTGCTGGCCTCGGTCGGCGAGGTCGCCTGGGTGCAGGACGAGGGCCTGATCGACCCCGTCACCGCCATATCAGGGGGTGGTCCAGCCTATGTTTTCCTGCTGGCGGAGTTGCTGGAACGGGCGGCGGTCGAGCAGGGCCTCCCTCCTGGCCTGGCCCGGCAGTTGGCCCGCGTGACGGTGTCCGGCTCCGGCGCGCTGCTCGCCGCCAGCACGGAGGACGCGGCGGCCCTGCGCATCGCCGTCACCAGCCCGCGCGGCACGACGGAGCGGGCGCTGGCCGTGCTGATGGCGGACGGCGCCTGGCCGGACTTGGTGTCCAACGCCATCGCGGCTGCCACGGAACGGTCGCGGGAACTGGCTGGGTAGGCTCGCTTCCTTGGCCCAAGCTCCTTCAGGCCCGGGCTCCCCGGTGCAGGCTCCTTGGCAAGGACGGCCGCCTAGCCTATGTCGAAATCTATGGAAAACCATGATTTCGACCGCGCCCTGATCGCTGCCGTGTTCGACCAGGCCGCTCTGCGCGGCTGGCCGGATGTCAGTATTGCCGAAGCCGCGCGCACCGCCGGGCTGCCGTTGGCCCGTGCCCGCGCCCGCTTTCCCGGCCGGGGTGCCGTGCTGCTGCGGTTTGGCGTCATCGCCGACGGCATGGCGCTGGAGGCTGGCGGCACCGAGGAAAGCCCGCGCGAGCGGCTGTTCGACATCCTGATGTCCCGGTTCGACGCCCTGCAGCAGCACCGCGGCGGCGTGCTGGCGCTGACGGCGGCGCTGCGGTTCGATCCCGCCACCTCCCTGCTGCTGTATGGCGCGACGCTGCAGAGCATGAAGTGGCTGCTGGACGGCGCCGGCATCCCGAGCAACGGCATCGTCGGGACCTTGCGCGTCCAGGGCCTGTTGGCGCTTTGGCTCTACGCCCTGCGCGCCTGGGAGGGGGACGAGAGCCCCGACCTGTCCGCCACCATGGCCGCCGTGGACCGCGGGTTGGACCGCGCCATCCAGGCGGAGAACATCCTGCCCGGCCGCTACGTCTCCCCGGCAGAAGCCGCGGCCGAGGTGTTCGAGGCCGGCGGCATGGTCGAGGATCCCATTGCGGAGGCCGACGCAGGCGCCGCGGCTGAAACGAACCTGCTGCCGTCCCTGCCGCCCGACATCGACCCGCCGGCATCCCCGCCGGCATAGCCGTGTTGGACGCTCACCGCCGCCGCGTGTTAAGGCTGCGTTGATAAAAAGGGAGGATGAAACGATGTCAGACGATCCAGCCACCAAGATGCAGAAGACCATCACCGAAGCCGGCGCTGGCGCCGCCCAGATGGGCAAGACCGCGATGGACTCTGGCATGGCGAAGATGGCCGAGTTCACCAAGATGTTCTCCGACATGAAGGTGCCCGGCATGGCCGCGATGCCGGACATGGACGCCTTCCTGGCCGCGCACCGCCGCAACATGGAGGTGCTGACCGCCGCCAACCGTGTGGCGCTGGAGGGCGCGCAGGCCGTCGCCCGCCGGCACATGGAGATCATGCAGCAGACGATGGCGGAGATGACCGAGACTATGCGCGACCTGTCCAGCCCGGACACCCCGCAGGCCAAGGCCGCCAAGCAGACTGAGCTGATGAAGACCAGCTACGAACGCGCCGTTGCCCACATGAAGGAATTGGCCGACCTGATCCAGCGCGCCAATGGCGAAGCCCTGGGCATGCTGAACCAGCGCTTCGCCGAGGCGATGGACGAAGTGAAGCGGCTGGCCGAGAAGGCTGGCACCGCGCCCGCCGCCTAGGTTCGACGGCTGCCCCGCCGGTCATCCCGATGTCGCCGTTGTCGGTGCCGGGATGCCTGGCGGCACGGTCGCCACCCCCTTGCAGGGGAACGGCCAGAGTGAACGCATACAGCAAAAGAAAACTGCCTGCCTGCTCCCTCTTCCTCCGGGGGCGGGATGTCGTGAGGACCTGACCTTGCCGGACGGGAGCAGACCCTGGCCCCGAGCATAACAGGGGATTGGCGCTTGCGGCATCCCTGACCTCAGCCCTCTCCCGGAGAGAGGGGGCAGTCCAGCGTGGTCTCCCTATTCCATGTATGGCTGCCTTGGGGTGGACGGCTTGCATGCTGAGCCAAGCTGCGCCGTTGAGCCTGCCCGGTCTCCGCGGCGCAGTCCCGGCGCTCTGGTCACCGGCTTCCCTCAGCGTCACTGACGTCCATCAACCGCCGCCTGCCCTTACAGCCTCATCGCGGGTTTCGCCCATCGTCAGGGGGAAAGCCTCCCGAAGCGGCAACTCAGAAGCCGCGATCGCGTGACACCGGCTTATGTGGCTTCTCCCATGCCCCGCCGCGAACACGGCTTGCATTAACAACAGTCCAATGAATGCAGAAGCAATTCAGTAATATATGCCTCATTGGCAACGCTCCAACTAACAATTCGCAAACGCTTCCTAACAACAAAAGATCACTTCCTAAAACAAACTGAGACCGATCTACACCATTGTAGGCATGTTATTTAGACAGAGTCTCGGTTATGCTTCACATTCGGCCCTTGGGGGTCAAAATGGAGCATCCGAAGCATGTCTGGCACATCCTCCTCGAACCCCTTGTCCACGGCTGGCCTGCAGGCTGTCGCCACTCCGGTCATCGCACCGGGCAGCACCGTTCTGACAGTGGGCGCCGGCAAGGAATACGCGACCCTGGGTGCCGCCCTGGCAGCGTCCGCGGACGGCAACACGATCCTGGTGGACGCCGGCACCTACACGAACGACTTCGGCTCCGTCGGGTCCAAGGTGTCGATCATCGGCGTGGGCGGGATGGTGAACCTGGTCGCGACGACCCAGCCGCCGAACGGCAAGGCCATCCTCACGGTCGATACCGACTGCACGATGCAGAACCTGTCCTTCTCCGGCTGCACGGTGCCGGACGGCAACGGGGCGGGCATCCGCTACGAGGGTGGCAGCCTCACCCTGCAGAACTGCGCGTTCAGCAACAACCAGAACGGCCTGCTGTCCGCCTCCATCCCCGGCGGCACGCTCACCATCCAGCACTGCGACTTCGGCTTCAACGGCAGCGGCACCGGCTACACGCACAACCTGTATGTCGGCGCAATCGACCAGTTGATCGTCGAGGACAGCCGCTTCCACGACGTCTCCGTCGGGCACGAGATCAAGTCGCGCGCCGCCAACACCATGATCACCGGCAACGTGATCGCCGACGGACCCACCAGCACCGCCAGCTACAGCATCGACCTGCCCGATGGCGGCACTGCGGTGGTGACGGGCAACCTGATCGAGAAGGGGCCGCAGGCCGAGAACCAGGCCGCAGTCCACTTCGGCGGCGAGGGCATTCCCTACGCCGGGTCATCGCTGCTGGTGCAGGGCAACCAGTTCGTCAACGACCGCGGCGCCGGCACGGTCGGCGTGCTGAACCAGACGCCCATTTCGGTCGCCATCAAGGACAACAGCTTCACCGGCTTCGCCAACGCCCAAGTCGCCTACGGCCCGGCCCAGGAAACCGGCAACACCGACGGCGCCGGCGTCCTGCTGCCCGACGCCACCCTCGCCGGCATCCTGCCCGGCAGCACCACGTTCTTCACCGCCGACGCCGACCCGCACAGCTTCACCTTCACCAGCAGCGACACCGCCGTCCAGGGCGGCGCCGGGCACCTGACCCTCACGGCGCAGGCCGGGCACGTCATCGCCGTCGGCGGGGCCGGCGGGATCGACTTCACCGAAATCGGCGGCTCCGGCGGCAACCAAGTCGTGACCCTGGCGGGATCGACCAACGCGATCACCATCGGCGGCCAGGACAGCATCGACAGCGAGGGCACGGACACCATCACCACCGGGCATGGCAATGTCGGCGGCCAGGTCGGCGGCACAGCGGTCATCAGCGACGGTACTGGCAACGACGCCTGGGGCATCACGGGTACGGCCGTGGTCACGGCCCATGACGGCGCACCCCAGTTCAGCGTCGGCGCGCACGGCAACGTCACCGTGCTGGGACAGACGAACTTCACCGCCTTTTCCAGCAACGGCGGCATGGAACGCTACGACGTCACCCAGGACGGCACCGCGGACGGGTCCAGCCCCGCTGGGACCACGGAGGTGGCGGCGACAATCACCGGAGGGGCGGTTGTCGCAGCGGTTTACAACGACCTGAGCCACATCAGGACCTCCAGCGGCGGCCAAGGCGCGCTGATCCAGTTGCAGGCCGGCGACGCCGCGATCACCAGCGGCGGCGCGGACACGATCTGGGCCGGGTCGGGCGCGCTGACGACGCAGGTCTCGGGCGCGGCGGTAATCCACGCCGGGACCGGTGCCTTGTCGGTCTTCAGCCGCGGCCTGTCGGGGGCGACCGTGTGGGGCGCCGGCGGCACCACGCTGATCGCCGGCGACACCGGAGGCATCACCTACCGGGGCGGCGACCAGGCGAGCACGGTGCAGGCGGTGCTGTCGAACATCACGCTGCTGGGCGGCGCCGGGCTGCTGACCGTGCAGGCCGGCGCACGCCAGACCATCACTGGCGGCAGCGGCGGCCTGCTGATGACCGAGGACGCCCAGAGCGGCGCCAACCAGATCACCACCGCCAGCGGCAGCAGCAACGCGCTTCAGGTGAACAACGACTGCATCGAGAGCTGGGGAGCGGACAGCATCAGCGGCGGCGCAGCCGGCAGCGCGATCCATGTGCACGGCACCGCGACGATCCAGGACGGCCAGGCCGGCAACAGCCTTGAGGTCTCGGGGCAGGCCACGCTGCTGGGCGGCGCAGGCGGGGACAACGTCACCCTGGACCAGGGCGCCAGCGCCACCATCCAGGCCGGGGCCGGAGGGCTCTACCTGAACGAGACCGGCGCCACGCTGCACCTTTCGGTCGGTGCCGGAACGGCTGCCGCGGCCACGGCGCTGGTGCAGGGCGGATCGGCCAACGTGCAGGTGGGCGCCGACCGTGGGGTGCAGGTGAACACCAACGCAGGCGCCAGCACGGCCGTCACCGTCGATGGCGGCTCGACCCTGGTGGCGACCTACGGCGCCGACCAGGTGCGCACCGGCGCCGGCAGCGCCTGGGTGCAACTCCGGGCCGCAGGGGCCGAGGTCTGGGGCGGCACGGGCATGCTGAGTATCCAGGACCAGGATTGGAACAGCGGCGACCGGCAGATCATCCATGGCGGCAGCGGCAGCCTGCACGTGCTGAACGACTGCGGTGCGCTGACCTTCTTCGGCAGCAGCGGCAGCGCGAGCTTCGACGGCGCCGGCGCCGGCCTCGCCATCCAGGGTGGCAGCGGCCAGGTCAACCTCGCGGCGGGCGGCGGCGGCGCATTGAGCTTCACCGGCGGGACCGGCAACGCCAGCCTCGGCCTGTCGCAGAACGGCGGCAGCATCCAGTTCGGGTCCGGCGACGCCACAGTCAACGAGTGGGCCTGGGGCGCCGCGGTCGCCTACACCTGCGCGGCAGGGCATGGCGGTGGCGTGCAGGTGATCAACGGCTTCCGGGTCGGCACCGACCAGCTCACCCTGCAGGGCGTCAGCGTCCAGACCCTGGCCATCGTCGCCGGCTCGACCCTGCTGACGCTGACCGACGGCACCAGCGTCCAGCTTGCCGGCATCCAGGCCAGTGCCGCGAGCCTCCGCCTGTCGGTCGCGGCCCAACCTGGCGCGACCCCACCTGGAACGCCTCAGCCTGGAGCCCCCACGTCCGCCGCGCCACAGCCTGCGGCGAACGGCTCGCTGGTGCTGCATCTGTCCGAGGACGCCTGGCAAGGGGATGCGCAGTTCGCCATCAGCGTCGATGGCGTGCAGCAGGGGGGCGTGCAGACCGCGACCGCCTTGCACGGGCTGGGGCAGACGCAGGATATCGCCCTCGGTCCGCTCACCGCAGGCACCCACAGCATCGCCGTCACCTTCGTCAATGACGCCTGGGGCGGGACGGTGCAAACCGACCGCAACCTGTACCTCGATGGGGCAACGCTCGGCGGGCAGGCCGTGCCGCACGCCGCTGCGCCGCTTTACTGGAACCAGACCGTCAGCCTTCAAGTGACGGTGCCGGCCGCCGTGCCGTCGCTTGCCGCTGCCGACGCTTCCACGCCGGCCGCCGCCGCATCGCCGGGCGGCGCCGGAGCGGTCACCGGCAGTTCGGCCGCGCCGTCTTTCGCGGTGACCGACACCACGACCGGGCAATCGCAGCAATCAGCCGGCGTTGCCTACGCCGGGCCGGTTGCAACCTTGCAGAGCCAGCTCATCTGGGCTGGCGCCGACGGCATCGCGGTCACGGCCGCCACGCCCAACGTCTTCCTGCACGGCGGGGCCGGCGACGACGCCCTGACGGCCACCGGTGGCGCCAACGTGCTGGATGGCGGGGGCGGTTCCAACTTCCTCGTCGGCGGCACCGGAGCGGATGGCGGCACTGACACTTTCTTCATCGATGGGCGCAGCGGGACGACCTGGAGCACGATCGTCAACTTCCACCATGGGGACGACGTGACCATCTGGGGCTACCAGGCTGGAGTCAGCACCCTGCCATGGACCGCCTCTGAGGGAGCTGACGGCTACAAGGGGGCCACGATCCATGCCGAACTGGCGGGCGCCGGGACCGGGGTGAATGCCTCGGCAACCTTCGCCGGCATCAGCCTGGCGGACGTGCAAGCCAAGTTCACCACGACGAGCGGGATCGTGGGCGGGCTGTCATACCTGAACGTTGCTTACAAAGGCTGAGCTGCGCCAAGCATGAAATTGGGGCGACAGGCCAGGTTGAATATGACCTGTGATGCCGGGGAAAGGCTGGCTGGGTATCGCACCAGCCAGCTATCGACCTTGACGGGAATGCCTGAGCCGCGGGAGCTAGCTGTCCCGCGGCAAGGCTTCCAGCTTATTGCGCCGGGGCGTCGGCCTGCTGCGCCCGGATGCGCGCCTTGTCCCGATGCTTGACATAAGCACCGGTCGCGCAGCCCGCGAGAGCGCCCAGGACACCATGGCCGGCCAAGTGCCCGCCCGCTGCACCGACGGCGCCGTAGCGGAGGCACCCGCCGCCTGGCTTCGGAATCTCGCCGTTTGCCTGCTGCTGCCCGGTCTGCGTGTAGCGGGGATCGCGGACATTGTTCGTGCTGGGATCAGGCATGGGGTGAATTTGGTCGCCCTGGAAGCTGAACCCACCGCCTTGCCCCTGGCTGGCGCTTTGCGCCTGAGCCGAAGAACCGGCCACCGGGCTAGTCAGGCACGCCGCGGCAATAATGATCGCTAGGAACTTGGATGTCATGCGCTGGTCCTCCACTTGGTTCCAGAACCCTCAACCCCAGCGGAAGTTGCATCCCTAGTTCTTGGCGCTCTGCACCTGCCGCTCAGCGACCTTGAACGCGTCCCGGACGGCTGTGTAGGCGTCCGGGTGGGCGCGTTGCTCCTTCCCATGGGGCGGATCGTGGCTGATCGCCAGGTCCTTGCCGGGAAAGCCGAGCATGATGTGGACGCTGACGTGCCCGTTCGGAAGGCCCCGGCCACCCGACGCCTCCAGGGTCACGCGGCACGACACCAGGTTCTTGCAGTGCCCCTCCAGTTTTTCGACATGCTGGCGGATGTTGTCCTCCAGGGCAGGGGAGCCTTGCAGGCCGTGGAAGGCGATCTCAAGCGGACTGTCCATGCGGTGCCTCGGTTGGTTGTGTCAGCGCCCAATGCCGGACGCCGCGGAAGGTTGATCGGCTCCGCCCTAGCCCGCCCGGCTGCTGACCAGTTCCGTCACCACGCCGGGGTCGGCGAGGGTGCTGGTATCGCCCAGCCCGTCCGTCTCGTTGGCGGCGATCTTGCGCAGGATGCGGCGCATGATCTTGCCCGACCGCGTCTTCGGCAGGCCCGGCGCCCACTGTATCACGTCCGGCGAGGCGATGGGGCCGATCTCGCGGCGCACCCAGGCCACCAGTTCCTTGCGCAGCGCCTCCGTCGGCTCCTCCCCGGTGTTCAGCGTCACATAGGCGTAGATGCCCTGGCCCTTGATGTCGTGCGGGTAGCCGACGACGGCGGCCTCGGCGACCTTGGGATGGGCGACCAGCGCGCTCTCGACCTCGGCGGTGCCCATGCGGTGGCCGCTGACGTTGATCACGTCGTCCACCCGGCCGGTGATCCAGAAGTAGCCGTCGGCATCGCGCCGCGCGCCGTCGCCGGTGAAGTACAGGCCCTTGAACGTCGTGAAGTAGGTCTGCACGAAGCGGTCGTGGTCGCCATACAGGGTCCGCATCTGGCCGGGCCAGCTATCGGCGATGCACAGGTTGCCCTCGACCGCGCCCTCCAGCACGGCGCCCTCGCCATCGACCAGCACCGGGAATACGCCCGGCAGCGGCAGGGTGGCGGAGCCGGGCTTCAGGGCGGTGGCGCCGGGCAGCGGGCTGATCAGGATGCCACCGGTCTCCGTTTGCCACCAGGTGTCCACGATCGGGCAGCGGCCCTCGCCGACGACGTTGTAGTACCACATCCAGGCCTCGGGATTGATCGGCTCCCCAACGCTGCCGAGCACGCGGAGCGACTTGCGGCTGGTGGACTTCACCGGGCCTTCCCCCGCGCCCATCAACGAGCGGATGGCGGTCGGCGCGGTGTAGAAGATGTTGACCTTGTGCTTGTCCACCACCTGCCAGAAGCGGCTGAGGTCAGGGTAGTTCGGGATGCCTTCGAACATCAGCGTCGTGGCGCCGTTCGCCAGCGGGCCATACACGATATAGGTGTGGCCGGTGACCCAGCCCACGTCGGCGGTGCACCAGTAAACCTCGCCGGGCTGGTAGTCGAACACGAACTGGTGGGTGTAGGCAGCCCAGACCATGTAGCCGCCGGTGGTGTGCAGCACGCCCTTGGGCTGCCCCGTGCTGCCAGAGGTGTACAGGATGAACAGCGGGTCCTCGGCGTTCATCGGCTCCGGCGCGCAGTCCGGGCTGGCCGTGGCGAGCAGCTCCGCATAGTCCAGGTCGCGGCCGGGCTGCATGGCGACGTTCCCGCCGGTGACCTTCACGACGACCACATGCTGGATGGTCGGGCAGTGCGTCAGCGCCAGGTCGGCATTGGCCTTCAGCGCGACCTTGCGCCCGCCGCGCCGGCCCTCGTCGGCGGTGATCAGCAGGGTGCTGCCGCAGTCGTTGATGCGGTTGGCCAGGCTGTCCGGGGAGAAGCCGCCGAACACGATGGCATGGATGGCGCCGAGCCGGGCGCAGGCCAGCATGGCGACCGCGGCCTCCACCACCATCGGCAAGTAGATCGTGATGCGGTCGCCACGCTTCACGCCCAGGCCCTTGAGCGCGTTCGCCAGGCGGCAGACCTCCTCGTGCAACTCGCGGTAGGTGACGTGGCGCTGCATGCCGGGGTCGTCGCCCTCCCAGATGATGGCGACCTGGTCGGGGCGCTCCTGCAGGTGGCGGTCCAGGCAAGTGGCAGAGGCGTTGATGACGCCGTCCTCATACCACTTGATGCTGACATCGCCCTCAAAGCTGGTGTGCTTCGCGCGGGTCGGCGGCTTGATCCAGGCGACGCGCTTGGATTGCTCCAGCCAGAACGCCTCCGGGTCGGTGCGGGCCTGCTCGGTCATGGCATGGTGCTGCGCCGCCGTGACGTGGGCGTGTGCAGCGATCTCCGGCTGCACCGGGTAGGTTTGGTCGGACATGCGGCCCTCCGAGTTTCTCGTTGGGGCCGGAAGCTACAGGCCGGCGTCGGCGGGCACCAGTAGCAGTCCGTTGATGATCTGCAACGGGACCGCCTCCAGACGCGCGCCCACGCAGGGTCCGGCGGTGCACACCCCATCCGCGATGCCGAACAGCGCGCCATGCGTCGCGCAGGCCAGGCGCGTGCCGTCCGCGCTCAGGAAGCGGCCTGGCCCGCCATGCATCGCCGAGTCCAGCGCGGTGCCGACATGCGGGCAGCAGTTCACGTAAACGAACGCCGTGTCGCCCTGCCGCACCGCGAACAGCCCGGTGAACCCGCCCGGCGCCGCAGGGAAACCGCGGGCGCCGCCGTCCGGGATGCTGTCCAGCCGGCAAAGCTCGCGCATCACTCCGCCCACCCCGCCAAGTCGAGGATGTGCCGCCAGTGCGGGTCCGATACCGGGCTGACCGACAGGCGCGACTGCCGCAGCAGCGCCATCTCGGCCAGCGCCACCTCGGCCTTGATGGCGGCCAGGAACACCGGGCGCGGCAGCGGCCCCACGGCGCGCAGGTCCACGCACACCCAGGGGCCGGACTCGGCGGTGGGGTCGGGGTAGGCCTCCCGCACGACCTCCACGACGCCTACCACGGCCTTGCCGATGTTGGAGTGGTAGAAGAATGCCCGGTCGCCCAGCCGCATCGCTGACAGGTTCAGCTTGGCCGAGTGGTTGCGCACCCCGGTCCAGGGTTCGGTGCCCACGGCCACGTGCTGGTCCCAACTGAAGGCGTCCGGCTCGGACTTCACCAGCCAGTAGGCCACTACGCCACCGCCTCGCCGTCGCGCAGCACGGTGCGGTAGGCGCGGATCACCGTGGCCTCGAACAGCCCGGCGCGGGCGTAGGGGTCGCTGGCGGCGAAGCCCTCTGCGGCGGCGCGGTCCTCGACCTCGATCAGCAGCAGGCTGCCGCAGGGGCGTCCGTCCGGGTCCAGCAGCGGGCCGCTCTGCACGACGCGGTCGGCATAGGTCGTGAGATAGGCCATGTGGGCGGGCCGGGTCGCCAGCCGCAGGTCCAGGCTGGCCGGGCGGTCGGTGCAGATCAGGGCGAACAGCATGTCTCGGACCTCGTTTGTGCGCTGCACAGTAAGGGTTCCCGAGACGCCTTCAACTCCCCGGAAACGGTGCTATCTTCCTCTCGTGGACGCCATAGCATACCCCCAGCGCCCTGCGCGCAACCTGCACCGCTTCGCCAATCCTGGCCGCTTCCTGCGCCTGGCTGCGAGGCTGCAGCCATGGCTGGGCTGGCCCGCCCTGGTTCTGACCCTGGGCGGCCTGGGCTGGGGGCTGTTCGGCGCACCGGCCGACTGGCAGCAGGGCGACGCGGTGCGGATGATGTACGTGCACGTGCCGTCGGCGTGGCTGGCGTCGGCCGGGTATGTCAGCCTGGCGCTGGCCTCCTTTGCATCGCTGGTGTGGCGGCATCCCCTGGCGGACTTGGCGGCGGTTGAGATCGGGCCGGTGGGCGCCGGGTTCACCGCGCTGTGCCTGGCGACGGGCAGCCTGTGGGGCAAGCCGATGTGGGGCGCCTGGTGGGTGTGGGACGCGCGGCTGACCTCGGTGCTGGTGCTGTTCTTCCTGTA
>JAABUQ010003998.1_pt1 | contig 25943 bp, 23 predicted proteins | sample 5560001 | NCBI WGS metagenome assembly JAABUQ01 (sample SAMN10711888, study PRJNA513371) | rock metagenome | isolation source: Antarctica rocks | place: Antarctica: Victoria Land, Finger Mt nord | collected 2015-12-18 | reverse complement strand
CGCCGCTGCCTCCGTCACCCCGCCCACCGGCCCACCCGCATCCAACAGCATCGTCCGCCCCTCCGCCCCCACCACCAGCAGCGAGTCGCCCTGCCCCACATCCATCGCCGTCACCTCGATCACTCCCGGCGTCCCGACCGGCCGCTCCGGCCACAGCACCATCAGGGCAATCAGCGGCAACACCACCGCCGCCCCCGCAGCCCATCGCCCACTCCGTCGAACCGCCCAGCAGCACACCCCCCAACCCACCAGCGCCAGCACCGCCACCCACCACACCGGCCCCGGAACCCGCACATCCGCCGCGCGGACATGGCTGATGCGCCCAATCATCGCCGTCACCCCATGGAGCAGCAGCGCCGTTACCGCCCCCGGCACCGCCGCCGTCCACGGACTCAGCAGCACGCACGCAAACGTCAGCAACGCCATCGGCACCAGCAGACCCACCAGAGGTACGCTCAGCATGTTTGCCGGCAACGCAAACACCGTCGCCCGGTGGAAGTACATCGCCATCGGCAGCACCATCACCATCTCCGCCGCCATCCCGATCAGCGCCAGCTCCACCGCCCACATCACCCCGCGCACCAGCGTCGCCGGCAGCCCGCTCGCCCATCCCCCCAGAACCCCTGCCAACGCCTCCCCCCAAACCCGTAGCATCACCCGGAACTGCGCCAACCGTGGCTCCAGCCCCGCATCCCTCCATACCTCCCCAATCCCTCGTGCCGCGCGCGCGTACCGCACAAAGCTCCGCTCCCCCAGCGGCACCGCGATCCCCGCAATCGCCACAATCGCCAGAAACGTCATCTGAAAACTCGCCTCCAACAGCGCCGCCGGATCGAGTACAAGTACCGCCATCGCCGCTGCGCCCAGCGCATTCAGCACACTCCGCTCCCGCGCCAGCAGCCGCGCCAACAGAAAGATCGTCGTCATCCCCAGCGCTCGCTGGACCGGTGCCCCAAACCCCGTCAGCACCGCATACCCCGCCGCCAGCAGGATCGTCGTCGGAGTTGCCGCCCACTCCCGCAGCCCCATCCGTCGCGCCATCCAGAAGATCCCGCCCGCCACCAGAGCCAGATGCATCCCCGACACCACAAACAGATGAAACGATCCCGTCCTCTCGAACCCCAGCCGTAGCCCGTGGTTCAGCCCAGCCCGGTCCCCGAACAGCATTGCGTTCAACATCCCCGCATCATCCGCCGTCAGCCGCATCGTCCGTGGCAGCATCCGGTTCGGCCGCGACCGCGCAAACCCGAGCACACGTCCGCTCGCCCATTCCTGTAACGCCTGCACCCGGCACCCCCACGTCCCCGCATCGTGCCCCAGACTCCGTAACTTCGCCGCATGCACACTTGCATGCACACTCATTCCCTGGCTCAACAGATAGTCCGCATACTGCCACGCCCCAGGATCCCGGTACCGCTCCGGCTCCCGCATCCGCATCGTCGCCTCGATCTCGTCCCCACACCCCAGCTCCGGCAACACGCCATCATCCGCAATCACGGTCGCCCGCACACCTCCGTCCATCGGCACCATCTGGGACACATCCGGCGTCAGATACTCCACCTGGTCCACCCGCACATCCACCTGCAACGCCCCCACCTCGGCCGCCTCCTCGTCCTGGTCCCCGCGCCATCCGTCCAAGTCCGCATCACTCGCATCTCCCCGCGGCGGCAGAGTCCGCACCCGAACCACATGCCCCCTTACCTCACGCTGAAGATTGTCCGCATACACGAGCAGAGCCGTCTGGGGCGCCGGCGCCGGACGAACCTCGCTCGACCACATCCCCACCACCATCCACAGCCCCGCGACCGGAAGCAGCAGCAGCCGATGGCTCCCGCGCAGCGCCCATACGCAGAGCCCCACCATCATCAGCACACCCAGGAGCAGCACCACCCCTGGCCGCCAACCGCTTCGCGCCATCACCTCACCAAGCGCAAACCAAACCGACGCCCACAGCAGCGGAGCCTGCCGAAACCTCAGCCGCCCCACACGCTCGCTCTTCGGCCAAAGCCTCGGATCCGGACCCTTCCCGTCCGACCTCTCACCACCACCCGTGATCCCCAGCGCAGCCGAGAGACCTCTCCTGAAGGGAGCGACTGAACCCTCGTCCGCCCCCGCTCCGCTCCCTCGCGCACCCGCACCCGAAGACCCCAACCGTACCGTCCGTACACCACGAACTCACCACGACTTCCGCTGCAAAACAGCTACCGTCTCCAGGTGAAACGTCTGTGGGAACAGGTCAACCAGATGCAGCTCAGCGAGGTTGTAGCCGGAGTCTACCATCCCCCTCAGATCCCTAGCGAGCGTCGTCGGATCACACGAAACATACACAATCTCGGGCACTTGCATCCGCACCAGAATCTCGCAAACCTCCCTTCCCACACCCGCTCGCGGAGGATCCATCACCACCAGCTCCGGCGGCTCCCGCCCAACCGCCGCGGATCGCAAGAAATCCACCACAGAACCCGCAAAACCGCGCACATTTCCCGCCTTCATTGCCGTCAAGTCCTTTACTGCTAACGCGTTTGCCTCAACCGCAACCACCTGCGTGAATCCCTCCGCCAACACCCGCGAAAACAGGCCCACCCCGGCAAACAAATCCCACGCTCTTAATCCGTTACGCCCCGCCACAACCACCCGTACCAACTCCTCGAGCATCCACCGGTTCACCTGGAAGAATCCCCCACGTGACACCCAATATCCACTTCCATCGACAACATAGCTAAGCCCGCCCCTGCTCCATGTCACGTCCTCCCGTCCCCGTCCCACGACCGCTCCCGCCCCCACCAACTCCGGTATCTCCGCTCGCAACCGCTCACAGAAAGCCGCAAACCCCGCCGACCTCTGCTCCCGCAGCAACAACGTCATCTGCAGCGATCTCTCATCCTTCGTCGTGAACAACTCGACCTCTGCGGTAGCTCGCAGCCACTGCGTTCCGATCGGCGTGCTCCTTCCGAGCTCCACCAGGGCTGCGGCTGCTCTCCACAGAAGCGGAGCCGCGATGGGACACTCCTCAATCGGCAAGAACTCTCTCGTCTCGCGCAGATTGTAACCAACCCTGATCCGACCCTCCGCCCTGTCGACCCGCAGCCGAATCCGGTTCCGATATCCCCAGGGTTCGCCCGCATGCACGATCACTTCCGGCTGATCGCGAACTCCCGCTCGCTCCAGCGTTTCCCGCAAAATCGAGAGCTTCAACGCAAGCTGAGCGTCGTACGCCGCATGCTGATACTGACACCCACCACACCGTCCAAAGTGCCGGCATCCCGCTGTAACCCTCGCCGCCGAAGCTCGCTCCACCGTTACCAGCTGCGACTTCAATGCGCCGTCGCGCTCTCCCGTCACCGCCACGTCCACCACCTCACCCGGCAGCACGTATGGCACAAACACGGCGCGACCCTCGGTATCGCGCCCCAGGCCATCGCCCCCATATACCAGCTTTTCTATATGTAACCTCATTCGTGACTCATGTAGAACAGGCTCAATCGTGGGACGCCCCGCGCTTCCATCAGCCGCTTTTGCAGGAACTGCTGCTGCACCTGCCTGATCTGCACCGCCTGCATCTTCCCGCGATACGGCGCAAGCTCCCGCGCAGCCTGCTCCCGCAGCGCAACCAGCTCCACCTCCGGGGTGGCCGTCATCAATGCCCCGACCACGCGCTCCTCAAGCACCGTCAGCGTCCGATCGAGTTCCTCAAGCGTCCCGCCACGACCCACGCGAACCTCCTCGGCTAGGACGCGCAATCGCCTCACCACCTCGTCCCCCAACTCGCGCGCGAGCGGCGGCAACGTCAAGCTCTCCATCTTCGTCGCATTTCCGTCAAGGTACCGGCTCATCCGCTCCGCCTCAAACCCACTCTCTTTTGGAGCCCCCACCGCCGGTCCAGCCCCGGTCGCCGCCTCCCGAATGGCCTCGACCGCCTCCATCACACTCTGCGCGCACCAGGCCAGACCGTTCACCTTTTTCACGCGCGTGGACGACCGCAGCCTCTTCGCATCAGACTTGTCGAAGGCATCATCAATACCGCGCAGCACCGCCTCCAACGGCACGCCCGCCTCCCTCCACGTCTCGATCAACGCCCAGTCCAGTGTCGAAAGCATCAGAAGCGATCCGCGCCTCTGCTGAAAACGCTCCTCGATCTCAGTGAAGTAGTTGAAGTAGTTCTGCATCGTGCGAACGCAACACCCTCACATGCCTTTAGCCGACCACTCAGGCCGACGCCCCGCGTCGCCTATGCCGCTCAAGATTGCGCTCAAAGATGATCCGCAGACCCGTAAGCGTCAGCATCTCGTCCACCTCGCCGATGTACTTCGAACCATCCGCGATCAGCCGTGCCAGACCACCCGTCGCAATCGTCTTCGTCTCCGGTCCCAGCTCCGCCAGCATTCGCTCCAGAATCCCATCCACCAGGCCGATGTACCCGTAATAGAGCCCAATCTGCATATTGTCCACCGTGCCGGTTCCAATCACCTTCAGCGGCTTTTTGATCTCGACCCTCGGCAGCTTCGCCGCGCGCGAGAACAGCGCCTCCGCCGAGATCCCCAGACCCGGCGCAATCGCCCCGCCCAGAAACTCCCCGTTCTTGGAAACCACGTCGAACTTCGTCGCCGTTCCCATGTCAACGATGATCACCGGACAGTGAAACCGCTCGTACCCGGCGACACAGTTCACAATGCGGTCCGCACCCACCTCCGACGGATTGTCGGTCAGCACCGGAACTCCCGTCTTGACACCCGGCTCGATAAACAGCGGCTTGACCTTGAAGTAGAGATCGCACATCTGCCGCAGTGCCGCATCCAGCGGAGGCACCACCGAGGCGATCGCAATCCCATCTACGGACCCCAGTTCCAGACCGCACAGCGCAAACAGACTCTTCAGCAGCAGCCCAAACTCGTCCGCCGTACGCGAAAGCGGGGTCGTTACCCGCCAGTTCGCCACCAGCTCCGTCTCCCCGCCCTCGGTCCCCATGCGGTACAGGCCAAGCACGATATTCGTGTTCCCCACATCGAGTGCCAGCAGCATCTTCGCTCTCCCGCCCTGCCTCTGCAGCTACTCCAGCTCCCGCACTCCGCCGGAGAGCACCGTGCGCCGCTCTCCCCCGTCGCCAGGCGCCGCATCGACGAGCAGATATCCATCCCGGTTGAGCCCCGCCGTCACGCCAGTATAGCCGCCCATCTCGCCCACCCTCACCCGTTTGCCCCGCACCCAGCTCGAAGCCGCGGCAAACCGCTCCAGCAACCCCCCTCCCGCTTGCATCTCCTGCCGTGATCGAGCGACGCTGTGCTCCGCCTGCAAACTCCCCAACTCGAAATCCAGTGCTCGCAAGAGGCTGATCAGCAGCTGCTCCCGCGCGATCTCCCGGCCCGCCTCCATGCGCAGGGACGTCGCCGCGCCTCCCATCTCCTCGGGAAAGATTGCATGGTTCACATTGATTCCAACGCCGATTACGGCGTAGCGCATCCCCTCGGCAACCTCGCCACCCGCCGCGATCGCGCTCTCGACCAGCACCCCGCCGCACTTCCGGCCATGCAGCATAAGGTCGTTCGGCCAGCGAAGATCCGCCGCAAGGCCGCTTGCCTCCGCAATCGCCCGGCGCGCCGCCAGGCCCGTCGCCATCGAAATCCAAAGAGCCCGCGCCGCCGGTACGCCCGGAATCACCAACACACTCACGTACAGCCCATCGCCCGCAACCGAGTGCCACGTACGCCCACCCCGGCCGCGGCCCGACGTCTGCTCGTCCGCAATCCACACACCCTCGCGCGCTCCCATCTGTGCCTCCGCGATCGCGAGCGAGTTCGTCGATCCCACGGAAGGGAAGTGCTTCATCTGCCCGGCAAACCTCGTTCCCGCCACTGCTCGGTCAACCGCCGCCACATCCAACCCGCTCAACCCCACACCCTATCCCATCCCGTGCGTCTACGACACATCCGGCGTAATTCGCATGCTCAGATCCGCCGCCGCCACGGAGTGCGTCAAGGCGCCCACCGTCACGTAGTCCACCCCGGCCTCGGCGTATGACTTAACCGAGTCCAGCGTCACGCTTCCCGAGGCCTCGATCGGCACACCCGGAAGCGCCTCGTGAATACGCTTCACTGCCTTTTTCACCGCTGCCGGCGTCATGTTGTCCAGCAGGAAAGACTCCGCCCCGCCCGCGATCGCCTGCTCCAACTCCTCCTGCGAGCGCACCTCCACCTGCACCACCTGCCCCTGCTTTCGCCCCTTAAGCGCTCGCTCCAGCGCCTCGCCAATTCCACCCGCCAGCGCGATATGGCTGCTCTTGATCAGAATCCCGTCCTGCAGGTCCTGCCGATGATTCAGCCCGCCTCCGCAACACACCGCGTACCGGTCCAGCGCCCGCAAACCCGGGATCGTCTTCCGCGTATCCAGAACCTTGGTCTTCGTCCCCGCGAGTGCCTTCACGTACTCGTTCGTCATCGTTGCGATTCCGCTCATGCGCTGCATCAGATTCAGGATCGCCCGCTCACACGAGAGAATCGCCGCCGCGTTATGCCGGATCACCGCCAGCGTCTGCCCCTTTTTTACCCGCACGCCATCGAAGATCTCCGGGTGGCTCACCACCTCGAACCGCCCCACCCCCGGTGTCGTGTTCATCTCCGCGAAGATCTCCAGAAACACCGGGATCGATCCCAGCCCCGCAACGACGCAGGCCTGCTTCGCCACGATCGTCCCTGTCGCCCGCACCCGCGGCCCTACCGTCAGCATCGTCGTCACATCGTTGGCGGCCTTGTCCTCGGCCAACGCCGCCTCCAGCACCGTTCTGATCCGTTTGCTCTTCCAGTCCATCGCGTCAGCCCTCCGGCCGCCACCTGCATCTTACTGCCAGCACCTCTACGCTCATGATGACGCTCCCACGACAGTTCGCTTACCTCATCCTTATCGCGCTCCCCGTTGCTTGCGCCTCCTGGACCGTCACCCACGAGGAGGTCTTTCGCGAGCCACGCGACTTCTGCAGAGATAAAAGCCAGAAATGCCGGCCCCTGCTCATCCGCAAATTCTTCTACCTGTTCACCTGCGAGTACTGCTTTAGCCACTACGTCACTGCCTTCTTCCTTGTCATCACTCGCTTTCAAATGCTCTACGACGACTGGCGCGGATACCTCATCTCCTGGTTCGCCCTCGTCTGGGTCGCCAATATCTACATGAGCCTCTTCAATCGCCTTCGCCTCGACATCAAACACGAAAACGTTACCATTGCCGTGGAGCAGACCGCCGTAGACCAGACCAGCGTCGGAACTGCCTCCGCCCCTTAGGCTGCTCCGCCCCTTAGGCTGCTTCGCACGGAGGCTGCCTCGCGCCAAGGCTACTTCCCCCGTGGCGCCCTCATCTCACTGACATACTTCAACCCTGAACCTCCGCGACGTACGCACCGAAAGAGTGACATCCCCATGGCCAACCAACACCAGCAGCACAAGCCCAGCAAAGACAGCGAGCAGGCGATGCACGAAGCCGATGCTCACACCCGCAAAACCAACTCGCATGACGCCGTCCCGGGAGACGACACGGCTCACTCCCACTCCGAAGCCGCCCACCTGCACATCAAGTCAGATTTTCATGAACCGGCTCAGGGCAACGCCCCCCAAGGACCCGTCCCTGGTCGCGAACGTCAGATTCCGACCGGCGTGACGCGCACGGACCGGTCAACCCGCGAGTAGCACTATCAAATAGAAAGTGTCCGGTCGAGAGCTTCTCTCTCGCGACCGGACGCTTTCATGAAGCCCTTGATCGCTAACGGATCGCCCGTGAGCTTGAGATCTCGACCGTCTCTACAAGCTCGGCCTTCTTCCCCGGAAGGCTGCCGCCCTCACGGACACTGTCACCGACCGGCTGCCCGCGTTCGCGTTCTTCGCCGGAACTCGCTGTAGCCCCCTCACGCTCGCCCATCACCTTCACCTGCCCATCGTGCTCCGCCTTCTGCGAGTGATTGGTAATCCCTTGCGTCTCCGCATCGCCAACTCCAGAGGAAGTCGCGCCCGTATCGCCAGAGGTAGCGGGTTCCACCTTGTGCTTGGACCCGTGCACATCGGTCACGTGTTCCGAACGGTTCATCCCCGTCTGCGCCCCCTCCATCTGCGCGTAAAGCCCGCCCTCTCCGTCCCGCTCAAGCCGCTCCGCGATCTGGTTCGGTTCCAACTCAGTCCCTGACTCACTCTTGTTCTGCTGCGACTCCGTATGCGGTGTGCTTTGGATAGCCATTGAAGTACCTCACCCTATCAGACGCCGCGGAGGTCGGCAGCCGTTGTCAGGCAGGGGGCAGAGCCTCCATCGCACTCTTCGCCTTCTCGTAAAGCCCCTTCGTCTCCGCCGCCTGTCTCTTCAGCCCCTCCACGATGTGCGCGGGGGCCTTCGCCACAAAGCCCTCGTTCCCAAGCTGCCGCTCCGCCGCCTGCAACCCCTTCTCCAGCCGGGCTATCTCCTTCAACAGCCGCTCCCGCTCTGCCGGGATATCGATCTGCCGCTCATATACCACCGCCACGTCGAACTCCGCCGTCGATCGCGTGTCCGCCCCGCTCAACGCCTCGCGCGCAAACTCGACCGAGCTCACCCGCGCCATCCGCGCCAGCATGTCCGCATTCGCCTCCGCCAACGCCAGCACGCGACTGTCCCCATAGAGCCGGATCGGTGCAGCCTCCTTCTCCGGCACGCCCAACTCCTTGCGCAGACCGCGCACCGTGACGATCAACTCCTGCAGCATCGTCATCGCGCCGACCGAAGCCTCGTCAGCAGGGAAGTCCCTCGCCTGCGGATACCGCGTCAGCGCAATCGACTTCGCCGGCGCCGCATCGCCATGGAGCGCATGCCAGATCTCCTCCGTGATAAACGGCATAAACGGACTCAGCAGCCGCAGCGCGCTCTCGAACACCCCCACCAGCGACGCCAGCGTCACCGCCGTCACCGCGTTCTTCTTGGATCCGTCGCCAAACTCCAGCCGCAGCTTCACCAGCTCCAGGTACCAGTCGCAGAACTCGCCCCAGAAAAACTGGTACACCGCATTCGCCGCCTCATCAAAGCGATACTCGCCCAGCGCCCGATCCACCTCCGCGCACACCGCGCTCATCCGCGCAAAAATCCAGCTCGTCTCGAGCGGCGCCCCCTCCGGCAACTCGCTCAGCGGCGCACCCACATCACGCATCGACAAGTTGTAACCGGCATCGGTCGCCCGATCGATCTGCAAGAACAGAAACCGCGCCGCATTCCAGATCTTGTTCGCAAACGCCCGATTCCCCTCCGTCCGCGCCTCGCTGAATGCGATGTCGGTCCCTGGCGAAGCCATGCTCGCCAGCGTAAACCGCACCGCATCCGTCCCGAACCGCTCGATGATCTCGATCGGGTCGATCACGTTGCCTTTGGTCTTCGACATCTTCTGCCGGTCGGCATCCCGCACCAGCGCGTGGATGTACACCTCGCGAAACGGCACCGCATCCCCCAGCGTCCGCGCTTGGAAACCTCCATGGCCGTCCGCCACCGGCACCTCCAGCATGAAGTGCGTTCCCAGCATGATCATCCGCGCCACCCAGAAGAACAGGATGTCGAACCCCGTCACCAGCAGCTCGGTCGGGTAAAACTCCGCCAGATCGCGCGTCTGCTCCGGCCAACCAAACACCGTGAACGGCAGCAGCCCCGAGCTGAACCACGTGTCCAGCACGTCCGTCTCCTGCGCTAGCGCATCGCCCATTGCTCCGCAGCGCTCACATGCCCCGGGGGCCCCTCGAGCCACCGTCGTCTTCCCGCAAGCCGCGCAGTGCCACGCCGGAATCCGGTGCCCCCACCACAGCTGCCGCGACAGGCACCAGTCATGAATGTTCCCCATCCACTCGAAGTAGGTCTTCGCGTACATCTCCGGCGTAAACCGGATATGCCCCTCTCTTACCGCCGCGATCGCCTTATCCGCGAGCGGTTGAATTCGCAGGAACCACTGCATCGAAAGCCGTGGCTCGATCACCACACCGCTTCGCTGGCTCGTCGCCACCGCGTGCGTGTGCTCCTTTACCTCCACCAGCAGCTCCATCTCGCGCAGGTCCTCGACCATCCTCTCCCGCGCCGCATACCGATCCATGCCGTCGTACGGCGATCCCGCCAGCGACACCCGCGCCTGCTCATCCAGCACCGTCAGCTGCGCCAGCCCATGCCTCTGCCCAATCGCAAAGTCGTTCGGATCATGCGCCGGCGTCACCTTCACCGCGCCCGTTCCAAACTCCGGATTCGCCCACTCGTCCGCCACCACCGGAATCTCGCGATCCGCCCCACCGTCCACGCCGCTCAACGGCAGCCGCAGCATCTTTCCCACTAATGCCTTGTACCGCTCGTCCGCCGGATTCACCGCCACCGCCACATCGCCCAGCATCGTCTCCGGCCGCGTCGTCGCAATCACGATCGATCCCGTCCCGTCCGCCAGCGGATAGCGCACATGGTAGATCCGCCCCAACCTCTCCTCGTGCACCACCTCCAGGTCCGACACCGCCGTCCCAATCGCCGGGTCCCAGTTCACGATGTACGCCCCGCGATAGATCAGGCCCTGCTCATGCAAGCGCACAAACGCCTCGGTCACCGCGCGGCTCAGCCGGTCGTCCATCGTGAAGTACTCGCGGCTCCAGTCCACGCTCGCGCCCAACCGCTTCATCTGATCCAGAATCGCGCCGCCGTACACCCCCTTCCACGCCCACACGCGCTCCACGAACGCCGCCCGCCCCAGTTCCTTTCGCGCTTTCCCTTCACCCACCAGCTGGCGCTCCACCATCATCTGCGTCGCGATGCCGGCATGGTCCGTACCCGGAACCCACATGGCCACCTCCCCGCGCATCCGGTGCCACCGCGTCAGAATGTCCATCTCTGTCTGGTTCAGCATGTGGCCCATATGCAGACGCCCGGTCACATTCGGCGGCGGCAGCAGCATCGTAAACTTCTCGCGCGCCGCCCCTATACCGTCCGGCATCTCCGGCACGTCAAATAGTCGTTCCCGGACCCAGAACTCGGCCCAGCGCTCTTCAATCTCATTCGGTTCGTAGGCTTTCGGCAGATCATGGCTCATCGCCTTCAAGCCTAGCATTCACCCAACCCCAACCCCTTTTGCCGCGCGCCTCACATCGCTCGCACCGTCACCGCGCTCGGCCTACACTTCTTCCATACCATCTCCGATCGAGGTCAGCCGATGCCGAAACTTCTCCTCGCCGCAACTCTCGCGTTCGCGCTCCTGCGCTCTGGCTCCCACGGCTCCGGAAACGATCGCGTCGCCATCTTCTCTACCATCAACATCGAGCAGGACCAGACCGCGGGAGACGTCGCCTGCGCCTTCTGCACCGTCAACATCCAGGGTGACGTGAAAGGTGATGTCGCCGTCCTCTTTGGCTCCGTCTCGGCCGACCCGGACCGCACCATCTCCGGCGATGTCGCCCTTCTCTTCAGCAGCCTTCACCTTGGAGACAACGACCACATCGGCGGGGACTTGGCAGCTGCCCTCAGCTCCACGGACATCCCCTCCAGCGCCTCCGTCCACGGCGATCGCGCCATATTTTCGAGCGGTTTGGGCATCGCCGTCCTGGCCGGTCCCGTCCTCATCCTCGCCGGTATCATCGGCCTCATCCTTTTCTTCGTCCGCCGCAACCGTTACGGCTACCCCGTCTAGCCGCCGCCAAACCATCTCGCCGGCGCGAGTCGGATAGCCAGCCTCGGACCTCTTTCGAGCCCACGTCCAACCCGCGAATGTTTCGCCGGGACCGGTGCTCCCTCCACCCCGCCACGTCCCGCACCCCACGACATCGCACACAGAAATCTTCCGTAGGGCGGAACCAGCGGCGAACCCCGTGCGTAACCCTCTTTGCACGCACCCACACACCACGAAAGCTGCGTACACGTCCCACGTGGCGTACCGATCGCGCCCAAAGGAGCAAACCCTGCTAGGCCAAGCCCTTCGCCACGCGGCGCACCTTCTTCTGCTCGCCGGCTCCCTCCACGCGCAGAGCCGCGCCGATCAGCCCTCCCCAGCGCCCCCGCACTACACCGCCAGCCGAACCTACTTCGGCCAGGACATCTTTGTCGCTCCAGGGCAGCAGATCCACAACGCCACCTGCCTCTTCTGCTCAGTACAAATCGACGGTGACCTTTCTGGCAACGTCTTCGTGCTCTTCGGCAATCTCACCGTGACCGGCCGCGTGGAGGGCAACGTCGACGTCATTGGCGGAAACACTGTCGTCGACTCCCAGGCGCGCATCGGTGGCCGAACGGTCGTCGTCGACGGCAACGCCGTCTACGAGACCGATGACGCCCTCTCCGGAGACGCGTACGTTGTTGGCGGTCATATCTCCGGCTTCAACCGGCGCGCCAGCCCCCACCGCCGCCTCTCGCTCAATCCTGTCTTCTCGGCCGCGCTCGCCTTTGTCGCCGTGCTCCTGCTCGCCGCCCTCATCCTGCCGCTATCCAGGCGTCGCCTACTGCGCTCCTGAAGCTCCTCCACCGAAAACAGAAAGAGGGCGCACGGGAAACTGCGCCCTCCATTCCGCCTCTGGCGCGAACCCTACAGCGGATTCAGCTTATCCAGGCCCTTTTTCTTCTTGTGCTTGCTCGATGACTCGTCGCCCTTGTCGAAGGCCGGCTTTGCCTTTTTGCCGTTCGTGGGCGCCGCCTGTGCTGGAGCCTGCTTCGTACCCGGAGCGATGTCGTTGACCTGGTCCGGCGCAGCCCCGGCCCTCTCAAGCGGCGGCAAAGCCGTCTCTGTACGTCCTCCCACAGCCTTCAGCCCGCCAGCCGGATCGGCAGCTCCTGTCCGCACACCCGGCGTCAAAATCTCCGCTCCCACCGACGCCCCGCCTGCTCCTGTCGTGCCGGTCGTTGGCACCGTCGTATTCACGCCCGTGTCTCCGCCGCTCGCCGCCGCCGCACCCTCAGTCGGCACATCCGAGAGCGCCAGCGGTGCCACCGATGTCGTCGTCGGCGCCACCGTCGCTCCATCCGCAACCTCGGCCTTGGTCGGAGGCAGCACCGCCCCGTTCGCCCTCGCGCCATCCGGATTCAGCGCACCCTGGAAGTCCGCCAGCACCTGACGATTTACCGTCGGTGCCAGCGTCGGCTTCGGATCCGCCATCATCGGCTCTCCCACCCGTGCCGCCGTCACCATGTCCGGCTGGTGAAAGATCAGCAGCTTCGCCCGATCCTGCAATTTGTACTGTTGACGGCTGTTCTCAAGCGCCGCACTTGCCTGCGCCTGTTCCACCGTTGGCGTCGGGATCGGCAGATTCATCGCCGCCAGCCTGTCTTTCGCGTCCTCCACGTGCGGCGCGGCGGAGTGCTCTAACACCACCTTGCGGTAGGCTGCCGCCGCCTGGTCGTCATAGATCTTCTCCAGCCGGGCCTTCGCCGCCTCCGGCATCTGCCGCTGCTCCCGAATCATCCGGGCCTCGGACGCATAGGAGTCGCCCAGGCCGACCAGCACATCGTCCATGTGGCTGTACTGCGGATACGTATCGGCCACCGTCTGGTATCGCGCAATCGTCGCCGGCCAGTTCTCGCGCGTCGCATAGTACCCAGCGATCGAGCTCTCCCGCGTCGCCAGCATCTCCTGCACATCGCGCAGATGCTGCTTGGCCTGGGGCACCAGCGTCGAGTCCGGGTAGGTCGTCAACATATTCCGGTACTCCTCCTCCGCATGCATCGCCTTCGCGTAGTCGCGGTCCGGCTTGTCCATCTGCCGAAAGTAGATGTCCCCAATCCGCATCTGCGCCTCGGCCGCCTCCGGCGCATTCGGGAAGAAGACGGTGAAGTCCTTGTACTCGCTCTCCGCCTGCGTCAGCGCCGCCGTCCCACCCTCCCTGTACCAGCTGTCCGCAATCGCCAGCTTGGCGCGCATCTGGTACTGCGAGTCGGGGTACGTATTCAACAGCGTCTGCAGGTCCAGCCGCGCCACGTCGAAGTGACCCTTTTTCGTCTGCGCGAGCGCCTTGTCGTACAGCTGCTTGTCCGGCAGACCCAGATCCTTGCCGACCAGCGGATCGATCTTCTTCTCCTTCTTGGCAGCCCTCTTCGTGTCTTTGGACTGCACGACCTTGTCTTCCTTCTGCTTCTTGGTCTTGGTCAGAGGTGCGCTCAACGTCACGCTCTCGTGCTGCTGACCCTGCGCATCGGTCGTTGTCTGCGACGCTCCCGTCACCTGAGCCCTCGCTCCCGTCGTTCCCAGCAGCATCCCCGCAACCACCAACCCAGCAAGCACGCCGGAGCGCCTCGTCGGAAAGAAAGATCGTGCAACCCCAAATCGTCGATTCATCACGCGTCCAAACTCCATCGCTGCCTCGCGCTGTCACACGCTCAGGCGTGCCGTTATTTTAGTCTTCCGACGACGTTCGTGCCGGGCCAGCCGACCCATCCGCCGCCTCGCCGGCCTTGTCCAAAGCCGCTCCAGCCTCACGCGCCGACCGCAGCAACTCGCGCGCGTTCTCCTCCGTCCTGCCCGGTGAGAACACCGCGGACCCGGCCACCAGCATGTCCGCTCCTGCTTCGACGACCCGAGCCACCGTATCGTGAGCGATGCCCCCGTCCACCTCGATCCGGTAGTTCAGCCCCATCTCCGTCCGCAACTCCGCCAGATGCTCGATCTTGTCGAGCGCCAGCGGCAAAAACTGCTGCCCCCCAAATCCCGGGTTCACACTCATCACCAGAACGTGGTGCACCATCGGCAGAACCTCGATCAGCATCTCCACCGGCGTCGCCGGGTTGATCACCACCGCCGGCCGCATCCCATGCTGCTCAATCAGCTGCAGCGTCCGGTGAAGGTGTCGGCAAGCCTCAGCATGCACCCCGACAAAGTCCGCCCCTGCGTCCGCAAACTCCGCGATGAACTGGTCAGGATTCTCGATCATCAGGTGGCAATCCAGCGGCAGCTTTGTCACCCGCCGCAGCGCCTTCACCATCGCCGGCCCAAACGTGATGTTCGGCACAAAATGCCCGTCCATCACGTCCACATGCACCATCGTCCCGCCGCCACGCTCCGCCGCCGCAACCTCATCCGCCAGGTGCGCAAAGTCCGAAGCCAAGATCGAAAACGCCAGCTCAATCAACCCGCAGTCACCCCTCGAAAAAGTCTACCAGCGTGCCCATCTTCACCCGGCGAACCCGCAATCCGCCGCGCACTCGTATCTCTCGTTGCGTTCGCCTGCCGCATCGCCTACGCAACATCCCCTGGTAGATCCCCGGGTACCACAGCCTTCCTCCGCCGGCTCCGAAACGTCCCCGGCTTCTCCACCACCGGCGCCACCCGCTCCACCTCCGGTCGGCCCTCATGCAACACCTTCGTCCGCATCGCCTTCGCCCCCTCCCGGTCCGTCTCCTCCATCCCCCGCGGCTCGCCCACCGCCATCCGCGCTGCCCCCCGCAGAATCCTTCGCACCGGCCAGCTTCCATCCCCACCCGCATCCCGGGCCGGCAGAAACACCTCGCCGGACCTCTGCTTCTCCGGCCGGTAGTACCACCGCCGCAGCAGCGACAGGTGGTCGCTCAGCATCGCCGGGTCGCTCTCGTCCGCGGCCCCAGCCGCCAACTGCTCCAGCACCCGCGCAACCCGCGCCTCCGGAGCCTCCGCCGCCCCCACACTCCCTCCCTCTTCCCTCCCGCTTACCGAAGCCACGCCCACAATCGGCGGCCCCAGCGGCACGGCCTGCAGCATCAGCGGCTGCGCAAACAGGCTCGACCCCACGCTCGTCTGCTCCCGCACCGCCCTCACCCCCAGCGTGCTCATTCGCTCCGGCCCTCGCAGAAACCCACGCTCCAGCAGAAACACCGCCGCCTCTTCCATCCGCTCACCACCCACCGCCGGATCATGTCCCGCCGCCTGCACGATCACCGCTCGCAACTCCGGCACCGGTCGCACCAGCTCATCTGCCAGCCCGGCCGCCGCCTTCACCTTTTCGTACTTCGCATGCAGCTCCGCTGCACGCTCGAAATCCATCTCCTCCGAGGCCCGCTCCCGCTCCGCCCCGATCCCCGCCAGCAGGCTCTCCCCCCGCGTCCGAAAGAACGCCTCCACCCTCCGCGCCTCCTCCGCATACGCCTCCCCCGTGCACGCCATCTTGCACGGAGCCAGACACTTTTTCATCTCCCCATACGCGCATCCCGGATGCTCCGGTGACACCTGGAGATCCTCCCAGCACCGCCGCAGCTTGAACAGATCCAGCACCGCATCGCAGTACCGCTCCGCCGCCACCCGCGAGGGAAACGGTCCATAGGTCCGCGCCAGACCGCGCCCATTCCTCCCAACGGACAGCCGATTCGTCGAATACACCCGCGGGTGCGCATGGTCCATTGTCAACCGCAGACAATATGGCGTCCGCAGCTTCAACCGCCGCCTCGCCTCCGCGTACCCGAAGATTCCCGCCGTCGCCCGGTACAGCACCAGCAGCGACTCAAACTCCGATCCCGTCACCGCCCACGCAATCCGTCCCACCCGCTCCCGGAGATTCAGCCGCTTCGACATCACCGGCAGCCCGTCCGCACCCAGCGTCTCCGGCGAATCCACCAGCCGAGCCACTCGTCGCCGCAGATTCGCCGCCCGCGTCACATACGGCTGGTCCCCTTCGGCATGCCCATAGAGCGCAAACACTCCCGGCCCCTCCGGCACACCACGCAAAATCTCCCGCGCCCGGCCCGGCTCAAACCCAACCTCATGCCCGAACTGAAATCCCGCCGCCATACCCGAAATTCTAGTCGCCGCCATCGCTCCCCGGCCTTCCCCGTAAGAACCATATCGACCACCCGACGAAATGCCTTAACTCAAAAGTGAAGCTCCCACGCCTTTCGCGCTCAAGCTCGCTCAACCCCCCGCGACCATCATCCCCTCAACCCGAATCGTCGGCACCGCACTCGCCCCACGCCACTCCAGATCGCTCCCCACCGCCACCACGTTCTTGTACATCTCCTTCAAGTTCCCCGCGATCGTAATCTCCTCCACCGGAAACGCCAGTTCGCCATTTTCGATCCACATCCCACTCGCTCCCTGCGAGTAGTCCCCCGTCACCAGGTTAACCCCGAAACCCATCACCTCCGTCACATACAGCCCACTCGTCACGCCTGCGATGATCTCCTCTGCCGTCTCCGTCCCCGGTTCGAGATAAAAGTTGTGCGCCCCCGTCCCCGGGTTCCCCGCCAGCCCCCGCGACGCACTCCCCGTCGACCGCGAGCCCAGCTTCCGCGCCGTATACGTGTTCATCACATAGCTCTTCAACACGCCCCTGTCGACAATCACCGTCCTCCGCGTCGGCAGACCCTCCCCGTCAAACGGAGCCGTCCCAAACCCACCCACCTGCTGCCCGTCCCGCTCAAACACCATCGTCCCGTCATCCACAATCGTAATGTTCTCGCCCGCCACCCGCTCGCCCAGCATGCCGTTGAACATCGACGCGTTCCGGTAGATCGCATCGCCCTCCGCCGCCGAGAAGATGCTCCCCATAATCGACTTCGCGATCTCCGGCGAAAACACCACCGGCGCCGCTTGCGTCTTCACCTGCCGAGCCCCCAACCGCCGCAGCGTCCGCTCCGCCGCCTTTCGCCCAATCGCCTCCGCGTCCTCCAGCCCCCGCACCGTCCGCGCACTCGAGTACCAGTAATTCCGCTGCATCTTGCCCTGCTCGTCATGCGCAATCGGCGCACACGAAAACCCGCAGTAGCTCTTCCGGTACTCCCCCGCAAACCCCCGCGAGTTCACCAAAATCTTGTGCGACGTCGCCGTGTCGAAGTCCCCTCCACTCGAGTTCTGAATGCGCGTGTCATACGCCATCGCCGCCGCCTCGCACCGCCGCGCCACCTCGATCCGCTCCTCCGGCGGCATCTCGTTCACATCCTCGAAGTACAGCCCCATCCCGGCGCCCGCGTCGCTCCCGTCCAGCACCGCACCCTCCGCCGCACCAAACTCTCCCGCCTCCGGCAACCCCGCAAACGGATCCTCGCTCGTCACCTTCGCCAACTCAATTGCGCCACCCACCAGCCGCGCGATCGACTCCTCCGAAAAGTCCGACGACGACGTACTCGCCACCCTCTGCCCCACAAACACCCGCAGACCCACCGCCCGCGACCCCGACTCCTTTAGCGTCTCCACCTGCCCCAGCCTTACGAGCGCCGAAAACTCCTCCCCCTCATACACCACCGCCTCCGCATCCGTCGCCCCAGCTTTCAGTGCCTTCCCAAGCACCTCCTCCGCCAATCGCGTCATTCGTGATTCTGTTTGCAGTACTGTAGGCAAAGTTTCTTCCTCAAGATGCAGTGATGCTGTTGTCTATCTCAGCCAATACTTCGGTCCGTAACGAGAACAGTCTTGACTCCAATGCTTCATACCTCGCGACTTGTTCGCCGACCTTGATGGAGGTGTGTTCATAGCCGTTCACTAATTCGGCTAAGAAGGTTTTTAGTTGACCGGCGACCCCTCCTGAAACGTATGCAGAGATCAGACCCACAACAGCCTCAGCCCGCGCATGGAAGTTCTTCATGGCCTGCTCGCTGCGATCAATAGCTGTAGCCTTTGAGGCTTCGACGTTTTGTCGCAGGTCTCTCGCAGGCTCTCCCCTAGTCCCCTTCATCTCTTCGAGCTGTGATTCGTACGCATACAGATAAGCAGCTAAATACGACAGCTCTACCTTTCCGGTAAAAAACAAAGAAATCAACTCCTCAACATAATGATGTGCTTGGCCAGCTTTATAAAGCCGAACTTCGCGTTACGCGCCCTCGCAGACTCTTGTTTTCTTGAAAACCAGTTCCATGCGTTTGTAACTGCTGAAGAGATGACGGAGCTGGTTACGATTGCCCGCCAATGTGTTTTGATCAGGCCTGAAATATCTACGAGCAATTAGTGCACCGGAGTCCCCGACAACCGGCTAGCCCGCCCATCCGTCGCCTTCAAAAAATGCACGCCCGCCAGGCAATACTCCGAGTCCGTCTTCAGCTTGTGCTCAATATGCAACGCCGGCCCATTCTCCGAGCGGCGCTTTACCACCTTCACCGGCCCGCCGCAGTCCTTGCAGCGAAACTCCGTGTCGTTATCGTCCAGCGCCTCCGCAATCGTCTTCACCTTCCAGAACGGTTCATACCCACCCGCCGCCCGGACCCGCCGCCGCTTTACCTCGCACTCGAAAAACATCTCGCGTTCCATCGCCATCGCAATCTCCTTGTCAAAACCGTGCTGATCCTGCGTTGAACGCTTCTCTTCCATGTACCGCACAGCCGTACTCAAACCTCAAAATTCGCCCTCAAGCCACCGGCTTCTCCGACCACCGCGTCACCCGCCCATCCGTCGCCTTCTTGAAACCAGCGCCCGCAGGGCAGAACTCCGCGTCAGCCAACGACTTATGCTCCACATACGCCGGCGTTCCCGCCTTGTTCGTCTTTCCCAGCACCTTTACCTCGCCCCGGCAGTCCTTGCACCGAAAGTCCGTATCCAGGTCAACCAGCGCGTCCGCAACCTTCTTTACCTTCCAGTAAGGCTCATATCCGCCGCCCTCCTTCAGGCGCCGCCGCCGTACCTCGCACTCGTACATCTTCTCCCGTTCCGCTGCCGCCATCGTCCTTACCGTCCCGTTCCCCCGACCGTCATCCGGTCGAGCTTCACTGTCGGCATGCCCACACCAACCGGCACACTCTGCCCCGCCTTGCCGCACGTCCCAATCCCCTCATCGAGCTTCAGGTCGTTGCCCACCATCGACACATACTTCAGCGCCTCCGGCCCATTCCCGATCAACGTCGCTCCCTTCACCGGCCGCGTCACCACGCCGTCCTCGATCAGGTAAGCCTCGCTCGCCGAAAACACGAACTTCCCGTTCGTGATGTCCACCTGCCCGCCGCCGAAGTTCACCGCGTACAGACCGCGCTTCACGCTCCTGATGATGTCCTCGGGCATATCCTCGCCGTTCAGCATGTACGTATTCGTCATGCGCGGCATCGTGATCTGCTGGTAGCTCTCGCGCCGTCCGCTGCCCGTGCTCTTGGTCCCCATCAGCCGGGCACTCATTTTGTCCGTCAGGTACCCCTTCAGGATCCCGTTCTCGATCAGCACATTCTCCTGCGTCGCCGTTCCCTCGTCGTCCACGTTCAGGCTCCCGCGCCGGCCCGGCATCGTTCCGTTATCCACCACCGTCACCTTTGCCGACGCCACCTGCTGCCCAATCATCCCCGCAAACGCACTCGTCTTCTTGCGGTTGAAGTCCGCCTCCAGCCCATGTCCCACCGCCTCGTGCAGCAGAACCCCCGGCCAGCCCGGTCCCAGAACCACCTCCATCTCGCCCGCTGGCGCATCCACCGCCCCCAGCTGCAGCATCGCCGTCCGCGCCGCCTCCCGCGCAAAGTGCTCCGGACTCTTCTCGCCCTCAAAAAAGTCCAGCGCCACCCGTCCGCCGCCGCCACTCGTTCCCCGCGCTAGCTGCGCCCCGTCCTGGGCAATCACGAATACATTCAGCCGCGCCAGCGGCTGCGTGTCGCTCGCATACGTTCCATCGCTCGCCGCCACCAGGATCCGCCGCAGCTCGTCGTTGAACCCCGCCCGCACCTGGGTAATCCGCGAGTCATACGCCCGCGCCGCCCTGTCCGCCCTCTGGATCAGCTTCAACTTTTCCGAGATCGCCGCATCGCTTGTCGCGCCCGCAACCGGGTACAGCGCCGGTGTCTCCGTGTGCGTAAACCCGTGCTCGATCTGCTTCGCCGGCCCGCTCGCAATCAGCGCCGCCGTCCGCGCCGCCTTCAGCAGCCGCTCACTCGAAAGGTCGTCCGTGTACGCAAATCCCGTTCGCTCCCCGCTTAGCACCCGGATCCCGCACCCAACGCTGATCCCCTGGCTCGCCGTCTTCACCAGGCCCTCGTCCACCCCCAGCGACGTCGAGGTCACCGATTCAAAATAAAGATCGGCATACTCCCCGCCAGCGCTCAGCGCCTCACCCAGGCACCGCTCCATCAGCCGTTCCGAAATCCCCAGCTTCTCAATAAAGTAACGCTTATGGTCCGCAGCCAAACTAGTCATTCTCTATATTCTAGGCTGCCAGTCAACCCCCCGCAAACCCGCCTGCCGTAGCGCATGTAAGTTCATGCCCAACCGCCCCCGTCCCCACCCGCTAAACTTCCACCATGAGCCTCCACCCCTCCCCGGTCGCCGATACCCATCCCCGCCCCGGCGCTCTCGGTGACCCCCACGCGCTCACCACCCGCCTCCAGAAGCACATCCCCGCCCTCGACGGCGTCCGCGGCCTCGCCGTCCTCTTCGTCCTGCTCTACCACTACGCTGGCGGAAACCGCTCGCACAACGCCGTCGTTCGCCTCGTTGCCCACATCCTCAAAGCCGGCTGGTCCGGCGTCACCCTCTTCTTCGCCCTCTCCGGATTCCTCATCACCGGCATCCTCTGGGACTCCTTCGGCAAGCCCCACTGGACCCGCAACTTCTACGCCCGCCGCGCCCTCCGCATCCTCCCCCTCTACTTCCTCTCGCTGCTCCTCGTCCTCCTCGGCGCCGCCTATGCCGGAACCCTCCCTGCCGCTCTCGGCCGCATCGGTATCCTCGCGCTCTTCCTCCAGAACATGCCCCACCTCTCCGACCTCGCCAGCGCCATCCCCTCACCCTTCATGATCTTTCACCTCTGGAGCCTCGCCGTCGAAGAGCAGTTCTACCTCATCTGGCCCTTCCTCCTCGTCCTCCAGAGCACCCGCACCTCCGCCCTCCGCCTCTGCCTCGCCGTCTTCGTCCTCTCCTTCCTCTTCCGCGTCTTCGTCTTGACCGCTCTCCCCAACCCCCTCGATTACTGGCAGTTCCTCCTTACCCGCGCCGGCGAACTCAGCTTGGGCGGAGCCCTCGCCATCCTCTACCGCGGCACCCGCTGGCCCACCGTCGAGCGCTGGGCCGGACCCGTCGCCCTCGCCTCCCTCGCCGCCTTCCTCCTCTCCAGCCTCCACGCCGGCACCGCCGATCTCCTCAATCGAACCCAGCTCCTCATCGGCCTGCCCGCCATCACCCTCTTCTACACCGCGCTGATCGCGCTCGCCCTCCGCCCCGGTTCCATCCAGAGCCTCCTGTCCGCTGCCTGGCTCCGCTCCGTCGGCGCCCTCAGCTACGGCATCTACGTCTTCCACGTCCTCCTCGGAAACCTCTTCCGCGCCCTCGCCGAAACCCTCTGCAAAGGTCGCGGAGGAGAGACCTCCGTCCTAGCCGTCCAGTTCGTTCTCGTCCTTGTCGGCTCCGTCGCCGCCGCCTGGTTCTCCTTCCGCTTCTTCGAGACCCCGTTTCTGCGCCTCAAAAAAAGCTATCCCTCAGCTCCCGCCGCCTGACGCCGCGCTGCGAATCCTTCGCTGTGAGGCTGGTTGCGCTATATCTGCTCGCCCATCCCGAACACGTGAGTTAACCTCAAAGCCTCGAGGCCGCCTCCAGGCACTCCTCCAGGATGTCCAGCGCCACATCCGCCTCCCCCTGCCGCACAATCAGCGGCGGAGCCAGCCGGATCGACGTCTCCCCGCACCCCAGAATCAGCAACCCGCGCTCGAACGCCATTTCCACGATCTTGTCGCGCATCGCAGCCACCGGCTCCCGCGTCGCCTGATCCTCCACCAGTTCGATCCCAATCATCAACCCGCGACCACGCACATCGCCCACATGCCTGTGCTTCGCCGGCCACGTCCGCAGCCGGTCCAGCATCGCCCCGCCCACCACCGCCGCATTCCCGATCCCCTCGCGCTCCAGCACCTCCATCGTCGCCAGCGCCGCCGCAATCGCCACCGGGTTTCCCCCATACGTCGACGCATGCGACCCCGGCTTCCAGTCCATAATCTCCGCCCGCGTCATGCACACCCCCAGTGGCATCCCCGACGCAATCCCCTTCGCCGAGCAGACGATATCCGGCTCCACCCCCGTATGCTCGATCGCCCACCACTTGCCCGTCCGTCCCGCCCCCGACTGCACCTCGTCCGCAACCAACAGTATCCCGTGCCGGTCACAAATCCTCCGCAGCTCCTGCATAAACACCGTCGGCGCCACCACGTACCCGCCCTCGCCCTGGATCGGCTCCACAAAGATCGCGGCGACCTCCTCCGGAGGCATCGTCGTCTTGAACAGCTTGTCCTCGATAAACCGCGCGCACCCGAGCGCAAACCGCTCCTCCGCCTGCGGCCCGCCCGAGCATCCCCGATACGCATACGGGTACCGCACATGCGTCACCCCGGGCACAAACGGCGCAAACCTCCGCTTCTGCTGCGGCTTCGATCCCGTAAGCGAAAGCGCCCCCATCGTCCGCCCATGGAACGCCCCATAAAACGCAATCAGCCCCTGCCGTCCCGTGTGGTAGCGCGCCAGCTTCATCGCGCACTCCACCGCCTCCGCGCCCGAGTTGCCGTAGTAAAACTTGTGCGGCCCCTTCATCGGCGCAATCGCCGACATCCGCTCCGCCAGCTCCACCATTCCCTCGTAATAAAAGTCCGTCCCCGACATGTGGATCAGCTCACCCGCCTGCCTCTGGATCGCCGCCACCACCTCCGGATGACAGTGCCCCGTCGAACACACCGCGATCCCCGCCGCAAAGTCCAGAAACTCGTTCCCATCCACATCTTCGATCCGCACCCCGCGCCCGCGCTTCGCCACCAGCGGATAGCTCCGCGTGTACGACGGCGACATCCACCGGTCATCCCGCTCCACCACCGCCCGCGCCTTCGGCCCCGGCAGCGCCCCCACAATCTTCGGCCCAAACTCCGCCGCCGCCGCCTCCTTGCCCCGCACCTCTGCAGCAGGAGCCATCGCTTCCTTCTCCAACATCACAGCACTCAAACCTTGATCTGACATGGCACTCTCTCCTCTTCGCCTCTGGTCTGCGAATACACCAGCACGGAAACCTTCGCCATCCCCCAAACGGGGAACAGCAACGCATCTCTCACGAAGAAGGGAACTAGTCGCCCGCAAACAGATTCGGCCGCGCCATGCAAGGAGGCACACACCCGCGATCAAACAGGCCCTGAAAGCCCGGATCCGCAGTCGTCCTCAAAAATAGTCTCGGCATACGCAAATCCACCATCCTAAGCCGCACCCGCGGAACTCCAAACCCGCAGCCGCCGCTCAATGCACCGAGTCTCCCCCACCAACCCACACTCTGGCAAGCAAAATCACCGCCGCCCTCTCTCGCGTCCTCTGCCTTCGTCTCTGCTCCGACCCTTCCTTCTCAGCTTGGCCGCAAAGACCCCGCAGACGTGGCAGACTAGGAGGCGCCGTCCGCCACCAGCGACTCACTCCTCTGAAAGCCCGGTACCTCCCGTGACCACCCAAATCGCCCCGCACTCCCCAGACACCACATCCTCGCCCACCTCCCTCCGCTCCGAAACCCACACCCTCCTGCTCCACTTCAGCGTCCCCAAAGCCGCCTTCACCAACGGCACCCTCCCCGCCCACACCCCCATCACCGGCGAACTCCTCGCCCACGTCCCCCTCACCCCAGACCCCGCAGCCGCCATCGCCCGCGCCCACACCGCCTTCCTCCATTGGCGGGAGGTCCCCATGCCCCGCCGCGGCGAACTCGTCCGCCTCCTCGGCGAAGAGCTCCGCGCCAACCTCGATCCCCTCGGCCGCCTCGTCACCATCGAGGCCGGCAAGATCCTCTCCGAAGGCCGCGGCGAGGTTCAGGAGATGATCGACATCTGCACCTACGCCACCGGCCTTGCCCGCACCATCGGCGGCGTCACCGTCTCCTCCGAGCGCCCCCACCACCGCATGATGGAGCAGTGGCACCCCCTCGGCGTCACCGGCATCATCTCCGCCTTCAACTTCCCCGTCGCCGTCTGGAGCTGGAACGCCGCCCTCGCCCTCGTCTGCGGCAACTCCGTCGTCTGGAAGCCCTCTGAAAAGACCCCCCTCACCGCCCTCGCCACCCAGGCCCTCTTCCTCCGCGCCGCGCACAACTTCGCCGGCCGGCACCCCGCTGACCTCCCACCCGAAATCCTCCCCAACCTCTCCACCCTCCTCCTCGGCGACCACACCGCCGGCCAGGCCCTCGTCGACTCGCCCCTCGTCCCCCTCGTCTCCGCCACCGGCTCCACCCGCATGGGCCGCCTCGTCGGCCCCCGCCTCGCCGCCCGCTTCGCCCGACCCCTCCTCGAGCTCGGCGGCAACAACGCCGGCATCGTCTGCCCCTCCGCCAACCTGGACCTCACCCTCCGCGCCGTCGCCTTTAGCGCCATGGGCACTGCCGGCCAGCGCTGCACCACCCTCCGCCGCCTCCTCGTCCACACGGGCATCTACGACCAGCTCCTCCCCAAACTCCGCCGCGTCTACACCACCGTCACCGTCGGCGACCCCCGCAACCCCGAAACCCTCGTAGGCCCCCTCATCGACGCCCAGGCCTTCGACTCCATGCAGCAAGCCCTCACGGAGGCCCGCACCGAAGGCGCAAACATCACCGGCGGCGAACGCATCCCCACCTCTGGCTCGCCCGAAGCCTTCTACGTCCGCCCCGCCCTCGTCGAGCTCCCGGAGCAGACCGACCTCGTCCGCCAGGAAACCTTCGCCCCCATCCTCTACGTCCTCCGCTACGAACACCTCGCCGAAGCCGTCCGCCTCCACAACGACGTCCCCCAGGGCCTCTCCTCTTCAATCTTCACCCAAGACCTCGCCGAAGCCGAGCTCTTCCTGAGCAGCACCGGCTCCGACTGCGGCATCGCCAACGTCAACCTCGGCCCCTCCGGAGCCGAGATCGGCGGTGCCTTCGGCGGCGAAAAAGAAACCGGCGGCGGCCGCGAGTCCGGCTCCGACGCCTGGAAGTCCTACATGCGCCGCTCCACCAACACCATCAACTACGGCGCCACCCTCCCCCTCGCCCAGGGAGTCACCTTCGACGTCGACTAGCTAAACGCTCTACCCACTGCGGAGAGAGGTTCATATCCTGCCCAACTCAGACAGCCCCTCAAATCCTCTCCAGCCGCCCCCGCTTCAACCGACACCGCGCCCCCCG
>JAABUQ010003996.1_pt1 | contig 25950 bp, 15 predicted proteins | sample 5560001 | NCBI WGS metagenome assembly JAABUQ01 (sample SAMN10711888, study PRJNA513371) | rock metagenome | isolation source: Antarctica rocks | place: Antarctica: Victoria Land, Finger Mt nord | collected 2015-12-18 | reverse complement strand
AGCCCAATTACCGCACCCGGACAGGCGACCAGGTGTCTGTGGATGTGCCGGATGCGCGCCCTTTGGAGAACGCCGCGCCGGAAGATATTCCCCTCAATATCGTCTATGAAGACTCCGACCTGCTGGTTGTCAACAAGCCCAAGGGCCTGGTGGTTCATCCGGCTCCCGGCTCGGAAACCGGCACTCTGGTTAATGCCCTGCTCGCCCACTGCACCGACCTCAGCGGCATTGGCGGCGCGTTGCGTCCGGGCATCGTGCATCGCCTGGACAAAGATACGTCCGGCCTGCTGGTTGTGGCCAAGAATGACCTCGCCCACGAAAGCCTTTCCAAACAAATACAGGCCCGGACGGCTGTGCGCAAATACAATGCCCTGCTGTGGGGGCGCGTGCCGTTCAAGAACGCCGTCATTGATGCCCCCATCACGCGCCACCCGGTTGACCGCAAGCGCATGACTGTTTATGACGACATCGGCATGTCGCTCAGCCAGGGCTTAGGCATGGCGCGTGTCGCCCGCAGCGCGGTCACGGAAATCCGCCTCCTGGAACATCTGATTGACTTTTCCTGGACAGAGGCTATTTTGCAGACTGGGCGCACCCATCAAATCCGCGTGCATGCCAGCTTTGCCGGCTATCCCGTTGTGGGCGATGCCGCCTATGGCGGCCTGCGCAAAGTCAGCGCGGACTTGTTTCGCGGCATGCCTTTGCAGACGCTCAATGCCCTGCTGTCCGCGTTGCACGGCCAGGCCTTGCACGCCCACTTTCTTAGCTTTGACCACCCCCGCACCCATCAGCGAATGCAGTTCCACGCGCCCCTGCCCGCAGAAATTGTTGACCTGCTGGACTTTCTCCGCCGCCTGGATGAAGTTTTAGGCTGATTTTGGCTTTCTCTGGCCCTGACCCACGCAAAAACAGCGGCTGCCCATCAGGGCAGCCGCTGTCGTGTTTCACAACCCTCTTAACTGATAATAGATGCTCAAGCGTCTTAGCGCGCGGGCGGCGCGGCGGTGGCCCGCGCTTCCGTTTGGAGCTTCTGCTCCATCTGCTCAAGCTGCGCCGCCTGCACCCGCTGGGCTGGGTTGAGAACGGTCATAATCTTGGCCTGCGTGCTTTGCTGCAGCGCCTGAACTTTTTGCTGCTTGTCCTGCTGCGATGTTTTTGGGTCAGAGATGATCTGCTGATACTGCGCTTTGGCAGCATCTTTGATTGGCTGCATCTGCTGCTTCTGTGCAGGAGTGATAGAAGCATTCAGCTTGGCCGTCAGCGCCTGCCCCGCGCTGATTTCCGCGCTGTGGGTTTCGGCAAAGGCCTGGCTGCGCGCGTTCTGCGCGGCCATCGTCTGGCCGACAATGACCCGATTGGCGGCGACAATCTTGCGCTGCGCAGGCGTCATAATCGCCAGCGTGTCGGCATTGGCGCTTTTGGCGAGCAGGTCAATCTTCATCCGCTTTTGCGGGTCGGAAAGCTTGGGATTGGCGACAATCGCATTGCGAGCGGCGGTGAACTTGGCCGCGCGCGCCTTCATGCGGGCAAGCTCGGCGGGCGTGACATGGGGGTCAACAATGCCGGGCATCGGGGGCGGCGGAGTTTGGGCCTGAGCCGTGCTGAGTGTTCCGGCCCCGGCAAGCAGAACGGCGGCGGCCAGCCACCAGGGTGAGCGTCGTGTCAAAAGCGTGTTCCTTTCAGAATAGTCACTCAGAAATAGTTGTTTGGTTGAGTATACCTCATGAGACGGTTTGGGAAAAGAAAACGTTCCGCTTTTGCACGCCTAGGGGAAAATTGGCGCTGCGCTTGCATTGCAAAAGTGTCCTGCGGGCGTTCCTACGGCAAATCCAGCCCGTACCAACGACAGAATAAAATCTTCCGTCGTTGGTACGGGCTGGATACGAGATGGAAACGCCCGCAGGACGCCTTTGCACTCCGTGGGCAATGGGCGTGAAACGCGCCCACGCGTGTCAGGCGAGAACTTCGCGAATAAAGGCCAAATCGTCAGGGGAAAAGGCGCGGCCCTCAGCAGCCAGGTTGCAGCGTGCCTGGCGCTCATTGCGGAAGCCGGGGATGACGCAGGCAACGCGCGGCTGGGCCAGGACGTAGCCAAGCGCCATGGCCGCGAGGTCTTCCGTGGTGTCGCCGAAGCGCTCCTTGAGCCTGGCAAGCTTGGGCTTGAGGGCGGCAATCGCCTCCGCGCCAAAGCCGTTGTTGCCCACCCGGTGGTCGCCCGGCTCAAAGGCGGGCGGGTTGGCAGGGTCGTATTTGTCCAGCAGGCGACCCTGCGCCAGGGGGCTGAAGGCGACAAAAGTCATGCCATACTGCTCCATCAATTTGCCGACAGGGGAGCCGGGGCGCACAAACTGGTCGTCCATCGCATGCGCCCAGCTTTGCAGCACCTGCGGCCTGACAACAGGCACGGCCCTTTCAAAGTCGGCGGCGGAGTAAGCCGATTGGCCCTTAATACGCACTTTGCCTTCCGCGACAAGGGCATCCAGAGTGGCGGCGGCGTCAGGCAGAAGCTGAGCGCTAGGGCCGAAGTCGCCGTGATGGAAGTAATACAAATCGATGTAGTCGCGCTTCAGGTTCAGCAAAGACTGCTCGCACTGGTGGCGGATATGAGCCGGCTCGTAGGCATTATCGGCTGTGCCGGGAAAGTGGCCTATTTTGGTGGCGATGACATAATCCTCGGACTTCAGGCCCAGCTTGTCAAAAACGCGCGTCAGCATCCGCTCTGCCCGTCCGTTGCCGTACACATCGGCATTGTCAAAATGGTTGACGCCTTGGTCCACAGCCAGCTTGATGCCTGCCGTAATTTCGTCCTCGTCTACATTGGCCCAACCATTAGGGCTGCCATTGACCCAGTTCAGCCCGCCCATTGTCCAGCAGCCGAAGCTGATTTCGGACACCTGCACATCGCTTGTTCCCAGCGGTCGATAGTTCATTCAATGTTTCTCCTTGGGGGCCGGCGCTTGACACGCGGGCCAGTCCGGTTTATCGTGACGCACAACAAACCCAAATGTCAACCAATTGGGCCTACTTCGTCAACAATTGACCACGCATAGGCCTCTGCAAACCGGCAACGGGCAAAACAACACGCCTATAGGATATATACCTATGTGTTATAGATAGAATAGCAATTATGTATTTGCCCTATAGCATAGTAAGCGGTACAGTAGGGGTGTCAATGCGCGCAAGCCACCCGCTCAGAAAATGAGAATATCTATGGTCGTACCCGCTCCTTCGCATGAACAGCCGCCATCCCCAGGGCAACAAAAGCCTGACTGGTTTTCCATGTTGTCACTCCCCGTGCAGGAGGCGCTGTTTATCGCCGCCGCGCTGTTCTGCCTCTCGCCCTGGGCCTCGCCGCCTCTCGCTTTGGCGCTGGGAATAGGCCTGGCGCTGACCCTGGAGAACCCGTACCATCATCTCAGCAAGCATGCCGCCAAAGTGATTTTGCAGGCGTGCGTGGTGGGGCTGGGCTTCGGCATGAACCTGGCTGTCGTGCTGGCCGCCGGCAAAAGCGGCATGCTGTTTGCGGCGGGAAGCATTTTGGGCACTCTCGCTTTGGGCTACGGAGCAGGCAAGTGGCTGAAGATTAACGGCAAGACCTCCGCGCTCATCTCGGCGGGCACGGCGATCTGCGGCGGCTCGGCAATTGCCGCTGTCGGGTCGGTAATCGGCGCGGCGGAAGGGGAAATAACGGTGGCGATGGGCACGGTGTTTTTGCTGAACGCGGTCGCGCTGTACGTGTTTCCGGTGCTGGGGCACGCGCTGCATCTTTCGCAAACGCAGTTTGGGACATGGGCAGGCGTCGCGATCCATGACATTTCGTCGGTGGTGGGGGCGGCCTCACGCTACGGCCTGCCTGCCCTGCAAACAGCGACAGCGGTGAAGCTGTCCCGCGCCTTGTGGATTGTGCCGGTGGCGATTGCCGCCGCGATGGCATTCCGCCGCCGTGCTCTTGACCCAGTTTCCGCCAAAGCCGTGGGATTGGCAAACACGACCGTGGGCTTTGACCCAAACCAAACGCCATTGGGTGCTCAGGGCAAGCTGCAAGTGCCGTGGTTTATCGGGCTGTTCCTGCTGGCCTCGCTCGCCCGCAGCTTTGTGCCGGGCGTGGCAAATGCCGCCCCTTTGCTCTCGCACCTTGCGACTGTGGGGCTGACATTGACATTGTTCCTGATTGGCGCAGGCATCTCGCGCAGGACATTGCAAACAGTCGGGTGGAAGCCGATGGCGCAGGGCATCCTGCTTTGGCTCGCCATCAGCGCGGGTTCGCTGTGTGTCATTCTGCGTGTTGTGCGCTAAGCAGACGCCTTGCCCACACAAAAACAGCCGCAGGATGCGTTGTTGGCATCCTGCGGCTGGAAAAAGCGCCATGTGACGTTGGGGAAACTACTGCGTGGGCATGCCTGTCCTTTGCGCCTGCACTTCTGCTGGCGAAAGCGCACGGTTCCAGATGGCGAACCCGGCAACCTTGCCCGAAAACTGCCCGCCCTCAGACCAGGGGCCACGCGAGCCGATCTTGACGATGCTTTCGGCATCCTGGAGCACGATGTCGGCTGTCTTGATAACGGCGCCGTCCTTGTAGATGGTGAGTGTCTTGCCGTTAAACGTCAGCGTTACCATCTGCCACTTGCCAAGGTCAAATGGAACACCTGTATCAATGTCTACGTTGCTGCCCCAGAAATGAATGGCGTCGTGGAACTTGATCAGGTAGCGCTGCGTACCGGCATCATCCTCTCCGCTGCCAAAGCCCCCGATGATGGTCAGCTCCTTGGGCTGCGTGCTCAGGTAAACAAATTGGTTGATTGTCCACGGGTTGCTCGCAATGACCGGCAGGGTAGCGATGTTTCGTATTTGGTTTCCGTCCCCAGTCCCAGTAAAGGTCTGGACGGGCACAGACTGGAAGACCGGGCTTTGCACGGGAACCAGCTTGGGGGCAGGGGGCAGCGTGAACGAGGCATAAAAGCGCTTCAAGTCCGCTCCGCCATGGTTAATAGGATCATACAGTGGCTGGGCAGCGATGCTATCCGCATTGGCATCCTGTCCCATGGAAGCGGCCAGGATGCGGACATGCTCGTCATGTGGCAGGGTCAGCGTTTTGGCTCCATTGGGAACGGGAATGGCATACCGGAATAGGTAGCAGAAACGATAAGGATCATTCTCTCCGCTTGCCAGGCGCTTGTGGTCGGCATACCAGGCGACTGGGTCAGGCCGGAGGTAGCCGGGCGTCAGGCCAGCCAGTTTATTGTGCCAGTTGTAGGTAAGTTCAGGAACTTGGCCTCGCCACAAGCGGTTGTCCCACTGCCCGATAGAGCCTGTCCAGCTTTGGATTGTCCGGCGCACAGGGTGGCTGTCCACCAGGAATGTCGCCGTTGTGGGGCCGCCCGTCGACGCGGCCAGCAGATAGAGATGCCGGTTTGCGCCGGAGGGCAGCGCAAGCTTTTGGCCCTGGCAGAGGACAGCGTTCTTTTGCCCTCCTCCTGTTGGCCCCATCTGGAACGTAATGCCGCCCGAAACCAGGGATGCCGGCATCAGTTCGCCGGGAAGGCTGTTGCCCGCACCGTCAAAGTTTCCATCGGTCTTGCCCGCCCCGGAACTGGCGACGGCGGCATTGAAAGGCAGAGTGATGGGCACGCTGCGAGGCGCGGGCAGCGTGGCCGCCGCCTTTGCCAGCGTGAGGGCGAAAGCGCGGGGGCGGTAGGGGTCCATGTTGAACACTAACTGCCCGTTTTGGATGGTCGCGTCGCCCACCGGCTGCTCCTGACCGTTAATTTCGCGTGCGGAGAGAATGGGCGCTGCGAGTGTCAGATGAATATCGCGCGCGGGCTGCCCAGACAGTTCGTTGAAGCGGACGACGGTTTCGCCGCTTTCCTCGGCCTGCTTCAGGGCCTCAATCTGCACCTGCGGGCTTGACACCTGTGCGAACGAGAAGGCGCGCCCCTGCGCGCCGGCATGGGCCGGTGTCTGGAACGCGACAAGGGGCTGGTTGAGGCGCGCGGCTTCCCACTGCGTCTGCCCTTGGCGCCAGTCGCCCGAATGCCCCTGCAGTGCGTACACAAAATCGTGCCGACCCCAATCCTGTGATGCTTGGTCTTGGTAGCCGCCTCGCACGCCTGGCGTGTAAAGCAGCGTGAGGCGTACCGTGTTGTCACTGGGCTTGTCCGAGCCATATTTGCCGCTGTCCAGCACGGCGACGCCATACTTGCCATCGGTATCGGTGAGGTCAAACCATTTGTGCGTGGGAACTTCAAACTTCTTGGGGTCATTGTTCGCGCGCTGAATGGTGCCCAACTCCCAGTTGTAGGTCGCCAGAGGGTTGGAAACAGTCAGTGGGAACACGGCTTTTAGTGCCGACTCCTGCCCTTTCCAGTTGATGCTTGTGGCGAACTCCACGCGGCTGCCTGCGCCGCCTGCCCCCAGCCGAATGGTCTGCACAAACCGCGAGCCTTCCGACTCGCGTGACACTTCCAGGGCGACACGTACCGGCCCGTTCTCTACAATGCGCACCGTTGCCGGGCCGTCAACATAGGCCTGCGGCGGCTGGCTTTGGTCTTCCCAGTCCATGTTCCAAGCCGGAAAGTCCGCTGGGTTCTCGTGCTGGTAGGCCAAACGCGCGGGGGAGGCCAGCATCTCGCGCCGGGCCGCTTTGTCGTAGATGCTGCTCACGTCGCCCGCAGCGTTCAATGTCACACGGTAGCGCGCGTTTTCCAGGCCCGTCTTTGACACGCGCAGGGCGGGGTCGCGGGGCGCAGGAGTTTGAGCGGGGCGGATGTCATACATGGCAGCCCCGACAGGCGGCGCGCTCCCTATGAACTCCACGGTGACTGTGTTCCCGCTCCGCGCGCTGATTTGACTGGCGATGGGTGCGCCGCTTGGCCCAAACACACGGACTGCTGGCGGGGCTAGTCCGGGGAACATAATCTTGGCGGTTACTACATCCTGCCGCTCACACGAAAGAGGATTGTAGACCATCACAGGGATACCCTGCGCGCGCGTGTCCAGAGCGCGCGCCATGCCGCCCGCCGCCTCGCGCAGCACGTCCGCAAACTCGTTGGACGCAATGCTTTGATCATTCCACGCAAACTCATACGACTGAGGCAGTGCAGTTCCGGCCATGAGGTCATGGAACTGGCCCGGCAGAAAGCGCAGCCAGGCATCGCTAATCCGTGCCCGGTCGTAGGGCAAGGCTCCGAGCCAGTTGGCGGCGACCGAAGCCCGCTCCGTGCTATCGGCCAGCAATTCGTTTTCCCGGTTCCAGCGCTTCATCGCCGCCTGGGAAGTCAGCGACCCCGCCGAGTGGTGGATTAGCAGAATATCGCCTTTGTAGCGCGGCAGGGCAGCTCTTTGCGCAGGCGTGATGTCCCGAAACATCTGCGCCGTGGTGCCTGGGATGATGCGGAGCGGTCCGCCGTTATGCACGCTGGCTTCCACGCGCTGCACATCTTCTTCGCGGGGCGCACCGCCTCGGTCGCCGACGCCGTAGTAGCGGAAGTCAGCATAAACCCCTGACCGTTTGCCGTTCTCATCAACGCGCGTGATCCAATCTTGATTATGGCTTACGTCGGCAGGAACTCCGCCGTCGTAAGCGCCCGGATTGAGCGCGGCGGTGACTGATTGCCCATCTGTCCCTTCCCACACGCCGACATTGAAGGGAATGCCGACAGCCGACCCCCAGGTCAGCTTTTGCGTGTTGAAGCCTATTAGTCCGCAGTGGGCGAAGATGGACGGAAGCGAGGCGGGGAACCCGAAGCAGTCCGGGATCATGAACTCATTGCTGGCGATCCCAAACTCCCGCCGAAAATACTGGTTGCCATAGAGTATCTGCCGGATGACCGACTCTTCTGAGGGCATATCTACATCGCCCTCTTCCACATTAGAGCCGGCAGGGAACCAGCGCCCCTGCGCGACATACTGCTTCATCCGGGCAAAGTCGGCAGGGTAATACTCCTGCATTAGCTTGTACCGATTGGAGCCGGTCCAGTTGAACGTGTAGTCTGGGTATTTCGCGAACAGATCAAAGTTCTGGCGCAGCGTGTTGGGCAGAAACTCGCGAATGACCTGCGGGTAGCTCCAGCGCCACTCGGTATCCAGGTGGGAGTAGCCGATGAGATAAACCGTCGGTTTGGACAGGTCGGCAGGCCGCGCCACGGGGGGAGTAGCCTGCTGCGCGCGCGCGGCTGTCGTTGTTCCCAGCAGGGCAGCCAGCAGCAGCGGTGCGGCTGCCCATTTCGCCTGTCGTGCTGCCCGCGTATTTTTCTTTCTTCGTGCCATGTTGCTTTGTTCCATTCTTTAATCTTTGTTTTGTTTTATTCGCCAATCGGCGGAAGCTTTCCTTGTCTGCCGCTGCCAGTCAAAGCGCCCGGCGATGCTGCATGTGGCAAAGCTTTCATGTTATGGGCTTGGCGCCGGCAGCTTCCATCCAATTGCCGTCAGCCGCGCTTTCATCTTCGGGTCGCCGCTTATCGTGGCCAGCTTTTGCTGCTCGGCTTTGGCGGCGGCACTTTTGTGTTCGCGCAGCAGCACTCGCCAAAGCCGGTAGCGGGCTTCCACGGCCTCGGTGTCGCTGTCTACGGCTTGCTGAAGCAATTTCTCCGCGCCAGCATCGTTGCCCCTAGATGCCGCCTGCACGCCCTTGGCATACAGCTCGTCCTCATCGGAATAGGGCGCAAGCAGCCAGAACAGGCGGGCGTCCGAAGCTTCTTCCAGCAAGGCCTTGCGCTCGTCGGGCTGATGCGGTGCTATCTTCCAGTCGTTCCAGTAGCCGCCATCCTGCGCATCGCGGACATACCGGCAGCCGAATGCCGCGTGGCGGCGGACAGCGTTGAGATAGCGGATGTTGTGGTCAGCCTGATATAATTGAAGCAGGCTCTCGCACAGCAGATGCGTAAAGTTGGCGTTGTTGGCAAACGCGCCGGTGTCAGGGTTCTGCCAAACCGAGATTGCCGAATCGGCGCTTTGTTCCGCTGCCTGCAAAGCCTTGGGATCGTGCTGCTTTTGAAACAGGAGCAGGTCGGCCTCAATCATCAGCCCGGTGTTGTAGGTCCATTCTGTCTTTTCAACCTTGCCATCCAGCCTGATATTGTCCCAGTACAGCCCATTCTCTGCCTTCAAGTAACTGTTAACCCAGTTTGCGATGCGCGGTCCCCAGTCTTGCTGCGCCCGGTCGCCGAGCATTGCCAGGCGCAGCGCACCCACTGCCGCAGGGGCGTTTGCCGCAGTGGCTTTGCCTTCGTGCTTCAATTTCCAGTAAATGCCGCCGCCCAGCTTGTCGTCCCAGCCGCTGAGCACAAAAGCTTGCGTCGCCTGCGCCCATTGCAGATACTGCGGGTCATGGGTCGTGTCATAGGCTTCCAAATACCCCAGCACAAGCCAGGCATTGTCGTCGTAATACTTGTCGTCGCCGCCCGGCCCTGAGCAGTAAGCGTTGAAGCCCGGCGGCGAGCCTTTGGGCTGCGGGTCCCAGTATTCACGCAATCCTTGCCCGTAGGCACTCAGCAGGGGCCGGTAGGTGGCCGGGTCGTAGCGAGCGGCGGCGACCAGGACACGCCACTGCACCCCATTGGCCCACATCAATGTCCAGGGCAGGCCCTTCGGATCAACAGGAAACGTGTCGCGGTATTTCTTTGCCGATGCGTCATAAAAGTGGGTTTGGATGTAGGCGGTCTGCTCTTCGGCTTTTTGCCGATAATTCGCCTGTGCCGGCAATCCCGCCACAACTGCTATCAGGCAAAGCAGAGCAGGAAGCCACAGCGCGCCCTTTTGGTTACGAACTAGCATCGGATAATCGCCTTTCTCAGCCCCGAAGATCAAGGCATGCGTTCTTTAAGAGACGCGGCTCGGGGCCGAACAGTTCCCTGGGAAATACGTTCAAAGGCGGCTGCCCAAAACACTGCGAGCGCTTGGGTGCCGCCGTCTCCATTTGGGTGCAAGCCGCCGTAAACGCCGTACTCTTGAAACAAGCGGGGCCGAGCGGCGAAATAGCCGAACGCCGCCGTGTCGCCCAGGAAAACGCGCCCTGGAGCGCGGCTCGCAAACGACGCAGCCACAGCCTGCTCGCCGGGAAGATAGGAGCGCAGCAGGGTGAGCGCGTTGGCATCCCAAGCAACGCCGTTGAAGCGGGTCGGCGCGACAAACGCAGGCGCGTGGTTGAGGACGACATTGTAACCGCTCGCTACCAGGTCTTCGGTGATTGCCTGCAAGTTCTTTTGGTGCTGCTCTGGGGTGAAGTGGTTGTCGCTGCGAACATCGTTGGTGCCCAGCATCAGCAGCACCCAAACTGGGTTGGCCGTGGGGTTGGGCTTGCCAAACGCTGCCGAGAAAGCGGCTTTGGCCCGTGCATTCAAGCTGCTCGGTGCGCCTCCCGGCAGCCAATCGGCGGTGCTGGAGCCGCTGCTGCCCTGATCGTATGCCTGCCAGGAGACGCCGCTGTCGGCCAATGCACAGGCCTTGGTTTCGGACAGTTTCTTGATTGTCAGCGCCCCAGCATCATTCGTGCCCGGCGTGATAGTGCCGCCAACCTGGTTGTAGCCTGCCGTGATGCTGTCGCCGATAAAGCCAATTTTGGGAGAAGCCTGATTGGCGGCTGTGGGCCTGCCTCCAGGAACCACTGCCGCCACCGGGGAGGCGGCGAGGTGAGAACAGGTGCTGATGCCACATCGTGGTGTTTGCGCCTGAACGGTGGCTGTCGTCAGCAGGCATGTGAACAAAACAAAAAGCATTTTGTGAAAGCAAAGCCGGCCGTTGCTACGGTCGGCTTTGAGGAACAAATGGAGCAATTTCAAGAATTGCCCTGCACTCGCAACAATTTACTGGGTGCTGAAGGTCACGGCATAGCTAGGAGTGCCTGCGTAGGCCGAGCCTGCTGCCGTGGGTACGGTGGTGCCATTCACAGGTTGTGTGTTCGCTGCCTGGGCATCTGTCGGCATTTTGGCGTCTGCCCCCGGCGAGACCGCTCCGCCGCGCAGCCACTTAGCATGACCATCGTTCATCAGGAAGTTGGAGCCATCCGTGTGCCGCCCCAGCGGCTTGTTGTCGAAGTCATTGGGGGTTGCGGGGATGATACTGCCCAGGTAGCCGGTCGTGTAGTGCCAGGAGCCACCGGCAAACTTGCCCGTACCGTCGTTCGAGTAGCCGAAGCCTGACGCGCCGACATCCTGGGGATAGCCGTTGTTGTTGTTAATCGACAGTTCGATGTCTGCTGTCTTTTGCGTGTCCTCAAACAAAAGAACCGTGGTTGCCGGGGTTGTTATCTTAGAGTAGGCTCCCTGAATGTATTCCGCGATGTTGGTGTTGATCCCGTAAGACATGACCGTGTACCCTGCTTTGCCGCCAGCATCAGTAGGCTGCGTAGAGTCGTCCGGGCACGTGAACACCTGCTTGCTTTTTACATAAGGGTAGATGCCTACACCCCATCCGGCGCCGTGGTTGCTGTATGTGTCGTTAAACTTCTCGTCATAGTCCTGAACGTACTGGAGAAACCCTAGGCCCATTTGCTTTTCGTTGGAAAGACAAGTTGTTTGCCTGGCCTTTTCGCGTGCCTTCGCAAAGACCGGGAAGAGGATGGCAGCGAGGATCGCGATAATGGCAATCACCACGAGCAACTCGATGAGCGTAAAACCGGAGCGTGATTTGTTCATGACAAATATCTTTCTTTTGCCGAGAATATGGAGTGAATGACTTGCACCATTGTAACACGACTATGGCACCATGTCAAGAACTTTTTTGTCCAAAGTTGTCCCCTCGCTAAGTAGAGACTTTTATGGCTCCAATGCTTTCACGGAGGGACAAGGCTGTCGGCAGTTCAATATGCTGCGCGGGCAGGCTAGGAGTGGCAATGCGCTCCAACAGCAGGCGGGCGGCTGTGGCACCGATCTCTTCAAACGGCTGGGCGACACTGGACAAGCCAACGCCCTGCGGCAGTCTTAGCATCAAATCATCGAAGCCTACTAGCGACACGTCGTCCGGCACTCTCAAGCCAAGGCTTGCCATCCGCGCGGCTACCAGCAAGGCGGTGGCGTCGTTGACACACAAGATTGCTGAAGGGCGCTCGGCGGGCGGCTGGCGCAAAAGGTGGTCAAACAGCGCCCATTCCGATGTGGAGTCCACCGTAAGAACCAAGTCGGACAGGCCGGCCTGCCGCATTCCCGCCCGGTAGCCCGCAATGCGATCCTGCACCGTGTTGATCGGCTCGGAAGGGGCCACAAGGGCAATTCGCCGGTGCCCTTGTGCCAGCAGGTAGTTGGTTGCCTCTAGGATGGCGGCGAGGTTGTTGACGCCGACATAGTCTGTTTCTACGCCCAGTATCTGCCGGTCTATCAGAACAAGCGGCAGGCGCTTGGACGTTTCCTGGAGAAGCTGACGATTGCTGCGATAAGCATAAGGATAAAAGACAATTCCAGCAAAACGGTGTTCCACCGCATACGCAAGCCACGCAGCTTCATGGGCAGCGTACTCCTCCATTGGCTTGCCCGCCTGGCCCGTTTCCAGAAAAAGGCCGTGGTAGCCGGCCTGCAGCAACGCCCGGTTGAAGCCCCGAAAGATGCGCTGCTCGGAGGTAGCTCCGGGCAGGCCGCTGTCGTCCCACATTAGAAACGCCACCAGGCGTGCGCCCGCCGACGGAATGTCTTCGGGCCTCTTTGCCGGCGCGGATTTGGTATTTAGCAAAAGGGGAGCGACCACTGGGCGGCAGGAAGGCCGGCAGACCAATAGGCCTTGCTCGGACAGCAGTGCGATGGCGTCTTGAACAACCCGCCGATGCACGCCAAACTCCCTTGCAAGCTGACGCTCGGCGGGAAGCCATTGGCCCGGAGTGTAGTCACGCGCGTCAATGCGCCTTTGAATCGTGTCGGCGAGGCGCAAAGCGCTGGGGGATGTGATTAAGTTTGGTTCCATTTTGGAACAGTTTATCAGATTTGCTAAACCATGTCAAGCTTGTGAATTGGCAGCATGGGGTGTGGTCCGGCAAAGGCGAATAATCAAGAATTGCAGTTTTGGTTCCCCCTCGTATATGCCAATGCCAATAAGGCAGGGGTGACCAGCCCAAACTATTTCTTCCTGTCACTTAGCGCCGCCCGTCACCACCTAATGCGGCAGGGCATGGCACGTCCCCTGGGGAAACAGGTGTGCCCCTTGCAGCAGGCCAGCGCTCTTATACTTCCTGCACGGCGCGTGCGGTTTTGCCGGAGCGGCAAGCCCTGGCTCCGGCTGAGCGCGGCCAAGTTCGCGAAGCTTGGAAGCGGCTCCTTGTCTCGTGATTACGGCTCCTTGTCTTGCGAATGAGGCCGTTCCCCCGGCATCGCCAGCGCTTGGCGAGCGTATAGCAAGCGCGTCTCAACGACGGCCTAAACTGTTCCGTCGTTGGTTGGGGCTTGGTACGCCCTTGCTGCGCCTATAGAGCGCCGTGGCAATGCGCAGGCCGCGCCGCCGCGTTCCCGAGTATCCCTGCTCCCGATGCCGCTGTGGCTTTGCCGCTTCTCCAACAGCAAAAGGCCGCTGAGAGTTACAAGCTCTCAGCGGCCTTTTGCTGCTTGCGCGGGTGCTCCTGGCGGCAGGCTATTTGCCGGGCGTCAAGGCTGTTCTATCAAGAATGGCAAACAAGCCGCCAATGGCCGGGCGGGCCTGGAAACCCTGCTGCTGGCCCGACACGGTATCGTACCAGTCGCTGAACGGCACGCGGGCATTGGAGGTGTCCGCGAACTTGTAAACGCCGTCCACCAGGCTCTGGCGCAGTTTGGGGTCGTCGGTAGAGGCCGCCGTCCACAACTCCCAGTCGTTCTTGGTGTAGGTGTGGCGCGGGTCAAGCGGGACGCCGAACTCGTTCATCTTGGTTGTGTAAAAGCGGGCTTCCTCGGTAAGCACCTTTTGCGGCACCAGGTTCAGTCCCAGCACTTTGTCGGGGAAGGCGTTGTACTTCAAGCTCCACGCTTCAGTGGGGTCCACGCCTGCCCCCACAAGCTTCGCGCTGTGCCCCGCGCCGCTCGCATCGGCAGCAGTCTCGCCGGTGCCTTCATCAAATGTCCAATAGGCGGCAGGCGCGGCGGCGACGGCATGCACGTTGGAAGCTGGAGCCGCCCCTGCACCCGGCAAAGCCGCCCCGCCGGCGCGGGCCAGGGCCAGCACATCGGCGGCAGACAGGGCGCTTTGGTAAAAGCGCGCATCGTCAATGACACCTGACGCAAAGTCAGTCGCGCCGCCGCCGTAAAAGCCGCGTCCAATCGCTGTCGCCCCGTTCGCGCGGAAGGCGGAGGTGTAGGGCACTGTCTGCTGCAACGCGCCGTTGACATACAGCGAAAGCGTATGCGCGGCGGCATTGTACACGCCGGCCAGATGATACCAGGTGCCGGCTACGGGCGCGTTCTGGGCAGCCGCAAAAGTCGTGGCCCCTGGGTCAGCGCTGTCTTGGGCCAGCGCGCTCATGGCGAACTTGCCCGTGCCGCGAAGCTGGAGAAAGAAGCCGCTGACATGCGCGCCATCAATGCTGAGTATTGTTTGGTAGCCATTCAGGTTAGCGAGCTTGACCCAAGCGGCTGCCGTGTAGCTCTTGGACGTATCCACTACCGGCCCGGACACTTCGGCATGCGCGCCCCCCCCCCCGCCCAAGTTGAGCGCATGCGGGCCGACAATGCCTGCCACGCGGCCTGCGGGCTTGGGCGTATCGGCTTCAATGTACTGCATCATCAGGTGCGGCCCGGTCTTGGACTGCGCTTGCTGCGCCCATGTGCCGATCATCGTCCGTGCCGCTCCGCCGTAATGGGCTGCATCGGCGGTGTTGCCGGCAAAGGACGCAATCTGGCCCATCGCGCCAACGCCGATAATGCCTTTGAGTGCCAGGTTGACGCTGTGGGCGATAGAGCCAGTGAAGTCGTCGGTCTGGTTCTGGTATGCAGGGTCCAGAGCGTTGGGCGACGTGCCTCCCTTGGGGATGGAGAGCAGGTAGTCCGCCCACTGCTTGAGTATGCGGTAGTGCTGCTTGGCATAGGCGACGGCGTCGGCCTTGGGGGCGTAACGCATATAGGCCGCTGCCATAATCAGCATATTGGCCGACTCTTCCACGGGCATATTCTCGCCCCCGCCGTCGTTGTGCCCATCCGCGTTCGGGTAAGAGGAGCCTAAGTCATGTTCAGCGAAGGGCTGCGGCCACTTGCCGGACTCGGCATACTCAAGCAGGGGGTCTAGCTGCAAGCGCACCAGCAGGGGATTGGCATAAAGGAAAGCCGGAAACGCCGGGTACATAATATCTACCGTGGACATGTTGCCGTCGCTGCTAATCTCTTTCATGAACATCCAGGGCTTTTGGGCTGTGCCGGCAAGCTCGGTTGCCCCAAAAGCCTGGCGCAGCGCGAGCGCGCACAACGCGGCGTACTTAGCCCCGCCTGCCTTGGTCGCATCTGCCGTGACCCGCGCATCCATCGTATTGGCACGCGACCGCGCAGCAGTGGCGTCAGCGAGCGCAAAGGCAGTCATGTGCTGCCAGTCGGGCCAGTAAGACTTCCACAGGGGCGGCACAGGCTGCTTCTGATAGCTGGCTGCCGGGTCGCGCACATTGCCCAGCACCAGCGCAATCGGTTTGGTATCGGCGGCCCTGACTGTGCCTAGGTCAAAAGCATAGCCAAATACCGGCCAGCGGTCGTTGATCGCACGCGGCTGCTGGGCATCCACGGTGTTGTTCAATTTCCCTGCACCAGCCATTGCACTGCGCACATCCGCATCCGCCCCGGCCTGTGTTGTCAGGCCCGGCTGCGTTGCCGTGGCCCAGACCGCCTGTCCCCAGGTTGCGGAGTCGCGGTTCTCACCTAGAAGTTTGGGGTTGGCAGGCGTGGCGGTGAAGGCTGTTCCGCCGGGGAGCGCGGTGCGCTGCCAGGTAATCTGAGCACTGTCATCGCCGCTGGCCCATTCGCCGGTTATGTCAAAGTACAGGCTGACCGTGTGGGGCTTGCCGTCCGTGCTGCGGGCGGTGGCGTAGATGTATCCCAGCGGCATAGACAGCCGCCGCAGGTCCGTGGCCTCTACGGGCGAAAGGAAGTCCAGCGACAGGGTCACGCCCCCGCCTTGCAGCGTATACAGCGACTGCGTAGGCGTGATGCGCTCCGAGACCTGGGTCATGGCAGGCGCAAGAGGGTTATTGCCATTCTTGGGGTTGCCGAGGAAAACATAGGGCTTGCCGTCCACGCGGGCAATGCCGGTGATGGCTTTGGTTTCTCCCGCCCAGAATGTGGACCAGGTGCCGGGCAGCGCATCGGCGGGCTGCCATGTGCTGACATAGGGGCTTTTAACGATGAGCGGCGTGGCTGGGGGCCGCAGCGGCGTTTGTGCCTCGGCGGGGGTAATGAGCAGTGCCTTGTCGGCATGCTGCTGCAGGCTGTGCGAACAGCCGATCATTGTGGCTGCCATCGTTGCTAGGGTGAGGCTCGTGCCGATTGTTTTTGATTTGCTCATGATGTTGCTCTGTTGTTGAGATACCGTGCGCGTGCCGGACTGCAATGTCTACGCGTTTGTTTAGTGATACAATTATACCGTCTACAAAGGGGGCATGAGAACTGAGGAAGCCGTCTCACGCCGCTATTCTAGGAAAAGAAAAGCGGCGGAACTGTTTCCAGTTCCGCCGCTGCTTGGACACTGTAAGGCGTGCCATCTTGCGATAAGGGTCTTTAGTTGGACTTGGCTACCAGTGCCGCCATGTCCGTTAGCATTCCAGTGCTAGGATTATTGCCGTTGACATCACCTGCGGTACAGACTGTCGGGTACTGCGTCGTCGCAACGGCATCATTCAGACACCCCCACATATTCATCGGCTGGACTGTATTTACTGGATTCACCGACTTGACGTGGCCGTCGCAGAAAGCCACGTTCATAAACTTGGTATGACCGGCAAAACCCTGGTCTCTGTTCTGGGTTCCGTTCCAATCGCGCCACGATATGCCGTCTTGAGCACCGCCATTTGCATTGCCCTCGGCGAGCAGAATTTTGCTGGCTGGCTCGGCAATATAGCCGATAGTACGTGCGCCCCAGAACGGACCGTTATTCATGTTTGCAGAACCAGCACCAACGAAGTTGTTCATACGGTAGGAAATTGGAATCGACTGCAAGTTTGGATTACCATTGCCCATGCAAGGGCCGACGCAATTTGTACCGTTCATCTGGCCTGTGTAGCCGGTGGCATCCGGGTTGTCCGGGCACTTGTACGCACCGGTGGACTTAACGTAGGGATAAATCGCCTGCGCCCAGTTGGCGATGATCTGGTTATTGGCGTCCCTCAAGTCTCCATTGGTGATAGGGTAAGTCTCGTCAAAATCTTGTGCATACTGAAGCTCGGCCAAGCCGAGCTGCTTTTCATTGGACAAACACGTAGTCTGCCGTGCCTTTTCGCGCGCCTTGGCAAAAACAGGGAAGAGGATTGCCGCTAAAATCGCGATGATAGCGATGACGACGAGCAATTCAATGAGGGTGAAGCCCGAACGGCGACGTTCGGCGATGCTGCTTTGTGTGAACATTTTTTCTCCTAGCAATTCAGAATGAGTAAAGTTGAACTTTGGAAAGCTCAGATGACAACGCTTGTTCCGCTGTCTTTGGACGAAGTGGTCCTGCTGTGCAAGTCGCACGGCAAGCATCCGTGTTTGCAACCACAACCGACCATCTCCAACCAACATGGCTAAGTATATCACTGTTTCGCCATGCTGTCAACACCTACACAAACATTTATTTTCGGTCAACAAATTGCTTGTTTTCATAGAATATTCGCCTGCCCGTGACGGCCAAAATAAAGCGGCCTGCCAGCGTGCGCGGGGGCTGCATCGGCGGCAAGCACCACCGCAGAAAATGCCCCTGCCGATAGGCCAGCGCTCTGCTCGCTTTCTATCAGTGCTGCAAGCCCAGATAAAAGCGGATTTGGAGGCGTTGCGAGCGCGTACCAACGACGGAACAAACTCTTCCGCCGTTGATACGCGCTTGGTGGGCTTGGGAAACGCATAAGACGCGCCCTGCCAACGCGAACCCCAGGCCTGATGGACAGGCTCATGCTGTTCTGATTTCGGGGCGGCATTGACACGGCAAAGGGACTGTGTTACAATTGGGCTGCTTTGGTTCTATTTGGGCGGGTTTGGGGAACGCAGGGGTTATCCTGGTATGATGCTTTCTAGGCCAGTAGGGCGGCAGCAATTGTTTCTCGCGCTGCGGGAGAATATAGAGCGAGGCCGCTATGTGCCGGGTTCCTGGCTGCCTGCCGAACGGGCGCTGGCGCAGGAGTTTGACGTGGACCGCTCGGCAATTCGCCGCGTTCTGATGCAGCTTGAAAGCCAGGGATTGATTGTCCGCGAGGCTGGAAAGCGCCCCTGGGTGCGCGGCGTCCAATCTGTCCACTCTTTGCCGGTGATGGCTGCGGACAGCACGGGGGCGGGGCAGCCGCCAAAAACCAGCCTAAGAACGCCGGAAAGCGGGCTGAGAACGATTGTTGCCATCCTGCCGCAGCACCCGGTTTTCCCGGCTGCGCTGGCGATTTTGCACGGCATCAATGCCGCGCTGCGTTCAACGGAAGCGCCTTTTCGCCTGCAAATCCTGGACACGCACGGCGGCAGCGATGGCCAGGAAACCGCGCTGGAAAAGCAGGCGCTGGACTCGGTGATCCGGGAAAGCATTGCCGGGGTCGTGCTTTGGCACATGGGCGGGGCGGCAACCCTGCCTCAGTTGCAGGAGCTTGAAAGCCGGGGAACGCCGGTTGTTTTTGTTGATCGCTACCCCGCCAGCCTCGCCTGCGACTTTGTCGGCAGTGACAATCAAGCCGGAGTAGAAGCGGCAGTTGAATACTTGTGGCAGCTTGGGCATCGCCGAATTGCTCACCTCACCACCGACGAGCAGGCGACGGCTGTGGCGGCGCGTCTTTGTGCCTACAAAGAAGCCATGGCAGCGGCGGGCATCGTGCCTCGGACAGAATGGATTTTCCAGGCTGCTGAGAACAGCATGGCATTTGTGGCGTCTGCGTACTCTCAGTTTTTTGCGCTTTCCGAGCCGCCCACCGCTGTGCTGGCAATGAATGACTCGCTGGCCTACCGCTTTCTCACGGAGTGCCAGAAGCATGGTACGCGCGTCCCCGAAGACATCAGCGTGGTTGGGTTTGATGACCTGGAAAGGCACTCGCCCCGCGCGGCTTTGCTGACAACGCTGCACCAGCCCTTTGATAAAATGGGCCGACGCGCCGCCGAGATATTGCTGCGCCGTCTGGCAGGGCCGCAAACGCAGCGCGAGCCAAGGCAGCATGTTTTGATGCCGACCCCGCTGGTCAAACGGCTCACCTGTGGGCCTCCTTTGCCGGAAACTTTGTTGTAACTTCGGTTTGTATCGCTAGATGGCTTTATCGGCTCAGCGCGCTTCAGCGGCAAGGATGCTGCGAGATGCTCGTGCCTTTTTCACTTTCAGCAAGGAAATCAAGCAGTCATGACTCGCATCTCTTGTTTGCAGCGGGCGGGTGTCGCCGCCGCGCTGTTCGCATTGCCTTTCGCGGCGCACGCGCAAGCCGCTCCCAGCGGGCCGCGCGTGGCTGTGTTCTCCGAGCCAGGCTTTCCCTACAACAACCAGTCTACATTGGTTTCCCCTAAAGAAGTCGTCAGGGAACTGCGCGCGGCAGGCATTGCGGCGGATTTGCTGGATGCGCAATCGCTGGGCGACCCGGCCAAGCTGAACGCAAAGACCTATGCCGCTGTTGTGCTGCCCTACGGCAACGCTTATCCCCAGGCGGCATTTCCCGCCCTGCGCGCTTTTCACCAGGCAGGCGGAGACCTGGTGACCTCGGGCGTGCCGTTCACCCACGCCGTCACGCGCGGCGCGGACGGAACATGGAAGGACACCGGGCACAACAGCCTGCCCGCGCTGTTCGCGCTGGAAGGCATTGGGGTGGGCGGGTTTCAAGAAGGCAGGCCAGGCCGGGCCGCAGTCGCGCCCGGCGACCCGCTGGGGCTGACGCGGCTGGGCCTGAACTGGGGCGAAGGACATGATACGCAGACCCTAGACCCGTCCACGCTGCCTGCCGCCGACCATATCGTGCCCATTCTGGAAGCGGGAGGGCAGCCCGCCGCCGCCTTGATTATTCACGGCGACGCTGTCGCGCCCGGAGCCGTGGATGTGTGGACCAACAACGGCCTGCACGGCGACGATGCGCTTGTCGCCTACGCTTCGCAGCAGCTGATGGCGCGAGGCGCGATTGCGGCTCTGGCCCAGCAGGGGCGGCTGACCGCCACGGCGCGGACATCTGCCTTCGCGGTGCTGGATGCCCAGCCCCGGCCTCACATCGATGCCGACCTGACGCTGCCCACGCCGCCCCGGCCTTATGCCACGCTTCAGCCCAAGTCGCCGCCTCCGGCGAAGCATCTTCTGGCCGCAGACGTGCGGCACCTGTCCCAGGACCAGGTTCTGCTGCTGGCCTCTTTGCAGGGAATTGTCAACCGGCGTCAGCCGCGCATTTACCTTGTGACCAGCGACGGCGACCAGTTCTGGCTGGCGCAGATGCAGGCGCAGGGCCAGACCGGCACGCCGGTTGCGGTCACCGACCCCATGTCGCTGGTCAAGACATTCCGCAGCGAGATACACGGAGCCGTCGTCGCCGACCCCAAGGTCTATGTCAGCCCCTGCATCGCCGTGGATATTGCGGGCAAAGATGACCTCGTCATCGCCGCGCCCGCTCTGGCCCAAAGCCTCGGGCTGCCAATCAAAAGCGACCTGCGCGGCAAGTTCAAAGACGATGCGGACGCCCTGCGCTATGCCCGCATAAGCCTGCTGCCGCACATGAACCCGTACCTGGTGTTGTGCCTGGACCCGGCCATACTGGGCGCGCAGGTGGACGACATTATCGCCGCGCGGGGAACGTGCTTCTGGGTGACAGGGCCAAGGGTGCAGAACCTTCCCGGCGCAGACATGGCGGCAGAGCGGGCCGAGATCACCCTCACCTTCGCCCAGATGCCGCTTGGCGCGGTCGTGCGCGGCTTCTGGTGGCACGGCGACGGGGTGGGGCTTGACGAGACGCCGGGCGTTTCGCTCGGCTCGCGCTATGGCAAGATTACCACAGTCAGCGACTATGTTTCCAACTACTCGGCGACGAGCGGCGGACGCGTAGCGAGCTTGAAGCAGAAGACGCAGCCGCCTCCGCCCGCGCTGGACAAAAGCAAAGTTTACATTGCAATCACCATGTCCGATGGAGACAACCTTAGCACCTGGCGCGACTATTTCCGGCAGTACTTTACCGACCCGCTGTTCGGCACATTCCCGCTGGCCTTCGGCATGGGGCCAAGCTTGATTGATGTCGCGCCGGTCCAGGCTCAGTGGTATTATCAGCACGCCACGCCAACCACGGAGTTCCTGTGCGATGTTTCTGGGGTAGGCTATATCTACCCGCCGGATTGGGCCACCGCGCTTCATGCCCCCGACCAAGCCTTCAGCACGTTCTATGGGCTGACCAGCACCTACATGAACCGCATGGACATGCACACCCTACGCCTAATGAATGTCGGAACCCGCGACATCGCCCGCGTCGGCAAGGCTCTGCCGCAGGTGCGCTGGCTGATGCCTGACTACGGGCTGGCAGGGGAAACAACCTACGCACAGTTCACCTACACGCTCCCCACGGGCCAGCCGGTCTTCCGGGGCGCGAGCGATGGGCCGGGCGCGGAAAAGCTGGCCGGCGAAGTGCGCCAGCACGCCGGAACCACCCGCCCGGCCTTTCTCAACACGTTTGTTTATAATTGGGGAACACAATTGTCTGATTTGAAGCAGACGCTCACGCTGCTGGGGCCGGAATACGTTGCCGTGACGCCTTCGCAGCTTAACGCTTTATACCGGCAGTCGCAGCAGCAAGCGCCGTCCCAGCCGCAGCAAGTGGGGCAACGTCCATGAGCAAGCGTCTCGCCCTATTCCTGTTTGCTTTGCTTGCTGTCTGTGCGGCGTGCGGGCCGGCAGCCCGCCCGGCGTGCGCTGACCCTGTCCGGCTGGTGCTGTGGGGCGTGCAGTCCAGTGCCGAGTCCAAAGACATGGATGCCCGGATTGCTGCCTTTGAGCAGCGCCATCCCGACATCTATGTGTCCGCGCTTTCCATGGGCGCGGGCGGGATGAACCCGCAGAAGCTGATGACGGCCATTGTCGGCAAAGTCCCGCCGGATTTGGTGTACCAGGATCGCTTCACAGTCGGCGACTGGGCCAGTCGGGGCGCATTCCGCCCCTTGGATGACCTGCTTGCTGCCGATGCCCATTCCGCAAGCCCACTCGCCATCCACCAACGCGATTATGTGCCCTCCACCTGGGCAGAGACGCTTTATCAGAACCATGTTTATGCAATCCCGAGCGACACCGACGACCGGGTACTGTATTACAACAAGGCGCTTTTCAAGCAGGCCGGGCTTGCCCCGCCCCAGACCTGGGACGAGATGATCGCCGCCGCGAAGAAGCTGACAGTGCGCAATGCCGATGGAAGCTACGAGCGGGCGGGCCTTGTGCCAGGCTACGGCGAAGGGTGGCTTTACATGTGGTCATGGCAGGAGGATGGCGAGGTAATGTCCGCCGACGGACGCCGCTGCACTCTTGCCAACCCGCAAACCACCAAGGCGCTTACGTCCGTAGTTTCCTGGTATGACGCGCTTGGCGGCGTGGACGCGCTTAACTCTTTCAAGGCTGGCTTTGGCAGCGAGGAGCATGATCCGTTTTTGATAGGCAAGCTGGCGATGCTCGTGGCCGGCGACGGCTACATGAACACCATTGCCCGCTACAACCCGAGCCTGGACTTTGGCGTTGTGCCTGTCCCGGTGCCCAAAGAGCGCCTGCACCACGAGGGCCGGTTCCGCCGCGACCCGACTTGGGTGACCTGGTCGGGGGGTTATTCTTTTGTCATTCCACGCGGGGCCAAGCATGTCCCCGAGGCATGGCAGTTCATCCAGTGGGTCAACTCGCCCGAGGCCGCGATGATTGGGGCGCGGGCGCAGGCCGGCTACCAGCGCAACAAGGGCCGCCTTTTCGTTCCCAGCCTGTCCGCCAATGTGAAAGCCAGCCAGCAAGTCTTCGGGACGTATCTTGGCTCGCTGCCGCCTGCCTATGCGCAGGCAAAGACCCTGTGCCGGAGCCTGCTGGTGGACACCAAGTTCCGTCCGGTCACGTTTGTCGGCCAGTTGCTGTGGGATCAGCAGTCGCGGGCCGTGGACAGCGCCCTGCGCCATCGGGATACTCCTTTGGGTGCATTGGCCGATGCCCAGCGCAAGGTGCAGATCGCCCTGGACGCCATTGACAACGAGCATACGCACCCCTTGCTGCCCACAGGGCGCGTAGTTGCCGGGCTTGTTGCACTGGTGCTGGTTGGATTGCTGGTTTTGGGCGTCGCTCTCTCGCGGTGGAGGAAGCAGCGTCGCCCCTCAGAGGTTGCGGAGGCTGGGGCGGGGTTCTTGTTCGCCCTGCCGTGGATTTTCGGCTTTCTCGTGTTTACCTTTGGCCCTGTACTCGCCTCGCTCGTGCTGTCGTTTTGCGATTACGATGTCCTGCACCCTCCGCGCTGGGCCGGGGTTTCCAACTACCTGTCTTTGGCGACGATTGACCGCCCCCTGGTTCTCAAGAGCTTAGAGAATGTGCTGTACCTGTCCGTGTTCGGCATTCCGCTGGGCATGGTGACGAGCCTTTCTATGGCCCTGCTGCTTAACACCAAGGTGCGCGGACAGCAGATGTACCGAACGGCGTTTTATGTGCCCAGCATTGTGCCCTTAGTCGCGTCCACCGTGCTGTGGGCGTTTATCCTGAACCCTGATCCGCATCGCGGCTTGATTAACGCCGGCTGGCATGCCACTCTCACGGCTTGGTTTGGCATCGCGCCGCCCGGCTGGGAAGGGGTGCCGCAGTGGGCCAAGCCGGGCCTTATTTTGATGGGCTTGTGGGGCGCGGGCGGCGGCATTATCCTGTGGCTTGCCGGGCTGCAAGCCATCCCCAGCACGCTCTACGAGGCGGCGTCTCTAGACGGGGCGGGAGCCTGGTCGCAGTTCCGCAATGTCACGCTGCCGATGCTGTCGCCTTACATTTTCTTTAATCTGATTATGGGCACGATTGGAGCATTGCAGACCTTTGAGACGGCTTATATTCTGGGCAATACGGCTGCCGGCGGCGGGGCGGGGCCGGATGACAGCCTGCTTGTGCCTGTCCTTTATCTTTTCAACAACGCCTTCCAGTACTTCAAGATGGGCTATGCGAGCGCTCTCGCCTGGCTTTTGTTCCTGATTATATTAGGCCTGACACTTGGTCAGCTAAAGCTCGCCCCGCGCTGGGTTCATAAAGAATAAGCACGCACAAAGAATAAGCATTTAAGCAAACCATGAAAGCACTCTTTGGATTTTTTCTTGTTGTCGTCGGCTACGCAGCCCTGACCGTTTGGGCCGCGCATTTGACGCGCGCGCTGCGGGTGCGCCAGACGGGCTTAGTTGTCGCTCTTGTCGCCCTGCCGCCGGTTCTGCTTCTGGTGACTGTGCCGCTTGCTCCCACGACGCGGTTTCTGGTGGCCTGCGCCCTGCTGGCGGGGTTGACCATCGCGGCCTCCAAAATCTTTGCCCCCCAAAGCGACTGGCTCCCGGCGCGCGAGGCGCGGCTGACGCTGCTGCATTTGATGCTCATCTCCGGCTCGGCTTTGTTCCTGATCCCGTTCGCCTGGCTGATTGCCACGTCCCTCAAAACAGACGCGCAGATGACAGTCTTTCCGCCTGTCTGGATACCGCACCCCGCGCAATGGCGCAACTACCCCGACGCGCTCCGCTTTCTTCCCCCCGGCACGCTGAATGGCCTGCTGAGCTTGGGCAACACGCTTGTCATTGCCATCATGTCGGTCATCGGCACGCTGCTGTCGTCCAGCCTGGTGGCGTATGCCTTTGCGCGCATGCGCTGGCCGGGCCGCGACTGGCTTTTTGGCCTGCTGCTGGCGACAATGATGCTCCCCGATGCGGTGACTATGATGCCGCGCTTTCTGATTTTCCGCGACCTGCACTGGATTGACACGCTTCTGCCCCTTTGGGTGCCCTCGTTTTTCGCGTCTGCGTTCAACGTGTTCCTGCTGCGCCAGTTCTTTTTAGGCATTCCGCAGGAGATGGAGGATGCCGCGAAGATTGACGGCTGCGGCCCGCTGACAACCTGGTGGCGCGTGATGATGCCGCTGGTCAAACCGGCTCTAGCCGCCGTTGCCGTGATGACCTTTCTCGGCTCCTGGAAAGACTTCATGGGGCCATTGATTTATATTTCTTCGCCGGAAAAGATGCCGCTGTCTTATGTGCTGCAATTGTTCAACTCCGCCCACGGCGGCGAGCCGGGACTGCTGATGGCGGCGACCACGCTTGTGGTTCTGCCGGTGATTATCTTGTTCTTCTTCACCCAGCGCTACTTTGTGGAAGGCGTCACCCTGAGCGGGCTGGGCGGACGCTAACGCGCTTTCACTGACGGCCTCGTTTTTTGCTTTGTGCCGCTTTCAAGGCATGGCTGACGCACGGAAGAGGCCCCCCTGGCCCCCAATTCTGGGGGAGCAAAGATAGCCCCCCCGCCCCAAGTTTGGGGAACCGGAGCAGAGCAAGCGGCGGTGTGGCGAGTGCTTTCTCTCTGTATTGCTCCCCAGCCTTCCAGGCGCGCCAGCCTTCCAGGTCTTTACTCCGCTAACGCACTGGCGTCCCTGGAAGGCGGAGGCTCTGCGATACGTAGTAATGCGCAAGCATACTAGGAGTGCCAGTGCAGTGCGCAATTGGGGCAGGGGGCCTTTTGCCTTCTTTCCTGCGGTATTGCTGAGGCGTTTCAAGCCCCTGCCAACGACGGAACAAATTGTTCCGTCGTTGATGCAGGCTCGCGCCGCGCTTTGCACGCCTTGGGAGCGCGCAGGCAAAGCGGTGGGAGCGGTTAAACGAGCCAAAGGAGACGCTTCCACGCGCTCGGCATGGAGACCTATGGCTTCCACCGATGCGCGGCGTATTCTAAAGC
>JAABUQ010003995.1_pt1 | contig 25961 bp, 24 predicted proteins | sample 5560001 | NCBI WGS metagenome assembly JAABUQ01 (sample SAMN10711888, study PRJNA513371) | rock metagenome | isolation source: Antarctica rocks | place: Antarctica: Victoria Land, Finger Mt nord | collected 2015-12-18 | reverse complement strand
GGCCGCACTATTCACGCGGTCACGGCACGGGGTTTTGAGTTAAAGGTGTTCCTGACTGTGCTGGCCTTCACCATCATGGCTACAATGTAGAAACGCAACTTGGGTTAATATATATAACCTATCTGAGTATGCATTCTTATCCGAGGTATGCGGATGCGTCCCACTGAAATTGTAGATTTAATTTCGTTTTTGAGGAAGTTCTCAAGTTCTGTCTCTGTATAGATGTTGTGGATTGCTACTTTAGCATCCGGCTTGTCGAATGCCACCTGAATGTTTTTTTTCTCTATGCTTTGATCCTTTGTGTTTACAAGAGAGTGCTGTCGGGCTTCCCCAGTTATTGTAAGAACAAGACCAATAACCTGAACTTTGGCTGAGATAGAATGAATTGGAATAACCTGATCGTTTCGCCTCTCTTGCCACGTTTCGGGCAACGGTAAACTTAACTCATGTTCGCCAGTAATTGAGTCAGGTTGACCATGCATCCATTGTTGCCAGATAAGGTCTTGGATAATACCAATTTTCTTTTCATCACCTGTTTGAAATATCGGTGGTCTTTGCCGAGATGGAGGACCGCCGCCATCAGGTACGTTCTCAATAAACGAGAACTCCCGAACATCAAGCATAAGATAGACAACAGACTGAATTGCCTCCGCAATGGCTTCGGATAAACCATCAGCCGTCAAACCTTCAAAAAGGAAGGTCTTAATGCCGAGTTCCTTCGCTCTTTTTAATGCTCCTGTTGTATAGCGACTTGTTGACACAAAAATACCGTGCTGATGTGGAAAGCCTATATCCTGCAATTTCTCATAGAAGCCACCAATGTATGCTACACCAATAGGCTTATTCTCATTTTTGCATTCAACCGCTAAACGCATTGGGTAGCCAGACAAAGAGCCACTTATAAGAACATCAATTTCGCGCCTTCGCTTTCCATCTCGAAGTGTGGGAATTAACACATTTGTTTCCACCTTCAGTCCACGCCCGATATGCAAACCGGCAACTACCTTTTCAAGTAATCTCCCCTTTTTGGTTGACATAAATTGCTCCTTAAACCTAACACCTATTATGACAACTACCAGCAAGATTAAAGCTAATACCGTCTTGCCATAGCGCAGGGCGACTTTTCTTTGTTTTTGCGGTGAGTTGCGCGTGTGCAGAGAGCGGAACCCGTTTATGGGAAGAGGGGGGTACAAGGGGAATCACTTGAACTGAAAACTCAGCAAAGCCGCTGCTGTCCCCTTTGTCTGCTGCCCTGCTTTCGCGCCCTCTTCTTTTCCCCCACTTCTTTTCCCCCATCCCTCCCCTCCTATCACCACGACCTGCCGATGCCTCTGACTGCCAATTCTGCTTTCAACTGGAAACAACCGCTGGCAAGGCTAAAGCCGCCAAGTAACTCTGAATGATCCACCCTTGACATGTAAGTTCCCAAGTCACGCAACCAGGATGCCTTGATATTACTCTGCCAGTGTCTTGCGAATTAGGATGCAATTTCTCAAGCCGGACCAGTAGGTGTCGGGAGCTAGAACAATGTTGGCGTATCCGTTCTTGTGCCGATAATTCAAGAAAAGAAATCCCATGTCAATCGTCAATCTGTGTAATCTCGCGGGTTCTGAGGCCCAGCTTCGGGTGAACTTGCTCTCGGTAGCGACGGATGCGTGAGCCTGCCGCGTCTAGGGCGGGGCGCGCTTTCCAATGTGGACAAATCCAACTCAAGCGCGAAATGGCGCTCCACAACCGCGTCCAGCATTAGGTTCTCGTCGGTACCGATCTCTTCTTCGGTGGCGGCTCCTTCACCTACGAAGTTTAGGTGGGGCAGCCCGCGCAAGTTGAACAGACGCTTGCCTCCCAGTGTTGGGAGTTCCGGGTAGTATTCTTCCCTGATTTTAATTGCCGAAACAAGGAACTGCCGCAGTATCTTGTGATAGGACCTCAGCGATCTCGTCTGCCATTCGTACTCCACCCGGTTCGGGAAGTGTTCCTCGACCCTGTCGCGCTGCCTGTCGTGGTACCAGTTAATCAGTACTTCACAGGCCACCAGTCCGATGACGGCTCCGGCTGCCGCGAACGCCAGGAGGAGCCAGGGGGCTGCATGAACTTCCAAAGCAAAGCCGGTGCGGAGCGCGACGGCGATGCCGCCGCCTCCGATGATGCTGAACGCCTTCCCCCAGACCCCCTTTTCTTTCAGCGGGGAGTAGTCCAGAATCCGGTTGGCCGCCTCGACCTGCTGCTGCTTCTCCGTCTCCAAAGCCTTGATCCGTCGCCCGAAGCGGTCACGCTCTACGGAAAAGGCACGTACCGCCGACGCCATTGATGCAATGAGATTATCCAAATACCCCTTCGCCGTCGGATCGTTCTTATATTCTTCGCGCAATTGGGTGAAGTATCGGTCTAAGACCAACTTGCCGAACTCCCGATGTCGTTCCTCAGTGGAGCGGTGTGCGGTGGCGGCCAGGATAACGTCCATCGCTTGTTCAACGTCTAAAGGTGGGCGGGAACTTTCGGACAAATGGAATACTCCGTAACCGTGTCAATCATATTGTTGTGCTGCACCGAACGCCAGTCGCTTCACAGCGGTTTGGCTGCTGTGTAGCCACTGCGTTCCGGGACGGTGCCGCGCGAGAGCCAGAGGTAGCCGCCAACATGTGTGCCGAAGACGCGGGTGCCGCACGCCTTGAAAGCGCGAATGACGGCCTGACGCGGGTGCTTCTCGTTTCCGGCGGCAGAGACCATGACCTGCGCCGGAGCGAACAGATCAATCAGCCTTTGATTGATGTTGCGCCAACTTCCGTGGTGCGGTATCTGCATCCAGAAACAGTCTTCTAGTGTATATGCTTCGCTGGCTTTTGTCAACGCCTGAACCCCTGCGTCGGCGGAACAGGTAAACGCCGCCCCCAAACTTAGTCCTTAGAATCGCGCTGCTATTGTTAATTGGCTTCTCCTCCGGCTCATCAAGCAAAGTCTCCTCGCCGGGTGAAGCCGAGTCAGTCAGTGCTTTCAGCAACTCTGCCTGTCGGCGGATTGTCGTCGTAGCCTGCTTGATCTCGTCCACGTCCTCGAACTTGTCGATTAGCCCTTCATAATACGCAGGAGATGGCCCGCAGACGGTCAGGAAGCCGATTCTCTCGCCCTCGAAAGGCTCACTGATGGGCGTCCCTTGCCTCCTAAGAACCTCCTGCAAGTCGTCAGCATCATCGAATGATTTACGCATGACCGAAGCCTCCCGGATGTTCGCCGATTTGGACAGTGCTGCATCCACCACCGCCCAGTCCACATGATTCTCCGGGATGTGCATCCAGGCGTGACCTACTTTGAGGTCACGGTCTTTCAGCAGTTCAATCAGGCCCCCCGCGTGGTCATCATGGGGGTGGGTGCAGACCACATGGTTGAGGCAGTTGATCTTGCGCTGCGCCAGGAACTCCCCGACGATTTCGGCATCCTCCTTGTGGCCGCCGTCAATCAGTATTCGCCTCGGAGCCGATTTATCGGCGTACCACCGCGTCACCAGGATGCAGTCGGCGTCCTTGACAGAGAGCATGTCTATTTCCAGGCCGTCATAAATCATTTGTTCTTTCTCACAGTGCCATTTGTGTGCTGGCGATACCGACGCTCAGATGGCGGTGCCCATGCGCGGATCAGCCCCGCCCCGGCATCCTCACCGCTGCAACTTTTAATCCCCAATCTCTTCCAGATGCCAACCGAATTGCTCGCCCTCGGCGGCAATCAGCATCAGCGGCGGCAGACCGTTCGGGCGCATGATCTCGGTCAACCAGGCGAAGACATTTCGGTCGTCCCCGCTGGGCCGAGAACCGTATCCGTCCGGGTGCGAGTGCCACTCCCCAACGTAGCCCAGCATACCCGCCGTTGTGGTCCCGATCCGGTCCACATGCTCCCGCAGCCCCCGGCACCCACGGATGTAGACGGTGGGCCACTCCTGGCTGTCCGGCGGCGAAGGCACGGTATCCACCACATACACGATCTTGCGCTGCGTGTCATAGGAACCAATGAGAACTCCGCCCGTTTCTTTCGGCAGTTTCGCGCCGCGCATCCCCACGATCTTGTCCAGCAGGGACCTGTCTGTGCAGAGTGTCCACCCGTTCAGTTGGTACTCCGTCACGGCTGAGGGTTCCACAACTATTTCCTGAACTGCAAAGTTATCTAGAGCTGTTCGCCACATGCGGATGATCGCGCCGTCTTCCTGGGCGACTCTGTGCAGCGCGCGACTACCATTTGCGGCATGAAGCGCAACTAAGTCCTGGGGGATGGCACTGCTCAAATCGCGGCAGGAGAAGCCGTACCGGACGCGACTATTGGGCCGGCGCATGTGTTCCGATAGGGACGGGTCGTTGATGAGCCGCCGGTAATACTGCATCTCCAACTGGTCAAGTGGAAGCTGGCGTTGCGCGTCCTCGGCCAGTAGAACGCCGTCCGACCCGGAAGGGCTGAGGAACAAGGACACGCGGCGGGCGGTGGCTCCGAGATCACGGGCCAGATGACGCGCGACCGCGACGGAGGCCGAGCAGTCCAGGATCAGGGTCGCCTCATTGAAGCTCTGGCTGACCTGATCGGCGGCCTTGCCCGGTTCCAGTACATCGGCCAAGACCGGCGTGGCGATCGGCTCGCCGTAGACGGTTTCGTTCGCTATTTCCGCCAGGCTGTGCACCTTCGGATAGCCGACCTGAAAGCCGAAGAGCGCGTGTTTTGCTAGGTTGTGCGGCAGCAGGTAGTCCTTGTCAATTATGTTCCACTCACCGAAACCGGCCCGCATGAGGTTGGTGTAGACCTGGGAGCCGAGCGCACCGACGCCGACTAAGGCCATCCTCCGTCCTTCCCGTTGCGTCTGCCCGTTAGAAAGGGCGGCACTCTCGCGTGAGAAGGCGAAGGTCGGGTTGAGCAGCACGACGCCAACGTCCGCGCCCTGCTTGTCATCATCTGGGGAAAGCAGCAAGCCCAACCGCCCATCCGACACATCCCATAGCCCGATACGCCGGCCCACCTCACGGACAGGGCAGAAGACGGGCTTCTTTCCATCTGCCGTCGCCTCCGCTCCCTTCTTGGTAAGCATGAAGGCCCAGATGTCGGTCGCCTCCGGTTTGGCTCCCTCGTGCCTGATCTTCGGGAGATAGGTGATCAGGATCATGTTGATGTCCAGCGTCTGCGGATTGTCCTGCCAGGAGCGCAGGCGCTCGCGCAGCGCGGCCCGCAGGTCAACGCCGGCCTCTGCCATGAAGACCCCTAGCTGTTGCAGGTCCGTCGGCGGTCGGTGGATCAGGCCGTGCTGCTGCGACTGCCCCTGAACGCCCACCGCCACGAAAGCCTGCGCGTTTTGGGACAGCGGATGGGCCGCAGAGGGATTGGCGATCAGCACCATCCGGTCGCCGCCAGAGTTCACGCCGTAGATGGCGAGGCGATCCGGGAGCGTGAGGTCGCCGCCGGAGAACAGGTCTGGGGGAAAGATAATGGGGCAGAACGCCCCCAGCAGAAGTGGCTCCAACGGCTGATCGCTTGCGTGTAGCGTCTCCTGCGCGGTCTTGGCGAACCACTCGCGGATGCGCCCGATGAAGCCCGCCGCCGTCCATTGCAGCTTTATCTCACTGTACGGGGCGTCGTAGAGGCACAGGCTGCGCGGAAACTCTTCCTGCCGGACATTCAAGTGCCCCACGAGCGGGAAGTCGGCCCGCAGGGTCAGAACCTCCGGCATCGCCGCGTCGCCCTGGTAGAAGATAACTGCCACCCTTTCGCGCCGGCGGATGTCCTGAGCCTTGCGCTGGCTCAGTTCGACCTCCACATCAAAGACGACGACCTCGCCCCCGGCATCCCTCTCGCCGATCCGTCGGCACTCGACGAACCAGACGAATGGCAACGCACCGCTGCCGAGTATGCGGGCCGTCTCCTGGGCTTTGGCGAGGTGTAGATTGTCGGGGGCGATGACGCCCCCAGGCGCATCCAGGTAGGTGTCCGGCATTATCGCCCACCTCCCGCCCTCGGAGCCTGGCCGCCCGTGATGATCGCCACGCCGCTGTACGACCCCTTGACGACCTTAGCCTTGTTCCCGTCAATGACGATGACCAGCGGCTCTGGCCGCGCCTCCTTCGGGTGCTCCATCGTCACGACGTACTCGCCGCCCTTGTCGCGGGCAACTTTCTTGTAATAGTTGGCCGCCTGCCGGTGCGGGGGCTGGTCCGTATCGGCGGTGGGGATGACCCAACTTGTCGAGACCAGGATGCCGCCGGCATTGCCCTTCTCCTCATAGAGCCACTTGACGTTCTCGACAGGCTCCGTCTTGTCCTTGCCCTTCTCCGGGCCGAGCGACTTGTAGCTGGTGTGGTGCGGCACGTTGACGACATCCCATTCTAGCCGGGCGTCACGTTTGTGGAACCGCGTCACGTCCACGATGGCTGTCAGGATTTCGTGCGTCACGTCGGCGGTCAGGAGCAACTTCGTATACTGGCCGTCCGCGAGGAACGTGGCCTGCAAGAAGAGTGAGTCGTCGTTGCGGTCCACCAGGCCGCCGTCGTTCAGGCGGGTGGCTAAGGGTGAATGCACGAAGAACTCGACCTCATGTTCCGTCAGGCTGAACTCCGGGATCGTCTGGCCGGCGTCTGTAATCAGGTGCTTACGATCTTCTAGGGCGATGCCCTGCTTTTTCAGCCAGTCCCTCAGCTTGTCCGGGCGCGAGAAGACCCGGATGCCCTCGCCTATTCGGAAGCGGTGGCGGGCCTCGTCCTGGATGATCTTGGCCTCGTCCTCGCACTGGTCCTCCACAATCACGGCAGCCGGCAACCAGAGCGTGTTGATCTTGATGCGGCCTCCGCCCTGGTACTTGGCGGCGTGGCGCAGATGGAAGAACTCGGACGCGCCGTGGATGTGGTCGTCGTGGAGGTGGGTGAAGGCCACGACATCATAGTAGTCGCGCTTCGCCTTGTCTAGATTGGCCCGCAGTATCGCAGCCAGATCAATGCGGCGATCGTTCTTGTCACTAGCGTTCCGCAGGTCCGCGTAGTCGAACAGCAGCTTCTGGCCGTTCGCCAGGTCAATACGGCAGCAGTCGCCGTTGCCGATGGGCATGAAGTTCAGCGTGTGCATGGCTCCTCCTAAGAGCGGTTCGAGAATTACAGTAATAGTTGAAATCGAGAATACTATTTATACCATAATTTTACAATTATACGCAAAATTCTTCAATCTATGCAGGAAAAACTTTGTCCGTGTTCAACTATGAGTGTAATGAGAAGATATACAAAGAGAAGAAAGTCAAAGCCAGCACTCAGGTGGGGGCGAACGCCATGACCATCGGCCAGCGGATACGCGAGATACGGCGCGAGAGAGAACTGACTCTGAAACAGCTTGCCGACAAAAGCGGCCTGACCCTGACCTACCTGTCCGATGTCGAGCGGAACCAGACGCGCCCCTCCCTAAAGGCATTGCTACGCATCGCCGGTGCGCTCGAAGTCTCGATGGCTGACCTACTTAGCGGAGTGGAGGAGTTCGGTACGGCCACCGACGAGGCGCTGCCAGCGGGCCTCCGGGAGCTAAAAGACGACCCGACCATCGCCAGCCAACTCGACGACGACTGGTTACAGACCCTGCAACGGCTAAACTACCGGGGGAAGCGACCCCAGACGAAAGAAGAGTGGCAGGAAATCTTCATGTACCTGCGCCGCATCCTGAACGGCTGACAAAAATCCTAATCACAAAATCCTGAACGTCTGAAAGGCAATCTCTGAGGCTCACCATCATGCCCATGAACGACCGACAGATGCAGCAGCACGTCATCACGCTTGTCCGCGCCGTCATTGGCGGCAACCGCTTATCGGGCCGTCCGTGCGTGGACGACGTGATCGGCGCGCTGGGACTACCAGAGCCGAAGAGGGTTCCGATGCCAGCGGACAAAGACGGTTTTCACCACGGCGACCAAATCTATGTGAACGTGGCCCTGACGTGCGCGGAGCGCGTCGAGTTCACGATCTTCCATGAGGTTCTGCACATCCTGATCGAGCGGGATGGGGAGTTACCGTCCGAGCTTCACGACCACTTCTACGGCCAGGACAAGCAGAAGGAGGTGCAGGTACTTGAGTCTCTCTGCCAGGTCGGGGCCGCCGAGTTCGTGATGCCCTCGGCGGAATACGTCGCGCTGATGCAGGCTGCTGGGTGGAAGCTGTCCGCCGTCGGGGATGCGGCGGGGCAGTTTGGCTGCTCGGTGATCGCGGCGGCGTTCGGCTTTGCACATCACTACCCCGGCCCTTGCACGGTGTTGGTGTGTGAGCACGGCTACCTGCATAAAGAGCCTCAGAGGGCAGGCGGGTTGATCCAGACCCAGCAGGCGGAGGCGACGATGTGCCTGTTCGTTGCGTACAGCATCCACAATCACCGGCAGAAGTACCCCATGTGCCGGAACGTCCCCATCCCCCGGACCCACCTGATTCATCAGACCTGGCTGGACTGCGGTGAGGCTGTCGGGAAGGACGTGGGTTTCTTCAAGAGCAGGAACGGCTGGCGCATCCACTGCGAGGTCGTCTGCCTCCGGGGGCGCGCGTATGCCATCTATTTGCCTGACGGACCCATGCAGGCTTCATTCGACACGGCGCAGCTTTCTCTGTTCTGACGAGACGTTTACGTCTCCAGAGAATGCAGCAGTGGATGTCTCTTAACGGCCCATGAGATGAGAGTGACGCCAGTGACCATGAGAAAAAAGAAGCAACACTTAGTCCCGCAGTCGTATTTGAGGCGCTTCGCCGACGAGCGGGGGCGACTCTTCGTGTACGACAAGGTACTGCGGAGTAGATATAGCAACACGGTCAGGAATGTGGCACAGGAAAACGGCTTTTATGATCTGCCGCGCGAAGCGTTCCCGCCGGGGGCGGAAGGGGATGCGGTAAACCTGCAAGCCGTTGAGGACGTGCTTTCGATTTACGAAGGGCAGTTTGCCGAGACTTGTGCCGGACTGATTGATGATGTGGAAGCAAAGGGCATCGGCCCGGAGCAGAAGCGGGTCATGGCGTTGTTTATCGCCATCCAGCTTCTCCGTACCCGCGAGGCGAGAGACATGATTGTGGAGTTCTGGAACAAGGCTGGGCAAGTAATAACCGATGTTTTCGCCGAAGCCAGATTTCCCGACGCCCCGCCCGATCTGTATCCCCGTTTTTCCCTTGACAAGAACACCGAGTCGCTCTGGCACACCCAGTTCATGCTGGATGAGAACACGCTGCGGGCGATGTCGGTCACGCTGCTGGGTCATATTTGGCAAATCGGGGTCAACGACACGGACCACTCCTTTTACACGTCAGATCACCCGGTCGTCAAACATGCGCACCTGCGGCACCCGCTCAAGAGCATGGCGGGCATCGGCTCGCCCGGCATCGAGGTCGCATTCCCACTGACGCCCAGGTACATCCTCACACTGGCTGAGAGAACGACATTCAGATCGTTGGAGCCGCAGGACGGCAAGGCGCTCCTGCTGACGGCAGATAATGTGACGTGGTACAACGATCTACAAGTGAGCGGCAGTTACCGTCAAATCTTCTGCCCTATAGACAACTTCGCGCTCGCGGAAGAGATTTGTCGGCAACGCCCGGAGGTGTGTAATCCGAGCCGAGAGCGGGTTTTGGTCAACCCATACCACCCGCCGAAGAAATAGAAGGAAGTGGCGGGGGGCTTGTCCGGCACCGATCTTACCCTCATGCCTGAGCTTAGGATTGATAAATAGTATGTTGTTTCGCCCGATTGTCACCGTATTTACTCGGCCATAAACTCCGGCTCTGCTGTGAAGTTATTCAGTCTTGCTTGGGTTCGTTTCGCTCACCATCAGCCCGACGGCTAGGGGGGGCATGGAGGCTTGTCTCACGATGTCCGCTGGGAAGAGGCAAGCAGTCTTATAACACAGGTGCGCACTGACCAAACAGGCCAGGTTTAGAACAGCCCTGCACCCGTCGCAGCGTTCTGCGTATACTTCACCAAGTCGCGGAACAACGTGCGGCCTTGCTGCCGCCACCAAGCGATGTCCTGACGCCCGATGCTGCTGTCATTGACCAGGAAGATATAATGCCAGCTTTCCCCGCTGGCTTCACGCAGAATGTCGGCATAGCGTTCTGCGCGGGATTGTTTGGCCCGGTCGCGCTCCCGAATGCTACCCTTGCTTTCCACGATGTAGAGGCTGCCGTCGGTCAGACGCACTAGAAAATCGGGATAGTAGTAGGGCATGCGGCCCTCGAAGCTATACTGTATGCGGAAGCCAACGCCGCTCTGGTCGTTCCAGAGCCAGGAAACCACATCGTCAGCCTCATCGAGCATCTGCGCGAACTTGAGTTCATCGCCGCTGTCAAAGCAGCAGAGCGTATGAACGGACTTCGCTGGGTCGTGCATCATGTTCTGCGTGGGCGATGCCTCGTACTCGGTCAGGTCTTTGGCGTGCTTGGTCTGCACCTGCACGTCGGGTGTTTCCTTGCCGGAGCGGGCCTGCCCGATGATCTTGGCGACGTTCTGGATCACCTGCTGCTTGACAGGGCCGCGCCGGATGTTGTCAATAACGATCTGGCGCGTGTCCTCATCATAGTCGGCGGCGGCTTCCAGGCTCAGGGGAATGCCGCGCAGGTCAAACGTGCAGCGTTCCAGGAACGCCTTGACAATGCCCTTGATCGCCGGAGTGTAGCTGCCGGTCATCCGCAGTTCGGCGCGAATTGCCTCGGCGTAGGCGGAGATCACGGCATCCACGGAGGCGTAGCCGGTTGCCTGCACCGTATACTTGAGCGGGGCTTCGGCGATGGTGTCCGCGCCCGCCGCGCCCTCGTGCTTGATGATGCCCTCAATCTCTTTGAGGTCTTGCACATAGGGAAACTTCTGGGGCAGGGGCACCATCTGCCCGCGCCCGATCTTCTCGATCCAGTCGTCGTTGAGGTCGTAAGGTTCGCCCACGATAACCGAGATCGGGAGGTCGCGCTTTGCCCGTTCTTCCTCCGGCTCTACCACCTTCACCAGCACCCGCGTTGGGTCGGGCCGTTTGCTGTCGTCCGGCTCATCTTCAATAATGTCGGCGATGTTCTTGATGATGCGCTCAAAGGAAGGATGCCGGATAACATACAGGCCTTCCGCTCGGCCCGTGTCGCGCCGCTCCCCTTCGGCTGTCCAGGCAGGCGGGTACATGCGCCGCAGCCCGCGCCCTAAAAGCTGCTCAGTGAGTTGGCGGCTGTCACAGGGGCGCAGGGGAACGATGACTTTGACATTGCGCACATCCCAGCCTTCTTTGAGCATCATCACTGAGACAATGGCTGTGTAGGGGCTGTCGCTGCTGTCCACACGGTTGATGTCTTCTCGAATCTTCTGCCACTCCTTCTCGTTGGTGGCCTCCTTGCGCCCGATATGTATCTCGATTACTTTGCCCGCAAACAGGCATTCGCCGGTTTCGGCATCGGGAAACTCCTCAAGACGCTGGGCGATCTGCGCGGCCTCGGTTTTGTTGCCGCACACAATAAAGAGCAGGGCTTTGCGGGCGATGCCGGAGAAGTCCAACGCGGCTTGCTCCTTTTTCCATTCGGCAATCCCCGCCTGGATAAGCTGCGTGTATTTGTCAAAAGCATTGGTGGCTGAGTCGTCCACGAGCGGGATTGGCTCGTCGTGGCCGTCTTTGTATTGCAGGGCGATCTTTCCCATGAATGGCTGCTTAACAATGCCCTCTTTAATCGCCTGCTGCAACGGATAGTCATAGACCGTATGTCTAAACCACTGCCGGGTTGTCTCCTCAAACAGCGTCGCACTGAGGTCAATTTGGAGCGAAAGGCCCTGCCGCTTCTGGATCGTCATCAGCACCCGGTTCCAGGCAATGCCCTCTTTCACGTCATCGTCTTTGATAGCGGCAACGGATTTGCTGCCGTAGTGAACCGCTTCGTCATGGACATGATGCGCCTCATCGTTGAACACCATAAGCGGCGACTGAACCGACTGCACAAAGTCCAGCAGGCGCGGCATTCCCGTATCCAGTTTGGTAGGCAGCCCTCCGCTGTCCGGGTTGAACAGATCAAATAGGGGGTCATCTTCGGGAAACGGTTCCGTTTCCTTTTTGCCATCCCCGCTGCCCTCAAACAGCTTCTGAATGTTAGCGACGATCAGGTAGCCCTCGGACGGCTGCCACTCGGAAGGAACAGTGTCGGGCGTGACGACCTGCAAAGTGAACTCGTTGCGCAGTTCCGGCGGCAGGAGCGGATCGGCGTCAAAGATGGCTCCGCCCGCAAAGTCAGCCAGCAGGCGTTCCAGGACAATGAGGTTCGGAGCCAGGAGAAGCTGCGTATTGCCGAAGCCCAGGACATTATTGCCGTCGCCCATCTGCCAGTGCAGGTGCGCCCAAACTATCAGCAGGCTCATCACTTTGGTCTTGCCGCTCCCGGTTGCCATCTGCAAACCGATCTTGGCCCAGGGTGCCTTCTGCGCGGTTCGCGGCACGCCGACAACCTCTGCATATTGCTCAGTGCGCCGCAAACCTGCCACTTCATACAAGTAAATCGTGGTTTCGACGGCGCGGCGCTGATGCGGATGCCAGAGAAAGAACCCCTTGCCATCGGGCATGGGGTGCGGCCCGCCGAACCAGTATTGCAGCAGACGACGTGATAGGTCGGACACGCCCGCGTACCCGGAACCAGCCCAATCCCCTACTTTGGCTTGCAGGGGCGTGATGATCTCTTTCTGCGGGTTAATGTCGAGCGTCGTTTGATCCGCACCTTTGTTCCGTGTTGCTGTTCGTGCCATAATCGTCTTTCTAATCCAAGTTCCTGCCAGTTCTAAAATTGGGTTGCAGCAAAGAGCTTACTGATGGTTTCATCACTGCAAGTATTTTAAGGGGTTTACAGGCACCAAGTTTGGATTGAGTTGAACAAACTCCCGGAGCAGATATTCGTGTCCTTGTCCCATGATAACGACTACCCGATCACCTGGCTTGATGACGCTCAGAATGTTGGAGAAGATATAGCAGTTCCGGGTGTACCACTGAGACACATAAGCACTGCCGGCATTGTCGGCCTCTCGCCCCATCCCGTCCAGCATACTGTAAACCGAGGCATTCGCACGAATGGCGGCATCGGTGTTCAGGTAGCGCAGCAGATCAAGATACGTCCCCTTGCGTTCCAGCGCGTTGGAACGAGCTATATATTCTTTGAAGGCCGGAGTGCTGACATCCGCGAAATGGGCCTGGAGGAACTCCGCTTGACGTTTTTCGCTCGCACTGTTCTCATCAGCAGTTGCCGGGCCAAAGGTGTCAATCGGATAGATTCCGGTGTTTCCTGCACGGGCCGCGAGCTTGAAGCCAAACTGATATATCTCATTCGCAGGCAATGTATAGCGTCCCGCCAAAAACTGCTGATAACGCTCCCCATACTTTGGATCATCCATTGATGCCTCGATTAGCACTTTCGTCGGGTGGAACCTCGACAAACGCTGGATGATGTCGGCAATCTGTTTTTGACGCTTCGGCGAGAGGGGACTATCCTCAAACACGTTGTTGTGAACGTCCCTCTTTGCTTCTAGGTGTGCGACTCCTAAAATCATCACCTGTGTGCTAGGGTGCTGCGTCTTTTTGTGGAGTTGTGCGGCTCTGGCCGAAGCGCCAAGCGATGTTAAAAGTGCTGCTGCACATAGTAAAACCTGCTGTTTTCGCATATATTCTCCTCTTAAACGAATCGGAAGTATAATCAACTCAGTTGTCATGGATTGAGCGGTGAACGCATATAGAAATAGATGTAAACCCTTATCGCAGCATCTTATTAAACCCTTTCTAAGAAAGCGCGACGGATACTGTCGCTGTTCTCCTTGAAGTGGAACTCAATGCCGTCGTTTTTGCCCAGTTCACGCCGCAGCAGGGCGATCCGGTCATGTGCGGCCTGCGCTTCTTCGTTTTCCTCAAAGACAACCAGAGTGATAATGGACAGAGGGCTTGCGCCCTGCGCCAAGTTCAGCCCGGTGTCACCCGACTCATCTACAAATACCAGCATTCCTGCTTCTCAGACCGTGACCCGAATGACTTTGAGGCCGTCGTTGCCGAAGATGTCCGTGACCTTGACGGCGACGCGCTTGTCGCCTTCGCCCTCGGCGTAGGTGTGCGACGCTGACGGCGCGATCTCGCGGCTCTTGCGGGTGCGGAAGGTCTGCCAGTCGTTCTTGAAGGTCTGCCCGTCGTAGTCCCAGTCCACGGCCCAGTAGTCCACCAGTGCCTTCCAGTCAGTGATGCGGTTCTTGATCTCGGTGCGTTTGGCCGCGTCCTGCGTGGAAAGGCAGTCGTCCAGGTCAACTGTCAGCCGGGTCAGCGTGACTGTCACGCCGCCGCCGGACGGCAGGGCGCGTACCTCGATGTCGGGCGGCGAGAAGAAGTGAATGTCCGGCGCGGACTCCAGCCGGGGGTCTTTGGCCCGCTTGCGCTTCAGCCGCTCGCGCACGGCTTCTATCGCCACCCACGGGATAATCTTGGCCTGCACCGAGACGCCATACTTCGCCTCAATCTCGCCCTTATTGAAGTCAATGTCCACGTCGGCACTTAGCACATCCACGGAGCGCGTGTCGCTGGCGGCAGCTTCCTTGACGATGCACTCCAATTGTGACTCGACTACGGGAGCGTTCATGGGGCCGACATGCACCCACCGTGCGCCCTTTTTGCCGTGCAGGTAGGTGAAGCCTTCCACGGGTGCGCCGCCGTAGACTTCCACCATTGCGTCCCGGTACAGCTTGGCCGACGGGCTTTTGGCGTATTTGTCCTGCCATGGTTCGTTGCGGGCGTAGAAGCCGACATTCTCTACGGCGAAGGGGCGGGCGTTGGCTTCAATGAGCCGCTTGCGGGTGAGGTGGATGGCGAACTTGCCGTTGTCTATGGCGATCCAGCGGCGAGGAGCGGGTTTGCCTTCGGCGTCCTTCATGGTCTCGGCGGTGACGGCGGTTGTGCCGGAGCCGGAGAAGCAATCCAGTACCAGGTCGCCGGGGTTAGAGGAAGCAGAGATGATGCGTTCTAGCAACGACTCAGGTTTTTGGGTCGGATAGTCAACTCGCTCTGCTGCCACTTGGTTGACTGGGTTAATGTCAGTCCAAATATCGCCTACTCTTGTTCCTTCGTTAGCGTCAAAGAACCGCTTGACATAAGGCAAACCACCGCTGGAAAAAACGATTAGCTCCTTTGCCATGCCCTCATCTATGCGTTCTTGTGACCATATCCAATGTTTTCCTGGGGGTGGGTCTAACAACTTCTTACCGAAGTGTCGCGCGGGGCCTGCTCCTGCTTGTGTGAAGTTATCAAGATTGTATCGTTTGCCTGTTTCTGGGTCTGTATGTCGATAATGTGATTTGAGAAGTTCCTCTCGCTTCTCGACGAACTGCGGGTTAAAGATGTGCCTCTCTCCTTTAGCATAGACAAAGATCAAGTCGTGCATACTGGAAAAGTGGCCGCTCTGCGATTTTACAGACCTCAGTTTTTGCCAAATGATTTCAGCCTGATATGCCTCATAACCGAATACCTCGTCCATCAGCACCTTGATGTAATGCCCCGCGTGATAATCACAATGGACATAAATGCTGCCGGTGGGTGCAAGGAGCCGCTTCAGCAATTCCAGTCGGTCGCGCATCATGCTCAGGTACGAGTCCAGCCCATCCTTCCACGTATCCTTGTACGCAATCTCCTCAATCAGCGTCGGCAGCTTTTCATCACTCAGCCCATTCTCAATTTCCACATTGATCTTGAAATCCGACTGCACCGCGAACGGTGGGTCAATGTAAATCAAGTCCACCTTGCCCTCAAGTGGCGCATGGTTCCCGTCCCCATGCAGCAGCGACGTGAGGGCCACCAGGTTGTCGTTGGTCCAAATCAGGCGGTTTTCAGGCGCGACCTCAAGAGCCATGTCCAACCCACCCTGCACATGATTCTGTCCTTGCTTATCTTCTTTGACTTCGCTGTAAAACGGGCGGATGATCTCGACGGTCTGGACGGGAAGCGGCTCGGCGGCGCGGTGCTTGTCGCGGTGGTTCCAGATGAGGCGGGGCTGCTTGGGCGTGGCGAAGTAGGGGGTGGGTTGATCGGTCAAAGTCGTTCCTCGGCGAAAGCATGTTCTGTGAGATAGTTCGCCAAACCCATTGATTTTCCTGCTTGTAGTAGATTGACCTTGCTTCTAGAGTAAAATAGGTAAAAATTAGTCAGGCGTGGAGACATGGCTGAACCACTCGGGAGATAAGATGCAGCCTCTAACGATCCTAACAGACCGCTTCGCCGATGCCGTGGCGTTCGCATCCATCGTTCACGCGACCCAGTTACGAAAGGGAACAAACATCCCCTATATTGCCCACCTGCTCGGCGTCGCCAGCCTCGTCCTTGACTACGGCGGCACGGAAGAAGAGGCCATCGCTGCCCTGCTCCATGACGCCGTGGAGGACCAGGGCGGCGCGCCCATGCTGGCCGTGATCCGGCGGCGGTTCGGCGATGCCGTGGCCGAGATCGTTCACGGCTGCACCGATGCCGAGGTGATCCCGAAGCCGCCGTGGAAGCAGCGCAAAGAGGCGTACATTGCTCATGTCAAAGACGCGCCTCCCTCCGTGCGCCTGGTGTCGGCCTGCGACAAGCTGCACAACGCGCGGGCGATCCTGTCCGACTACCGCCAGATCGGGGAGCCGCTGTGGAGCCGGTTCAAGCCGACGAAAGAGGACACGCTCTGGTACTACACCGAACTCGTAGCGGCGTTCCGGCGGGCCGGCGAGTCGCCGCTGGTGGATGAACTGGCGGTGACGGTCTCCCTGCTCGTCCAGGAGAGTGAAGTGTGACCGTTGGGCAGTGATTCCGCACGACCATCGGACAAAGAGGAGACTGCTTTCAACGAACTCGACCAATACGAACCGGGACTCGACCGAACCGGACGGCAGGTGCGCCTCCTGGTGCTTCAACTCCAAACCGCCCGCCGCCCTTCCAGCCGCGCCGCCGCCGCCCGCCGTCTCGGCCTGCTCTGGAACCTACGGAACCCGAAGCGGATAAACGACTGGATCGCGAACGCCCTGCAACGCGCCCTGAACCCGTTCAACATCTCGCAACGGCTGAGTGGGAGGATTGGATGGTGCGAATCAACGCAGCCTGGGCGTCGGGCTACTTCGGACAGGTCTCACTGGACACCCTCACGGGAGCCGACCGCGACAGAAACCTGTCGCTCGCCGCCAGTTGCCCCTGGGAGTAGTGGCAGCCGCTCCCGAAGCCGCTACGCGGCCTGAATAGCCGTCAATTGGTTTGTGCGGTTGTTCGCGGCCTACTGCCTCCAAGGGGCGGCGATACGCCCCGCTGAGGCAATGCGAGCCGTGATCTCCCTCACGAGCGCGACGAGTGATCCTGACAAAGACGTGCGCGTGTGGGCGATCCCTGCCATCGGGTAGACACGCTGTCTGGACGCTTGGCAGATTGCGCGTCGGCAACTCCCGTGCCGTTCTAACGCGACTGCCAGGCGACGGGAACGCCGGTGTTGGGAAGGCGGCGAGGGAAGCACTGACACAACGGGGCTTCTGATACATTGACTGTTCGATACATCGGTTGGATCAAGCCTTAAATGATGATTGCATCAGGTGGCCTCGCTGCCGTCTCAGCCGAAGGTTTATAGGTTTCGGGAGGTTTCTAAAGTTTTGTTCATCGATACCTATGAGGGCAAACTAGAGCGACGAAAGCAAGACTCAGCGAGGGGGATTAACGCAGGCGACCCGAGTTCTGCCCGATGTCGGGCAGAACAGTGTTGTTCCCGCCAAACTGCGAGATGCCCGAAGCATTTAGAACGGAGGCGGCGATGACACAGGGCGATAAACCAGATGAAGAAAAGCAAGACGCTCGGCCCGAATACCCCGAGATCATTCAGGCCTCTTGGAGTGGCGACGTGGAACGCCTGAACACCCTTCTGGCAGGCGGGGCCGACCCTAACAACCGTAACGAGTGGGGTGAAACGACCTTCACGCGCATTGTCGGCGACCTCTCTTCGTCCAAGAATCCCAATCGGTACGAGATCGTGAGAGTCTTGCTACAGGCGGGGGCCGATCCCCGCCTCCTGGACGGTACCGAGGGTGACGATGATCGGGGCGGCCCGCTCACCTACGCGATGCTCAATATGGACACGGAGATGATGCGCCTACTGCTGGAAGCGGGGGCCGACCCGAACACGGAGTCAGGTGCTTCGCCAGGCGAAACATTCTATGACTGGGCGGAGTTTGACTATCGCTATGAGGTCTACGACTTCCGCCTGCCGGAAGAGCCGGCGGAGGCGGACAGAGCCGACGAGGGCGCCTGGCTCCTGTACCTCGACCGCCTGGCCGTCAGGCATGGCAAGCACCGGCCCGACCACCTCTTCCTACTCCGGGGATACGGCGCACGGTCCTGCTCTGATGGCGTGGGGACGGGCGACGGCGCGGTGACGGCATCCACAGACCGGGGGAACGCATGACCGAAGAAACACCCGCGCCGCCGGCGACGCTGACACCCGCCCTCACCGTCTGAGGGTGGGCGGAGGCCCGCCTCCAGGCCGATTATCTGTCCTCGGACTTCGAGATCAGCTGCCTGTGGGCGATGGAGGTGCTACCGCGGGGGCGTGTCCTGATCGCGGTTACGTCCACGGAGGATGCCTCCACGGGGACGGGGACAAGTGGGAGGAGCACGGAGCGTTCGTTCAGGCAGTCAGTTTGATAGCCCCGGAAAGGTCTATGAAGCGGAACCCCTTGAATCGCTTCATCAGAAGAGCGGAAGTGTTACCGCAGAGGCGGAAGCAGCACTTTCTTGATTCGATGATATGCTTCACGGAGATTACGCCAGTCAAACGAATCCGAGTAGGCCGTTTGGCGTGGATTACCCTGAGTCGTTTCCCGCCACAGTTCGAGCAGGTTTTCCCACTTCTGCGTTTTCGTTTTGCCAGCCACCTTGCCCCAATGGGCGTTGACGAAATCGAATAGAGCGAGGCTCTGTTCTTTGATCGGGCGATTGTCCTTGCCGAACATCTCGTGCTGAAGGACGCGGTAGTATCCCTGTAACGCCGGTCCTGAAACCCAGGGCTGAACTACCAACGCCACCGGCCCCCAGGTCGCCTCCTCAGCTTTCCCATCTAATCCATAATGAGGCCGAGGGACGAGTACCGTCTGAACCGGGTTCGTGTACGGCATCTGCCCTGTCAGCAGGAACAACAACGCGCTTCTGGCTTCCAGATGATGCCTAACGGCAATGTCATCGCTGAGGCGCAACGCTTCACCTGCTACGGTGCCTTCATAGCCGACGATCTCTCGGTATTGCCTGCCTGAGACGGGGAACGGGGAGAAGTAGAAGTCGGGAAACAGTACGCGCTGCTCCGGTCGCGTGACATAAGTGTCCAGTAAGAACTGGGCATCCCCGATGAGTTTATTGCTCATCAGCACAAACATTGTCTTTGGATCGTGTGTTACTGTCTTCCTAACGCCTCTAGGCCGTATCAGAACGGTCACTTGGTGGAGGCTTTCTGACCCTACGCCTGCAACAGTCTCTTCGTCAACGACTTCCCCTTCTGCGGAAAGCGGGTCCACATCCCATGCTTCTAACTCCGCGAACCCAAATAACTGAGTGAGGGGCGACGTGAGAAACGACCAGACGCGCTCTGGCGGCATCAGCGAGCCGAGTTGCTGGCGGAAGTGTTGGACCCCAGGTAACTCGGATAACTGCGCCGAATAGTAATTTCTGATTGTCGCTTCCCGTTCCATTTCTGCCGGCGTCGCCTGATACTGAGGAACGGCATTCGCGCTTCGCCCTGGCGGGACATTTTTCCCCGCAATAGCATTGGCTTTGGCCCACCCTTTTTTTAAGCCCTGGATTAATTGCTTCTCGTATACCGATCTTTCCTGAGCATCTTCTGCTTCTAGTACCTCGGCAATGGTTTCAGGGAAGCCCGACCATAGCTCTTCAGGAATGTCAGCTCGCTTGAAGTGTGCGGCAATCTTCACCCGCAGTCTATCCTCCTGTTGCTGGTATTCCCTCTCCGCGCAGCTCGGTTCTTTCATCCATCCATCCTTTGTGCGTGTCAGAAGTATTTCTGACACGCACATTATACTTGGCTTCAGTTCAATCAAGGATGGCTATGGAGGGCTGGCGTGCAGGAATCATCTCAGGGCGTAGAAACCACTCGGCAATTAGGGAAGCCTCATTCGCGTTTCCATCAACTAGAGCCTCAGCCTATGCGGGTCACGGAACGGGTGCGCGTGAACGACGGAGACGTTCACCCAGGCTGGATCAGAGCCACCGCGATTTTGCTCCGGGGCATGGAGCGTCTTCGGCTCCAGGAGTTGACGGATGCGGACGATGCCCACTGAAAAGCCCAGACCCACAAGGGATGGAAGTATAACTGGGCTGCTAACGCCACCCACACTCACAAAGGCTCCCGGGAGGGGCAAACGGATATGTTAATTGACTGGGTTTCCTGTACGGTGAACAAAGGCACGGCGGCAGTCACAGAATGGATCAAGCGAAACCTGCCGCCACAGTGGATCACCCTGGACTACGCCCCTGGCCGGTACACCCGGACCCTGCGCTGCGGCAACGTCTCGATACTGACGGATGCCCCGAACGATGAGAGCATTCACCTGCTCATCACGGGCCTGGGCTGCCGGGAGTTGGAGAAGGCCGGCCTGGCGATGGATTGGCCCGCTTTCATCACTCGCCTCCTGAATGCCGACGCAAACTTCACCCGGCTCGACGCCGCCATAGATGACCAACACCGGGTACTGAGCATGGACAAGATCATTGATTGTTGCCAGCAGGGCCGTGTCGTGTGCCGCTACGGGAAAATTCTCCCCACTGAGGAGCGACACGACACCACGGGCGCAGTCATAGGTCAAATGGTGACTTTCGGAAAGCGCAGTTCAGACACCTCGATCCGCATCTATGACAAGGGCCTCGAAAGCGGCGTGCCCGGCCACTGGGTACGGGTCGAGGTACAAGCGCGCAACTCGAAGGCACAGGCATTGGCGGCAGCCATAGCGGAGGGCGACGGCGGAGTTGTCCCCGCCGTCTTGCTCGGCTGTTTAGACTTCAAAGAGCGTGGCACGACGGAGCGGCGCGAACGATGGCCGACGGCTGAATGGTGGACCCAGTTTCTCGGCACAGTCCAACGGTTCCGTCTTGAAACTGCCCCGCGCGCGGCAAGTCTGGAGAAGTCGTACAGCTGGCTAATGCGTCAGGTTGCCCGCGCCTTCGCTAGCGTCCACGACTCAGGCCGGTATGAGACGCTGGTCGCGGACATGCTTTCACAAGGTCGTCAGAAGCACGATGGTGTGCCTATTGGGGCGACGCGGAAGAAGCATGGAAGCAGGTCAGGAGGGAGTCTGACGTAAGGGACATGAAGTAGCCATGAGGTTTACGCCCCCTTTTGCGCAATTTCCATATCAGAGGCAATAAACACATCTTGTCCGGCATTTACCGAAACCGGAGCAGTCGCAGAAGTGTAATACACAAAGCAATGGATAAATCAAAATCATTTTGTGACTCGCCCGTGCGTTGGGACGACAAGGAGGAAGAAGATGCCACTGCAAACCAGGAATGGCTGCTGCTACTACAGACGATCCAAGCGGGTGAATGGCAAGGTTAAGAGCGAGTACGTTGCTAGCGGCATTTTTGCCCAAGTCTTAGCCTTCGATGATCAGGTTGCTCGGCTCGCGGCACAAGAAGCAAAGCGGCAGCAACAAATACAGTGGCAGCAGGAACGTGACGCCGCAGAAGCCTTAGACTGGGCAGTAGCCGCAGTCTGTGAAGAGGCGACCATAGCCTTTTGCTCCGTAATGGAGGCAGCAGGTTATCACCAGCACGCTCGGGGTGATTGGCGCAAGAAACGACAGCAGAAAAAGGTTTAGGAGAAACAGCATGGCAGTTAGTGAACAGACTGAAGACATCGCCGAGAAGATTGCGCAAGTGTTGGAGGGAGAAGTGCCTCCTGAGTTGCGTGCATCGCTCGAACTGGCTCAACAAGCCTTCGCAGGGGACGAAGGGGCCGTAAACGCCTTGATACTCTCTCTAGCAGATGAGAAAGAAGCGGCACCGGCTGGCATGACAGCACTCACGTTCGGCCAACGGCAGGCGGACCCAGTAGAGTTGGCCCGCAAGGCCCTGCTGAAAGCAGTCTATGGCAACACCGAAGCATTGCAGGAGTTAGGCCGGCGCAGGCTGAACGAGATCGAGCGTGAGATGGCAGGGCCAAACCCGTCACCCCTAGAGCGTGTGCTGGCGCAGCAGGCGGCGATCTGCTGGATGCAACTCTACCACTATGAACAGCGGTACGCAGCCCGCATGAATAGCGAGCCGACGGAGATATGTGGCTATCAGCATGAGGAGTTCTACCAGAAGCGTGTCGCCCGTGCTCAGCGTCGCTTTGAGTCGGCGGTCAAGACTCTGGCCCAAGTGAGGCGGCTTCAGTTGCCCACCGTGCAGGTCAATATCGCTGATAAGCAGGTCAACGTCGGCTCCGGCCAGGTGACGGTCGGGGAGGCCCAGGTGAACGTTTTACCAGAGACTGTCAACGGCGGGAGTGAGGAAGACTAAAGTTCGGCAGCATCAGCTGGAGGTGGAGTTGATCGAACGGGACGTTCATTCACGGCCTTTTCCGTGTTCGCTTCAGGCTTCGGCCCGCGCCCAGGCCCGCGCCGCCTGACAGCACGCTTGACACAGCCGTAGCTGCCCGGTTCATAGGCTTCCACGTCGGCGGGGCGTAGGGCGACCCGATCCAGTACGCGCACTGAGGGAAGCGCACCCCGCTCAATGGCCTTATAGATGGTTGGGACTGAGACACCCTTGCGCTCGGCAGCCTGTCTTGGCGTCAAATAATCGTCCATGGTATCTGATACTCCGCTGCCGTTGTGGTTTGTGATTCGGTTCATTGTCCAGTGGCAGATACATTGTAGCACAACGGATATGCAAAGTACAATGGAATGTAAATTGAATATAGAGACAATTGACTTTCAATGTATAATAAAGTATACTTAAAATAGCCGGCAATGGAAGAGGTTGGTTCATTCCCGCTCTTTAACTGAAAAGGAACACAGAAAGATAAAACGATGGCAAAGAGACAGGCTGGCCCACCTCGTTACGCGACCTACTCCCGGTGCAGTTCAGACGACCAGAAGCACAAAGACTTTTCCACGACTGATGTGCAGGATGGCCTTAACCGTCAATATATTGTGGGCAAAGGTGGCCTGTTCGTGGAGGCTTACCAGGATGAAGCGGTCAGCGGTACAACACTTAAACGTAAGGACTACCAACGCCTCCTTGCTGACGCCAAAGCTGGGCACTTCGATGTTGTCGTTGTCACCTACATGAGCCGCCTGGGGCGGGGGCGGACCTTCGTGATCGCCGAATACGAACTGGAGAAATGTGGCGTCAGGGTGGAGATGGTTAAAGAGTCGTTCACTGACGACATTGGCGGCTACATGGGCAAAAACATGACCAACGTCATGGATGGGATGTACGCCTATCAAGTGCGCCAGTGGACAATGACGAAGATGGAAGCTATGGTCAATGCTGGCTTCTTCCCCGGCGGCTACCCGCCGTTCGGTATGCAGAAGATCATCGTCCACTCTGCTGCGGGCTTCCATAGGGCTGGTAGCGAACCGCCCAAGCGTCTCATCCCCGACCCGGACCAGGCAAAAGTCGTGCGTGGTGCCTATGAACTGTTCTTAGAGACTCGGTCGCAAGCCTCTGTGCGGGAATACCTCCATGCTGTTACGCCCCGTAAATGGACGACTACAAGCGTTAAAAACCTCCTGACGAACGAAGTCTACAAGGGTGTACTCCAGTTCGGCTAGTGGCGCAAGGAAGACGCCTGGGAGCCTGTGGTGGAGCCGGGGGTGTGGCAGGCCGTACAAGACGCATTCGGCTCACCAGGGCGGCGTTCGGGACGATCCAATGTGACGGATGATTACACCTACTACCTCCGTGGGCGTGTCCTGTGTCCCCATTGCGGCTGCCCCTACACACAGGCGGGATTCCACGGGCGGACGACAAAGGTTCACTACTACGTCTGCCAGAAGGCGAATCGGCACGAGAACTGTCCTATCGGGCGCGTCAACGCCGACCGTCTGCACTACACGATCTTGCACTACATGGATTACGCGGCAAAGCATCCGACCGTGATGCACCGACTGATCGCTCAGTCGGGCGGGTGGGGGACGGCGGACGAGGCCCAGAAAGCCCTGCGCGGTCAACTCGGCAAACAAAAGCAGGCACTAGAGATGCGGATCGCCAACTACATTAAGGCCATTGGCGACGGGCGCGACAGCCCCGCACTGATGGCGGCACTGGATAAAACCGAGACCGATCTGGAGGCCGCGTGTCGGCAGATTGAGCAGGCAGACCAGGGAATCATGGCGGCGACGATCAAGCGGCCCACGGCGGCACAGGTGCAGGAGTCTTGGGGAAACATCGGGCGCGTCTGGAAGGTATTGGATGAGGAGGAGCGGGCAGACCTGCTGGGGAGCTTCGTGCAAACAGTGGAGGTGACAGAAAAAGAGAGCGTAACACTTGAACTGTTGCCAGTTTCGATGTCACCCTCTCTTTCTCACGCTTCGGGGTTTGAGTTAAACCCCATCTTGGGAGCGGGGGTTGGACTTGAACCAACGACCTCCGGGTTATGAGCCCGACGAGCTACCGGACTGCTCTACCCCGCGACACAGTAAGAATATACCTCTGGAATGATGCTTTTGTCAAGAGGTTAATGCCCGCCCTAAGAAATTAGTTACAAACTAATTGTTACGGCACGCTGGTAGACTTGATTGCCTGCGGGGTCTGTGCTCAAAATGACAAGTGTTACCGTGGCTTGGGCGAGATGGACTACGGCGTTGTCAAATAACTCTTTGGTGCCGACTGCGGTCTGGTTGATACGCTGAATGACCATGCCCGGCAGGATACCACCCGCTTCCCCTGCACTGCCCGCACTGACGGAGGCAACTACAACGCCCATCGTGCCTGACGGCAGATTTAAAGTCAGCTTGTCATGGGCCGTTAAACTGCGCACGGTCACGCCCAGGTGCAGGCGCGACGGCGCAAGCGGTGACTGCCCAGCGGGAGCATCCCCGGCCAGCGATGGGGGAGGGCTGATGGTGGCCGACGCTACGGCGGCCTGCCCGCTGCGCACGTAACGGATCGCCACCTTCTCGCCCGGACGGCTGGCAGCGATAGCCTGGCGCAGATCCAGTTCACTGTGGATCGGCTTGCTGTTGTAAGCGGTGACAATGTCCGAGGCCTGAATGCCCGCTTTGCCTGCGGGGCTGGACACCAAAACATCCCGCACAAACGCCCCGTCCGTGCGCCCGTACTGCGTTTCCAAGGCTGGCGTCAGGTCTTCGGGCGTCAGGCCAAGATACCCGCGCACCACTTTCCCGTGAGTAATCAATTCACTCGCCACTTGCTGGGCAATCGCCACAGGAATGGCAAAGCCGACGCCCGCGCTGCCCTCAACAGGCGACTCAATGGCGACATTGATGCCGACGACTTTGCCGTCGATGTCAAACAATGGCCCGCCCGAATTGCCGGGGTTGATCGCCGCATCGGTTTGGATCAGATCGGGATAGTAACGCGATGTGCCCTCGCCGCTGATCTGCTGGTGACGGTTGACCGCGCTGATAACCCCAACCGTCACCGTGTTTTGCAAATCAAAAGGACTGCCGACCGCGATGGCCCACTGCCCTGCGACGACTGGCCCCGACCCGCCGAACTGCGCCACCGGCAGCGGGGTTTGGCCCGGATCGATCTTGACAATCGCCAGGTCGCTTTTAGCGTCGGGGTAGACTTTGCCTTGAAACTCACGCCCGTCAAACAACGTGACCGTGACTATGCCGCCGACCGCGCCTTCCACCACATGGTCGTTGGTCAGAATATAGCCGTCCGGGCGCACGATCACGCCGGATCCGGTCGCCTGCAGACGGCGCGGCATCTGCGGCAGCTTTCCCTTGCCGCGCCCCGTGGAAGGCGGCAGGCCCAGGCTATCCGGGCC
>JAABUQ010003994.1_pt1 | contig 25966 bp, 25 predicted proteins | sample 5560001 | NCBI WGS metagenome assembly JAABUQ01 (sample SAMN10711888, study PRJNA513371) | rock metagenome | isolation source: Antarctica rocks | place: Antarctica: Victoria Land, Finger Mt nord | collected 2015-12-18 | reverse complement strand
TGGCGTTGGGGGTTGGGGGCTTTGGGGAGGCGGTGGTGGAGATGGTGGAGGTGGAGGCGATGGTGGAGGTGGAAGAGGAGGCGATGGTGAAGGGGTTGAGGCGGAGTTTCTCCCAGGGTTTGGTTAGGGAGGTGGGGGGGAGGCTGAGGTAGATGTGTTGGCCGGGTTTGTAGGAGCGGAGTTTGGCAAGGGGGACGGGGAAGGAGATGGAGAGGAGGGGGTGGGAGGTTGGGGTTGAGGGGATGAGTGAGAGGGTTGCGAGGGTTGCGAGGGTGGAGGTTTGGGAGATGTTGCGTTGGGCGATGAGGAGGGCGTAGATGAGTGCTGATTCGAGGATGTAAATGCGTAGATGGCTGACGTGGAACCAGAGGATGGGGAGGATGAGGAAGGAAAGGGTGACGTGCAGGGTGAAGAAGAGGAGGTAGGAGTACTCTCGAAGTTTGGCGAGGCTGGATGTACCGAGCAGGATGAAGATACTGATGGCGGTGAGGCCGAGGATGACGGTCTGGGAGCCGAAGCGGTGGAGCAAGTTGGATTGGATGTAGAAATTTGCGTAGAGCGTGGCGTGGGCGGAAAAGAGAGCGATGGTGATGCGGCCGAGGAGGCGATGGTATGGGTTTAATTCTTCATGGGACATGCGTGTAAGATACTGGATTGCGGACCAGGATTTTGCAGCGAGGAGGTAATGGAGTGGGAGCTGAGAGGCGGCGACGATGCCGAAGCGTTTGGTCAGGTGGAGGTAATCTAGGACATGAGACATAAGCTGGGTGCTTTTGCGTGACCGCGCTTTGCAACTACTAAAATCACAGAAAATCGAACGGCTGCTCTTGGAAGCATTCGAGCTGGGTCATGTAAATCAGACTTGGAGAAAGCTGACATGGATTCAAGCGTTTCACAAGGGCACGATCGTGTGTGCATTGGAAGAAGTAGAGAACACAACAGACAGAGGATTGCAATAGATGTTGTGAAATCTAATATCGACGAGGACTGCAAAGTAGAAGTTCCAACGTACCATTCCCCGTGCATGCAAACACGAGCACCAACAACCACAGCGTCCATACACCAGCAACGAGCCCTTCTCTCTTCGTTCCCCACCCATCCCTACCATCAAAGATATCATCATCCAAATACCAGCTCAAGCGTCTCCACTTCACAGCCCAAGAGCTTGCCACAGGCGGTTTGAATCTCGATTTCCTTGGGCTCTGGCGCTCCTTCGCTCGACGCCCTGGCAATGATCTGAAAAACTTTTCTGATGGGAAAGGCAAGAAGTTGGAAACATAGATAGCAAGAAGGGGTATCAACGCGGAAAATTGTGCTACAGAGGCATATAGATCTAGTAGCTGGCGGCGACGTTGCAAATGGGCTTCATCTAAGGCAACGAATGAATAGATAAAGCCCATTTTGGCCGCCTCGGGATGTACCTACTAGAGCCGTCATACGAGCTCTACAGCTCTCCTTATCCAATTTGATCGGTTTTCGCGGCGGATTTGTCTCTCTTCTCCAGGGGAGGTTCACAAGTCATGTACCTTAATGTTGGCAGTGTAATTAGCGCTTTCACAACGGTTGTCGCCCCTTGGCCTTATTTTTAGATCCCCGACCCCAACTTCTGGCAAGATGCTTTTGATCAACTTTCGCATTTCTTGATTTATTACTATCAAAATCTCATGTTTGATAGAGTGAACTTTGCGCTTTCTAAAACTGCTTTGCTTATAAGTTTTGATCAAGAATTGCTAAAGCTATAGAAATTGCAAAGTTCGTTGACATATACTAGTACTTTAAGAAGTTCAAGTCGATCTTTAATTTTGAAACACGCTCTGAAATACAAAAACTTTGCAATCAAATAACTTTTTCAATATTGATTCAAACTCTATCAAAGATATGCTGATAAAAGCGCAAAGTTCACTTTATCAAACGTGAGATTTTGATAGTAATAAATCAAGAAATGCGAAAGTTGATCAAAAGCATCTTGCCAGAAGATGGGGTCGGGGATCTAAAAATAAGGCCAAGGGGCGACAACCGTTGTGAAAGCGCTAAAAGTTAAGCACTAGCTCCTGAAAATGCTACACAGACTCGACCTTAGGGTTACAAAGCTCTTGGCATCTATCACTGGTTTTTCTTGAACACGCTGGGCATTTTATAGGAGCTAGCAAGAGCTGGCCTGAACGTGCTTTCGGGTCGCTAGCGATAGACTTGGGGCCGCGAAGGAACGTCTGAATCAAAACAAGGTTGACGATTGGCATTGATTTTCTCTAGCTAGTCTGCGTCTACCATGGCTCAACTACATACAGATGAGCGGGCAGGCCATACGCAACTCCGAGGTTGGGTGAGGGTTGCAGATTGAAGATTTGGTTGCGCTAGGGTATCACCCGGACGGGTCGAGGTAGGTAGAGTAGTGGTCTGTTGGCGGTAGCACTCGAAGGAGTGGTTTGTCGAAGAGAAGAGAAGGGCCTGGTAGTAGCGCTTTTAGATCCTGCAAAAGTACTGTTGGGAAGCGAATTCGTCAGCTCTAAGCGCGCTTAGAGCATCATGGAGTATCGTGAAGTTGTCATGAACGTGACTTCGTAATCTGAGGCTGTCGTGAAAAGAAGAGGTTGGCTGAGATACTGAGAGAGGATCAGGTGACAAGACTTTTGGTGAGCATGGTAGCGTGGCCACAACTCCAGATCCTAGGTCGATCGCAAGACCACGAAGTAGCCAAACATGCGGGTTTGGAAGGGTGATCGGAATGCGCAAGGAGGTTGTATGGCTGCTGCTAAGATTCGAAGTTGTGGCGTTGCGAGGTTGGAGTGCAACTCTATTCCTGTGGCTGCTGGGAGCGCCGCATCTTCTCAGCCTCAAGGTTCTCGTAAAGCAGGTAAAGAGCCTTCTCGTTCGCGCCGGCGCTTCCCATGATGGTGAACATCCGCTCTCCCGTCTCGTCATGGGGTGCTTTGGCAATTGAGATGCGGGCTCCAGAGCTCTTCCGGATCTCGCTAATCTTGCTCCCACCTCGGCCGATGATACATCCAACCATGTCGGAAGGAATGCTAATGTTCTGTGTTTGGATCTCCTCTCCATCCTCCGTTGTTGTGGGTGGTCCGCGGTTAGCAGCATCCGAGTTGGAACGACGATTGTAGGAGCCAGTGTTATCGCTAAAATCGGCCCCATTCCCAGTCCTATTGAAGGAACGGTTGCCAACATACGGCGGTAGGGCAGCTGCAGGAGTGAGTGGTCCTCCTCGACCTGCCTCAGCTCGGACTACAGGGTTGTAAAGGACTGTGCCAGTTCCACGCTGCCAGTCGTCTACCAAGCATTTGCCGATTTCCCATGTAGCTTTCTGTATCCCGTCAGGAGTGCCCTGCACTTCCACTATGCGTTCGGTAGACTGTGGGAGCATCTCCTTCTGTGCAACCATGCGAACCCCCGAAACATCTTGGATATGCTTGATCTTCAGCCCATTTCGACCAATTATCGTACCCATTTGGTTATGCGAGATCAAGAGGCGAACCGCTTTGCAAGTCGTAAATCAGTATGATGTTCGTGGTTAAAAGAGAGTAGAATTGGAGCAACGAGTGGGAAAGATATAAACATGATGTAGTGTGTTGGTTTTGGAGCATATGAGATGCCACTTACGATGTGTCCCATTCGTAGAGATCACGCCACCCATGCCCATCTGGGGTGCACCTTCCAGCAAGCCTCTGGCGACAATGGCGTAGGCCTTGGCGATACCCTCAAGTCCGCCAGTAACAGTGAGCACTCGGTCATGGACGCCTTGCACAACTTTGCTGACGCCGGCTTTTACCCCAGTCTCGTCACGTAGATCGGCCACGTTCTTCCCTGCTTTACCAATGATCACTCCTGCTTCCTTGGACGAGACGATGGCACGCAGCGTCAATTGAGATTGGGCATAGTCTTCGTCGGTTCTGGGGGCAGGCTCTCCATCTGGGCCAACTCGATGGTCGTCGCCATTCTCGTTGAGGTTAACTCGACCAACATTTTCGGCCAGCAGGTCCGTCTCGGTCCTCGTTTCGGTAGCTGCCATTGGTGTAGATGAGAAGTTGAGGAGGTTCGAGCAGAGAGGATAAGGGGAAAACGGGTTTTGTACTGCCGACACTGCCTGATTCGAGCTCGAATGAAGCTGAATTCCGAGGAGGGTGAACAAAAAGTTCACTATTTATGTTAAGAGATTGGTTCATCCACTTGTTATATCGAGTGACTTACAGTGGGCGTCCTGTGATATTATTGATTGACCAGGGTTGATCCGCAATTAGGGGAGCGCACGTGAATCCTGATACACGTGCTATACGTATAGAGACGTTTATTGGGGACAAAAGTGGAAGGAGGGGGGTGCAGGAACGCGTAAGTCAGGATGAGGGTGTTGGTCGTGCAGAAGGGAAGCTCAAAAGTCCACAGATTTTGCAGATAATTTATGATCAGTCGCTTACGATAACCTTCCCCGCCATGCAGCATCCCTGCCCAGCCATCACCCTTGTTCACGCCGAAGCTGCCGGCCAATCCAGGCCCCCTGAGTTCTTCATCAGAGACCTGTTCGCCTTGTGACTTCATCAGATTCTTTCCATGTGACCCCTCAGAGCTCTGAAAGGGCCGGACAACATAGAGGGCACCATGTTAGAGGCGCTCGGCCTACCGGTATTGTCGGAGCTTCAATGCAGACGCGAGTAATACAATCAATATGTATTCGAGCTTTTTCTATCTACAATGTTTACTGATACATCTTTTTCTCCATTTTCTGCGTACCAAACCCCAATCGTTAGCTTCACAAACTTTGGCGTTTCTTATTTCTCATAGAGCTACTTCTGTGCTTCGAATACCACTGCAAGTCATTAGTTAATCCCGGCCATTCCTTATCGAATTCATGGAGCTGTTCTACCTTTTTGAGCCTTCATCTTGTCAAACAGATCGTAGCCTTCGACGGCTTCCGACATTGGCATGATCTTATCTGACATAAACCTTCCGCAATAATTAGCCTTTGCGACTGCAAGTCATGGATTCCCTCTCCAAACTGACCCAAGAAGGTGTTGCTTCTGCTTGAGCATTTCCAGAGCCTCGGGGAAGATGGAGCGGACGGGACATCTTCCCATCTGGATTCGCAAATTCTTGCCGTATGCTTGATTGCCCGTCCTGCGCTGCAATCAGTCATCCAGCATCTCCTGGAGGACCTCGAAGCATTACCATGGGATCTAAAGTTTGTCAGAGAACGCATCAAGTGGTCGGAAGGAACGAAAGTACCTCTCCGTTGTGTACGCCGACGCTAGATATCACACCTACAGACCATCAATAGCGTCCCGGAAAACAGCAGGCCGTTCTTTACCCCATGGCCTTAGCAGCTCAAAGCCCATTTTCAGGGCTGCACTTAGACCGACGACCTCTGAGCACACAATGTCAGGTACCGCTTTTGAGCTGGAGCCGGCATTCGTACCTATTACTACATCTGCTCCACGGCCATCGGTAAGCTCTTTGACTCGCTTATCAAGCCCTTCTCTGTCAGTCTGGAAATTCCATGGTTCTGCTCCTAGGGACTTTGCCAGATCCAAGCGCGATTGAATCGAATCTACAGCAAGAAGATTCTTCGGCTTGTAGTTCTCGGCGTTGATCAAAGCGCAAAGGCCCACTGGTCTGCAGTTCGAAGTCAACGCGAGATATATCAAGCACGGATTTCAAGGAGATTCATACCCGCATCCTATCAAGACCACCGTGGCCTCTGAAATTTCCTCTTTACCTATATCCTTGAAAGCGTTGTTCGCAGCAAAGTATCCGGTTGGAAAGATATCAGCCATCAAAACCAACGCCTTATCTGCAATCTCCTCTGGTGCCTTTACGGCTGTTGCATCCGCCAAAGGCACGCGGACCTCCACACGCGTTAGCTTCTACGTGATGGATGGTAGGTCCATGAAGTTCCTACAAACCCAGCCTGAGCGCCATCCAGGCCCGCCGTGCCAAACAGCATGCTCTTAGCACATCTTGACGAAAACCCGTGTTTGCAATAGAAGCATTCCTGGCTGCCCACTGTCAGCCCTGATCCCCGCCGCGTTCCAGGGCCAGGCTGACCAAGATACTGTGAAAGGCGACACGACCTGATCCCCTTTCCTAAAGTTCTTTACTTCCGAGCCAATTTCTTCCACGGTGCCGGTGAACTCATGGCCCTGTTGCACTCAACACGCCGTCACCCAAGATAATCAGCTATACACACCATGATAAAGCCCTCCGGGCTCGGTTGGTGACCCTGTCTAAATCTCAACTACCAGCCCGTGAAGTCAGGTTCTCAGAGCAAACAGCTTACCCGGAATACGTGTAGCTCGCTTTCATTTCTCTTCTCAGCTCATTCTCTCTTGTTATCCCCAGAAAGGGGGTGTTGGCTTCTCACCTTCCGCAAAGCGCGGTGTATATGACCTTCACGATAATGTCCGTCTGGTCTTTGATCTTCGGGATTGGGCGATCTTCAATGGCTACTTTGTGAGGGCCTTTGAAGACGACCGCTTTCATGGTGTCTTTTGCCATGTTGTGGGCTGATTCTCGCGGTGGATGTTAAGCGGGAGGATGCTATGACAGGTTAATGGGATTGCTTGTGTGGTATTGGGGTATAGAATGCAAAGATATAGACAAAAGAGCTTCATGCCGAGGATCAATCGTCAGACTTTCCCAATGCTGTCATATTTTCGGAGGCATCCTCCCCGCATGTACAACCCCGCGATTAAAACCTTAGCTCCGGATTAGGGGGCGATGATTCTGCATGCTTGCTGGAGATACATGTACGTTGAGCATGCACAATGGTGTGAATTGTCTTGTATTCTTAACTTCTTCGTAAATGCTTGGGGTGCACCTCCCAAAACCCCACATGCTGCCACTGAACTCCGGTCGTTGCTTTGCCAATATGCTTGATACCAATCTGCCCCAAGCTCATGCGTGTAACACCATTGACCCCGTCATCTCCATCAGCAATCTCCAATTAACCCGTTTCTGACTCCTAACAACAATCACCCAGCTCCCAGATACCCCAACCCCATCATCATCCCCGTCCCAGTCCTCTCACCGTTCAATAGACCGTGCACAACAGCTCCGCCTCCAGGATGTACTTCCCCTCCTTATACTTCTCCGACGCCTCATACGCCTTATCGTATTTCCAGCCCACCGTCTCCTTGCACTGCCGGCACATGATATCGCGCACCACGTGCCTACCCGTCGTCATGTTGCGTTCGACGGGCTCGGCTTGCATGATGTTGACGACGGCGTTGAAGAGGTAGGCTTTTCCGTGTTGGCCGCGGAAGTTCTGGAAAGGGATGTCGTGTCAGCGATATTTAGGGCGGGTGGGGATGTGGAAGGGGGGGGTTTGAGGTCGGGAGAGGGGGAAAGGGCCAGAGCGTTGTGGGGAGGAGATAGGCGAAGGGAAGGCTTACCCGACTTATGATAGCATCGTGGCTGGCGAGATGGGTCTTGCAGTTCTTGCAGCCGAAGATCTTGTCGGAGTTGAGGTAGATGTTGTATGCGAGCCCCATCCTGGCCGCCTAGGAGCGGCAGAGTGGGACAACGAGAATGAGGAGGAATTGGCGGCTTGCGAGCTTTGTCCTGAGATCTTGGCCGCTTTCAGGTATGGTTGTGTATGCACCAGGTGCTATTTCTTGCTGTGCGAGGAGAAGGATGACGATGAGCAGGGTCTCTCTCTCAGTCTTGGATAAGTCTCAAAGGATCGGTCTTTGAGATTCTGAGCGGTTGTGCTTCGAATTTGATGTACTTTGTCTCGCTCTTAAGAGACTTGGAATCGGTTAGCTATAAGGTTGCCTGTTGCTTGCTACTTAAGTGCACGAGGTCGGTTTAGCATGCGTCGTCAGCTGGGACTTGCGGTGAATAATATAGTGACTAAGAGCTTGCTGGAATCTGCCTTGGGGGCCTGAATGGTGCGGCTTCACTGCTTAAGAGTATCATGTAAGTTTCAATGTGTAAAGTACGATCTTGTATGACTTTTGATGGTCAGGTACTTTAGGAATGGAGGGGCAAGCCCGCGAAGGAGAGATTTATGCAAGCGAGGCAAGGTCTCACATGGTTGCATAAAAGCTGGTATAAACGTCATGAAGTGATGTTATGCCTTCCCAATTTTGTATTCCAAGGTATAACGCCAAGCTCGATATTATGCCGCCTCCAGAGCCAACCCTCCACCATCTTACGTCCTCGCAATCGCTCCGCGTTTTGTGGGCACTTGAGGAGCTTGCCGCCGCCGGCCACCCGTTCAAGTTCGAAGTGCACTCCCGCGTCGCTCAGCGCGCCCCAGAGTCCCTCAAGAAGCTTTCCCCGCTAGGCAAATCTCCCATTCTTATTATACCCTCTACAGACGCCACTGGCCATGCGCCCCTAGCTCAAGCAGCCCATGGAGATGAAAATGGCGAGATCGTCCTGGGGGAAAGCAGGGTGATACTGCAATTCCTGGCAGACGAATACAGTAATGGGATATGGAAACCTTCCACGCCCGGAGACAGGCTGCGCGATACTTACTGGGCAGAATTTGCCAATGCGTCACTGGCCCCATTCCAGATGATTATGCTGATCTTTGAGATGATCCCGTCACAGTCCCCAGCCTTATTGAGGGGCCTGTTGAGGTTGATGATGCGCGGCATAGTGGGTAAGCTGAAGGGCGAGGTCGTACCGCTTTGGGAGCTCATGGAAGGGGCGCTGCAGGAGAAGGAGTGGTTTGCGGGGAAGAAGATGGGGGTGGCTGATCTGAACATGAGCTGGCCGATGGATGTGTCAACGCAGCGAGGTTGGTTCGGTGTTGAAGAGGCGCGCAAGTATCCGAAGATCAAGGCATGGGTGGATCGAGTGCATGACAGGCCAGCATACAAGAAGGCGTTGGAAAGTGGAGGAATCTACGATCTGAAGACTTTCGAATGACCAGGTGAGCCTCTGGTAGGAAATCTAATGCAAACGGACTCGTCTGGGGAATAAGGTCAACGTCGGCTTGCGGTGTTCTAAGGATATCACTGGCGGGGAAAGGAGTTGCCAATGGGAGCAGCTTAGAAGGTAATATTCATATCTAGAAAGAGCAGAAATGGGATAGGAATTTAATGACTACCGCCGCTGCTGCAAAGAGTCCTGATTTTCTTCCCAGAACGTTTTGCAGTCAACGTGTCCCCTAAGTAAGTGTCAGAGTCAGCATTCCTCCTTTCAGTCAAGTCAATGCAATGAGCAGATGTGCATGCTTTGGGAGCGATACTGCTGAGACATGTTTCAAGCATCCTGAAACGCTCAGAAAGGGTAAAGAGGTGCTCAGAGATCTACTTACCAATGATCAGCCCACCACTCTTCAAAGCTATCTTCAACGTTGACATCAATCCTCTGAACCCTCTCTTCTCGTTTCAGGCCACACAAAATGCAGCTCCTAGGCGCTGTGAGTGCACCCTCGCCCATTCTGGCTGTTCGGACAGGCATGTTCTCCGCAAGGTCAGGTAACGCCAGATTGATTCCGGAACCTTGAGCATGAACGGACGCAATGCAAGCTCGCAGGCTTCCCACATACTGTTTCCAGATTCTCACTACCTCAGCAGCTTCTTGGTCTTCCCTTCTGCTCTCCATACGATCGACGCCAGTGAGCTTCATGCCTCCACCCTTTCCCGCTTGCGCTGGGCCAATCTTCATGCTCTGAGCAAGATGAGTGTCCCGTTTCCAGCGGAGCTTGCGGCCAGCGATGATGCGTGCGATCGCTCTTAGGAACGCTAGACGTAACACAAGACTCCTAGTGTCGGGATTATTCGAGGATGCAGGCTCCGAATCAATAATTTTGATGGATGCAGTTAGTCGCTTGATCTCCGATGATAAGGACTGGAGCAGTGTCGCGGCGAGAAGCAAGAGTATAGATGGAGGTGGTATGTTCGATGGGGGAGACGCCTGGGAAGTCAGTCTTACGGTTGGAGTCATGCAATTAGCGTTCGGTTCTTCTGGTTTACTCTTTGGCGACAGACGAGTCTGGAAAGGTAAAGCTACTCCAGATTTGGTTTGTGAAAGCCCTTCACATTTGTCTGCCATCACACAGCTAGCATTAGGTCTACAAGGAGCTTCCGAAGGTTGATCAACAAAGTTCCCCCAGTCGTCAGCTTCGTGCTCTATCGAACTTGGAAGTATTTCGGGAGGCTCTAGGCCGTAGTTGCTTCCCTGATATCCTTTTCCATTTGCACTACCAGGCGCTGATGACTCCTCTGCTAACTCCAATAATCCTACATTAGTGGCAATTAGACGCTGTTTCTGAACGGAAATTTCGTCTTTTGGGCCCTCGAAGTCACCAAAGTCATCCTCGTCGTCGTCAGCAATGTCTGTGGCCGCTGTTTGGCTGTATGTCTGCTGCCAGGGGTTTTCTTCAAGTGCTTGCTTCTGGATGTAGCCAAATTCTCTGAGTAGATCCAATGACATCTTAATGGTCTTCAACTTGGTCGAAATCGAATCCAAGAGCACGGAATAGTAAGATATCCTCTGACGAACCGTTCTAGGCAGCTTCAAGAGACACAAGAAGCAGCTTGCCTTGAACTCTGCTCAAGACCTCTTAGACTCCAATCGACATTCATAGTCCTGGTTTAGTTGCTGGTCAGGCGTCATTCGAATGCTTGTCACAAGTCCTTGCCTGAGCCATCACTGTCAATCAAAACAGCTCGAGGCCGGCAGGCAAGCGCGCGTCACAAGGCCTGGCGCTACGACCCATTAATGCAGCCACTAGTATAATTATAACGCTTGACTGAGAGTTTTCAACCCTAAAACATGCATAGTGATTGCATTAAGGGATCATTAGGAGTATTCATCGTCAGCCAACCAAACCTACTAACTTACTTATTTAATGACCATAGCGACCCGGCCTTCATAGGATTACGATCAGCGACTTGTATCCAGCTCAGATCTGTACATAAGGCCATGTGTGGCCACCATGCGGCTATACGTCGAGACCAGGCATGCTCAACCGTCTAGCTACGAGGCATTCCCGCTGACCTCAGACCCAGTGTCCGCTGGCAGGCGACGTTCGAGAAGAATGGCAATATATCAGACCTCAGAGCGTCTGTGAGGGATGTCTCCGGTAATAGCCCCTGTGAGAAAGGTCTACGATCGATATGCTGGAAAGTCAGAGAGACAATCTCATTAGTAGAGGGTCGGTGACTGACTATACGTAACAGGCATTCCTTTTATTTGAGAACCTTGATAAGTCCACATGGCCAAAAAAACTGTCAGACTCCAGATCAGCGTACTCTGCCCTGCGCGACCACTTTCTGAAAGACCTTGAGAACCCTGATGATCTCTCCGCTACGGATCCGTTGACGGATGATAAGACTGTAAGCTTCAACCTCCCAGCGATCGAGATACTTGTCTGACCGTCCACTAAGTCGTTGAAAGTCGCCATGGAACATCCTTCGCCAGGATGAGGAGCTCCGAGCGGAAATCTTCCAAGACGTTGAGCGATGCATGCCAGAGAACTCATACTTCCGTGAACCAGGGACTCAGGCGATGTTGTTGGACGTTCTCTTCATCTTCTGTAAGCTAAACCGAGACATCGGCTACCGTCAAGGGATGCATGAGGTTCTTGCGCCTATCCTCTGGGTGGTTTCACGAGATGCGATTGATCCCCAAAGTTTTGCGAACGCCTCTCGAAAAGAAGCGGAATCGGATGGACTGATCCTGGCATGCTTCGACCCGAAGTATGTCGAGCATGATGCTTTCACAATGTTTGGGATCATCATGCAGACTGTGAAATCTTTTTATGAAACAGGAAATCACAATCCCAGAACTGCACCAGGGCCCTTAAGCAACTCGCCAATTGTTGAACGAAGCAAGCGAATACACGAGGAATATTTGCTCAAGGTGGACCCTGAGCTCACTGAACACCTTACAGCCATCGAGGTACTTCCCCAAATATTCCTGATTCGATGGATCCGGCTTCTGTTCGGACGCGAATTCCCTCTCGACAGAGTGCTATCGCTTTGGGACTTGCTTTTCGCTGAGGATCCAGCTCTTGACCTGATCGATCTGGTATGTGTCAGCATGCTTTTACGCATTAGAGGGCAGCGTGAGTAGTCTAAGTACCTTTGGCGAAACCCGCTAAATGTCTGATATTAACAGTCCTCGAGGCGGACTACTCAGCAGCTCTGACCTTACTCTTACGCTATCCAGTCCCAGAACCACCTTACGGGCCACAAAGTTTTGTGGAGGACGCGCTGTACTTGTATCGCGATTTGAGTGAGGAAGGTGGCAAACACATAATCTCGAAACATTCAGCGGGTCGCGAGTCCATTTCCGTAAACACATCTGGCTCAAGGCGAGGAAGACGCGTCGGATCTAGGCAGCAACGTGGTTCACGTAGGTCGCTCTCACCACGGATGTCGCCTTCCAGGTTTCTGCAAGAGCAAGGCGGAATTGAAGGCATCATTCAAGAGGCTGCAAGAGGGGTCTACAGCCGTGGTGAAAAGTGGGGAGTCGCAAAAGCACTCCGAGGAGCCTACGAAGGCTTGCAATCCGCAAGCAATTCGCCAAAGAGACTGGGAAGTGCGCCGCGTTGGTCGCTGGACACTGGTAGCATGACTACTGACGAAACAGCCAAGTCCACTGCCAGGATACATGCCCTTGAGCAGCGCAACATAAATCTTGCCAAGCTGCTCGAGAAGGCAATGGAAGATCTGTGGATTCAGCAGCGAGAGCTTACAAAGGCAAGGCCAGATTCGGCCACGGATGCTCTCAGTCTTGCCATTGCCAAAGTCCAATTCGTTCAAGTATACCTGGAGAATCCTACCATGCCGCTCCCTGCTGAAGAGGCTTCTGATGATCGCGTCGGTAATGCAGCAGCGCTCGATCGGACGTCTACGACGGACCATGGCTCGCCAAAAGCTCAGTCGCCAACTAGAGCGCCGATCAAGGACAGCCGAAGAAATAGCAAGATTGGAGGCCCAATTTCCCCTTTACGAACATCGCCTAATTCCTCTGATAAATCAGCCGTTGCACTTATCATTCCCTTAAACTCCATCCCAAGTCTGAATCTCCCACAAAACAGGAGCGGTGCACCAGGCTCGCCGAAAGCGCGGCCAGCGCTCGCTCAGTCATCTTTTTCTTGGATATTGGGGCAAGAGCAGCGCATCAGCGACTTCGTCGCGGCGTCGCCGTTCTCAACAGAAAAGGAACGAGCTCGGGGTAGAGCTGGATTCTTGTTCGGGAAAGAGGAAGTCGAGGACGGTAAAGAGCCATCTCCTGTACGGAAAGCGAAGAGAGGAGCCATGGACGGCAGGGAGGAGGGACCACTCGAAGAGGCGATCACGCTGGCCAACATGGCAAGTATGAAGGAAGAAACAGACGCTATCACTGTTAAGAGGTTCACGCGCTAGAGTAGGGGACCAGCATGGCGTGCCATCGACCTTGCAGGCATATGAATTGGTTCATGGCTCAGACGTTGATGATCTGTGAGTTTCCATTAATTCAGTATAAGAATCCACTTGATTTTGGGGAGTCCAATAGTGTGATCATGCTACTCACACAGCGGCTCCTGCGCGCTGCAATCATAAGCACATTAACCTCCTTTGGGTATCGTAGAAACAATCGGTTGAGATGGACCTACTCGGGTCGCCAGAAAATAAGTTGACTACTTGATACGTTTAGCCGACTACTGTACGGTTGCTGGCCAACTTTCTGATCGGCATCCCATGAGGACACGATCACGCACATGACCCCAACGGATTGATTGGTCGACAAACGAGCTACTGTCGGCTAACCTGATCTGGTAGTTAACTTATTTTCTGGCGACCCGAGTAAGAAGATGTGTGGGCCCGGCCACGAGAAATAGACCCTAGAATAGCAACTCCGGAGCTGGCCCCCGCTACCTCCGTCTACCTAAAGTACCTTTATGGTATCTATATGCCCCACACTTCCTATGCCAATGTATCAGCGGCCATTGCTCTTGACATTCTCTGGTTGCTCGACCGCCATGCGTATGTTCTCACGGTAGTCAGACCGCCGCCGGCGCGCTTGAACTACGAGTCTGTCCATTGACTCTGTACCATCCAATTAGCCGCAGGCTCGGGAACAATACACGTGCTTGCACCCCATGCACTCATAGCAATCACGTCCCTCTGGCCGCGGAGGCCATGGTCATCAGCGTTCGTTGACTGCGCTGGACTGACCGGTCAGAGAAGCCCTGTTTGCCGCAAAGCATGCCGGATCATGACTTGCAAGATGAAGGTAAGTAACCGTCCATGCCCAAAGTGCTTGCATGGGCTTCTCCTTGGTTCCAGTCCCGTCGCAATGACCGAAAAGTCTTGTAGCATGCAAGCTAACCGGTCAAATACAGAAAAGTCCGGTCTGCAACGTTCTGTTTCGCCACAGGAGGATGCAGAGGCACCCGGCGTTTCTCTCAGCCTGCCTAAGAACAGAAGCACAGGCAGTCTGGCTGGCCCCTCATCCAATGTCGTAACAAATCCACGAATACGGTTCTCGAAGCATGATGCTTCTCTAAGAGAACTGGAAAATGGGGCTTTGTCATCCTTCATACCAGAGCAAGAGCTCGCCGTGGGGCCTTCGGGCTTGCGCCGAATTCGACAACAACCTCTATCCCGAGTGGTCACTCAACCCCCGTCTCCAGAGTCCTCATTCTCCCTCCCACAAAGATCAGCCTCTATGTCTTTAAACTCGTCAATCTACCTCCGAGGTACGCCAGGCTCGTTCACCCCTGGGGGGTCTTCATCGCCAACTCTCAAATTTGCCGAGGATCTGTCTCGCTTCCCTTCAGAATCGCTTCATTCGTTCTCATTCGCTCAGCAATCCGAGGATGTACTCCATAGTCGGCAGAATCTTTTGAGAAGATCTATAGACTTCATGCGGGACAAACTTGGACGGACGAACACTCACCCCGGTCTTATGACCGCGCAAGCAAAAGTCAGTGGAGACGCCGAAATACAAAGTATGATGGATCTCTTAGCACAAGCAAACATGCTCGGGCATGATGTCGATAGTGATCACAATTCTCGCACACTCCACGGGCCTCTCACTGGTCCAGCATATTTTGACCAAGGTAACATCTTCGAAAAGGCCTTTGTTCCGCGACCGAAAAGTCCAGACCCTCCACAACAAGCCACGACGACTGTAGGCACGCGGCATAACAATAACAATCTTTCTGCCGAAAATACAAAACCGCCTGTGGCTGGCAATGTTCCTTCGCCCACAATCCGTCCAGCAGCAACACATGATTCAGATATCGCCGAGGGACGATCTACTTTAAAACGAACGCTTACCGATCTGTCATTATTGAGCCTACAGACGAAGCTTGGCGAGGCCATGGCTCGACCGTATGCTTCAACAGAGAATACAGCCGAGGGACCGTTACTCTCTCCGATACTCCTTGGAAAGTCACTGAATGCGAGCGCACATCTACCCTCTGTAGTACACGGCAACAAAAGCAGATGGGCACCCCCTTCGCAGGCCATCTTCACCACAGAAGTTCATTCGCCGTGGACCATCCTAGCTGCCAATGACCTAGCCTGTCTTGTTTTCGGTGTAACCAAGGCTGAGGTCAAAAAGCTCGGTATACTTGAACTTGTCAAGGAGGACGAAAGAGCGTGGCTTGAGGAGAAGCTTAGCCATCCTTCATCGATTCCGTCAGCACAGACACGTCAAGCCAGAGGAAACAGCCAAAATCTCACGCCGAGATCAACAAGTCCTTTGACTTCTGGCAACGGTGTTACCGCGAAGCTTCTCAGTAAGCCGTCCTCCCGCCAAATTGCAAGCCAGAAGAATGCCAAAAAGGGCGCCAGCGACGCAAAAGCGCGTATCAATGGTACATCGAGTCAAGTGGCAGCGAATTCAGGAGGCGTCTTGCTCTGCGGAGACGTCATACCAATACAGAAGCGCAATGGGGCTACGGGATCTGCTAGTTTGTGGGTCAAAGAGAAAAAAGGTGGCCTAATATGGGTTCTTGAGGAGATCGCGGAGGACACCACCGTGCTCAATCTCGATAACAAGGCACGTGTAATTGGGTCTAGTGGACCAACGGAACTCATATGGGGAGATTCAGCGACTACAGTGGGCATAGATGCTCGGGAACTTGTCCCTCAGATACCAATATCGGACGAGCCAAATGGGAGAATTGTCAATTTTCAACAGATAAGGGAGACCAGGTATTATACTGTGCGCCATGCGGACGGTGCTAATATTCCCACATCGATATCTCCAGGAATTGAGTCGGGAAGTCTACGAGTATCAAGTTTCCCACATATTGCTGGCATCATCGTTCTTTCATCTGGCAATCTTCGAATATCGAGTTCGAACTCCGTCTTCTGTGCGGCTTTGTTTGGTCAAACCAACCCTAATGGATTGACTATCAACGACCTTATACCTCGATTTGATAAGATCTTGGAGATCCTTATGGAAGATGAAAGCGTTGTTTTACAGGATGGAATCGTGGTCCCGGAGCATAGCTTTCGGAAAGCAAGCGCACTTCTAGCGTTACGAGAAGGAACTACAAACGCCGCGACTATTTTCTTGCATTCACCGGGTCTTGCAGCTAGGCACCGTGACGGCTCCGATGTCAATATTGATGTGCAGATGCGTGTTGTCAGAAGTGAACGGGCTGGTGTTGAAGGCTCGGTGGCAGACGAGAAAAGTGAAAGCTTGAGCGAATCGGCAAGTGATATGAGTATTCTCGAACCGTCATCTGAGATAGTCTATGCCTTGTGGATCACCTACTCACGCCAGCTGCACGCAGCCTTACGGCCAGAGGGATCATCAACTCCACTGTTTTCCACGTCCGGCACTCCTCACCACGTATCACCCGGTCAGACAAGCGGGGCCGTCTCTCCCCAGCAGATAGACTCAGATGATAATAAAACCAGCCTCTCACCTTCATCCATCATGAGACAAGAGATCGAAGAAGCAGCATCACAACCAATATCAGAGAGTCCCTCGAAACAGCCACCACTAGACGTGAGACCTGTCTCTCTAACAGTCCTTCCAAAAGACCGACTTGAGAAGAAAAAGATCTCACACTTCGTTCTTCTCGAGGATTTGGGCCAAGGTGCCTACGGCTCTGTCAAATTAGCAAGATATTCCAAAGGAAGCAGCGGTAAAGTTGTTCTCAAGTACGTAACTAAACGACGTATCCTTGTGGACACCTGGACGCGCGATCGCCGGCTTGGAACAGTGCCACTGGAGATCCATGTCCTTGACTATCTGCGGAGAGACGGCCTACGCCATCCCAATATAGTAGAGATGATTGACTTCTTCGAAGATGATACGAACTACTACATCGAGATGGTACCTCACGGGCTTCCCGGCATGGATCTCTTCGACTATATCGAGATGCGGTCCAATATAGATGAATCGGAGTGTCGAAACATATTCTCGCAAGTTGTTGCTGCTCTACACCATCTTCATACCAAAGCATTGGTGGTTCATCGAGACATCAAGGACGAGAATATCGTTTTGGATGGCGAAAATAGAGTCAAGCTGATCGACTTTGGCAGCGCAGCCTATATTAAGAACGGGCCATTTGATGTTTTCGTAGGGACGATCGGTAAGTTTGACAGTCGTGTTGGTCCGAGATATGTTAGCTGATCACAAGTCTTAACTGTAGACTATGCAGCGCCCGAGGTGCTGCAAGGTAAATCCTACCGTGGCAGAGAACAGGATGTGTGGGCGCTCGGTATCCTGCTGTACACTCTCGTATACAAAGAAAACCCCTTTTACAGCGTCGACGAAATCATGGACCACGAGCTCCGCATTCCGTGGATTATGAGTGACGCGTCCATCGATCTGATCAAAGCCATGCTCAATCGGGACGTCGACCAACGGTACACGATCACGCAGGTTATGGAGCATCCGTGGTGCCGCACAAGTAATCACGAAACCTAAGCTGATCCTTCAAGCTTTCGATCGGCCCCGTCGAGCAGACGACTTGAAGTTGCTCCAACAGCTCTGTGTACTGGTGCCCGTCATGACAAGTTGCCATCACATATTTTTCAGCTGTAGAGACAGACACCATCTGCTTCCTACTCCCAACAAATCTCAGGCTTTGCCATTACAGCTTTTCACGCACTTTGCGATTTTGGTCAAGCATCCCCGGGCTGCGCGCCCATTTCTTGGAAAAATCTCGCTGCCAGTCAGTACTTTCGCCTAGCATACAAGTATTTGCGCTTTGATGTACATATACTATTTCTGTCCATGATGATATCCAATGACACATGGGAGGTAGATTTAGACTAGAGTGGTGGGCCTTCGCTCACGGAGGCTACATCAGACAAGTATCAGCTATTGGATACAATGAGATAGCAAGTAATCTGTGAAAGGCTATGTGTGTTAAGTTATTTTGGACAATACTGGTCTCAAGAGGGATATAAAGGCCCATTTGCAGCCACACTTGTCTTCCAGTATTGTGATGCGAGCCTCAGGGGTAAGTACGCCACCATGGGACAGAAATAGGATTTCACGCTAACGCTTTTAGGCAATAAGCGTAGCGCGAAACATGAAACACCTCTCACTTTTCTGTCTTGTTTCAACAGAATCAACAACTCAGACATTCAACCGGTCACATCGGGAAAGGAGATTTGGCAACTTCGAAGACAATCTGTTACTGATCGCACAGGGTGGGCTGCAAGGCAGGCATTGTCGGGGCATCAGCAAGGCCGGATGGGGCTGTGAGCGTCCTTTGTGGTGATTTGCAGCAACGGGACCTCACTTTTCCCTTGCAGCAATCGCGATTCAGCCAAAGACTTGGGTAGGTCCATCCATCAGTCAGCAGACTAGGCTGCTGAAGCACCATCTACCATGGTGTGGACATATGTTGGATGAGTGAGAGCATCAGCCAAGTTTGACCAGACCACCATTATCCAGATGGTTGCAGCAGTCGAGCAGCATCGAGCCTAGGGGCAAACCTATCAGGACATCCTCTCTAGGATTGGGCCTCGGTGGCGCCAGCTTGCAAGCTGCAGGTCGGCTTTGGGATGCATTCCAGATGGGCAAGGATGCTCAGCATTCGTTCATCCTTGGCGGCTAATCTTAGACGGACTATGATTGGTTTGCCGCCTTTCTCAAAGCGCTGGATGCTGACCAGGGGGTGTCTCTAGTGGTGTCCTCCGACAGTCCGACTCCAACAGCCTCTCCTCGCTATGCGCTCTCTTTGAAACCGCACGCCGAACCTAACCTCGCTCGAAAAGGCTCTGCTGCTCAATCTTTTCTACGACTCTCCTACTAACTCGGCAATCCGACAACAAGTTGAGTGAGAGAGACGATTGCCCTTAGCGGATGGAAATTGAATTGCTCGTCGAAGCAGACTTGTCTTGAAGCACTGGCCCGATTCGACACTAAGCGCCCAGAGGTCTTGAAGACGGCAGTGGGAGATCCAGGAGAAGGGCTTCCGCGAAACTTGGAGGGTGTCTACTCTCACAAGAACGCCTCCAATCACATCTAGAAGAACAAGGGCCACGGCCAGCGGCTCTCAGGGTAAGTGACCAGTGTGATCTCGTAATTGAGCATGCAACCATCCATGAATTAGCACATTCCCATGACCTACACCCCTTGCGCCCGTCATTCATTACTCGGGCTCTCCACTCCTATACTGTGCGGCTTTGTACAACGGGCAGGATGGGCTTGACGATGCTGCTCCATGCTGACTTTGTGGACACAGAACGTCTCTACCCATCGATTGCATATTCCGATAGAGTCAGGGACTACACCAATGATTGCCTTGCTAGAGAAACTTCTTCTTTGGCGATAGCCTCTCCGTCGGTGCAGCAGTCGTCCTCGTGGGCAAAAGGTTCGCCAAAAGGACTGCGAGAGTCGAGGATGCCGGCAACAACAGGTTCTGGATCGCTGCTAGCTTCATTACCATCGTTCATGTCAGTGTTTGGGAACGGTGCCAATACGCAAGAAGCCACAGAGCTTGACGGCGCGACAGCCCCGAACAAGGTTGCAAACATCAACAAGCGGCCGTTACCCAACAACCATTGCTCTTCACATACATTGAGAAGGGATTCTGCATCCACTTTCGAGTCCACGGATTCTTCACCTACGACTACCATTTCGACCATGGACTCTTCACTGACAGAACCTTCGCCCAGTTCATCGCCAGAATCACCACAGTCAGCGGCTCCCCTTTCTAAATTCGGGCCTACGTTCGGGACAGCAAAGCAATCCGGTATACAAGGAATGGACCAGGCTAATCGGCCTTCAACCGCTTTTGCTAGTCTTCCTGGGCTCAATCGTGGAGATTCGCCGAATAAGAAAATGCGCAACATGAAAAATTTATCTGTCAATACCTCTGCTTCAAGTCGTGGATCGCAACAGACGACCACCTCTTCTACTTTCCAACCGAACACATCAACTACTGCTAAAGCTCATGCATTCTCCGCTCCGCCAACCCCTGCTTTCATCGTCCCACCAAAACCACCCAGGAGAAGACCCAGTAATCTTGGTCTCAAGATATCCACAGTTGACGACAACATTTCGAGCCCAACTTCTCACCCAATGTCGGCCATAGTCCCGCCAACTCCTTTCATGAACCCGCAATTCCGCACGCTGGATTACCTACAGTCCTCCACAACAACACCCATGATTTCTTCGCCTACCGTTGCTCCCGAAGGTGGGATGAGACTACCTCCTTTTGGCGGCTCTTCGAATGGCGATCGGCTAGGGCGGCCACGGCCGCCTTTGAGCATGTCACATCGATCTCATGAAAACAATCACGGTTCTCCAATCACAAGGCAGACATTGGACCATGTGCAAGAGGAGAATGACTATGAACTACCTCTCTCGCGTGAAGCCAAATCACCAGCTTATCCTCAGGGCCCAGTCTGTATCTACGACCCTCTTGTGTATCTATATCTGGAGCCTACCGATAGCGAAGCTTCACATTTTGATGTGGTATTGAACGTTGCGCGCGAAGTGAAGAACCCCTTCACGGCCGCAGTCGATACAGCTGTAGGGCCCGAAGTTGCGGATGCAGCTGTACAGGTGGAACTCAGCAACGGAGATGTACACAGATTGGAGCGTGAAAGCCTCTCGGAACCTCAAACGGCGATCTCGGACAAATCATTCAGCTCCGCTTTCGAGACTCAGCCAGAGGATGTTGCACGTACGACACCGGGTACACCCAAGACGATTAAATCTCCTGAGTACATTCACATTCTTTGGGATCACAATACGAACGTAGTAGACGACTTGTTACGACTGTGTGAACTTATCGATGACCGATGCCAGAAAGGAATGAAGGTGCTTGTTCATTGCCAGTGTGGTGTCAGTCGATCGGCCAGTTTGGTGGTGGCGTACGGCCTCTACAAGAACCCATCGCTGACTGTGCAAGAAGCATACGACGCCGTCAAGAGTCGTAGTAAATGGATAGGTCCGAACATGAACCTTATCTACCAATTGTCGGAGTTCAAGTCGAAGCTACCGAAGTCTTTAGCGCCAGGCCAGGCGTCGTGGCATTCGTGGCGGGATTCAGGACGCTCGAATCCGAACGCCAAAAGTCCAGATCTGAGAGTGGCCATGCCATCGTCCAATTCGATCAACGACGCGCAGCCTGGACAGCTGTCTGCTCCGTTTAGGAAAGATCTAGACCTCACCCCAGCCCGCGCTAATTCGTTCAGTCCAATGACTTCTGCTCTTCCCGAGTTGAAGAGCACCGCTGGTGATATCACACCAGGTCCCTCATCAGCTCCGCCAGATATGCAATGGTCTCCGGGTGGGGCACCGTCGGACAGGGCAGCCGTGCAGGAGAAAGATCCTTTCGACAACGCTATCCCCGAGAATGCTGAGGAGAAGGAGCAAGTCAGGAAGTGGACCTTGCATTCCGTGCAAATGGAAGTCGATACCACCACGGCCCCTCTGTCTGGCCCTGCCAGCACTGAAGCCAATTCAAATCCCAAGGCAGCTCCCCTTTCCCTCAGAACCAACAGCGACTTCAACCTTCTCCCGCCACCGACCCCCTCGACTACCACGGCCCTCACACCGTCCCTTCCTGCAGGTTTCTCCAGTCTCTCCGCCCGCCGGGCCGCAGCACCTCGCCAGCTCCCCTTTCGTTTCGAACCTCCGCGCTCCACGCCTACCCTCATAGCCACCGGCTTCCGTGCTGATCTCCCTATGAGCGACGAACCACCTCTCACTCCGTCCCTCCTCTCCCCTCGCGCTGCGGAGTTCACGACTAGTCCATTCCACCGCACCGCAGCCGGGGATCTTGCGGGCTCTTCGATCGCGGAGCAGCAGGCTGTGACGAGTCCGAAGCCGCAAGACGAGGATCCGAGGAGCCCGGCCGAGAGGGGCGGAGCGCCTATTGTGAGGAGTATCTTCGACGTGCTCTGAGTCTGCATTGGGCAATCATCTTACATCATACAGCATATTTTAGACATGCGATATGTCTATGCCTGGACGGTTACTATGAATTGGCTAGAGACGAGACTTGGGAAAGGTCCGAAGATCTTGGACTGGACGACTACAAGAGATGGGTAATTGGTACAACTTGATAATGTTCGTTCTGGACATAGAGTGTCCTATTGAAGATGTCTTACCTGGATGGATCTTTCTAGAGAAATTACTTGGTTCGACACATCATCGGTACACTTTATCCCAGACCCACCATATTCAAGCAGCATCCACTACATAATTTTAGCATTGCTTATTCTTCCAGCATCAATAGCCAGCATCAATAGCACTACTGACGGTGCAATCACACTACGAGCGGGAGTAACGGCGTTCTTCAATTTCTAGGAGTACCACTCCCGGACCTTACGCATGTATGAACGGCGGTACACATGGATGGATGATCTGTGCATGGAGCCTTACATGGATAATGGTATGACTCGCTGGGACTGCCGGCGAGGAGGGATTATGCGTGTACATAGCGTAGCCCTGAAGTCAATGGAAGACAGTCTATTCCTCATCCTGTGCTACAGTCGGTATGGTTTCGGTCTGAAAACTTGTTTCTGCCCCAGCGGAGCTTGCTTCATAGCTCTGTTCTCCGTCATGCCTTGAGCTCTTTGAATTTGCTCTCACCCAACGATCCTGCGTCCAGGTACCCATAGTCCTACCCCAACCTTCCCAATTTCCACCAACCATTACCTTGTTCTGCTAGATTGTCATTCCGACCCTCTATTCGTCTCCACTGTGTTCATGATAACAACATTGCGTCGGCTGTCCTCGAGACGCAAAGACGAGGGCCGGACTACACACTGCTCCTACGCCCACGGGAATGAGTCCGTCAAACTCAGAGACTCGGTCAGGTAGATCATACATCCAGTCACAGTGCATATACCCGAGGCGCAATTGAGCCTAGGCAGTTATGTATTGTTGTATTTGTCTTATGGTGTCTAAATTTCTGTCGTAAGACTCGTGTTTCGCGTTCTTGAGACAGGATAAATGGGACATCACGTGATGGTAGCCATCAAGCTGGCTAGCTCCTGTTGGGCACTAGTTGGTACGGTTAAGCGAAAGCCTCACCTTTCTCAACATTTTTGAGATCACTCAATGATATACATCATATAAAGGTGGCAGTTGGTATAAGCATCATAAAAAGGCTCATACATAAACATTCTGATCGTAGCAGATATGTCTACGGACAGACAGGCTTAAATAGTCTCTTTCTGAAATTTGGATTTGCCTTGAGGAACCATGTCATTGTTCAAAGAGAAGACGATAGTGCTGCCTGCATCTGCTGGTAATTTATCCCTTCCATATTTCATATCTCGAAGGGGACCTCGAACATCCACGCATTTCTCGCAAAGACTTCTTAGTAACCCGTGGTTTTCAATACAGATTTCCATGGTGTGTTATAATTTCAAGATATATCGAACTGCGCAGGACTAACGATCGATTTTCCTCTGAGGCAGTGCACCTCAGAGATGGGCCCATGATGAAACTCGTCGTCCCTACGATTCGGGATGGAGGAGTCGATTGTTGTGTCGTCGTACGTCGCCTCGATGATCAACTCCCTGAAGACTGACCTCGCCATGCTACATATGTCTCCCGAGACAGAATGCTTGACTGAGAAAGAATTCAATAGATGCCCAACCTGGTGCCTCCAGTCACCTCTGTCAAACAGGCCTTGATTTACCGCAGCCAGCTCCAAGCCATAGAGCCCAACGTGGAGTTTCTGATGACTCTGTACCTGCACGAGTCCATGACTGCAGAAACCATAATCGAAGCCAAACGCGCAGGCATCACAGGAGTGAAAAGCTATCCCGCCGGCGTGACGACCAACAGCTCCTCCGGCGTCGTGGACTACACATTCTACTACCCAATCTTCAAGCAGATGGAACAAGAGGACATGGTGCTCAATCTCCACGGCGAGTGCCCTTCCAAGGATGACGTGACGATCTGGAATGCAGAATCGGAATTCCTGCCCATTTTAGCCACACTCTTTCGGGCTTTCCCACGGCTTAGGATTTGTCTCGAGCATATTACCACCGCGGAGGCCGTGGAAACTGTGAAGAACCTTGGAGACCGCGTAGCCGCTACCATAACAGCCCATCATCTCCATCTGATCGTCGACGACTGGGCAGGAGAACCCATGAACTACTGCAAACCTGTGGCTAAGACATCCGCTGACAGGACGGCTCTACTCCATGCTGCAACTTCGGGGAATCCAAAGTTCTTCTTCGGCTCGGACAGCGCTCCCCATCCTGTTACTTCAAAACACGGTAAAGTTAAAGTTGCTGCAGGAATTTTCTCCCAGCCCTATTCCACTTCGTCGGTTTTTGAGGCGCTGAAGATCGCAGTCGAGAATGGAATACTAAAAGATGAAGATGTCACATTGGAGAAATTCAAGGGGTTCATGAGCGGATATGGCCGAGCATTTTACGGGCTAGAGAAATCAAGTAATGCACGAATTGAACTGAGCGAAGGCACGGAGAAAATCATGGATATCCTACAGAATGCCGACGGAAGCCTGCAAGTCGTGCCATTTCGGAGAGGAGAGAAAACAAGGACTCTGAGCTGGCTCCCGTGAAAAGCCAAAGGTATGCCATAGCGCTTGCAAGCACCAAGTGGCACGATCAACATCATCGGTAGAATAGGCGCTGCCAGGCCCTCCGTCTAGCACCTACTTCGTACACAAGCCACTGCATCACCATACTTTAGCTTAGCAACGTCCCTGCTTGAGCACCGACAAGAGAGCAGCCGTGTCGCGCGTATCAATGAGAGTGCATACAATGTAAAAGCGCTCGAGTCCACACCGTTCCTGGCTCGCACGTTACGGCTCGAGCCGCCGAATCATGATTGCAATATCACTCAGGAGTCAGACGACCGCTTTGCTGCGAATTTGTTGGTTCTTCTCAAGAGGCAAGCGCAAGATCAATGACTTATAACAGTATCGAGGAACCTGTTCTACGGGGGTATACACTCTCGATTGTGGCTCGTTGGCTGTCGAAGACCTGCATGACATTCTCTCCATAATTGGATGCGAGGAACCGAGGACGGTGCCAGCCATCAGAATCTAGCAAATGCAGCTATATTGACAACCTGCAGATCGAGGTCGTACGATTATGAAAAAACATGGGTGAGAGATTTTCTAAATCGTGCACAGTTTCTTGCGCGTTGATAGTACCTATGCATGTGCCGGCAGGGCGTACTTTGCAGGCTGCACATACCCTGGGCACTCTAGAATTTCTTGAAGGAACGATGACGATGGACTGATCGACCAGTGATGGCAAATAGCCGAGGAGGCAAACAGCATATTGTGTGCTTCGACAAAGCACCCATACAGGGCTCTCGAGGAGAAGGGCTCTCTTGCTAATCATCAGGTCCTTGCCCCCAAGACAGAGCGCACCCATTCCTGCCACCACGTAGGAAAACCAACCGGACGGTCCCCAAGCCCCTACCCCGTCATATTCAACACCCTCCCGTCCACACTCTCATACAGCAGCTCCACACTCCCAGCATCCAGATACCTCGTCCCATGAACCACCAGCACATCCGGCCACCTCGCCCTCCTCGGCGCCCTCACATATGCCCTCCCCTTCGCCCCCGTCACCACCCCCCTCCT
>JAABUQ010003993.1_pt1 | contig 25976 bp, 24 predicted proteins | sample 5560001 | NCBI WGS metagenome assembly JAABUQ01 (sample SAMN10711888, study PRJNA513371) | rock metagenome | isolation source: Antarctica rocks | place: Antarctica: Victoria Land, Finger Mt nord | collected 2015-12-18 | reverse complement strand
CTCCTGGAAATTCAGGACGAGCAGGCTATCGACATAGTGCTTGAGCACCATGTTCTCGAAGTTGTGGATGCGCGTGAGGTTCAGGTCGGCGTTGGCCGCGCGCAGCATCCGGTGGTAGGCCCAGAGGGCGTCGTACTGGGCCGCTTCCAGGCGGAGGCCGCAGCCTTCGATGAGGAGTTGCAGCGACGGTCGGCTCGGGGGCATGCTCATGGGGGGACAGGGGCCGATTCAGGCGAGGTCGAACAGGAGGATCTCGGCCGGCTCGACGCCGACGACCTGGACCGTCTCCTCCTCGCTGATGGCCGCGCCGTCCCCCTCGCGGAGGGGGTGCTCGTCGAGTCGGACGGCGCCCTTGGCGACGTGCAGCCAGGCGTGACGGTCGGGGGCGAGGCGGTGAAGGACGTGCTCGCCAGGGCCGAGCGCGGCGAGGTAAAGCGAGGCGTCGGCGTGGATCGTCAAGGCCCCGTCGCGACCGTCGGGCGCGGCCACGAGCTGGAGGCGGTGGCGCCGCTGGTCGGCGGGGAAGGCGCGTTGCTCGTAACCGGGGGCGACTCCCCCGCGATCGGGGACGATCCAGATCTGGAGGAGGTGGACGGGCTCGGATTTCGAGGGGTTCGCCTCGCTGTGCCGCACGCCGGTGCCGGCGCTCATGCGCTGGAGCTCGCCGGCAGGGATGTCGGAGCCGTTGCCGAGGCTGTCGCGGTGGTGGAGCGTCCCTTCCAGGACATAGGTGAGGATCTCCATATCGCGATGCCCGTGAATCGCGAACCCCGCGCCGGGCGCGACGCGGTCGTCGTTGAGGACGCGGAGGTTGCGGAACCCCATGTGCGCGGGGTCTCGGTAGTCGCCAAACGAGAAGGTGTAACGGGTGTCGAGCCAGTCGGTCGTCAACGCCCCGCGCTCGCCCGCTGGTCGGAGCCGGATCATGCCAACCTCCTCCAAGACGAGGAAACCCCTTCCGGACCCGCCACCCGGCCCGATTGTCGCCCCGGCCGTTCGACGCCGTCAACTGCTGGCGCTGCGGTACGAGCGAAGGGCGTGCTGGAAGAACCGGCGGCTGAGGAGCCCCAGGGCGAGGGTCGCGACCAGGGTGAAGCCAATCATCGGGCGGTCGATCGCGTGGAACATCAGGTCGGCCGGAACGTTGACGACCAGCAGGATCGGCAGGATGAAGGTGAAGAACAGGCCGATCGGCTCGGCCCAGCTGGCGCCCCGGAAGATCTCCTTGGGGTAGCGGGCCAGGCTGGAGAAGAGCCACCACATCTCCATGAGGCTCTGGTTGCGCACCAGCCAGACCGACAGCGAGGTCAGCATCAGCATGAAGCTGTACGCGATCGCCGTCCCGCAGGCGAACAGCACGAAAAACGCGCCGAGCCGCCCCGCGTCGAAGTGCCAGCCCATGTGCCACAGCGCGCGGACCATGACGGCGAAGCCCATCAGCACGCTTGGACCCGACGACCAGTCGATCTTGCGGCAACTGATGAGGAACTGCTCGTCGATCGGCTTCAACAGCAGGAAGTCGAGGTCGCCCGTGCGGACCAGCTCGGCGAAATCGTCGCAGTTGGCCAGGAAGAGGGTCTCGATCACCCCGTTGAGCGCGAAGAAGCAGCCGACGAAAAACATGTACTGATCTTCCGGCCAGCCGGCCACCGCCGAGGTCCGGGCGAAGACGGTCCGGTAGAAGGCGATCAGGATCACGAGCCAGAGCGCCTCCACCGCCACCTTCACCAGGAAGTTGGCGCGGAACGCCAGCTCACGCGCCAGCGCGTAGCGGCCGAAGGAACCGATCAGGCGGACGTATCGCAGCGGGTGGATTCCCATTCGTCCCGATCAGCCTCCATAAGCCCCGTAACGCTTCAGGCCCCGGCGGAAGAGCCAACGGGACAGCACGATGAACGCCAGGGCCCACGCCAGTTCTCCCAGCAGGCCCCAGGCCAGTTCCGGGCCCTTGACCTTCCCCAGGAAAACCACCGCCGGGAAGTACGCGAGGTACTGGAACGGCAGCGCCTTGAGGATCGCCGCCCAGCGCGGACCGAGGAAGTCCAGCGGCAGCATGTGGCCGGAGATGAAGAAGTTCAGGGTCATCACGATGTAGAGCAGCGAGGTCACTTCCAGGAACCAGAACCCGACCATACCGACGGCCGTCTCGAAGAAGAAGCCGACCAGAAACGACAGCAAGAGCGAGGCCGCGAAACCCGCCCACTGCCAGGGGTCGGTCGGCACGAGGCCGGCGAAGTACTTGTGGCAGATCAGGAACAGCACGGCGTACGGGATGGCCGACGACGCGATGTAGGCCGCCTTGTGGGCGAACCGGTACGAGAGGAGGTAGGCGATCATGTCCAGCGGCTGAGTCAGGTACTTCTTGATCGTCCCCTCGCGGATGTCGCGCGCGATGCCGCCGGCAAGGCCCGGCATGCTGGAGAACATCCGGCTGATGTTGACCATCAAGAGGTACGCGATCGTCTGCTCGAAGGTGAAGCCCGCGATGACCTTTCCGGGCGACCCGGCGAAGATCGCCTTCCACAGCAGGATGGTCGTGAGCATCGGCAGGAAGCGCAGAAAGGTCGACAGCAGGAAGTCGGCGCGGTAGGTCAACCGCTCCACCAATGTGGCGCGGAAGATCTTGAAGTACTTGCGGAAGATCGACGCCGGGCCGCCCGGCCGGGTGGGCCTCGTGGGTGAGAGTTGCGGCGGCGAGGGCGGGGGGGCGTCGATCGTGAATGTTTCAGGCGGCGTCATTGTCGGCGCGACCCTCCTCGAAGACGCGGGCGATCACCTGCTCCAGCGGCGGGTCCTGCACGCCGACGTCCGCCACCTGGTAGCGGTCGAGGATCGCGCCCAGAACCTCGGCGACGCGCGTCCGCTCGACCTTCAAATCGGCCACGGGCCCCTCGCTGCGCGTGACCTCGCCGTAGCGACCGAGATCCTCGGGGATGCCGCCACCCTCGTCGAACTGAAGCTTGACGAGCTTGGCATTGCCGAAGCGCTCGATGATCCCGGCAAGCTCGCCGTCGTAGACAAGCTTGCCGTGGGTGATGACCAGGACCCGCGAGCAGAGGGCCTCCACGTCGCGCATGTAGTGGCTGGTCAGCAGCATCGTGACGCCCCTGCGGGCGTGGTACTCCTTGAGGCACTTCTGGATCGCCACCTGCGCCACCACGTCGAGGCCGATCGTGGGCTCATCCAGCAGCAAGAGCCGCGGCTGATGGAGCAAGGCGGCGATCAGCTCCATCTTCATCCGCTCGCCCAGGGACAGCTCGCGCACGGCCTGGCGGGTCAGCTGCTCGACGCCGAGCAGTGCGGTCAGCTCGCTCAGGGTCCGTTGGAAGTCGGCGGCGGGCAGGGAGTAAATCTCGCGGTGGAGCTGAAAGCTATCGGCGGCGGGCAGGTCCCACCAGAGCTGGTTCTTCTGGCCCATCACCAGCGCGAACTGGCGGCGGAAGGCGTCGTCGCGTTTCCAGGGGGTGAAGCCCAGCACCTGCGCGGTGCCGGCACTGGGATAGATCAGGCCGGAGAGCATCTTGAGCGTGGTCGTCTTGCCCGCGCCGTTGGGGCCGAGGAAGGCGACCATCTCGCCCGGCTCGATGGAGAAGCCCACGGCATCGACGGCGCGGACCTCCTTGTACTCGCGCTGATAGAGCCCCCGCAGGGCGCCGAGCAGGCCGTCCTGCTTCTGGAAGACGCGGTAAGTCTTGGTCAGGCCCGTCGCCTCGATGATCGGCATGGTCTGGGGTTACTCGCCGGTGGGGGACAGGGACGCCGCGCGGTCCGACAAGGACCCGCGCCAATCGGCCGACAGGGCGGGGCAAGCGGCCAGCGCGGCCGTCGCCTCCCGGTCCGCCTTGCGGTGGTACATGATCTCCGAGGCGTGGGCGACCGTCCATTCCGGGTGGGGCCGACCCGTCAGGACGACCGCCATGCCGGCTTCGATCTCGCCCGGCTCCAGCACGCGGAAGTACCAACCGCTGCGGCCATTGGCGACGACCCGCGCCGGCAGGTCCTTGATCCGCCACCGCCGGGCCAGCTTCCAGCAGGGTTGGCGGGGCTGCGAGACCTGCACGCGCACCGGGCCGATCGTGTAGGTGTCGCCGATGCAGACGCTCGCCTCGTCCATCCCACCCATCGTCAGGTTCTCACCAAAGCCGCCGAAGGGCATGTCCGGGAGGCCCAACTCCGCGCTCCAGTGGGGGTAATGGGCGGCGGCGTAGGCGAGGACCGCTTTCTCGACCCCGCCGTGGTTGTCCCGGTCGGCCTGCCAGTCGCCACGGAGACCTTGCAGGCCGAGTCGCGCGGGACCGTCGATCGGCTCCTTGAAGAACCCGCTCGTCCAGGGGCGATCCATCGGGTCGGCCGCCCCTTCAATCCCGAGGTTCTTCACCGGCCCGATCTGGATCGACAGGAGCCTCGGGACGGCCCCGGGCGATCGTTCGCTCCCCACGCTCAATGGCCTCTCTCCTGGGGTCGGGAACATCCGCCCCCCTTCATTGTAGGGCCGGGGTGTGGGAATCAACCCGAAGGGCGCTTAGAAGGAGTTGATGACCTTGCCGCGACCGCCGGCCATCCGCCGGGCCATGCCGTGCGCATGATAGTGCATAGCGCACTTGATGACGTAGAACATCACGACCCCCGGGTCGCGCCGGGTCTTCAACAGGCGGAGGAGCCGGCGGCGATACTCCTTGCGGAGCGAGGCCTCGGGGATGCCGGCCATCAGGCGGGCGAAGAGGCCGACGGCCTGGGCGGCGAACTCCGACTGCGCCCTGAAGTGCCGCCAGGGGTGCTTCCGCCAGTAGCGGGCGCGGCCCTGGCCGAGCTTGATCTTGCGATGGATGTACAGGTCTTCCAGCCGGGAGAAGTAGGCGTCGGGCTGGTACAGGTCGTCCATCACGCCGATGTAGCCGTCGCGAAGCTCCTCGCGGCTGATCTTCAAGGGGATGACATTGGTCCCGTACTCCGGTTCGTCGGAGGGGTCGAGCCGCCCTTCCTGGGCGAGCCGCGCGTGCAGGGGGGTCTTGGGGATGGCGTGCAGCATGCCGACCATGGTGTTGCCGATCGCGGCGGCGGCAATGAACTCGCGCTGGGCGTCGAAGATGGTGGCGTCGTCGTTGTCGAAGCCCAGGATCATCCCGCACCAGACCTCCATGCCGGCATCCTGGACGCGATGGACCTTCTCCAAAATCGTCCCACCCGCGCGGACATTCTGATACTTCTTGGTCTCGCGCAGCGACGCCTCGTTGGGGGTCTCGATCCCGATGAAGACGGCGAGAATGTTGGCCTCGACCATCAGCTCCATCAACTCCGGGTCGTCGGCCAGGTCGATCGACGCCTCGGTGAAGAAGGTCAGCGGATAGCCGGTGCGCACCTGCCAGGCGACCACGTCGCGCAGAACATCCTTGATCGCCTTCTTGTTGCCGATCAGGTTATCGTCCACGATGAATGCGATCCTGGTCCCCTGCGCGACGAGGGCGTCCATCTCGGCCAGAATCTGAACACTCGTCTTGATCCTGGGCTTGCGGCCGAAGGTGACGATGATGTCGCAGAACTCGCACTGGAAGGGGCAGCCCCGCGAGAACTGGAGGCTGCCGAACAGGTAGTGCCGCATCTTCAGGAGGTCGAAGCGGGGCGTGGGCAAGGTCGCCATCTCCGTCTTCTCGGCCTGCTCGTACCGATACTGCCGGAGCCCTTGTGGCCACTCGCGGAGGAACTGAGGCCAGGTTTCCTCGGCCTCGCCGATGAAGATGGCGTCGGCGAGGCCCTCGAAGTAGTCTTCCTGAACGGTCACCAGCGGGCCGCCCACGACGGTGAAGGCGCCTCGGCGCTTCAGCTCCGCGAGGATCTCCTTCATCCGGAAGCGCTGGACGCTCATCCCGGTGATGCCGACGACGTCGGCGCGGGCGCAGCGCTCGAAGGGGATCGCCTCGACGTTCTCGTCCACGAGGGTGACGGTGTGCTCCGCGGGGGTCAGGGCCGCCAGCAAGGGCAGGCAGGCGACCGGCAGGTTCGCGCGTTTGCCCAGGAACGGCAAGGCGTGCTCCATCCCCCAGTAAGAAACCTCGAACCGCGGGTTAATCAGGACGATGTCGGCCATGAGAGGGGGCCCTCCTCCGGGCGGTCGTCGCTTCGCGGCAGGCATGATACCGCGCCGACCGTCGCGGCGACTCCCCTTCCGGTCCGCGACCGGGCGGAATCCCCGGCCCGACCCGCGAGCCATCGGCGCCTCGGCGGTGTCCTGTTAGGATGGAAGCTCGTTGACGCCCACCCCGACCCGCACGCCGCGGACCCAGCCGCCATGTCGACCGCCACGGAAGCCCTGCCCGTCACCCCGGCCGCGTCGGGGGCGTTCCCGGCGTTCGAGCCCCACCCTTGGATTCCGGGCGGGCACGCGCAGACGATCGTGGGACGCTACCTCTTCAGGACCCGGCTCCACTTGCCCTCGACCCCGCACGAGATCGACGTCGGCGGTGGCGATCGGCTACTGGTCCTGGACGCGATCCCCGAGCGGTGGGCGCCCGGCGGCCCGGCGGCCGTGCTGGTGCATGGCCTGAGTGGGTGCGCCCGCTCGCCATATGTGGTCCGCCTGGCGATCCGCCTGGCGGAGCAGGGCATCCGGACGGTGCAGGTGAATCTGCGCAACGCGGGCGAGGGGTTCGGGATCGCACGAGGAATCTACCACAGCGGGCGGACCGAGGACCTCCGCCCGATCGGCCGCTGGCTGGCGGCTCGGGCGGAGGGCTCGCCGGTGGCGTGGATCGGGTTTTCGCTGGGGGCGAACCTCGTCCTGAAGCTCGCGGCCGAGGCCCCCGACCACCCGCCGGACGGGCTCGACTGCGTCCTGGCCGCCAACCCGCCGCTGGACCTTCACGCCTCCTGCCGCCAGATCCAGCTCCCGGCGAATCGGCTCTACGATCAGAACTTCATCCGCCTGCTCCGCGCCGACGTTGCGAAGCTGCACGCCCGATTCCCCGAACTGGGACCCGTCGACCTCTCGGGGGTCGCGTCCCTGTACGACTTCGACGAAGCCTACACGGCCCCGCGCAACGGGTTCCAGAACGCGGACCATTACTATCGGGAATGCAGCGCCGGACCTTTGCTGGAGCGCATCGCCGTGCCGGGCCTGGTCATCCACGCCGAGGACGACCCGTTCATCCCGGCCGAGGCGTTTCGCAACGCTTCGTTTCCGCCGCGTTTGGCACTGGAATTGATTCCTTCCGGGGGGCACCTCGGCTACGTCAGCCGGTCGAAACTCGGCCGGGACCGCCGTTGGCTCGAAGCCCGCTTGGCCGCCTGGCTGGCCCAACACTGGGGCCTCCCCCAAGGGGACGCGCCCGCAAGACCCCGCGATGGAGGCCCGAAGTCCCATGCCTGACACCCTTTTCAACAAGTACCGGGCCGCCGTCGAAGTTCTTCAGCGCGGTCGCGACGTTCAGGTTGAAGGATTGGCCGACGATATCCTCGATCAAGCCGAAGACCTCGCCGAAGGGGGCTTTGCCTTCAACGAGTTCCTGGAAAGCCAGGGCACCCGCGTGCATTTCCTCTGCCTACTCGTCGCCCAGCTCGAACAGTCCGCCGATTCCCTCGACGAGGCCAGGCAAGCCGCCGACCCCGAGCCCGAGCCCGATCCCGTGCCCTACCCCGAACCCCTGCCGTCTCCCGCCCCCCAGAAGCGGAAGTCACGCGCGAAGCCCAAGGCGAAAAAGCTCTCCGAGCAAGCCCCGACCGGAGGGTCGTCCGACGAGGCGTGAGGGGAACCAGGAATACAGGGCGAAGGCCGCCGAAAGGGCCGCCGCTACCCAGAACGCTTCAAAGACCCCCCGCCCGGTCTGCCACGAGCCCGAGGCGGCCATCATTGCCCAGACCAACCAGCCGACCGCCATCCAGCCAACCGTTCCCCAGAGCCGAACCCCGCCGAATTGCTCTGAAGGGCGCGGCAGGTTGCGCAAGGCCAGCGCCCCGGCGAGCCCGTATGCGGGGGCCGAGACCAGCCAGTACGCCAGGAGGACCCAGATCGGCGGCGGGTCCGGGAGGGCGAAGGTCAGGGCGGGGGCGGGGACGGGGACGGAGGTTCGCGGCATCGTGCCCATGAAGCTCCTTCACCGGGAATGGCGGCCTGCGTCCGGGTCTCCGTTCTGATTATGGGCGGAAACCGGAGAAACTTGGCAGGAGCGGTATGATCCTAGCGGTCTCCTGACCGGGGAACGGCCCGGTCAGGCCCCGAGGTTCGGGGAGGCCGATCGTCTGGAGTGGAGCCTCGACCGATGGCAACCGCCGCCCTGCCCCGCCCTCGCGTCCGTCGCCGCTGGAAACTCCTGGCGGCCCTGGCCCTTGGTCTCCTGGCGATGGCCGCCGTGTTCCCCTTCGCCCTGGGCACGCCCCCGGCGCGTCGATGGCTCCTGGCGCGAGCCAACGCCGCGCTCTCCCCGGGGCGGTTCCATTTCGACTCCATTCGACTCTCCTGGATCGCGCCGACGACGCTCAAGGGCGTCGCCCTGTTCGACCCGCAAGGCGACCGGGTCGCGGCGGCCCCCCGCGCGACCTGGGATCGCAGCCTCTTCCAGATCCTTTTCGACCGGGACAACCGGGGCACGCTGACGCTCGTGGGCGCGGCCCTCGACGTGGAGCGACGCGAGGACGGGTCGATCGACCTCGTGGACGCCTTGAAACCGATCCTGCGGCCGAACCCTCGGCTTGATTTCCACTTGCGGATCGCCGATGGCTCCTTGAAGTTTCGCGGCCCGGGTCTGGCACGCCCCCTGACGGCCGACTCGGCCTCGTTTGACCTCGACATTCCCAGCGGATTCCGCCCCCTGGACTGGCGGCTCCGCCTGGCGAAGGAGACCGGCAATCGCCCAGGTGCCACGCTGGAAATCACCGGGCGGGCCGATCGTCCCAGGCCGGATCAAGCGGGCCTCCCCGACCTGAGCCTGTCGGTGGACGGAAGCCGCTGGCCGCTGGCCCTCAACGTGGCCAACGGCGACTTCCAGGGCCGTTACCACGGCAAGGTGCAGGCCGGGCGCGTCGGCGGGCGCTGGACGATCGCGGGCCAGGCGCAGGTCCTGGACTTTGACGCCTCGGCGCCGATCCTGGCCGGGGATCGCGTGCAGTTGGACCGCGTCGGGGGCTCCTGGAAGCTGGTTCAGGGCGAGGAGGGGTGGGCGGTCGAGACGCTCGACCTTCGCAGCCCCCTGGGATCGCTGCGGGCCACCGGCCGACTGCCCGCGCGGCCGGGCGAGCCCGCGCAAATCAACGGGTCGATCGACCTCGCCGCCCTGGCAAGCCAACTCCCCCACGCCATCCCCCTGCGCGAGGGCCTGACCCTGCGACGGGGCCTCGCGGAACTCGTGGTCGAAGCCCAGGCCGAGGCGGGACGGACCCACTGGGATGCGTCCGCGCGGATCACCGACCTCGTGGCCCGCGATGGCGACATACCCTTGACCCTCCGCGACCCCGCCACGCTGTCCGCCCGCTGGATCGACGAGGCGGACCGGCTGGCCCTCGACCATTTCCGCGTCAAGGCGGCCTTTCTCGACGCCGAGGCGCGGGGCGACCTGCACAGCGGGATCACGCTGGGGGGCCGCCTGGACCTCGGCGCCCTGCGCCGGCAAGCCTCGGAGTTCCTCGATCTCGGAAGCCTGGAACTGGACGGCCAAGGTCGAATCTCCGCCTCGTATCGGCGGGCCGAGCCCGGGTTGAAGTACGCGGCCCGCCTGGAACTGGCGATGGAAGGCGTGCGTGTCGCCGGGCTCCGCGTCGGGACCCTCCGCCGCGAGAACCTCCAGGTCAACGCGACCCTGACCGGGCCGATTTCGGCCTCGGGGCTCCCCACCGGCTGGGTCGATTTGCAGGTCGCGGGAAGCTCCGGCGCGACGACGGCCACGCTCTCGGCGGCTCCCGGAGCCGGGTCGACCGATCTGTCGCTCTCGGCGCAAATCGCTTCCCCGATCCGCCTGAACGACCGTGAGGGCCAGGCAGGCGGCTCGCTCCGCGGACGCTGGAATGGCCACGACCTGACGCTCGACCCCCTCCGCATCGAACTGAGCCCGGCCGAGGGGGCGGGAGGCCCGCTCGCCCTGACGGCGCGCGGCCATTTCGACGCCGACAAGGGCGACCTGATCCTGTCCGCGCCCGAGGGCCCGCCGACCGGGTCCATCGCCCTGGGCCCGGGTGGGTTGCAAGTCGCGGGACTCGGCGGCTCCGGGACGGCGATCGACGCCCGCATCGCCCTGATCGGCGATTTCCCCACGACCTCCCGCGCCCTGTCGGCCTGGGCCGTCGCGGTGCCGTCCGACGTTTCGGGGACCTGGGGCCTTGTCGCGACAGCCCGAACAGGGGCCGACGGCCTGCGGTTCGGGGGGAAGTGGCAGGCCAGGGACCTGCTCGTCGGGCCGATACACGACCCATCCGCCCGGACCCTGCCAGATTTCACGCTGTCGATCCAGGGCAGCCGACCGGCAGGCGCCGACCGGATCGACCTGCGCGAGATCGTCCTGGCAACGCGTTATGCGACGCTGGAGGCGTCCGGGACCGTCGACGACCCCCTGGGCGAGCGGATGGCGGACCTCAAGGGGACGCTGACCCCCGATTGGGAGGCGATCAATTCCGCCCTCGCCGACCGCGTGGAGCCCAAGGCACGCGTCACCGGCAAGGCGCGGGCGGTCCACTTCAACGGAGCGCTGGGGGGCGATGCGACGCCGGACGCCGAGTTGGGAATCGAGCTGGAATCGGCGGAATGCTGCGGGATGCGCCTGGGTCCCGCGTCGATCGTCGCGCGGGCCGCGGAGGGGGGCGTGACGATCGACCCGATCCGCTCGACGCTCAACGGGGGAACGCTCGCCCTGGAGCCGGAACTGGGACGCGATGAGCAGGGCAGGGTGCTCCGGCTCTTGCCCGGCTCGACGCTCAAGGGGGCGGAGATCAATGACGAGGTGTCGCGACGGGTACTTGCCTACGTCGCGCCGATCCTGGACGCGGCGACTCGGGCACGCGGGCAGGTCTCGGTGGACGTGGAACGGGCCGAGTTCCCGATCGGCGGGGAGGCGTCGCGGCGCTCGGTCGTCGAGGGGCATGTGGTCTTCCGCGACGCCGAGTTCGCCCCGGGTCCGCTGGCGGTCGGCCTCTTGCGGCTCGTGGGGAAGGACGAGACCTCCACGCTCAAGCTCGACCAGCCGGTGGTCCTGTCGGTGGCCGACGGCCGCGTCCACCAGCGGGGCCTGGCGGTCCCCCTCGGCAAGCTGACGAGGATCGAGCTCGACGGCGCGGTCGGCTTCGACCGGACCCTCGACCTCAAGGCGAGTCTGCCGTTGACCCCCGCGATGGTCGGCAACAACCCCTTGCTGGGCGACATCGTGGGCGGAGCCCGCATCGCGGTGCCGATCGGCGGCACGCTCGACGCCCCCAAGATTGACCGTGACGCCTTCAACCTCGCACTCAAAGGGCTTGGCAAGGACCTTCTCCAGCGCGGTGCCGTCCGGGGCGCGTCCGAGTTGCCGATGCGCCTGACCAGACCCCGCGAGGTCGACCCGGCCGCCCCGGCGCCACCGCGCCTCACGCCCGAGGAGCGTCGCGCCCAACGTCAACAGCGCAAGGCCGACCGCCAGGATCGCCGGGCGGAGCGCCGAGGCGGGCTGGTCCCTTGATCGCGACCGCGGCCCGCGATTTGCTTACGTGGACGAGGGCTCGTCGACGGGTCGTCGGCGGGTGTGGTCCGCAGTAAAGGGCGTCCTCTCGCACGTCCAACGGGCTGCTTGCCTTGGGAAAGTTCGGGCGGAGAGTAGGAGTTTGCTCACGATGAACACCTGGAAGATTCGACTCGGGGCGGCGGTCGCCTCGACGGCCCTCGGCCTCTTCGCGATTGCCGGCTGCGGCAACGACGCCGACAAGGGCACCACCCCGCCGACCACCGGCACCGGGACCGGGACCGGGACCTCCGGCGTCGGCGCGGGCGGCTCCGGCACGACCGGCTCCGGCACCGGGACCACCGGCGCGGGCATGGGTAACGGCTCCGGCACGACCGGTGCCGGTGCCGGCGGCGCGGGCGCCGGCGGCGCAGGCTCCGGCACCGGGACGGGCGCTGGGTCGGGTGACGCTGGCGCCGGCGGCTCCGACGCCACGGGCACGGGAACTTCGGGTGCGGGCTCGGGCTCGGGCTCCGGTGCCGGTGGCTCCGGCGCGACGGGCACGGGCACGGGCACGGGCACGCCCAAGCCGTAAACTCGGTTCCGCGCCGGTCTCCCCCGGCGCGGATTGACCCGGGTTCGGGCCAATCACCCGATCCAGGGCCGTCCGCCACTCGCGGTCGCATGCCTGGCTTAACGGACCGACGGGCCCTGAAGCATCGCCAGGGTTGCGGCGATTCGGGAGCGGCAAGCGTCGCGGCCGAGGATGGCGAGGCAGTCGTACAAGCCGGGGCCGACGGCCTGGCCGGTGGTGGCGACGCGAAGCGGGTTGACGACGTTGCCCAGACTCAGCTCGTGGGCCTCACCGAAGGCATGGGTGGCGGCTTCCAGAGTGAGGATGTCGAAGGGTTCGACCGCCGCGAGCATTGCGTCGAGGTGCCGCAGCATCTCCGGAACGCCCTCCTTGCGAAGCCGCTTCTTGACTGCGTCGGCGTCGTATACCGGCGCCTCGGTAAAGAAGTAGCGGCCCAGCTTCAGGATGTCCGAGAAAACCTTGAGCCGGTCGCCCAGCGCCAGGATCACCGCCTCGATCCGGTTGCGGGCGTCGTCGGACAGGGGTTCCGAGGCGAGCCCTTCGGCCGTCAGAAAGGGCAGGACCCCGGCGACCTTGCGTTCGAGGGTCAGGGTCTTCATCCATTCGCCCTGCGTCCAGAAGAGCTTGTCCGGGTCGTGGCTGGCGGGCGAGCTATTCACTCGGTCGAGACTGAATTTGGCAATCAGCTCGGAGCGCGAGAAGATCTCCTGCGAGTCGTCGAAGCTCCAGCCGAGGCGGGCCAGATAGTTGAGCATCGCCTCGGGAAGATACCCCGCGTCGGCATACTCGTGAAGGTAGACCTTCAGGTCGCCCGCCTTGTACTCCGCCCCCTTGCGCTTGGAGAGCTTCTTCTTCGAACCCGGCTCCGCGACGTACGGCAGGTGCGCGAATTCCGGCAGCGGGGCGCCCAACGCCTCGAAGACCAGAAGCTGGGGGAAGGTGTTCGACAGGTGCTCCTCGGCGCGGACGACGTGCGTGATCCGCATGTCGATGTCGTCCACGACGCTGGCGAAGTTGTAGAGCGGGGTGCCGTCGGGGCGGACGATCACGAAGTCGCCGATCTCGTCGGTCGCCATCTCCACGTCGTTCTTGATGCGGTCGTGGACCACGAGCTTGCGCCCGGGGGGAACCTGGAAGCGCAAGGCGAAGGTCCGCCCCTCGGCGTCGAGGTCGGCCATCCGGGCGGCCTCACCCGGCTTGCGGCGGAATCGGTACGCGAGCTTGGCACGCTCGGCGGCGGCCTTGTCGGCGGCGCGCTCGGCCTCGGTGCTGTAGTCGCGGTAGACGTGGCCCGAGGCGACCAGTGCCTCGGCGGCCCGCTGGTATTTCGCGGCGCGCTGGCCCTGGAAGTACGGGGCGTGCGGACCGCCGACCTCCGGCCCCTCGTCCCAGTCCATGCCCATCCACCGGAACCCGTCGAGGATGCGGGCCACGGCGTCGGTGACTTCGCGCCGTTGGTCGGTGTCGTCGATGCGAAGCAGGAACTGGCCACCGTGGTGGCGGGCCAGGAGCCAGTTGAAGAGCGCCGTTCGCACTCCGCCGATATGGAGGAAGCCGGTCGGGCTGGGGGCGAACCGTGTTCGTACGCTCATGAGGCTCGGATGCGCGGGGGTGGGGCGGGTTGCGGGAGGCGCCCATCGGGACGGGCTCGCGATCACCCTAAGCGATCCCCCGCCGACTTGTCAACTCAGACCAGGGCGGCCGAGGCGTCCGTCAGACCCTTCTCATAGCCGAGGGAATGAAGGACTTCCAGCACCTCGCTCCAGGTGGGGAACATCCGGCCGCTCTTGAGCTTATATTCTTGCATCGCTTGCATGAATTGGACCTCGGCCGGAGTGTAGTCTCGCTCGCAGGTCGTCGGGTCGACGAACCGGCGACGGCCGCTGATCTGCCGGGCCTGGGCGGCGCGAAGGGCTTTCGCGCTGGCCTTGTGGTCGGTCCACTCCGTGACCTCGGTCACCCTCTTCCTGGCGGTGGTCCGGGCCTGCACGCGTTCCGTGGTTTGTGGCATCGGTGTCGTCCTGCTCGCCATCGGACTTGACCCGACCGCCTCCGTGGCGCGGGTCGTCGCTCCAGGGCCGGCCGGACCACATCATCAACGGCCGGCACTGAGGAGACTCTACGCCACTCCTGTGACAACTAGTCTGGCAAAGGTGCGATGGGAATCATTCTTTTCCCGAAGTTCCCCCGAATAATCTCCGCGTCGTTCCGCTCGCGGATTATGTTGGAGCGGACGACTCGCCAACGTTCCCATCCGTATCTTAACGAGTGGAACGGCATGAACGACGGCCCCCCAACCGCCCGAGGACCCCTCGCTCATCCGCTGATTCTCGGCCCCTTGCTCGATTTCCTGGCAGGCTCACACGAGATCCTGATCGGGCGACTCCATGAGGATGGCGTGGTCGCCCAGGGCAATCCCGCGCTGGAGAGCCGCCTCGGCCCGTCGCGTCTCCTCGTCGAGGCGCTCCGACCCGGTTGCGAAGGGCGGTGGCGCGACGCCCTCGGCTCGGTCGACCGGCCCGGCGCTCATCGGGTGCTGAGCCTCGAATTCGGCGGGGCAAGGGTCGAGGGCGCGTCGTACCGTGGCGTGCTCTACCGTGAGGACCGGGACCTCTGGCTCCTTGCCGAACGGGCGACCGACGCGGGCGGGTCGTGGATGGCCGAGGTCCTCGACATGCACGTGGAGCTGGCACGGCTGAACCGGGCCCTTTATCTGCGGACGGTGGAACTGGAACGCGCCAACGCCGAAGTGGAAGCTCGGGCACGGACGGACACCTTGACTGGCCTGGCGAACCGCTGGCAGGGGGATTGCTGCCTGCGGACGGAGGTCAACCTCGCGCAGGCGAGCGCCCTGCCCCTGGGCTGCATCATGGTCGACGTGGACGGATTTAAAGCGATCAACGACACCTATGGGCACCCCGTCGGCGACCTCGCGCTGATCGAGACCGCGCGCGTGCTGGCCGAGGGGCTTCGTCCGCGCGACCACCTGGCACGAGTGGGAGGGGAGGAGTTCTTGATCCTGGCACCCGGCGCGGATGAGAACGGGGCCGGCCTCCTGGCCGAACGCCTGCGACACGCCCTCTCGTCCCGGGTCATCGACCCCATCGGCCGCGGCCTGACCGCCTGCTTCGGCGTCGCCGCGCTGCGAGCGGGCGAAGCGGGCGAAGACCTGGTCCGACGCGCGGATGGAGCCCTCTTGAGGGCCAAGGCCGCCGGTCGCGATCGGGTGGAAGTGGAAGTGGACGCATAAGCTCCGGGTCGGCCGGTCGCACTCAGACCTTGGCCTCGCGGCCCACCGCGCGGGGGGCCTTCGCCCGCAACAGGGTGCGCCGGAAGCTGGTGGCTCGGGGGGAGGCGCGGTCGGGGGCGCTTTCCGCTTCACCGTCGCGACGGCGGAAAACCAGCCATCGCGACATGCTGAAACTGACCCCGGTCGCGGCCACGATCCCCACGACGGCCGCGGCCAGCTTGTGTGCCTGGAAGAATGCGACCTTTCGCGGCAGGCCCAGGCTCAGCACGAGGCTCAGGGCGATCCCCAGCGCATTGCTCAGCACGTACGTGACGAACTGGCGGGCGAGCGAACCGGAGCGGGCGTAGCTGAACGTGAGGCGGCGATTCAGCGAGAAGTTCCAGACCAGCGCCACGGCAATCGCCAGGGCTCTGGACACGGCCAGGGCCGCGGAAACTTTCGTCGGCGGGACCGTCCAGGACGCCAGGGCCGTGCGGCTCCACAGCGGCTGGAACGCCAGGTAGCAGCTCAGGTCCACCACCATCCCCGAGCCGCCGACCGCACAGAACTGGATCAGGCGTGAGGCGTTGCCGAACCGGTGGTCGGCCAGGCGCTTCCACTGGCGGAGGTCGTCGAGGCCCGGCCTCCAGGCCCGGTCTCCCAAACCCTTGCCGACGGCGACTTCGACCCAGCGCCCCTGGACCCTCGCCAGAAGCTCAAAGGCGAAGGTCCCGCCCGCGGGCCGGAAATCCTCGCGGACGGCCTCCCAAGCGGCCCGCGTCAGGCCGACCAAGCCCGAGCGCGGGGCCGTCGTCCCGGCCAGAGCGTGGACCAGCATGGGCCAGGGGCCGCCCGGCGTCCGCAAGACCCCGTCGCGCCCAACTCTTCCCCGGGTGGCAAGGGCCAGGTCGGCTTGCCCCCGCAGCAGGGGCTGCGCGACGCGGGCGAGATCCTCCGCCGAGCAGGAAGCGCAGGGGTCGAGCACCAGCAGGACGTCGCCGTCCGCGATCCGCAAACCGGCAATGGCGGCGGCGGCCATGCCGGTCCCTTCTTCCACCGTCAGAATCTCCAAGGAATGCCCCGCGCGTTCCAGGGCGTCGCGGAGCGGCCCGCGGCGGTCCACTCCCGGGGGGCGTCGTCCGGGGGGATTTGGCAGGATCAGGCTGATTCGGGCCATCGTCGCGGGCTCCCCTGATCTCGGCGTCGAGCGGCGGGTGTGGGATCGGCAGCGTCGGCGCGACCCGGCGGTCGGGCCGGCAAGGCGCGGAATCCTACGCGACCCCGGCGAATCCGACAACGCCGATCCGCCCGGCGAATCAAGGGGCCGTCGCGGGGCGGCCGAGGTCCTCGGCGCGGGGGTAGATCTTGTGGCGGGGAGCGTTGCGGAGGACTTCCTCGCGGCCCCAGGTCGTCACCGATCGAAAGGTGTCGGAGCGGAGGAAGTCGAGAAACGCCTGCTGGTCGTCCCACTCGCTGATGACGGCGAACGAGAAGGGGTCGTCCACTCGCTGATACAGATAGCTCGATTTGTGTCCCGTGACGGTCGCCAGGAGGCCGATGACCTCCTGAAACTTGGTCGTGAAGAGCGGCGCCTTCTCCGGGATCACGTCGTAATACATCCCCACGGTCACCACGGCGAAACCTCCCCCAGGGCGGTTGTTGGGCGGCGGGGCGGCAACTCAGCCTCCGTCACCGCGTCGATCCAGCCGCCGCCCAGGACGAGATCCCCCTCATAAAGCGTGACCACCTGGCCGGGGGAGACCGCCGGCTGAGCCACGTCGAAGATCACGCGGGCACGGCCGCCGGGCAGGGCCTCCGCCGTCGCGGCGACGGCCCGGTGACGCGCCCGGATCTGGGCCAGGCAGCGCAGCGGGCCGGGCGGCGGGCCCGCCTGCCAGTTGAATCGCGAGGCTTCCAGCCCGGCGCGGTCCAGGGCCGCGCGGGGACCGATGGTCACGGTCTTCGTGGCGGGCTCGATCCGCACCACATATCGCGGTTCGCCGACGGCGAGGCCCAGGCCCTTGCGCTGGCCGATGGTGAAATTCTCGATCCCGGAATGCGCCCCCAGGACGGCGCCCCGACCATCGACGATCGGGCCGGCAGCGTCCCGGCCGGGTCGGCGGTCACGGACAAAGCGGGCGTAATCATCGTCGGGAATGAAGCAAATCTCCTGACTCTCCGCCTTGTCGTGAACCGGCAGGCCCAGTTCCCTGGCCATCGCCCGGACCTCCGCCTTGCGGAATTCGCCGATGGGCAAGAGCACGTGCGGCAGCAGTTCGCGCCTCAAGCCGGACAGGACATACGACTGGTCCTTATCCGGATCGAGCCCACGCCCGATCCTGGGCAATCCCTCCGGTCCGACGGCGATCCGGGCGTAATGGCCCGTCGCCACGTGGTCGGCCCCGACCTGCCGGCCGTAGGACCAGAGCTTGCCAAACTTCAGCCAGAGATTGCACGAGACGCACGGGTTGGGCGTCCTTCCGGCGGTATATTCGTCGGCGAACTGGTCCATGATCCGCGCGAAATCGCCCTCGAAATCGAGAGCGTAAAAGGGGATGTCCAGTCGGTCGGCGACGGCGCGGGCGTCCTGAGCGTCGATGGCGCTGCAGCAGGTCTTGGCGCGTCGAGCCGGGTCGTCGCCGTGGGCGCCGGTGCGCATGAAGAGGCCAATGACCTCGTGGCCATTCGCCTTCAAGAGGTGCGCGGCCACCGAGCTATCGACGCCGCCACTCATCGCCAGTACGACCCGACTGCCCATCCTCGGAAGCCTCGTTGCGAAGTATCAGCGGGAAATCCGGCGATGACTACCCGATCCCAGGCGCGATGCCCATGCCCAACCATAGGATACGCCGCTGGGCTAGTCGCCGGCAAGGTGCTCGGGAACAGGGCCTTCCTCAAGAACCCTTAAGAAATTAAGGAGTCAAATTTATGTTCGAGAGTGAAAATTCCAAGAACCCTCCCGTAATTTTGCTTGAAAGCCGGACAGTTCCCTCTCTATAATTGCTCAGTCGAGTTCCATTCTGGCCTCGATTTCCTATCGACCCAACCGTCACTGAATTCGTTCATTCCTTCTTGGAGGGCCGTCGGCATGTCGTCTCGTCACACTCGGAGAGGTTTCACGCTGATCGAGCTGCTGGTGGTCATCGCCATCATCGGCGTGCTGATCGCGCTCTTGCTGCCGGCGGTGCAAGCCGCGCGTGAGGCGGCCCGGCGCGCCCAGTGCATCAACAACCTGAAGCAACTGGGGCTCGGCCTGCACAACTACCACGACTCCACGGGGGCCCTGCCTTGGGGCGGCGGGTATTCGAACAGCAACGAGCTCTCAACCCTCCTGCTGATGTGCCCCTTCATGGAGTTGGGGCCGCTCTACAATGCGTGCAACTTCGTCTCGGGTGCCAGCAGCAACCCGAATAACATCAACGGGACGGTCTTCCGCTCGACGACCAGCTTCTTCCAGTGCCCGTCGGACACGGACAGGCTGACGAGCGCCGACGGCCACAACAGCTACCACGGGTGCGTCGGTTCCAATGCGATCAACTTCTGCAAGGACGGCAACACCGACCAGTACGCTGGGATTTTCGCCGACTACCAGAAAGATGGCTCGAACAACCCCAACGACCTGAAGCCAACGGTCTGCAACGGCCTGCGCGACGTGCTGGACGGCACCAGCCAGACCGCTGCCTTCAGCGAGGTGGTCAAGGGCATCGGCAACGGTTCGGGCACCTACGACTCCACGAAGCCCTCCTCGGCCTACACGCAGGTCACCATGAATGGCTTCAACCCGCAAGCCGATAACATGGCCTGCAACGCGTCGGCGCCCATACCGGGAGCGGCCTTGGTGCGTGACCTAGACAGCAATGGCGCCCACTGGTGGCATTCCATGAACGGCGACACGCGGTATAACCATGTGATGCCGCCGAACACCTGGAGCTGCAAGGCCAGTAATCAGATCGCCAATTCCGGCGACACCAACCAACAGTGGGGTGGTGCCGCGGCCATGACCGCCAGCAGCCGGCACGCCGGGCTGGTCAACGTGCTGTTCGCCGACGGCTCGACCCGCTCGGTCAAGAGCTCCGTGGCTAAAAACGTCTGGTGGGCCCTGGGCAGCCGGGCCGGTGCCGAGGTCGTCTCCTCCAGCGACTACTGATCGCGGTTCAGCGGTCGCGTCGGCCCGCGAGCAAGTCGGGCCGACGCGGCGTCATTCCCCGCAAACCCTTCGCGAGCGGACCCCGCGGGGTCTCCGTCCGATAACCCCACGATCCGCGCCGCTCATGACTCGCACACTCGTCGTCATCGCGACCGTACTTCTCGCCCTGGGCGCCGCGGCCCTGGGTTCCTGGCTCGCCCTGGGGGCTTCGAGAAGGATCGTCCCTCACCCGATTGCCACCCCGACCAGCGACCCCGGTGGGGGACACGCCAGCGGTGGCCCGCCAGCGATCCCTCCCGGCGTCCGCATCGACTTCGAAGACGTTGCCGAGGCCGCGGGGGTTCGCTTCCAGCACTACGATGGCCGTGTCCCGTTGCAATACATCATGGACACGACGGCCCCCGGCCTGGCCTGGCTGGACTACGACCAGGACGGCCTCATGGACCTGTTTTTGGTCCAGGGGGGGAACTCGGTCGGTCCGCCGCCGGAGCCGGCCCCGGCCCCGGCCAGCAAGCTGTTCCACAACGAGGGGGGCGGCCGATTCCGCGACGTGACCGAGGCGGTGGGCGTGGCCCACGTCGGCTGCGGCCAGGGGGCGACCGTCGGCGATGTCGACAACGATGGCGACCCCGACCTGTTCGTGACCTCCTTCGGCAGGCCCAATGCGCTCTACCGGAACGAGGAGGGAACGCGATTCGTTGAGGTCGCGGACCAGGCTGGCCTGGCAGCCCCCACGGCGGGCGGGACCGGCCCCAACTGGAGCACCAGCGCGGCCTTCCTCGATTATGACAACGATGGGTTCCTCGACCTCTTCGTGGGCCATTACGTCGAGGTCGACCTCGACCATTACCCCGTCTGCGGCCCCGGGGGCCCGAAGCGTCGATCTTGCCCGCCGGAACAGTTCTCCGCGTCGCGTTGCTCGCTGTATCGGAACCGGGGGAACGGGACGTTCGCGGACGTCAGCCGAGAGGCCGGCATCGACGCGCCGGAGGCGAAGGCTCTGGGCGTGGTGGCGTTGGACTTCGACGACGACGGTTGGATCGACCTCTTCGTGGCCAACGACGGCGTCGCCAACTTCCTGTTCCACAACCTCGGCGGGGGGAAATTCGAGTCCGTGGGCCTAACCAGCGGTTGCGCGGTCAATTCCTCGGGCTCGACGCAGGCGTACATGGGCGTGGACGCCGACGACCTCGACGGCGACGGCCTGCCAGACCTCTACGCCACCGCGTTCGCGAAGCAGACGGATACCCTGTTTCGCAACGAGGGGGGCGGCCTCTTCCTGGACGTCACGCCGAGCAGTGGGATCGGGCCGCCGAGCTGGGACCGACTCGCCTTCGGAATCTGCTTCCTCGACGCCGACCTCGATGGTGCCCCCGACATCTTCGTCGCCAATGGCCACGTTGACCATTTCATCGACGAGGACCGCGACCCCCTGGAAACCTTCCGGCAGCGGGCGCAGCTCTATCGGAACGACGGCCGGGGCCACTTCTGGGACATCTCCGACCGCGCGGGCTCGTACTTCCAACAAGCGCGCGTCGGCCGCGGCGTCGGGCCGTGTGACTTCGATAATGACGGGCGAATGGACCTCGCCGTGGCCAACAGCGGCGAGCCGACCGCGCTGTTGCACAACCGTTGCGAAACCCCCAATCACTGGCTCCGCCTGGAACTGCGAGGGACCAAGAGCAACCGCGACGCGGTCGGGGCGAAGGTGACTCTGACCCTCGCCGACGGCCGGAAGCTGGTGCGATACCGCAAGGGTGGAGGGGCCTATCTGTCGGCTGGCGACCCCCGTTTGCTGGTCGGGATCGGCACGGCGCCCAAGGTCAAATCCGTCGAGGTTCGCTGGCCCTCGGGGCTCGTCCAGCAGGTCGGCCCACTCGACGGGGGCCGCGGCTACCTCATCGTCGAGGGAACGGAACGCGTGGAACCGAAGCCCTGAGGCCCCGCCCTCCTCCGCGCCGTCGTCGAATCGAGAGGAGACCCGCGTTGCTCCGCGACCGCCCACGATGGCTCGTCGCCGCGACCGTCCTGGCGGCCGTCGCCGTCACCGTCACCGTGTCCGCGTGGGTAGTCCTCCGAGGCTCGGACGGGGGGCGGGACCAGGCGGCCCAGGCCCGGTTGGCCCGCGCGTCGCGGCTGATTCAATTCGGCAGGCTCAAGGACCTGGAAGAGGCCATCGGCCTCCTCCGGACGAACCTCGCGCGGCGGCCCGAAGATTTCGAGGCGCGGTTGCTGCTGGGCTACAGCCTGCTGACTTCCGAGCGGTCCAACGACGCCGAGCCGCAATTCGCCGAGTGTGCCCGCCTCCGCCCCGACCGTGCCGAGCCGCTCACGGGCTTGGCCGCGTGCGCCCTGGGTCGCGGCGAGATCGACCGCGCCCAAGGGCTGCTCGACCGCGCGCTCAGGGTGAACCCTTCGTTCGTCCAGGCGCTCGCCGATCGCGGCAACATCCACCTCCTGAAGGGCCGACGCGACAAGGCCCTCCGCGACTTCCGCCGGGTCGTCCAGCTCGACCCGAGGAACAAGCAAGGGCACCTGAAACTCGCCCAGCTCTACAAACGCGCCGGCGATACCGCCAGGGCGAGGCAGCACGAAGCGGCCTACCTCGCGACGGACCGACCCAAGGACTGACGCGACGCGTGGCCTCCCACGCCAGGCGATCCCACGCCCCTTGTTCGCGCTCGTCGCGGTGGTTTACCATGGTCGCCACGACCCGCCGAGGACGCCGTCGGCCGGGGAGAGACGGGACCAAGGAAACCGCCATGTCGCTGCTTGTCGTCGGCTCGATCGCGCTGGATTCGGTGGAAACGCCGCATGGGATCGTCCAGGACGCCCTGGGTGGGTCGGCCACGTATTTCTCCTATGCGGCGAGCTACTTCACGCCGGTCCGGCTGGTCGGGGTGGTCGGCGAGGACTTTCCCCCAGAGCATCGCAAGACCCTCGAAGGCCGCAAGATCGACGCCTCGGGCCTCATGGTCGAGAAGGGCGGCAAGACGTTCCGGTGGCGGGGCAAGTACCAGGGCGACATGAACACGGCCGAGACGTTGGAGGTCCACCTCAACGTCCTGGGCACCTTCGACCCCGATCTGTCTCCCGCATTCGCCGAGACGCCGTTTGTCTTCCTCGCCAACGGCAGCCCCTCCATGCAGCGCAAGGTGCTCTCGCAGTGCCAGGCCCGCAAGCTGGCCGTCGCCGACACCATGAACTTCTGGATTGAGACCCAGCACGATGAGCTGCTCGCGCTCCTCAAGGACGTGGACGGCCTGGTGCTGAACGACGGCGAGGCCCGCCTCCTGACCGGCGAGGTCAATCTGGTCAAGGCCGGCGAAGCCGTGCTGGACCTCGGCCCGCGGTTCGTCCTCATCAAGAAGGGGGAGCACGGCGCGATGTTCCTTTCCCGGGACGAGGCGTTCGTGATGCCCGCCTTCCCGCTGGCCGAGGTGGTTGACCCCACCGGCGCGGGCGACAGCTTCGCCGGGGGCTTCATGGGCTATCTCGCCGCCGCCCGCCAGACCGACCCGGCCTCCCTCAAGAAGGCGATGGCCTACGGCACCGTCGTCGCCAGCTTCAACGTCGAGGACTTCAGCCTCCGCCGCTTCCTCCGCACCGATCGCGCTGAGATCGACAAGCGTCTGGAAGCCTACCGCACGATGATGAGCTTTTGAACGCGAACCGGCCGCCATGCCCGTCTTCCGGCTGATCGACGCGCCCATCTTCCCGCCTCCCGAGCAGGCCGAGCCCGACGGCCTGCTCGCGATCGGCGGCGACCTGTCGGCGGGCCGGCTCCTCCAGGCGTACCGCTGCGGGATCTTTCCCTGGTTCGAGCCCGGCGGCCCGATCCTCTGGTGGAGCCCCGACCCCCGCCTGGTCCTCGACGTTGAGGACTTGCACGTCTCGCGAAGCCTTCGCAAGACCATTCGTCGAGGCCATTTCGCCGTGCGCTTCGACACGGCCTTCTCCCGAGTCATCCACGCGTGCGCCGCCGCCAACCGCAAGGACGCCGACGGCACGTGGATCACGCCCGAGATGGAGGCCGCCTATACGCACCTGCACGAACTGGGATACGCCCACTCCGCCGAGGCCTGGGCGGGCGAGGAACTCGTCGGCGGCGTGTACGGCATCGCACTCGGGGGCTGCTTCTTCGGCGAGTCGATGTTCTCGCTCCGCTCCGACGCCTCGAAGACGGCGCTGGTGGGGCTCGTCGGTGCGAACCAGGCCCGCGGCGTGGCCATGCTCGACTGCCAGGTCACGTCCGCGCATCTGCTGAGCATGGGAGCCCGCGAGATTCCCCGGCGGGAGTTCCTGTCAAGGCTCAACGAACGGCTGCGTCAGCCCAATCCCCCAGGAAAATGGTCGTGAGCGTCCTCGGCACGAGGCCTCGGCGCGGCCCGTCTTCGCCGGACGAGATACCGGAGGAACGACCCCAGCCCCGCGAAGCGGAAGCCGGGGTCGATGTAATGCTCGATCACATAGAAGGCGAAATAGTACGCCCGGCAGAAGCTCCAGACGACCACGGCCAGCAGCAGGAAAGCCTTCGGCGTCGGGTTCTCAAGGAGAAGCAGCCCCGACGCCAACAGGCCGATGACCAGGAACATCATCCCCTTGGCATAGATCAACCTCGGGTTGGTGAGATCGCCCATGATTCACCTGCCCGACCCTGGGCCGCCGTCCTTCTTTTCGAGGAAGCCACGTCCCTGCAACCAGGTGGCGCAGAGGCTTGGCCAGACGCCGAACGCGGCGTCGGGGCCGATCTTATGTTCGGGAGCCCCGTTGCCGAGCCCGAGGCCGTGCACCCCTTTCTCGAAGAGGTGGAACTCGACCGGGACGCCGGCCTTCCGCAGGGCTTCGACGAATAAGAGGCTGTTCTCGGCCACCACGCCGGTGTCGGCATTGGTCTGGACGAGGAAGGTCGGCGGCGTGTTCCTGGTGACCTGGGTCTCGTTGGAAAGGCTCTTGAGCAGGTCGGCCGAAGGCTCCTTGCCTAACAGGTTGTCACGCGAGCCGCCGTGGGCGTGCTCGGTGGCCAGGGCCACCACCGGATAGCCCAGGATCAGGAGGTCGGGGCGGCAGCCCTGGCGATCGACGGGGTCGGTGGCGTCGGCCTTGCCGTCGTCGAAGTGGGTGCCTGCCGTCGAGGCGAGGTGCCCCCCCGCCGAGAAGCCGATGATCCCCACCCGCTTCGGGTCGAGCTTCCAGTCCTCGGCGTGGGACCGCACGGTCCTGATGGCGCGCTGGGCGTCGTGGATCATGGCGGGATGGCGGTAGCGCGGGGCGAGCCGGTATTTCAGGACGACCCCCGTGACGCCGATCTTGTTGAGCCACTCGGCGACCTGCTTGCCCTCGTGGTCCATCGCCAGGAAGCCGTAGCCGCCGCCGGGGCAGATCACGACCGAGGCGCCGTTGGCCTTCTCGGGCTTGGGGGCATAGACGGTGATCGACGGGATGTCCGCCTCTTCCTTGCCCACCGCGCCGGGTGCCCCATCGGCCCAGAGCGGATAAGTCCTGGGCGCGGAGCCCGACTCCTCGGCGGCCGTCGCGGAGGCCGCCCCCGCGAGGGAGCAGGCGAGGGTGGAACAGACTGCCAGGCGCGCGAGCAAGCGAGCGGCGTTCATCGGGTGGACCTCGGTGCGGATCAAAGGAAAGGGACCGGCCGGCCCAGTGTCGCCGGCGCGGAGGACCGTGTCAAACCCCCCTGACAACTGGGACCGAGTCGTTCCCTCCCTGCCACATTGACAGGGAGACGCGCGTAGTCGCGCCAGGGGAAATTTCACACAAGATACTGTAGCGCTTAAACTTACGCCATATTCCCCCACAGCGGTACGCCACTTGCAAATATCGAGGCCCGAGCAAGGGCGGGCCGACCCCAGGGTCGCGACCGTCCCCGAGTCGTGGCTGTTGAGGCCGTTCCGAACGCGTCCAGCGAGGGAGAATCACCGTGGCGAAGTTGTTGGCCTACGACGAGGAGGCGCGCCAGAAGCTGGCCAGTGGCGTCTCGAAACTGGCGAGGGCGGTGCGGAGCACCCTGGGGCCCCGCGGGCGCAACGCCGTGATCGACAAGGGCTGGGGCAGCCCGACGGTCACCAAGGACGGCGTCACCGTGGCCGAGGAGATCGAGCTGACCGACCCGTATGAAAATATGGGGGCGCAGCTCGTCAAGGAGGCCGCCAGCAAGACCTCCGACGCCGCGGGCGACGGCACCACCACCGCCACCGTCCTGGCAGAGGCCATCTTCAAGGAAGGTCTCCGCGCCCTGGCCGCCGGCGCCGACCCGATGGCCCTGAAGCGCGGGATCGAGAAGGCCGTCGCCGCCGTCGTCGAGGATATCAAGGGGCAGTCCAAGAAGGTCTCCGGCAAGAAGGAGATCACCGAGGTCGCCGCCATCGCCTCCAACAACGA
>JAABUQ010003992.1_pt1 | contig 25988 bp, 24 predicted proteins | sample 5560001 | NCBI WGS metagenome assembly JAABUQ01 (sample SAMN10711888, study PRJNA513371) | rock metagenome | isolation source: Antarctica rocks | place: Antarctica: Victoria Land, Finger Mt nord | collected 2015-12-18 | reverse complement strand
TGCTTGCTCTCACAGAGGATGATACGCTACACACAGAAGAAGTCCGACGTCTGTGGAATCTGGTGAAGGATGACCTGAAGCCGACTCGCCTATTTAACGCGGCGCTCGGTGTCTTGAGTGAGTTTTCCCGTGAGGGAACAGCAGCAATCTTACCCACAGCTAACACGTTGTCGGCTTTCCAAAGTCGCCAATAGGATATGAAATGTTAGGTATCAGGGAAAATCGCTTTAGGAGTTCTTCATGTCCTACTACTTTTCAGAACCACCCTACTTCTTGCTAGTTGCCGGTCTCTTCGCGGCGCTAACCTCCGGTTTGGCATTCTCTGGGACACTGAAACAAATTGTGCAAAAATGGTCGAGTGACAGCGCAGGGCAGCGCCCAAGGGGCGATCAGCCGGTCGATCAGCTGATTCGCATGCAGACAGGACAATTGTTTGTACCATTTTTCGGAATAACTATCGGTGTTGGTGTTTTTCTAGCCTCTGGCTTAGAAGTTTTTGGCTTTACAGCTTGGCTCTCCTATGCAGTTGCCGTACCACTGACGATACTGATTAGCTTACTGATCTGGTTGCAACTGGGAAGTATGCTGTCTTTGATCGAGCGGAAAGGCTTCCAAGCCGCTTTAGATATAGACTCCTGGCACTAGAAAGCGACTATTGTAAGGGAAGGAGAAAGAATGCAGGTCTACAGGATTGAGGCACTCTCAGACAATTACATCTTTTTGCTGCATGATCAAAAGCAAAATATTGCCGCCGTTGTCGATCCAGCTGAGGCTGAGCCAGTAATAGAGCAACTTCAAGCTTTAGGAGCCCAGTTGGTTGCGATCTTTAATACCCATCATCACAACGATCATGTGGGCGGCAATCAGCAACTGATGCAACACTTTGGGCAAGTTAAAGTCTATGGGGGGGAAGAAGACAAAGGGAGAATTCCTGGACAGCAGGTGTTTCTCAAGGAAGGCGATTGCGTCCAATTTGCCGACCGTTCAGCCGAGGTCATATTTGTTCCCGGACATACCCGCGCTCACATCGCTTATTACTTTCACCCCGAGCATGCGGGTGAGACAGGAGACTTATTCTGTGGCGACACCCTATTTGCTGGCGGCTGTGGTCGGTTATTCGAAGGCTCACCAGCTCAAATGGTCGAGTCTCTCAGTAAACTCCACACTTTACCCGACAATACACGAGTCTGGTGCGCTCACGAATATACTCTAAAAAACCTCCAATTTGCCCTTACCGTTGATGCCAACAACACAGATTTAAAATCCCGTTTTGCAGAAGTTAAGGCAGCTCGCAGCCAGCGACAGGCAACTATTCCCTCAATGCTAGGAGTGGAGAAGCGAACAAATCCGTTTTTGCGCTGGAACCAGCCTACACTACAGGCAGCCGCGAATAGTCATGACCCAATACAAACATTTGCTCGTCTTCGAGGCATGAAGGATCAGTTTTAGCCCGAATGAGCGCCATAATTGATATTCTCATCCCGACATATCGCCGCCCGGCGGCTTTGGCCGTTACTCTCACCAGCTTATTAGCCCAGACATGCCGGGACTTTCGGATCGCGATCTCTGACCAGACTGAGGACAGTGATACTGTCGCTAGTGACGAAGTTCAGGCTGTATTGCGTGTCCTCCACGCCCACGGTCATGCCGTCGCGGTTCACAAACACCTACCCCGCCGGGGTATAGCGGAGCAACGCCAATTTCTGCTAGAGCAGGCAACAGCTCCCTACTCGTTGTTTCTCGATGATGACCTAATTTTGGAACCAGACTTGGTTGAGAGAATGCTGATTGCGATTCAGGAGGAGAAATGCGGTTTCGTTGGCAGCGCCGTTATCGGTCTCAGCTACATTCATGACGTTCGACCGCACGAACAGGCCATTGAGTTCTGGGACGGTCCAGTTCAGCCGGAGGTAGTTCAATCAGGCACACCTCAGTGGGAGCGTTGGCGTCTCCATAATGCCGCCAATATCTACCATGTTCAGCAGCAACTTGGAATTTCTCCCGATCAGCAACGCAAGTATCGAGTTGCTTGGATTGGGGGATGTGTTATGTACGATACCGCCAAGCTTCGCACTGTGGGTGGCTACTCTTTCTGGCGAGATCTTCCTCCTGAACACTGTGGCGAGGATGTCTTAGTTCAGCTCCGGGTAATGAAACGCTATGGAGGTTGTGGTCTGATCCCCTCAGGCGTCTACCACCAGGAGCTGCCTACAACTATTGTTGATAGAATGGTAGCCGCAGATCAGGTTCTTAACTAGCTAGTTAGTATCTGGTGGTGCCGGTGCGGCCGCTTACCTCATCTGGGTCACGGTAAGCGGTTGCCTGACCTTTGTTGCCGCGACCAAGAAGACCAAACAAGCCCAGCAAACCCAGCAAGCCCCAATAACCACCGTGGTCGCCGCCATTGTTGGTGGCTGCATCTCCACTAGTGCCAGTGCCTACACCAGTACCTGTGCCATTAGTAGTCCCAGTAGCTGTACCATTAGTAGTCCCACCAGTGGTGGTTTGGGCAGAAGCTGGTATATAAGCGGGTAGGACGGCTAAACTCAAACCAAGGATACTAGCTCCAACAACTTTGGACAAATTAGCGCTTTTCATGACAGAATTCCTTTACTATTGTGGATTCTTGAAGTTTTTTTGAGCTTGCTCAAGGAAGTCGCCGGAGGTGTCTCCGACGACTTCCTTGAGTCGTTGCATGTGGAATTTTCCAGTTGCTCTGAATCAGCAACTCTATTGACGAGCGTATCAATTCCCCAAAGTGTGGAAATCAACCTTTGGCATGAAACATAGCGTCCTCTAAACTCACACTCTAGAGATAGAAAAATCTTTTGGTAAGGTCATTTTCTGTGGTGCGTGACGTGCGGAAAATTCTATTCGTAGAACTACTAGGTGGAATCGGTGATATTTTAATCGCGTTGCCTGCTATTCAGGCATTGGGGCGTTCTCATCCGGAGGCTGAACTTACTGTCCTTACCTTGCCACTTAGTGGTGAACTACTAGAAAGCGATCCATTAATTCACCAGGTTATCTATGCCGATAGTGGCAAAGCTCGAAAATCGGTTGAAGTGTTGCTAGCTGAGCAAACCTTTGATCTGATTGTGTCAGATACTAATTACGACGGCATTGATGAAGTTATCCAAAGCCGTGCTGCCTGCCAGAGCGTTACTAATCTATGGCGATTGCCACCAACGGATGAACGGGTGGGCGATCGCTTCCTCCAGATCCTGCTAACAGAGGGTTTGATCGAACTAGATGTTATCCAACCGCCCCAGCTCCACCTCACTCCATCTGAGCAACGTCACGCTCAACAGCTACACAGGCTAGTTTGCCGTCCCCTCATTTGTTTATGTCCAGATACTGGGATGCAGATTAAGCGTTGGCCTAAGGCAAACTTTGTCACCTTGGGTCAGACCTTGCAGCAGCGGTACAATGCAACTGTGATTGTCCCAGTTGGTTCAGACTTGGAACTCTCAGCCGGGATTGCCGCAGCGATTGGCGGTAGCGCCGGGATTTTGCCCCGTGGCAAGCTGCGCGATCTAGCAGCAACCCTAGCCTGTACTGACCTGGTGGTTGCGGCTGACACTGGCTCTGCCCGGATTGCTGCCGCTGTGGGCGTGCCAACAATCACCCTATTTGGTCCCTCCTGGCACGAGCGCTACGGTCAGCCACTGCCACATTTAAATCTGCAAGGCTACCCAGAGTGTCCTGAGCGTATTATCCGCAACTTCACAGAGCAACGCTGTTGGTACGCTGGGGTTTGTCCATTGGAGCAAAATTGGCAAACCTGCATGGAAGCCATCTCCCCAGCTGAGGTGTTAGCTGCTGTAAAACAAGTGTTGACCAAAGATAGTGAGGAGCGGAGCCGGAGATGCTCCGCCAAGGAGTGAGGAGTAAGAAAGTGGCAATCCCAAATCCCGAATGGGGCAACGAGTGGGCAAAGGCACGCAACCTCCTGGTGATGCGGTTGGACAACATTGGGGATGTCATTATGACTAGCCCTGCTCTACGCGCTATCAAAGAAAACTTGCCGGAGTGTCGCATCACACTGATAGCAAGTCCATCTGGGGCACAGGCAGCAGCCTTACTGCCGTGGGTGGATGAAGTGATACCTTGGCGTGTCCTCTGGCAGGACTTGGGGCAGCTCGATTTCGCTCCGGCGCGAGAGTGGGAATTGGTGCAGACTCTTCACGATCACAACTTTGATGCGGCAATTGTTTTCACTAGCTTCAGCCAGAGTCCCCACCCAGCTGGCTTTTTGTGCTATCTAGCTGGTATCCCCCTGCGACTGGGTGAGTCCAAGGAAGTCGGGGGCGGTGTGCTGACAACAGAGGTGGCAGCGGCATCAGAGGAGATGCATCAAGTCGAGCGTAATCTGCGCTTGATTTCATCAGTTGGGTTTGTTGTCAGCGATCACAGTCTCTCTATCCAGATCGACGCTGCTGCCCAACAAGCAGCCACGCGATCGCTGGCTCAACACGGAATATCCCCCGGTACACCCTATCTCTTGCTAAATCCCTGGACAAGTTGTCAGGCGCGCAATTACGACTCCCAACGCTTCTCGATTTCCACTCGCTGTCTGGCTGAAATCACCAACTGGCGTGTTGTGGTAACTGGTGTGGCTAAAGACCGCGATCGCAGTCAGCCTTTATTAGCAGCGTTACCCCATGCCATCGACCTGATTGGCACCACAACACTACCCCAACTGGCGGCTCTGGTTGCCAACGCCCAGTTGGTGCTGACCAACAATACCGCAACCATGCACCTGGCAGATGCCACACGCACCCCTAACGTTGTTTTGTTTGCAGGCACTGAGTACGAGTCCCAGTGGCGACCGCGCCATAGCCCTTCACGGCTACTCCGCCGCCCGACTCCATGTAGTCCGTGCTATGCCTTTACCTGTCCCTACAATCTGGAATGTCTAGATATTCCACCAGCAGAGGTGGTGGCGGCTGGACTGGAAGTGGTGAAACCTGGAGATCAGGATGGCTGAGATAATTTTGTGACGCAACGGATTATGCTAGCGGATTCCTCCTAACTTTACACAATTTTTATACATTTTAACTACTGAAATATTCTAACCCTGACAAATTCTGGGTTTTTATCTGCCTGCGTATATTCACGTAAAAGTGTTCTTATAAAGCTTTTGTAAATTTCTCTGTAAACAAAAAATATGGATTATATTTTTCTTGGCTTAACACTTAAGCGAGGAGCAGTGATGGCACTTGACCATAGTAAGAGACGAATTAACTTCATGAGTCTTCTCAAGTTGGCAAAAATCCCGGTGGGAGCTACATTTATTGCTCTATTGAGTTTTGTCACAACTACTAAGTCTGGAAATGCAGCAATTGTGGGGGTGCCTGATTCTGGATCTGATATTTCACCAGGCTCAAATACGATATCTAATTTGGGTTATCAAATGGTTGCGGTTACTGATAGTACTGCACCAGACAACTCTTCCGTTACTTCCCTTGCATCACCAGATGGCGACTTGAGTTTCACTACACCACTTGAAAAACGAACAGTTCCCACCTCCTTTAGTTACTGGAGTCATAACTATACAGGTCCTGTATATTTATCTAGTAGTAGTAGTGATACGATTAATCTACCTGATGGTATTGAAGCCTTCGACCTATACATAGAGCCTAATAATTTGGGTAGATTTGACATTACAGCAAGTGGCGCAGATAATACTACGTCTAGCTCTACTACACAATCAGTAGCAGGTTTCAATGGTGCTAAATATTTCGGGTTTTATAGTAATGGCGCAGATGAAATTAAAACTGTCACTATTACCATCCCGACACCTACTAATCCCCTAAGTGTTCCTACAAACTTTGCTATAGGTGAGCTTCGTGTTAGTACTCCTACTGTTACTTTTGCTGTCGTCCCAGAACCCTCTTTTCAATTGGGCACATTAGCCTTTGGTACTCTAGGTGCAGTTTATATGCTGAAGCGCCAACTGAAATAGTTCCAGATTCCCAAAATAACAGCTCTGTAACTTTGGGAGAGAAATGATGAGATGTAACAAGAGAGTTAGTAAGGCATTACAGTCACTGCTATTTTAGTGACTGGGTTTCTTGTTCGCTCTCATCAACGCGAGCAAAAAAGACATGATTAAGTTGCTTGATAAGGCAGCTCAATCATGTCTTTTTGTTGGAATCAAGGTTAGAGCGAAATTTAATTTCGGGGGATTTACATCAGGATTTGAGTGTAGCAGGAGTGCCAGCCTCTACAATTATTCGGCCTTAGTCCTGTCCAACAATAGACTGTAGATTTACTGAGACAATTTAAGAAAAATGACAAATTTATCAGTAAAATCACTGTTGAATAAGCCACTAGAGGTAAAGTTTAATTCATTTATGGCTTAGTTAATTGAGCTTGGACAAATTCATCTAAAGTTGAACAAGGATAACCAAACTATGAAGAGGTTATTACTAGGTATTTTCATGTCTATTGGTATTACTTCTATAGGCTTACCTGTATTGGCGCGGGTAACATCTGTAGTGGCACATAAGAAAATTTCAAATTCTATTTGCTTGGCTACAAATTCTGATAAGACCCGCTGTCACTCAAACGTTATCACTATTACTGAAAACAGCTCCTTTCAGCCAGAGCTGCCAGAGGAAGGGGCATCTATGCATGTTTGTTCGCTGCCTCAGCCTGCTGGTTATGCTCGCTGTCATTCAGTAGTCCTGGTTGACAATTCCGCAAAACCTTTAGTGGCGAACAATCCCTCCGGGTATGGCCCTACTGAGTTCCGAACTGCCTATCAACTTACAGGCACAGCCAAGGCACCCACAACAATTGCAATCGTTGATGCCTATGATAGTCCAACGATTGAAAACGACCTGAATGTTTACAGCCAAACATACGGCCTGCCTCCATGTACTACGAATAACGGCTGCTTCACGAAGGTAAACCAGAGCGGACAACAGAATAACTATCCACAAACTAACAACAGTTGGGCTCTAGAGATCTCGCTTGATGTAGAAGTAGCACACGCTATTTGTCAGAATTGCAAGATTTTACTAGTGGAAGCTAACTCAAATTCTTTCTCTGACCTCGGTAATGCAGAAAACACTGCTGCACATCTTGGTGCCACTGTGATCTCGAACTCCTATGGTGGTAAGGAGTTTCAAGGCGAGACAGCCTACGACTACTATTTCTATAATCATCCAGGAATCACAATCACAGTCTCTTCAGGAGACAACGGTTATGGTGTTCAGTATCCAGCAGCTTCACCTTACGTTACGGCTGTTGGTGGCACAACCCTTTCGCTTAAGTCTGACAACACGCGAAACAATGAGACAGTATGGGGTGGCTCAGGTAGTGGCTGCAGTGTTTATGAACCTAAGCCCGGCTGGCAAATCGATAATGGATGCAACAACAGGACGGTTGTAGATGTATCAGCTGACGCCGATCCAAATACTGGTGCTGCAGTTTACGACTCAACCGGAGGAAATCCAGGCTGGATCGTGGTTGGTGGTACAAGCTTATCTGCACCGCTCGTTGCAGGTATATATGCGCTAGCAGGCAATTCAGGTTCAAGTTCCAAAATAGGTGCTTCCTACCTCTATTCCAATACTTCTGTACCTTCTCTCTACAATATCACGACTGGCAGTAATGGCAATTGTGGTAGCTATTTGTGTACAGGAGGTCCTATTTATAACGGTCCTACGGGGTTGGGTACACCAATAGGTACTGGTGCTTTCTAAGTACTAAACTTTGGACAAATATCTAAAGTCGTTAGACTCGTCAGAGAGACACTTAGATTAGAGACTAGGGGAAGAAGCAACTTTAGCCCCTTCTCCTAAATATGACTTGCATTGCCCTAATTGCAGGCACTTACCAACCAAAGCGCTGTGGCGTTGCCCACTACACCGCTTGCCTCCGGGACACCCTAAGTCAGCAGGGTATCCAGTCGGTTGTCCTAACTACCCATGCAGCAGCCCAGGTTGCCAATCACTTTAGTGTAAAGGGCGTGGTAAGGAATTGGCGACTCACTGACATTCTGTCTTTGGTGCAAGCGATACATGTCACTGGCGCTGACATCCTTCATATCCAACATGCTGCTGGTACCTACGGATTTGAGCGTGCCATCTTTTTACTGCCACTGCTATTGAGAGCAACTGGGTGGCGCGCACCGATCGTGACTACTGTACATGAGTATGGCTGGTGGGAGTGGCTACCAAAGGGCGTTCCATCTCAGCTAGTGGAATGGCTGAAGCTCTGGGGACAGCGTCACTGTTGGTGGGACCGCGAGGATGGATTTCTCCTGACTTTGAGTGATGCGATTATTACGACTAATCAGGATGCCGAAGCGGTGATTCACAACCGGCTGCCGCAACTAGCCAACCGCGTGTTTCGCATCCCCATTGCGGCAAATGTCGAGGTCTCACCGATTGACCGACATAGTGCACGCCAGCTAATACGGAAAAAGTGCAGCTGGCCTGACAATGCAACAGTCATTGCCTTCTTCGGCTTCCTCCACCCAGTCAAAGGGTTGGAAACACTGCTGCCAGCATTTAAACAAGTGCAACAAGCTCAGCCCCAAGCGCGTCTATTGCTAGTTGGCGGGGTTGAGAGCCTCGCGCTGGGCAATAAAGACGCCAAACGATATTGGGATCAGCTCCATACACTTATAGCTGAACTGAGTCTGAGCCAGCTGGTGCATCTAACTGGTTATGTAAGTGCCCAAACCGCCTCACACTATCTGGCAGGAGCAGATATCGGGGTGCTGCCATTCAACCACGGTCTCACCCTTAAGAGCGGCTCACTCCTAGCTCTCTTGGCTCATGGTCTACCAGTGGTTGGTACGCAGGCAGCAAGCCAACTGGGGTCAGGAATATGTTTATCTTCAGTCCAGCTTGTACCACCTCGGAATATTGACGCCCTAGCAGCTGGGCTGCTAGAGCTACTGCAAAACCCAGTTAGGCGGTCTCAGTTGGGTGAGGCTGGTCGCGCCTTAAGCCAAAACTTCAGCTGGCAAAACATTGCGCGATCGCATCTGTCGGTTTACAAAAGAGTGACCAAAAACTCTATCTAATTTCAGACACGCCGCAATCTTTACAAGATTACAGCTATAAAGAATGAGTCTACTTGCATAAGCGATCCCCTCAATTGCCATAAGTCAGGGCTTGCAATTCATTTTTCTGGGATATTTTTATGAATCTAAAGGTCGTTTGGGGGCTGCTCAAAGAGACATTCGCTGAATGGAATCAGGATAAGGCGGAGCGGATGGCAGCAGCGTTAGCGTATTACACAATGTTCTCCCTCGCGCCACTACTCATTATCGTGATTGCGATCGCTGGCTCGGTATTTGGACAGGAAGCCGCAAGGGGTGAGATTGTCGGGCAAATTCAAGGTTTAGTCGGCAAAGATGGGGCGCAATTAATCCAGGCAGCAATTCAAAATGCCAACAAGCCACACACGGGAACTATCGCCTCGATCATCAGCCTCGTAGTTCTCCTATTTGGCGCATCTTGGGTGTTTTCTGGGCTTCAAGATGCCCTGAACACGATTTGGGAAGTGCAGCCGAAGCCAGGACGTGGTCTCATCGGTGTCGTTCGCGCTCGCTTTTTGTCGTTCGGGATGATCCTGGGGATTGGCTTTTTACTGCTTGTGTCACTCGTACTTGGTGCTGCGTTGTCAGCAGTGGTACATTTTGTCGGCAACTTGCTACCAGGTTTTGACTTCCTCTGGCAGTTGCTGAACTTTACCCTTTCTTTTGTCGTGATCACGCTGCTGTTCGGGATGATTTACAAAGTTTTGCCAGATGTCAAGATTACCTGGAGTGATGTCTGGATTGGAGCTGCTATCACCTCACTGCTATTCACAATTGGCAAATTTCTCCTAGGGCTATACCTGGGTAACGGCAGTTTTGGCTCCGCCTACGGAGCCGCTAGTTCACTGGTCATCCTCCTGGCTTGGGTTTACTATTCTGCCCAAATTCTCTTTTTCGGTGCCGAGTTCACCAAGGTTTATGCCAAAAGATACGGCTCCCAAATTGTCCCAAATGATGATGCAATACCCCTAACTACAGAGGCTCGTGCTCAACAAGGAATGAAAAGTAATGGGAATAATCAGACGCGATCGCCCAACCGTGAACCGGCAGCACCTAACTTCATCAGTCGCCTATTGCGGAAATTTACCAAGTCTAAGCGTTCACAACGGAGAAATAACCGCCGACTTTAACCACTCATAGCACTTGTTACCTATTTCCCCACACAATTAAAAGCTAAGTAGGGTAGTAAGATTGTAGGCGTCAGTCTCTCGGTAAATGCCACCAATTGCCTACCTAGCCAGAGTGTTAAAGTTGGCATGCGCTGATTCCGGTGATATCTTCAAAGGAACCACATGTCGATGAAACAAAAGCATCGTACGCTCAAACCAGTGCGCATTGTAAAGCGAGATGGACGGTTAAACATCGTGGGGTTGGATGCCTGGTACTCCTACTGGCGCGACCCTTACCATTTGCTGCTCACCATTCCTTGGTATGGGTTCCTGGCGCTGATTGTTGTCGGATATTTTGCTAGTAACTTTCTGTTTGCCCTGCTCTACTTAGCAGGAGGGGATTGCATCGCGAATGCTCGGCCTGGCTCCTTCAGTGACGCCTTCTTCTTCAGCGTCCAGACTATGGACACCATTGGCTACGGTACCCTGTATCCACGCACATTTTACGCGAATATAGTGGTCACGGTCGAATCGCTGATCGGTCTTTTGGGAGTTGCTATGGGCACCGGTCTAGCGTTCGCCCGATTCTCCCGCCCCACAGCTCGGGTACTCTTCAGCCGTGTGGCGGTGATTGCTCCCTTTGATGGCGTGCCAACCCTGATGTTCCGGGCAGCCAACCAGCGCCGCAACCAGATCGTGGAAGCGCAGATGCGAGTGCGCTTGGTGCGCGATGAAGTCAACCAAGAGGGGGAATTCATGCGCCGATTCTACGATCTCAAACTAGTACGCAGCCAGAATCCAGTCTTCTCGCTGAGCTGGACGGCGATGCATCCAATTGATGAACACAGTCCCCTCTACGGGGTCAAGCCAGAAACGCTGGCTGAGACAGAAACTATGCTCGTGATCACGCTGAGCGGGCTCGACGAAACCGTTTCACAGATCATCCACGCCCGTCACTCCTTTGTGGCAAAGGAGATCCTCTGGAACATGGGTTTTGTAGATATTGTATCCAAGACTGAGGAGGGGCATCGCTTCATTGACTATAGCCGCTTCCATGATGTCAAGCCTATACGACGCTAATTGCATTAATGCCCGCCTCTCATTGGGCTCCAAAAAGGCTGTACATGAGCACTCCAAGTACGATGAGAGTGACAATCACGTATGTGTAGTCGCGCTGCTTGGCGAAGGCAAAAACTGAGAAGGCTACCCTTAAGATCGGGGTAGCAATTAGCAGCAGCAGCCCCAACTGGATCAGAGCCCGTCTGCGCAGTGATACTGCATCGGTCAAAATTCCCGAAAGACCGCGCAGGTCTGTTGGCTCTCCGTGGAAAACTTGATAGTTGGGAGAATTGGCACCATAGTGAATCAGATACAGTACACCCCCTACTACCACTACCCCAGCGGCAAGGAGCACTCCACCCCTCAAAAGGTTGCCTATAATCTGCTCTACCTGTTCATCAGTCCAGCTACCCACAGGTCGCCGCATTTTAAAGCCCCCCAGTTAGACCTTTGTAGATCATCTCAAGTCCAAGTACCAAGATCACACCGCTAAAGACCAGGCGTAAAAACTTAATATTGGCGTTGACTAATATCCGTGCTCCCAGTAATGAACCAATCAGTACTCCCAGCATGACTGGCATAGCTAAACCAGGATCGATGTATCCACGGTTTAAATATATCCCCGCCCCAGTCGCAGCGGTAACGCCGATCATGAAGTTACTGGTGGTTGTAGAGACTTTGAACGGAATGCCCATGGCATGATCCATGGCTAATACCTTGACGGCTCCCGAGCCAATACCGAGCAAGCTCGAAAGTGCCCCGGCGATGAACATCAAACTAAATCCTGTGGGAACGCCATGGACATGGTAGGACTGTAAACCTTGGGGGGTAGGATAGCTGCTATCCATTCTTAAGCGGGCGGCTAGGGGATCGGGCTGCTGCTCAGGGGGGTGTTCTTCTTTCGGTTGATTTGACAAGTAGGCTGAGTAGATCAGGACAACTCCAAAGATGACCGCAATCACAGCAGTAGATAACTTAGCTGCCAGGTAACCTCCTAGCAGTGCCCCGACGGTGGTCGCAACTTCAAGGAACATCCCAATTCTGATGTTGCTGTAGCCCTCCTTGACATAGGCTGCTGCTGCCCCGGAAGAAGTGGCAATCACAGATATTAGGGAAGCGCCGATGGCGTAGTGAATATCAACTCTAAACACCAAAGTTAACATGGGAACAATCACTACTCCACCCCCCAACCCAGTCAGTGCCCCCAAAAATCCGGCGCTCAAGGAGAGCAACCAAACTGCTAGGGAAAATTCTAAAATGTTCAAGCCACAAACCCTCCCTCTGTATCTCCCAAAGCTGGTGATTTATCGCTTTCGAGTTTGACTTGAACTGGATATCTGCTGATCTCGACGCCCGTGATTTCTAGTTGATTTCACTTTAGACTACAATAGCGATAGAAGCCAATAGAATTTATTTGTCAAAATCATCAAAAAAATGATGGAGAATTACTCAAAATCCCCGAAAACTCTCTTGAGATTTCGGGGATTTTACACTCAAAATTCCGATCAAAAAAGCAACACGCCAAGATGTTTTAGGCGTTAATCCAGCTTCAAAGCATTCACTGGCACTTCATCCCAAGAATTTACCGTCCGCAACCGCGCCACCCAACCAGCAGCTTTTTGCTCAACGGTTAAATTCCGCTCAAAGGATTCGTGACAGTCCTTGGCCTGAGTTTCATTGCAACAGGCAATACAAGAATAGAGGAGACCAGACGGATCGATCTGTTCGTTTATCCAAATGGTCATCCAAATCCCCCTAAAATTTAGCTCAACGGCAGTCTGATAACTAGCTTAACGGCTTTGCTAGCTGAGTGAGCGATTCGCCAGTGACACGGCAAATCCGCCAGTCTTCTAAAATTGCGGCTCCTAGTCGGTGGTAGAAGGCGATCGCTGGCTGGTTCCAATCCAATACACTCCACTCTAGTCTTCCACAACTGCGCTCAACAGCCAACTGAGCCAGATAAGTCAGGATCGCCTTCCCAATGCCCCGACGCCGATATCCTGGTAAGACAAATAAATCCTCTAAGTAAATTCCTGGCTGGGTTAGAAACGTCGAATAGTTAGTAAAAAACAGGGCAAACCCAACGGCTTCCCCCGCCGACTCCGCCAGGATGGCTTCTACATATGGACGGGAGCCAAATAGATGCTCCGAGAGGGCGTCAGCATTGCCAGTGACGGCGTGAGATAAGTTTTCATACTCCGCCAGCGCCTGAATCAACTCAAACAGCACTGGTACATCAACTGGGGTAGCTGGACGTAGATTCAAAGTCAAGTTAAAACAACCATCCTCTCAAGCGTCTGGCTATCTGGGGTCGTCGCAATTTGCGCATCGCTTTGCTCTGAATTTGCCGCACTCGTTCGCGGGAAAGATTGAACATACTGCCCACTTCTTCCAGCGTAAAGGGTTCGCTGGTTGTCAGGCCGTAACGCAGAGAAATGACGTCTTTTTCTCGTGGGGTCAGCACCTCACCCAACACCTCCGAAATCTCCTGGCGCATCATGGTCTCGCTCATCTGTTGTTCGGGAGATTGACCATCTTCATCTTCTAGCAAATCCACCAGTTCCGTATCTTCTTCTTTGCCAACGCGGTGGTTAAGTGACAGGGCTTTACGTCTTAGCTGTTGCAGCTGGCGTAGTTGGGCGAGCGTAATGTCTAAGGCTGTGGCTATCTCAGTTTCGGAAGGATTGCGACTGAGCTGTTGCTTGAGTTCACGCTGGGCTTTTTTCAGTTTGTTTAGCTTTTCTACCACGTGGATCGGCAACCGGATCGTTCGAGCATCATTCGCAATCGACCGCGTAATTGCCTGTCTAATCCACCAATAAGCGTAGGTAGAAAACTTATAACCCTTATCCGGATCGAACTTTTCCGCTGCTCGATTCAGCCCCATTGCTCCCTCCTGGATTAAGTCCAGGAATGGCACTCCTCGATTCAAATATCGCTTGGCGATTGAAACCACCAATCGGAGGTTCGACCGGATCATCTTACGTTTTGCCACCCTACCTTGGTGCAGGCGACGTTCCAGTTGAGGTTCCGTTAGCCCCACTGCTGCCGTCAGTTCTACCTGGCTGAGGTGGCAGTGCTGTTCAGTCTGCAACTTGTTTTTGAGTTCCTCGACTTCGACTAGGAAGCGAACGCGACGCGCTAACTCCAACTCCTCGTTGGCTTTAAGCAGCGGATAGCGCGCCATTTCTTTAAAAAATGCTCCAACGGCGTCATCCGACCCCATTTTTTTATATCCCGAAGCTCGCGCTGCACCAAGTTCATCGATATTTCGCTCCTCCAACTCCAAATTCTCTGCTGAGGGAGCTGAGAGTTTTTCTGCCGCTACTTCTAAGATGTCGAGGGATGGTTCTTCTAACTCAGCAGCACGGGAAACATTGGCTGCTTTTACCTGGCGTAGGGTGTCGATTGCAGCGAATTCAGCAGTATCCATAATTCAGGTCTACTTTAGGACTGGGTAAGCTAACGTCTGGGGGAAGATAACCACTGATAGCATGTGGTAAGTTCTAGCGAGGCTGCTGTGAACCTTGTCAGTGGCAAGATACTGGTTTTGGCTACTTTATATTAGAAACCCAAAGTCACTTCGCTATCAGTTTTATGCCATTTTGAGCCGGTAGATACATCTTTAAGCATTAGTCAGAAAACGCCAATTAAGTTTATAGAACCGACAATTAGAAAACAACGAGTTACTCTAGCCTTTTGTATGGAAGCGATTAGCTTTTCTGAGGCTATACGCAAGGGGTGTAGAGTTAGAGCCTTCTTAGTAACCTTCATCGCCTACAAAAGGTGAGGCGTTACCGAATGATTAGTTTCTAGTCCCAAGGTAATTGGGTGATAAATCCGCGCGATCGCTGATGCTGCCAATTAACTACTAGCACTTTGAAACTCTTTGATTTCCTCCGCTAAGCAATAGGCTCTCATATAAACTAAGGCTTGACTCTCTATCGATAGAAAGAAAGTAGTACTATTCCCTATGAAGTAGTGGATCATTTTCTACAGTTACAGGAAAGCAGACAAATTTCGGCAAGGAAGATGAGATATTCTCCGTCCGGTAGGATAGACTTGAAGCTACATTCTGCTCCGCCCCTGCTTCCCCATGCTCTCTTCTCCCCCTGCCTCGACGGATAGTCCCACGCGGCTATCCTCCCCTGCTCTGATAGTGGCTGAGCCTAGAGCCGCCTATGAGCCCGGCGGGGTAAACCAGCGGTGGATTGAGGTGCTGGTAGACTGTCAATGGGCACAGGGACTATATACTTACGGGTTGCCAGCCCAGTTGGTAGTACAACCTGGGGATATTTTGAGTGTGCCGTTTGGCTCGCAACAGCTAGGAGCGATTGCCATTCGTCTGGTTGACCAGCCCCCAAACGCTCTAGACCCCGGAAACATCCGGGACGTGGAGGAGGTAGTAAGCGTGGGATTTTTTCCATCAGCTTACTGGGAGTTGCTGAATCGAGTAGCACAGTATTACTATACCCCGCTAATTCAGGTAATCCGAGCAGCGCTGCCGCCTGGGTTGTTAGTGCGATCGCAACGTCGCGTTCGCTTGGTAGGGGAAATCCCCAACGCTGTCGCCTTCCTGAGTCCAACTGCTCGTCAAATCTTGGAACTTCTCCAAACTCAAATAGCTGGTGACTATAGCTTTACGTACCTCCAGCGTCAAATCAGAGGAGCTAATCGGGGAATCCGAGAGTTATTGCGAACGTCGTTGGTTGAAAGCTACCTGGAACCGCCTAAACTCAGCCGACCAAAGCTCCAGAAAGCGGTAATGTTGGTGGGGACTGGTTTCGAGCGGGACGTGACCACTCGCCAACTGGAAGTCTTAGAAGTGCTAAGGCGGCGAGGCGGCGATGTCTGGCTGAGTGAGTTGTTGCAGATTTGTCATGCGAGTTCCTCAATACTAAAGGCACTGGAACGAAAGGGCTATATCGCAATCCAGCAACGCGAGATGTTGCGGACAGAGAGTGGACTGATAGCGAGCGACCGACCCAAGTCCTTAACCACTGCCCAATCTCAGGCATTGGCGACGATTACTCAATTGGAGGGATTTGCGCAGGTACTGTTGCATGGGGTAACAGGTTCTGGGAAAACAGAGGTATATTTGCAAGCAATCGCGCCTCGGCTCCAACAAGGACAAACTGCCCTAGTTCTGGTCCCTGAAATTGGCTTGACGCCCCAACTGACCGACCGTTTCCGCGCCCGTTTTGGTAACAAGGTTTGTGTTTATCATAGTGCCCTGTCTGATGGCGAACGCTACGACACTTGGCGGCAAATGCTCACTGGGGAGCCACAGGTAGTCATTGGCACTCGTTCGGCTGTATTCGCCCCTCTACCCCGGCTAGGTTTAATTATCTTAGATGAGGAACACGATGGTAGCTTCAAGCAAGACCAACCCATACCTACCTACCACGCCCGTACCGTTGCCCGGTGGAGAGCAGAGCTAGAAAACTGCCCCTTGGTTTTGGGTTCTGCCACTCCTTCGTTGGAGAGCTGGGTGAGTGTTAAGGAGAGTGGGGGAGTGGGAGAGGGGGGGAGTGGGGGAGTGGGGGAGTGGGGGAGTGGGAAAACTTCTTCACCCCCTCACCCCCTCACCTATTACTTATCTTTGCCTGAGCGTATCCATTCTCGACCGCTGCCGCCAGTGGAGGTGGTGGATATGCGACAAGAGTTGCAGCAAGGGAATCGCTCTATTTTTAGCCGCTCACTTCAAGATGCCTTGCAACAACTGCGCTCTTTAGGGCAACAGGGGATTCTATTTATCCATCGACGGGGACACAGTACGTTTGTCTCTTGCCGCAGCTGTGGTTATGTGATTGAGTGTCCTAACTGTGATGTCTCTCTGGCTTATCACCACACTGATGCAGCTGCACCTGAGCTGCTGTGTTGTCATTATTGTAATTACAGGCGATCGCACCCCCGCAATTGCCCCGAATGTAGTTCTCCGTATTTGAAATTCTTTGGTAGTGGCACTCAGAAAGTCGCACAGGAATTGGCACGGCAGTATCCAGAGTTGCGCTTTATCCGGTTTGATAGCGACACTACCCGCACTAAGGGCTCCCATCGGACGTTGCTAACTATGTTTGCTAATGGGGAAGCTGACCTATTAGTAGGAACTCAAATGCTCACCAAAGGGCTAGATCTCCCCCAAGTAACACTAGTAGGTGTCGTAGCAGCTGATGGCTTGCTGCATTTAGCGGATTACAGAGCCAGCGAGCGGGCGTTGCAAACGCTGACTCAGGTAGCTGGTCGGGCAGGTCGTGGGAATGACCCTGGTCGGGTGATTGTGCAAACTTACTCTCCAGAACACGCAGTGATTCAGGCGGTGCAGCGGCACGAGTATGCATCTTTCACTGAAGCCGAATTACAACAACGCGCCGCGCTGAACTATCCCCCCTACGGACGGCTAATTCTCTTACGCCTCGGCAGCACTGACCCAGATGAAGTTCAGAATACTGCCCAGAGGCTGGCAATGGTTTTGCGTTCTGATTCTGGCTCCTCAGAAGGCGCAGTACCGAGCTATGAAATCCTGGGACCAGCTCCGTCTAGTGTTCTACGGATATCCAATCGCTACCGCTGGCAGATTTTGCTCAAGTTTCCGCACACGACACTACCACTGCTGGATTGGCATCAGGTGCGGGCACTCTGCCCTTCGTCAGTCAGCTTGACTATTGATGTCGATCCACTGAATTTCATGTAGCATAAGTGTCTTTGCGTTTGTAAAAACACGTAAATATCAAAGCTGTAAGCAGCAAAATAACCCAAACACGCTGGTATCTGGTCTCCTAGCCGGCGACTTTCGCTATGTAAGAGCAATTTCTCACCGTCGATTAGTAGCAATTACTTATTTTTGCGAGAACACAAAAGAAAGATTCTCCACTCGCTTCACATTAGTTTTATTTACATCTATATTTATTAATCGGAAATTTATTAAATCTTTTGAAATTTTTATCGCTAAACTTCTTGCAAATAAAGACAACCTTTGATACCTAAAATTACTGATGGGAAGACCACTAGGTTTTGCTCAAAGTCTTTAAATATTTTTAAAGCCAATTTCCATAGAAACCCGGTTTCAAAAGCTTTGGGGGCGCAATTAAGATTAAATTGTTTCGAGGCTCGAAGCCTTTTAGCACTGACTTAAGGAAGAAAACACATCTTTTTTCCTACCTTCTAGAGAAAATTTTCAACCCAACCTCACAATAGATAAACCATGAGTACTATCACACCAATCACCTTAAACAGTGACCAAAATGCTCCGACAATAGATAGCATGATGGCTAGTTTTTATGGGTATTTTAAATTAATTGTAGCTAACACACCTGAATTGCGAGAAGAGGTTTATAGAATTCGCTACAAAGTTTACTGTCAAGAACTGGGTTACGAGCGCGAAGAGGATTGTAAGAATGGCATGGAGCAAGACATTTACGATCAACGTTCCACTCATTGCTTGCTAATGCATACAAAAAGTGGACTTTACGCAGGCTGCGTTCGCCTAGTACTTCCCGATCAGAATCAGGCAGAGGCAAGCCTTCCGTTTGAGCGAGTTTACGGTCACACTTCGCAATCTAACAGCCCTGAGCTGAAAAATTTGCCTCGCCATTCTTTTGGTGAGGTTTCGCGCCTAGCAGTCACGGCTGAATTCCGCAAGCGGAATGGAGAATGGCAGACCCCCCATGGGATATCTGCTGAACAGAGCGAGGCACTGGAGGATGAGAGACGCCACTTTCCTCTAATCGCCTTAGGGCTTTATTTAGCAGCTACTAGCGTTGGCATTGAACTTGGTCTCGATAGCGCCTTGACTCTAATGGAGCCAAGATTGGCGCGCCATCTCAGACGCTTTGGCATTAAATTTTGTCAGATTGGCGAGCTGATAGAATTTCGCGGTCAACGTGGACTGTTTCAAATTACGCGGTCAGCAGCTATGAATGGCATGAGTGCCAATTCCTGTGAGTTATTCCAAATGCTCCGCACCGAGGTCAAGAAGTCTCTGCCTCTATCTACCCCCAGCCAGCTCCACTCTACAGCTGCCTAACACTAGCATTAAAGCTTACAATGCGGATGCAACAGCAAATTCTAGCACTTCTGGAAAAAAATTTTACTAAAGAGTGACAATGGGCGAAGTTAGCGCGATCGAGGCTTGGACCAATCTTCTGGGGTCAGAAAATGTCTTGACTGATATCTCAGCACTCAGCGACGCCCAGACAACAACCTTTTTTACCCAACAACGCGTGCACGCTATTCTGAGACCTGCTAACCGCACTCAAGTTCAAGATTGTCTGAAGATCGCCAACTCTTTTGGTGTACCTATTTATCCTGTCAGCAGTGGTAAGAACTGGGGATACGGTTCCCGTGTCCCAGTGCAAGATGGTTGCGTCCTCCTAGATCTCGCTAGGTTAAATCGAATCGTCGATTTTAATCAGGACTTAGCTTACGTTACTGTAGAGCCAGGGGTGACCCAGCGTCAGCTCTATGAGTTTCTTGCTCAACAACACTCAAATCTGTGGATGGATGCTACTGGTTCAAGCCCTGAGTGTAGCTTGATTGGCAACACTATGGAAAGAGGATTCGGGCACACACCCTATGGAGATCATTTCGCCCATGTCTGTGGATGGGAAGTCGTGCTGCCGACGGGCGAGTGTCTGCACACAGGCTTTGAGCGCTTCTCAAATTCGATCGCTGCACCAGTTTACCGTTGGGGAGTTGGACCAGTACTTGATGGCTTATTCTCCCAGTCCAACTTTGGTGTAGTTACAAAGATGACAATCTGGCTGATGCCAGCCCCGGAATGCTTTCAGGCTTTCTATTTTAGTCTAGAAAATCATAGCGATTTGGCCAGGCTGATTGATGCCTTGCGTCCCCTGCGATTAGACCGGACGATCGAGAGTGCTGTACACATTGGCAATGACTATAAGATGCTCTCCTCCATCCAGCAGTATCCTTGGGAAGAAACAGGAGGTAAAACGCCGCTACCAAAAGTCATGATGGCTCACTTTGCCAAAACTTGGGGTTTTGGGGCCTGGAATGGCTCAGGCAGTCTCTATGGTACCAAAAGACAAGTGGCTGAAGCTCGTCGACTGATTAAAAGGGCTCTCAAAGGCAAGGTCAAAAAACTGCAATTCCTGGACGACCGCACAGTGCGACTAGCTCAGTGGTTGGCAAAGCCTTATCAGTGGGTCACTGGGTTAAATCTACCCGAGATGCTCAAGTTGCTACTGCCAGTCTATAGCTTGATGAAGGGAATTCCGACTAAAAATATGATTAACAGTACCTATTGGCGCAAGAAGTTTCCAGTTCCAGCACTGACGAACCCCGATCAAGACGGTTGCGGATTGATCTGGTGTGCTCCGATCGCACCCCTAGACGGACAACATGCACAAGCAATCAGTGTGCTGGTCGCAGAGACTTTGTCTACCTACGAGTTTGAGCCAATAATATCAATCACAATGCTCACAGAGCGATGTCTTAGTTGCGTGATTACGATTTCCTACGACAGAGAGATAGCTGGGGAAGATCAGCGGGCGATGGAGTGCTACAAAAACCTGCTAGAGAAGTTAACCCAAGCAGGATACTACCCATACCGACTCGGAATCCATTCCATGGAAAGTTTTGCAGAAGAAGAAGATAGCTATAAAAGATTGCTAGGTAAGATTAAAAGTACCTTAGATCCTAACCATATACTGGCTCCTGGTCGATACACTGGGCAATGAGCTTTGCCAAAAAAATAGTTTCAGTAGGTAGAATGCACTAGGGGTGTTTAACGGACGTAGGCGAATAGGCAGAAGCTGCTTGCTTCTGAGTTTTGATTGCCGCCTCCTGGCTAAAAAATAGCCAAGACAAGGCAGGCCATAACAAAACCATAACCCAGAGCCCAACCCAGAAGTTAACTCTGATTTCCCTAACGGGCGTCGAGCCATTTCTCTGAGCGACTCGACTCAACATTCGTCTTCCTGTGGCATCTGTTGTTGGTTTCATTAGCTTTCGTTGCTTTAAATACCTTGGAGCCTAATTAAATTTTGGTTCCTGGTCGGTTCCTGGTTGCAGCCCAGAGTGGGGCAAATAATTTGAGCTTTACGTGAATGCATGAGTTTGATGTTTTTAGAGCATCAAGTACGTATGTACGTATTTCACACTGACTCTCCTCAATTTACTACCGTAATTTTACTGAAACATTATTCCATTCATTTTAAACCCGCAAGCACATTTAAGTAAATATACAGTGATCCAAGGGATGGCTGCAAGTAGCAGTCAGGTTGTAGAAGCCCTACAGCCCCAAATAGAGCAAGGGCTGCTACAAAAACCTGCTAGAGAAGTTAACGCAAGCAGATTACTACCCCTACCGACTCGGAATTCAGTCAATGGGTGGCTTTGCAGCAGAAGAAGATAGCTATAAAAGATTGCTGCACGATCTCAAAAATACCTTCGATCCTAATCAAGTATTGGCTCCTGGTCGTTACACGGGTCACTTCGGTACTGGGAAGAATCTAGGCAATGAACTTGGCCAAAAAAAATCAGGAGCTAAGATACTTCTTGCTCCTGAAATTCAAACTGTATTAGCCTGGGAGTCGATTAGGATTTAACAAACAGGTTAAATCTCTTGCCTTTGCTAACAGCGAAGACGGCACCCAAGATCCCTAAGGCAACAGTACCGGCTACCTCAGACGGCTCCGGAACAGCAGCAGTAGTTATAAAGCTAGCCGAGTAGGTTGATGTAGAAGATGTGGCTGCCAGCTGAGCAGCAGTTATACCGGCAAACTGGGCAGTGAAAATACCAGTACCGGGACCACTCACAGGACCGGCGAAAGTTCCAAAAACGGAGACAGTTGAAGTCGCACCACCCGGCACATCTGCATCCACGACGGATGGGAGGCTATTCAGCGTAAAGGATTCCCCTGAATCATTATTAAAGGTTATAAAGTTAGGGATGGGTACGGGCGTGGTTGCACTTATCGGCTGGATCGTAAGGCTTGAGGCTGCTGGAAAGCCGATATTTTGAGCTGGGTCAACAGGATTAGTGACACCAGTAGTGAAGCTAGTCGGAGTGAATAAAACATTACCAGTAACATTGAGTGTGGCTGCACTCGCAGGTTTGACGCTCACTAGTACAGTGGCTGTTAGGACCAAACTGCCAAGTGTAGCAAAGGATTTGATTTTCATGATTTTGTGGTGATTGTTGTGGGTTAGACGAAATCGACACCGATCCACGCATTGAACAGCCGATTTGCTTATTTAGTTTTGCTGCAATAAGCAAATGCAGTTTAGTTCGAGCTTTTGTGGAGTCATCACAATGATGATCAATAAAAATATACACCATATCCTTGAGTGGGGATTTAAAGATTGCGTAAAGCTATGATTGGTGCAGAGAAGTAGATTAAGAAGTAAAAATGATTTATACTCTAGTGCGATCAAAAATTTAAGTAATATTACGGGAGTTTGTCAGCAGCAGGAAGATTGTAGACGCCATACGATCTCGGATAGGTAAGACGAGCAGCCTAATTTTCGATTGAACTGCCCATAAGGAAGGGACAAGTAATATTGTAGTTTTAAATACATAAACTTACGTACATGAGATATACCATGAACAAATTGGTAAAGTGGAAGCCTAAGAGTTGATTAAACGTGACTCTGGAGATTTGTGAAGATTTGGTAAACCTTATATGAAGACTCCTCAATTGGCAATGCTGAGGTAATAGGTGGTCTACAATTGCCAAAAACAGTCCTGGCAAAACTTGGGGACTCTCACACTGATGCAATGAGGGTATCAGCGTTAGAGCAGGATCAGCAAGGTTGGTAATATACCTCAACCCCTAATTATTTCGTCAAAGCACTGTCTAACAAAGCTATCTATTTAATCCATCTGTGAGGAAGCCAAAGCTAAAAGATGAGAAGAAATTTGTGAGCTGATTATATCTAGCGGTATTCTGATTTTTTACAGCACAAGTTTTCTAATGGAACGAACGAAATTCAAATAGCTAAAACGCTTTTAATTTCGATCGGGGAAGAGGAGTGTAAACAGTTGACCCATCCTGTAGGAAAAATTAATTAAATGATGATTCTTATCAAAATCTCCACCCGTAAAAGTGGCAAATTCTTTGTTTAAACTTGGTGCGTGACGAGGTGTCAAATCCCGAAGTTTTGTATTGTTTGTGGTCATATAAAAAGTCGCAACAAACTTATTCAAAACCTCTTCGTGTTTTCTCATATGCTTTTCATATTTAGAAAAGCTTTTTTGTGAAACATAACCTGTTTTATGAAAATTCAAGAAGGTATCTGCTGCCATTTCTGCTGACTTCATAGCCAAATGCACCCCACTTGAGTAGCAAGGGTCGATAAAGAAAGCAGCATCCCCAACTAAAACCCAACCATTGCCAAAAAAACGCTCACTGGTATATCCTATATTACTATTACAATAAACGTCACTAATTCTTCGAGGGTTAGATTTGATGGCTTGCTTAAAGTACGGCAAATTATCAACTGCATAACTTAAGTAGTTCTCTGGTGATTTTTTCACCTCTTTATAGTTTTCCAATGTCGTAACCAGGCCAATTGAAATAACTTCTGGGGATAAGGGGATAGTCCATACCCAACCATCTGCTATCATGCCACCAACGAACCAACCATTTTTTAGGCATTCTTCAATTGCTTCGGCTTCATAGTGAGCGTAGACAGCCATGCGTTTATGACGATTGGGATGCCGCATACCTAGTTTTTGAGCAATAACTGCTGCAAGACCACTACAATCAAATACCATTTTGCTGCTAACTTCGTAGCTCGAACCGGCAGTATTAGAAACTTTTATTCCTCTTAGCTTTTCTCCTTCAAATGAGAGGTCACTCACCTTAGAATTTTGACGAACTTCTACGCCAGCTCGGGCAGCATTTTCCAAAAGCAAATTATCAAATTTAGCTCTTTCCACCGAGTAGGCATGAGGGTAGTCAATAAAACTTGCCTTCTTCTCTGGTTTACTAAAGTCTGATTGAACATAGTTTTCATTATAAAACCAACGTCCACCGGGCTTGTGTAAAAACATTTTCTCCATTTCTTGTCTTATGCCAAGGCGTTCCCAAACGAGATTAGTTGCTGGGAGTAAAGACTCACCAACATGAAATCGAGGAAATGTTTCTTTTTCTAGTAGAAGGACTTTTAAACCCTCTTTTGCCAAAATATATCCAGCTGTAGATCCTGCTGGTCCTCCACCTATAATAGTTACATCATATTCGGAATTGTCAGATGCTAAATACATTTACGTTTCTCCTTTTTTCTTGACTCAACCACGAGTAATATAGTTTGTATACTAGATGCTGTATTTGTAGTCTATCTTAAAGATCTCGATAATGTAAGTGTGAAAACACAGAAATTGCTAAGAAGACTCTTTATGTACTTTCCACGGAGCTGGCAAAGAAGGCTCTCCAATAGAGAGGGCACCAGAAACTGGTAACTGGCTACAAAGACAGGGAGTAGCTCAACTCCATGCTTGTCTAGAGGCCAAAGCACAACCTGAATCAGTGGTGTATATCCTTCCGACGTAACTAGTGGCTGAGATGCAGGAAGCAGACTGGCGCTGCTAATGTGGAGGGCTATTGCATTGCCGAGGTCAGTCTGTGAATATGCAGAAGTGCCCTAGTGGTGGTTCTGAGGTTAAACAAGTCGTTGACCTCACGGACGAACTTCAGTCGTCACTACTACTTGTTGTGTTGAGTAAATGGTAAATATCTTGTGCCATTTTAAATGGATAGAATGTGGGATCAGACACAAATTTCTGATTTATGTGTTTCTACTAAATTTCCGATTTATGTGTTTTTACTAAGGGAAAACTAGCTAGTCTTCGACTATACTGCGGGATGTCTTTTGCAAAAATAAGAAGAACTGATGACAATCGCAACTTCATCCAAACTTCGCTTTGAATGGCCTCATATTATCTTTATGGGTACAGTTCATATTGGGGCAATGTTTGCATTGCTTCCAAGTAACTTTAGCTGGACAGCAGTCGGTCTTACAATTTTTCTCCACTGGATAACAGGTGGGTTGGGCATCACGCTAGGTTTGCATCGTTTGGTAACACACCGGAGTTTTCAAACTCCGAAGTGGCTAGAATACTTATTAGTTTTCTTTGGTAGCCTGGCTTGTGAAGGTGGAGTCATCGAGTGGGTAGGTTTACATCGCTATCATCACTTATGTACTGAGCAAGAGCTCGATCTCCATAGTTCGGCTCGTGGTTTTTGGTGGAGTCATATGATCTGGATTCTGTACGAAGTGCCTGCCAAGAGTCATATGGACCGTTATATTAAAGATATTGCTGATGACCCGTTCTATCAGTTTCTAGAAAAGAATTACTTACCAATCCAAATCACTTTGGCCATAGGGCTATATCTCATTGGTGGTTGGTCTTTTGTAGTTTGGGGGGTTTTTCTTCGCTTGGTTTTGGTATTGCACTGCACTTGGTTTGTTAACAGCGCGGCTCATAAATTTGGCTATCACACTTATGAGACTGGCGATCGCTCGACTAATTGCTGGTGGGCAGCAATACTTACTTACGGTGAAGGCTGGCATAACAATCATCATGCTTTTCAATATTCTGCTCGTCACGGTTTGCAATGGTGGGAGATCGATTTAACTTGGATGACTATTATGTTTCTTAAAATGGGCTACCAACCTAAAGCGGGACAGTTGTACCAAGAGAGGCCAGGCAAAGAAAAGCCCCCGTGTAGAGTCTAGACTAACCTCTAGACAACCCGAGAGTGAGATAAACAATGAACCTGCGCCAA
>JAABUQ010003990.1_pt1 | contig 25991 bp, 37 predicted proteins | sample 5560001 | NCBI WGS metagenome assembly JAABUQ01 (sample SAMN10711888, study PRJNA513371) | rock metagenome | isolation source: Antarctica rocks | place: Antarctica: Victoria Land, Finger Mt nord | collected 2015-12-18 | reverse complement strand
CGGGGTTTGGGGCATTGGCGGGGATGAGGTAGGGGGAAGGGGGGTGTGGACTTGGGGAGGAGGGGGTGCTGCATTTGTGGTGTTTTTATAGGTGTGAGGATTGGCATATCTCTATCGATCTCTGCTGGGTTCTATTTCCTTCATCATCATTGCTGCACTATTTGTGTCAACCAGAACGTCTCTTCCTTTCTCGAAAGAAACCCTTTCAGACCACATGAATCTACCCGATAACCCTTCTCTTCTAGCTCAGACTCTTCCGGGCATAGCACACGCCACCTCGGGATGTTGTCAGTACTTCCGCAAGAACAGCGGACACGAATCTGTGTCCAGGAGTATCTCTTATGGCAGTATTAACAAGGCCTACCATAGGCCACAGGCTTTCCCTCAACCTAATCTCAATTTACGTCTTCTTGTGTCCTCTGCTCTTGCGGCGGCGTCCCGACATTTCGTTCTCGTGAGCCTTCAATGCCTTCATACCAAACCTGTCTGCCAATTCGTACATCTGAACGCCGACCTGAATGTCACCGGAATTATCGGTCTCGGCTCCTATGACCTGTATACTCCAATGGCTCATGACCACACAAACGGCCTTAACAATAACAGAAAATCCCATAATACATAAGGTATCAACGGGGATTTTTTTCTCTTTCACCCCGCCTTCCTGGTCATTGATATCGATTTACCTTTGAACCTAGTCTTTAGTCTCCTCGAGGTCAAAATCTGGCATGGTCTCCGCCATGATGTGGGGTGGGTTCACAGTTTGGAATGAGATGGTATGTGATACTCGATGATTGATAATGGGAAATCAGCGGATTACGTCTGTAAGGATTACACAGAGCTGAGGCGTGATGTGGCGAAGACTTGTGGTGCACTGAAAGTGTTTGTGGCCTCGCAGGTGCGTCTCTAAAGGTTCTTCAAGTACTCTGTTCTTGCAAAAAGCATAAAATCGTCCAGCCAGTCCAGATTTGCCCCAATAAATTCCGCCCATCCTTCCGTTTCCGAAAATGTGCCCCAGACTCTGAGGCTATCATCATCGTCCTGCGTCAATTGGTAGACGAGCGGTACGATATCGAGGAATTCTTTAGTATCGATCTCTGGATCCTCCACCCCTTCCACCCATTCGAGTTCACGCTTGAAGCACTCCACGACCTCAGACCTTGACCCCTTCAAATCGTACTTGTCGCCGATAGCGTACATGTTGACAAGAACAGCCAGGCAAGATATCCAATCAGTCTCGCCTGGAAGAGGGAAGATTCTCTGCCCCACAGACCATGGAACGCTGTAACAGTATTGAATCATTCTGTATATCAAGTAGGGTTCGTCGTCGTTAAGCTCGAGGAGCTTGGCTGTTTGCTCCTGTGGGATGCCGTCAGCTGGTGAGTGTCTAGACATTTGTACCACTTACCTTGAAACCTCCTTTGCACATAGCAGCAAACACAGGCGAGCGTCGACACAAGACTTCAATGTGAACCTTCTCGTTTAAAGAGCCACACTTGATCTCGAGGTCTGCGTCACTTCGATCCTCGTACATCCTGCGGCATAATTAGTACCAAGTCACGGCGGTCGTTCAGATGATTTCTTGCCTCTCCATGATAGCTTTCCACCCTTTGATTGATTGAACGGACTGCGCTTCATCAGCAGCGGCCATGAGGGGCATTTTTGTCGCAATTAAGGTTAGAGGTAGATGATGTGGGAATCGTGAGGCGTGTCAAGTTATAGTCCTGTTGGCAGAATTATCGTGTTGACAAGACTATTGTGTTGAAGGTGACTAGCTCATCATAGGGTGATACCGAAGAACAAAAAGCAGCTCTTCACCATTCTTACAGCCGGAAATCGCTAGTGTCCAGCAATTGTATGTACTGTCATTCATCGATTATTTCTCCTTGTCTCTGAATCCATCATGTCTGAGAACCGGAGTGGAAATAATATCGACACATGCGGATCTCGAGAAGGTTTCGACGGATGCCCCCCACTACATGGACCATGTCGCCAAGACTGGCGCGAATAAACTGATATATGACAAGCCATGTAGTCGCTGCGAGAGGACAAGCATTTGGGTACCTGACCGCGTTCGCTGCTTTTGTGGACGGTGTGAGGGATTGAGATGAAGCGCCCGTAGCATTGTTCCCGTTCTCCAAGGCAACAGCCCGATCTGTCATTGCATGCCATGTAGCTAGTGATATGCCATCAGACTCGAATCTCAATTTTGAGTCTATTACATCTCGAACCAGTCATCGTCAAACTTCTCGAACCCCTCGAAATTACCATCCCCAATTAGATCATTGTTCCCTTCTCCCCCAGTCGCAACAAAGTCGCCATTGGTAAAGAAATCATCGAAACTTGAATCGATGGCAACCGACTCAGTAGAGGCCATCGCAGCAGAAGTGACGGCATCTGGAACAGCCGCCTGAGATGCCTCGGGCAACATCGATGCCACTGGCACACTTGCATCTCCAATCATATCTCCCGCATTAACATAACTCTCTAGTCCAGGGAGCAGAGTATTGATGTCTTCGTTGGTCGTTGGCCCGCCATTGGCAAGATCTGGATTGCTCATTGTGATGTCCTCGAAACCGCCGTCCAAGACATTCAAAGTGTTGTTGTCACTTGCGGAGAAGTCGAGATCGAAGTTCATCGTACCATCCGCTGCCACCAAGTCGGCATCGTTGAACATTGATTCGAAGTCGAAGTTGTTGGTCTTCGGCGTCTCGAGTGGTTGATCTCCATGTGATACGACATTTGTGGCACCCCGCGAGGGAGTCTCCTTGACGTCAGCAGTCTTTGTTGTATCCTCAGTCTTGTTTGTCGACCCTACAGGTATGGTAATTGCTAGACCAGATGAGTTCTCCGAATCCTGAGGCATGCTTTGCACCGCGTTGATGGCTTGTTGAGTTCCTGCAACTTGCAGCGCCGTAATCGGAGCTGAAGAATCTGCACCCTGCAGAGCTGACTGGATAAGGACATCTGTCATGGCAACATCTTCACCATGGGGAACTTCTACTCGGTTCGTTGCATCCTCTTCAGCGATCCCAGTAGCAGAGTTATGATCAATGTTCCCTTCGTCCACAGGAACTTTGGCAAGTGCAGTATTTGCCTTGCGCTCTCTCTCTGCTCGCTGAATCCGGATTGACGACAGATCGTGTTCGATGACGCTCTTGGCTTGAAGCTGCAACCACTGTCAATGGTCCACCAGTCTGAAGTGGGAAAAGAAGCGTGATGTTACAATTTCATGTTGAATCTCGTCTAATGCGTTGTGGAAGTTTCCGTTGGCAGCAGTGATGACTTCATTTATAAGTCCTTTCGTGAGGCGGATGTGGTTGGCATTGTGCTGGTTTGAATCACGGAGTATTTTGCCAGTTTGAATGAGCTGGAAGATGTCAGCCCTTCCGCCTCAAGACCAAGGGGGAAAGGGCCTACCACGAGATTGAGCATCGCTGGGAGCTTCTCGAGCGGGTGCTCCAATGTTTGAAGGGCGGCCATTGTTTGAGAAATTTCAAGACAAATGTAAAAGTGATGACAGATTAAATCATATAATCAGAGAGCAATTGAAGCAGGTACGGTGTCTACATAGAAGCAAAGCCGAATTACTTCTGCTACCTTCGCATAGTTGTCCGTTTGATGAGAGACGGTTGATGTTGAAGACAAGCCACCTGTGTTCAGTCCGGGTCCCGAGCCAAAGGGTATCTTTTCGCACTAAGCGCAGGTGGGACTGGACCTCCCGCCCACAAAGTCATGCAAAGCAGCTCGTGAAGGAGCAATCACAGGCCAATGGTAAAGGAATCGGGTTGATGATTGGCAAGAGTGTTTTCGATGCGGTGATACTCCGTATGACCAACAGCAGAAACAGCATAATTCAGGTCATCAGCAATTCTTCCCATCTAGCACCGAATTCACTCATCGGAACCAGGAACCACCCCTGATCCGCTTGTCCTCAGCAGGCTAGATCCCCCATCCCCCAACCTTAACAGCGGCAAGCGAGAAAGCAAAATCCCAGAGAAGGAGCTCTCTCGAGTACCTTAAAACTTAGTCATCCACTCCGTCTGCCTTCTTCGCTTCCTTCCTTCTATTCTTTTCTCCCACCCCCAAGCAACATAGCATCCATCAGACTCGACGTCCGGAAATTCGAGTGGTCTTCCTCTCTTTTTCCTTCCGTCCTCTTCTTTTCTCCTTACGTCTCCTTGTCAGCGTATTGCTTCGTCCTTCCTGCTGCTCTCTTGCCAAGTGCGCCTCGAGTCCGTCCGTCCTCGCCGTCTTTGGTCGCTAGCTTTTCTTTGCCAGATAGCTTGCTCATCCGCCGCCCGACCTTGATCAATATCGCCCTCGGGTTCTCGAACACTATCTCCTCTCGCTGCGTCCGTCGACCGCAATCGTCGTTGCTTCATCGCACGAGGTAGCTTTGGGTAGCAAGGGCTCATCTCATCAGCCACTCCCCTTCGCTAGCTTCAGCTTCTCCTTCGATTTTTCTTCTATTACGAAATTCGAACATTGGTCATAGATTCACGATGGCGGAAACAGAGAACTTCCCTCCTTCATCCACCATGTCAATCCCGCCGCCTCAGACATATGCGGGCGCCCCAGGGCAACAACAGTACGATAGCAATACGACAAACGGCCAAGGAAATCCTGCACACATGCCTCCTCCGCCGCTACCACCTGTCGTCATCCCTCAAAATACAAATCCTATACCCACTGCTGTTGCATCTCCCAACAGTGATCCATCTTCGGGGCTCTTAGGCCAATCGCCCAATTCCGCAAGTTTCATTCGCCGCGCAGCGCCAGAGCCAAACAAGCGCGCATTGTATGTGGGTGGATTGGAGCCAAGAGTCACAGAGGACATTCTACGCCAAATCTTTGAGACGACAGGGCATGTGCACAATGTCAAAATCATTCCGGACAAAACTATGGGAGCAGTATGTATACCTTTCTTTTCTTCACTGGAACTCTTATGTGCGGTGAGCAAATCATGTTGCGTGCCTGCGCGCTATCCGTTAGCTCCACAAGCTATGGTACCATGTTTGCTCGGTTCTGCTCAACGCACAAACAACCCCACCCTATCAGCTTATACAGTCTGCACTGGAGCTTCGCGTATGCTAATTTTCCATTGACCAGAGCAAGGGTTTTAATTACGGATTCATTGAATACGACGATCCTGGAGCAGCGGAACGCGCAATGCAGACTCTCAATGGCAGACGCATCCATCAGGCTGTGGGTCTCATCACTCCACAAGTGCCCATCCACCAACTGACACTTTGACAGGAGATCCGTGTCAACTGGGCATATCAGTCCAACAGCTCCAACAAAGAAGACACCTCCAACCACTTTCACATCTTCGTTGGCGACCTTAGCAACGAGGTCAACGATGAGGTGCTTCTGCAAGCCTTTTCGGCCTTTGGCTCAGTCTCTGAAGCTCGAGTCATGTGGGACATGAAGACTGGGCGTTCACGTGGATATGGATTTGTTGCGTTTAGAGATCGTGGGGATGCAGAGAAGGCCCTCAACTCCATGGACGGCGAGTGGCTAGGGTCGCGTGCAATACGCTGCAATTGGGCCAACCAGAAAGGACAACCATCGGTGTCTCAACAACAGGCTATGTCTTCTATGGGAATGACTCCGACTACGCCGTACGGCCATCATCAATTTCCCACGCAAGGCCCACAGAGCTATGAGATGATTGTTCAGCAAACTCCTCAGTGGCAGACTACTTGCTATGTCGGTAACCTGACACCTTACACCACACAAAACGACCTCATTCCGCTCTTCCAAAATTTTGGATATGTGGCAGAGACTCGCTTTCAGTCTGACCGTGGCTTTGCTTTCGTCAAGATGGATACCCACGAGAATGCCGCATCAGCTATCTGCCAGTTGAGTGGTTTCAACGTCAACGGTCGTCCCCTCAAATGTAGCGTAAGTCATACGCGATTCCTCCTAGCCGGCTATTGCTAATTAGTATCTCTAGTGGGGCAAAGATCGTCCTCCCACAGGTCAATTCGACGGCTATTCTCCTCAGCAACCACAGACTCCCAGCTACGGCCAAGCCTCTCCTGCATACGGATTTCCTCAGTACGGCGGTCCTCAAGCCATGACACCTCAAGGTGGTCCTCATTCTGCTGGCCCTATGTCCGGTTATTCACACAATCAGTCCCCAATGGCTGGCCCAAGCCCCGGTGGTCGTGGGTACGGAGGCTATGGTGGTCCTGCGGGCATGGGAATGGCCCCTCAAGGCTATGGACAGATGCCTGGGGGTAGCGGTGTGATGCCAGGCAGCGCGGGTGGCTATGGTCGTGGTGACCAAATGCAAGGTGGTTATGGAGCCCCCCAGAGCACTGGTGGCTACCCTCCTAATGGACAAGGCGGCAGCTATCCAGGCTATCAAGTGTAGACGACACCATACAAACCTTGCTCAGGCGAGACCAAGCCGCGAAGCACTTAATTCACTCTTCAGGAGGCCGATATTCTTGACGCTGCAGGCCAGTTTGGGAGGCATGCCCATGGATTTTGAATACCTCCAACGTTCGCTCAAATTGCTCCATGTTTTCGAAAGTCCTGCTAAACAGGTCCACATTTCCTCTACAATTCATTTTTCAGGAGGTGGGATATTCACTTCGATCGGGGCCATTGATTGGGGTTCCCGAGGATTGTATGTGAGGCAAAGTCAGGAGGAATGTTGTTATCATAAGAGTGCATGGAATTTCTACGAGTGACGAGTTCCCTACTACGGCTTGCAGTCTCCACCAACTTTTTTTTGGGGACTTGTCTATCCAATACCCTTATTGTATCTAAAAGCCAACACTGAATGCAATTGAATGATGCCGCTACTCTACATGATTAATACAGTCTACTGTCCAGTGGAGACTTACCGTGCCCATGCCTCGATATAGCATGTCTGCTAACCTTCGGGTAGAAATGTTAGTGATACGCGTTGACCACAGACCGATTGACTACGGTGAATGTCCATGCCCGAAGTGAAACGTCTTCGTACCCGAAAAGCGCAGAATTGAGCCAAATTCTTTACAAGTCATGATACGTTACAAAAGTTGGTAATACTACTGGTCACAGCCTCCGTTTCTACCAATCCTGAACCCAATATCAAACCCTGACATCTCATACACATCAAGGTCCAGATTGCAACCTTGAAAGATGGTGGGTATAGAACCCATAGATCCCAGCCCGGCTGAGCAGCAGATTGCTCAAATTCTCATGGCGGCACTGGACTCGGGCGACATCGCCACAATCAAACAGACATTGGATCAATGGCCCTCTCAACCAGACGCCGAGCACAACTCGGAAGATTACGAAGAGAATCTGTGGCCTTTTAAGCTCGTGCTGTCCGGCGCCATCGAGACACACAATTCCGATATTGTCTCCTCTGTGCTGGATTCTGGCCTGAAAATAGAGCTGTACGCTGTGCTGGGAGCTTTGAAGACCCAATCTATTGGAGTCTTCCAGGCTTTCGTCGACCATCGCTGGGACATCAATTGGCCTCTTGGCGAGACCATGCCCCCTGCCTTATCGTATGCATAAATTTGGTTTAATCCTTAGCTGTCTCCTTATCGAACAGGATCTCTCAATCATGATACGCCTATGATACTAACAGATCACTTAGGTCCGTTCTCCGAAACGAACCCCTTGTTCGCTAATTTCTGTCTCATGGAGCATCGCCGAATGCTGGAGCTTCTCTCTTAGCCCGTACGCCGCTCACCCAAGCGGGTTTCTATGCTTCTTTGTCTATTGTGAAGCTGCTATACGCAAATGGAGCCTCTTGTCGTGATATACTTCAAACGGCAGCAGAATCATCCGCAGAAGGGCGTTTAGAGATCATGAAATTCGTACTGGATCAAAGGGCTGACATCAACGCGGTGAAGTGGAGACATGATCCGAGAAGTTACGAAGATTATGAGTTGCTTGCATTGGGCACAGCATTACATTATGCAGTTAGACATGGCTACGCAGACAGAGTTGAGATGCTGCTGAAAAGAGGCGCTAGACCTGATGTGGTTGACTCAACAGGCTATACCGCATTGGATTATGCACGGATGAGTGGCTACGAAGATATGGCCAGAATGCTAAGCAATTGGCCTACGTCAGGGGAAGATCGCAGGCAGTGTGCTTGATTTTGCTCTGTACCTGAGCTGCTCAAGAGATTTAAAATAGTAAATTGGTGTCAATAAATGTGTGGTCGAATATGTTGCAATTAAAGTAGTTTCCTCAACATCAACGAGTCCCCAGTCCCTGAGAAATTCTCTATACAAGGCCACAGCATTGAGGTAGCGATTGGTGACCAGTGTGCCTGGCGTGGAACTTGACCGCCTTACTATGCATTGTTTCAGCTATGTGTTCTGTAAAATATACGGGAAGCTCAATCTTAGGGGAAGGCGAACACCGCAGTTTGTTCCAGAAGGAGCACAATCCATGAAACTGTCAGCTGCTTAGGCAAATCTATGAAGGAACGAATGCTGTCTCAGCTTGACCCACGATAGACATCCTTTGTAGACATGACAGGAGATAAATCAGTGGGTAACACAACAGAAAAACTCACGATGATGACACTTCTGAACCTTTTATAAGTCTGTTTGCGACCAGTTCAACGCCTCCTCCTCCTGATCCTCCTGATACGGCGCCAAAGACAAACAACAACATTCCAAGGGTAGAAACATTCTCACAGAGGAATCCTCCTAGAACAGCACAGCCGAGAGTGAGATCCTCGCAAAAGGTATTTGAAGACGTTTCAAAACAATGCGAGAGTGATGCCACGCAGGAAAGCCCCAGGAGTGCGTGTAAATGATTGATTGCCTCCAACCAAACCGTTGAAATTGAAACTGGATTCACAAGGCAGTGCGAGCAGGATCGGTAAGAGAACCTTGCGGAACAAGGAGAACAGAAGACGGGTCGTCGTATGACGATGCTCTTCCCACTCGCCCAGGGTATATAAGTGATGCTTTCACCCCGAGTTCTCAGCATCATTCAGAAAGTAAAGACTTTTTTGAACCCAAAATCAAACTCAAAGCACCCCAATCTCGAAAGGTTACTTCAGACTACGACCCTCTTATTGCTTCACAAGCTGAGCTTCCCAAGCGATTCTCTTACATAATCGAAAATGTGCTTGCCAACCGCATTCTACCTCTTCCCGTTGATCCTTGCTCCGGCGATCATGGCTAGCCCGGCCCCTGCTCTAGGAAAACGACTCACCCGCTCCAAGCTCGATCAATTCTCAACCTCCGTGTGGTCAGTCCGCTTTCACCTCCAATGTCCTTCCACGCAAGGATAAAACCGAGCTGACGTTCTCATCCCAGCGATAGAAATAATAACGACTCTGACAGATACAAAGTATCTTCCAAAATCAATATTGGAGTGGGGAGCTGCATCGATATCGATGCTCGTACCGGTCCAATCTACCTGGCCAGGGGCACTGGCCTAGTCTGGCGGCGTAAAACGTACGCATATGAGGCGACAGGATGTCCTGCGGATAAAAAGATCGAATGGATTACAGACCGTGACCCCGCCGGGCCCTGTGTCAACGTCAATACGGCGCTCGTCAATGCACCGGGGAATGATCTGAATGCGGGAAGGATCATGAGCGTCCTGTTTACGAGTGTCTGATAATGAGGATGAGTTAGCGACTAAGCGAGTTGGCGGATGCAGTCTTTCTGGCAGAAGTCGTAAATTCCGGCTGGGCATGCTGTACAAGATTGTGTTGAGCTCCATCCATAGATTGATTCTACCCTTCATCCATAGGACCTACCATCAATCACTTGCACCATTCAGGAATTCTCCCAGCTGTATCTAATCCCTAACGCCAAGGCGAGGCCGTCCGCAGGCGATCAAGGGTTCAGACATTAGGATCTTTGCCTGGAACGAACTCACAAGGGGATACTCTCGCTACTTCCATAAAGCGGTGGGTTACCTGCGTGGCACAAACGGGACGCGCCAAATCCCAATTCCAACCAGGCTGCTTTGTGTCCGTGACCACTGACCGGGGCGGAGAGGGCTACCCTCAAACCCCTATTGCCTCAAAGAGTGACGGCAATGCATTACAAGGACTACTGCGCTGTGCTCAGTACCTTGCACAGTATTGTTCACGTGGTTCGTACTGTGATACGAAATGCTGTGTATCAATACTGGCCTACTCTTTAGCGTACAATCTAGCCGCGGGAACTGCCCTACGTAATATCGAAAGCTGTAGGGCTGACATTGACATCGCATAGCTCGAGGTCGTCACTCTGGAAAGTAATATCATTAATGATAGAATCTCTGCTCAGTGTCATGACTGCCCTACCAATCCATCCCAAGACCTATTTTGTCCCCTGACATACAGACGGCATGAGCGCAGCTAGACATGCAGCGCAGCTTGCGCGCCCCACCCTCCGTCTCAATATCGCTCGTCGGTATTTACATCAACCTACCCATCTCCGACCTTCTCAAATCCCAGGAAGTATACGACACACCAGAAAACGATCATGGCCGTTCGGTGCCAATTCCCTTCACAATGTACCCACTGTACGGAACGCATCGTTTGCCAGAGTCCTTCCGAACCTCGCCATGAAGTTGTTCCGCATACCTGCCATGTTTGGGGCTGCCATGATCGGAGGATTGACGTACCTGCAGTATCAGGCTACACGTGAGAAATACTCGGACTATCTCAATGGCGTTGCTGACATCAGTGACAGAGGCTGGGAATTATGCTGCGGGTGTGTTTCAACAAGGCAAAGAGATGGCTACTGGAGCTGCGAGTAGTATGTTTGGAGGAGCAAAAGACATAGCGGAACAAACGAAGAACGGTTGGGAGAGGACAAGGGAGAATATCGAGTTACCAGAATGGCTTCAATCGGTCTTTCAGAAAGGCGAACGTTCGTCATCCGGTGGGGGGTGGCCTGGAGGTGAACCACCACGGCAAAGCAAGGCCAGTGCGGCTACGGTCGCTGGTACTGGTGCTGCATTTGGGTATACACAATCGCCCGAGGATGATGAACGAAACGGCGAGCAGACCGCAAGAGACGACCAGATGATGATGCTAACGAAGAAGATGATCGAAATCAGGAGCATATTGCAGACTGTCGGACAGTCCAATACTCTCATCCTGCCTTCAATCGTCGTCATAGGGTCACAATCTTCGGGAAAGAGCTCGGTTTTGGAAGCAATTGTTGGTCACGAGTTTCTTCCGAAGGGATCAAACATGATCACAAGGAGACCGATTGAGCTCACCCTTGTCAATACGCCAGAGGCGCAAGCAGAGTACGGGGAGTTTCCAGCTCTAGGCCTTGGTAAAATAACAGATTTCTCGCATATCCAGAAAACGTTGACGGACCTGAATCTGGCAGTGCCTGCTACAGAATGCGTCTCGGACGATCCAATCCAACTCACGATATCTTCGCCCAATGTCCCCGATCTTTCCCTCATAGATCTTCCCGGCTATATCCAAGTCTCCGGACATGACCAGCCCGCAGAGCTGAAGCAGAAGATTGCAGACCTCTGTGACAAGTACATACAGCCTCCCAATGTCATCCTCGCGATATCTGCAGCGGACGTGGACCTAGCAAATTCTACGGCCCTCCGTGCCAGCCGAAGGGTAGATCCTAGAGGGGAGAGGACCATTGGTGTCGTTACCAAAATGGATCTCGTAGACGCTCAAAGGGGAGCCAGCATATTGAGTGATAGGAAGTATCCCTTAAGGCTTGGCTATGTCGGGGTCGTCAGTCGAGTGCCGCAGACGACGGGGCTCTTCTCTAGAGGCAGTGGCAATATCACGAACGCTATAACAAAGAATGAGAACGCCTTCTTTTCATCACATCCGCTGGAATTTGGCACGGAGTCCAATCTGGCTGTAGGCACCACTACTCTACGCAAGAAGCTCATGCATGTCCTAGAGCAGACCATGGCCGCAAGTCTGCAAGGCACGAGTGATGCCATACACCAAGAATTAGAGGAAGCCACCTATGAATTTAAAGTCCAATACAACGACAGGCCACTAAGTGCCGAATCCTATCTCGCCGAAAGCCTCGACGCCTTCAAACATTCTTTCAAAGAATTCGCCGAGTCATTCGGCCGTCCTCAAGTCCGCGAGCTCTTGAAAGAGGAATTGGATCAACGCGTCCTCGACCTCCTGGCTCAACGATACTGGAACAAGCCCATCGCCGACCTTTCACCACCGCTCGCAGAACCAGATCCTCTCAGCGACCTCCCCAAAGCTGACCCGGAATCCCTCTACTGGCACCGCAAACTCGACGCCTCGACCTCCTCCCTCACCAAACTAGGTATCGGCCGACTCGCCACGACCGTCGTAGCCAACGCCCTGCAATCAGAAGTCGACCGCTTAATCGGGTCCTCCACATTCAACGCCCACCCTTTCGCGCGCCAAGCAATCACAGAAGCTTCATCAAGTATTCTAAATGAGCGCTTTTATAGCACCAGTGACCAAGTCGAGAACTGTATTAAACCGTACAAATTCGAGATCGAAGTCGATAGTGCCGAGTGGGCCAAGGGGCGCCAGAACGTGTCCCAAGTGCTAAAGCGCGAGCTTCGAGACTGCGATGCCGCGGTCAAGGGCGTGGAGAACATCGTAGGCGGCAAGAAAAAGCTCAGGGATGTGATGAGCTTTATCGATCGAGTGCGACAAGGGGAGATAGTGCTCGAAGGCGACGGCGTTGGAGGCGCTGGTGGGTTCAGCGCTGATCTGCTTGCAAAGGGTAATCCGCCCACGTCCACCAATCTTCTTTGGAAAGTAAGCTGCTGACCAAGGAAAAAGGCAGAGAAGCGCTCTTCCTCCGCGACCGCGCCTCGATCCTCTCCATGCGCCTCGCCGCCCTCAAGAGCAAACAGTGCGCCACACCCACCTCGAAATACGCCTGCCCCGAGATCTTCCTCGACGTAGTCGCCGACAAACTCACCTCCACAGCCGTGCTCTTCCTCAACGTCGAACTGCTGAGCGAATTCTACTACAATTTCCCCCGGGAGCTGGACGTGCGGTTGGGCAGGCATCTGAGCGAGGATGAAGTCGAGAGGTTTGCGAGGGAGGATGGAAAGGTAAGGAGGCATTTGGATGTTATTAGGCGGAAGGAGCTTTTGGAGTTGGTGCTGGGGAAGATGGAGGGGTTGCGGGTGCTTGAGAAGAGGGAGGTTGGTGGGGCGAGGGAGAAGGAGCGGGGGAATAAGGGGGAGAAGGGGTGGAGGCTTTTTTGAGATAGGGAATGTGCGTCGCTCCAGCGGCTACGGATTTTAACTGGGAGGGCAGGGGGCGTTGTAACGGTCTCTGGGCTGGTTAGTCGACATGGAATCTGCGTCCGTGTTGGGGACGCTGGTGATGAGAATGTCTGTTTGGTTTCTTCCCCAATACCCTAGCCACTCAATTGATGTCTGCCAAGTCTACCTACGCTATACTTCACACCCTCGTCTCGAACTTCCTTTCTGAAAGCCGACCACGGTCCATCGACACAAGCCGGTCCGCCTCGAAAACCAAGTACCCGTCCTAGATAACGTCTCTGCGTCGAGTATTCATCCACCGCACCCAACGTTTTCTCTGGATCCTTGCCACTTATCACCTCGTCCCTCTACATCAACACATCAGCATTCTCTGACGCCGCCCCCACCCTCCCAGCACTCCCTGCACTGGTATCGCTCCGAACTCTCCACCAGATTTCTCTCTGAAGTCCGGAGAAAATTCATCTACACCAGGCTTCAACCCTGAACAAATGGCACAAAGCATGAGCGTCTCCCCCCCAACGGTGACCTGACACCCAAGCTTGTATCCCAAAGTGCCTGTCTTCGGGTTAACGACACACTCAACGCAACGACGAGTCGGCTTCCCGCCCAACCCACGCCAGCGCCTGAAGGGCATGTCGGTGTTGTCGGCGAATTCTCTCGCGGGCCTTAGTCTCCGACAGAGTTTGCACGCGAGGAGGTGATGAGACTAGGCGGGCCAGCTAGATTCGGCGACGAAGATGGCTGGGATGGAGGGATGTACGAAGTGGTAGAGGTGGCGGCTTGTGCGTTTTAGGCTCATGGCGTCGAAGTAGTGGTCGAGATTGTTGGTAATTTCTGTGATGAATTCTGGGGGCAGCATTGATAGAGTTGGATACTCGGCTTTCTTGGAGGGTGGAGGCATGGTGATTTCATTGTTGAAGTTTGGGGAAAGCCCACTGGAGACGGCGGGATTTCAGTGTGAGGCCACTAGATGTGCGATTCGAGGTGAAGTATTGGTGTTGTCGTCAATATTTTGTATCCCTTTGACTTCCATTTCTGCTGGGTTGATGGAAGGCCCACATTTTACGAGGACGGAGAAGTGGTGGTTTGGTCCACGGGGGGAGGCCATCCGGGCAGAATTGGACCAAGAGCATGACTGCTGTTGGTGGTACGAGCGTGCTCTAGCCAATAGAATTATGTGTGACGTGCTCATGTTCGAATCCCAAGAGCGCGTCAGCTGCATACGAGAGAGGTAACCGTGGATTCCGGCTTCACAGAAACTCGACAGGGTAGAGGTGATGTAGAAGGGATTGGTCGTGCAACCATTTCTCCCTCTCATCGTCGCCTCCTCAACGACTTAATCATGTTCGTGAACCATTACCCAGCTCTCGTGCGATTCTTCGATTCAACATCCGGCATCAATCGAGCGTACAAGATGTTATTCTCTTCCTGAATGCGTCTAGTTTCGGCAGGCCGAGCATAAATGACTCCTTCTCTAGCATTTTCCCAACTCGAACAGGATACGCAATAGACAAATGTCTCTCCTCCCCATCTAAATGTGCACCCAGGATCATATCCAACAGTACCTGAAATAGGGCTGATGCCGCATTTAGCACAGAATCGAGGGGCCTCTTGCTCCCAGCCTCTGCGACCTCTTGGAATTCTCCGATTAGCGTCGTCGAACTTCTGCCTCGGGAGTAGACGCTTGCAGACGACACATGCTAACAACGGAAGAGGCGCCTTGATGGCAAAATGAGAGAGCTCGGTTTTGAAAAGGTTGGAGTCAGGGATAGTGTCGGCTAAGAAATAGAAAAGACGGCTGACTTTCTTCAGCCTCTTGTTGTCAAAGTATCCGAGATGCCGAATGACGTTAATCAAGATGTCTATAGGGAGTGTCGAGAGACTAGGGCGTGGGCATAAAGTTGAGTTTTCGGTTTGAAATCGGGCAAGGACTCCTTCGCTCGCGATAGAGGGTTTGGGTTGAACGGTGCGTTTGGGAGTCATGGTAGGAGCCATTCTGGAACAACAGCCACGTTCATTCCACTAACTTGATCAACTTTCACCCTCGATGGTGGCGGATTCTGTTGATGTTGCACAAGACGGGGGTGGAGATGCTCGGAGATGAATGCTGACGATGAGTAATGGAGGTATTCGCTAACCAATGGATTCATGCTGGCCCTTGTGGACGCGTGAAGATATTGAGGGGTAAATCTTACCCCCTGTTTCTACACTGCAAACGCCTTGGTTCTCGTACTCCCTTGAGCTTTGCATAGCCTGTATACTCGCGCTCCGTTCGTCAACCTGTCCCGCAGAGCAAGAATCTCCATTTAGCACCATCATTCCAGACATAGGACGGACAATTCTCCCAACAATCCCCGCACTGAAGTACGAGAGGGCTCTTCAGCATACGACTGAATTGAGAACAATTAATAAAACAGATCCAAGGGTCACCATCCCCCAAAAGCCCTATACCCAAACCGTACGCCGACCTTCCTGGTGGAGGAGATGAGCCGCAATCGATACAGAAACATCAACGAGACAATCGGCCATCTGAGCGGTAAATGTTGGCTTGGCGGTAGGGGCATGGACTTACGCAATCCACGAACTTCTGCTTAGGCCTAGGCGATGATAGGATGAGGTTAGGAGGTGTTGGGACTGGGAGATGGGGTCGAGTTCGACTCTGACAAGGCTCAAGATAGGTGGGAGGGCCACGAATCTGGAGGAGGACTGGCTTGCACCCTTCACATGTCGATTGGCGAAGTATATTAGGCGGTCACCGAAGCAGAGCTTGAGATCTGAGGGGGAGGAGGTATTGGAGGTAGGGCGGTTGAAGTCCCCATCGTGGCATGATTGAAGGTAACCAGATTTGACGACAAATTTGAGCACGAGATGACTGCATTCTTCTCAATATCGTCCAGAGATCGTGGACGTGGCTTCCATGAGTGATAGGCCTCCTATACTATAGAGAAGTCTAGTCCACTCGGACTCCTCTCGGTAGAGATAGAGTCAGTAGATGAAATAGAGCGGTCCATACTTTCGCTTATGGATGAATGACTGCTAATTGACCGGCTAGCTTCACCAGCTTTGGGTTCATTCACGTCGAGATGCTGCCAAAGTATAGAAGTGCTTGAGTATCTGATGCCGAGAAGAATTGTCGCTTACCAATTTTCCGAGCTGCCCCGCCTTTCGGACCTCAGAATTTAATTTCATCCGAAGTATTATTGTTGATGACATATCCAAATAATGATAGAGTATTAATGTCGCTCCTCTCTCCCCAAGAAGGTTCTTTTCACCCTCTCTATGCTCAAATCCTCTCGTAGGATCCTTCAATTCTCATCTCATCTGCAATCGAGGCCGTCAATTGCTCAATTCATCGGTCCCACAATCCGCAACATGTCTCATCTGTTTGAAAAAGACACCCCCCCCGAGGTCAAGAATGCTAAGGTGACCCCCTCCCCCCCAAAAACGCATTGAGATGTCCATGGCTGCCTACTTACATGCTACAGGGTCTCCACCTCATCACACAGAATACCCCCAATGGCCAAAAGGTGCAAATCGTACGCCTCCTCGCTCCCCCATCTATCCCTTCCCCTTCCCCACGGAGCCTGAAGAATGAGACACCAGATGCTTGAAGAACTTGCCGATGTCTACGGCACAATGTGGACGGAGACTCTCATGTACGTCTCCTCGCTCCCCTCGATCCAATCTTTCAATTGTAACCATCCTATCCTTGTCAACCTCATTATAGCGTCTTCATCCCCCTCGCCCCCGGATCTATTCGTCCACTTCCGCCGCGGAGCTTGAAGAAGGAGACACCAGTTCTGACCAAACACTAGTAACACCATGACCAACGAACAAAAGAAAGATTGGTATCTACGTCTCAATCCCAACGGTCGTATTCCGATCCTTCTCGATCATACCAAATCCCCTCCCTTCCCCGTGATGGAAACATCCGCCGAGCTGCTTTACCTCCTCAAGGATAAGGACAAGGACGATGTTTTTGGCTTCAAAGACGAGTTGGAGAGAAGCCAGGCCTTGCAATGGTTGTTCTTCTGGCATGGAAGTGGTACTCTTTGCTCCAATTTCCCCACCTTTGCACAGGCAATGCTGACTCCGGACCCTTACGCCAGGTGCGCCCTATCAAGGGCAAACGTACCATTTTAAAACGCTCGCCAAGGAGAAGATCCCATGTACGTGCCTCCTCACTTGCGCTCGCTCGCAGCAACCCTCGTTAATCTCTTCTAACAAAATCCATTCCTTAGACGCAATCGAGCGCTTTCACAATGAGACTCTGCGAGTTTATGGCGTACTCGAGATCCAGCTCTCGGGGAAATACACGGGCGCCCCGCGGGACTACCTCGCCGGCTCCGGCAAGGGCAAATACTCGATCGCTGATATCGGGACCTGGTCTTGGGTCAAGGTATACAAGTTCTCGGGCTTCAGCGACGAGGACATGAAGCCGTTCCCCCATTTGCTGAAATGGATCGAGCGGATTGCTGAACGTCCGGCTGTGAAGAGGGGGATTGGGGAGAGGTATGAGCAGAAGTAGGTGGGTGGGAAAACAAAGGGGGCGGAGATGTTTCAGAGGGATCAGGGAGAATAAAGTACATCGCTGTACCAGTCAAATTGGATATACATGATTCAGGATGAGTACATAAATGCCGCCACCAGATATTTGAACACCACTTGCAATGCCCGCGCCGGCAAAGTCAGTCTATGTCCCACAGCTATGCACACCTATAACCTGTCCACTCCATCACTGCCCCCTTCCCGGCCCCATCTTATGACTCACAGTTCAATCGCGAACCTCTCCCTAAGCCACCCGCCGTACCAAAAGAACAAAGCCGGCGCCGGCCCCAACGCAAGACTAGCAAACGCAAACACGCTGATCCCCCACCCATAGCCCAATTGTTCAAACCACCCTTTCGCAGCCAAGGGCACCGCTCCGCCGACAATGCTGCGGAAGACCGCCCCGGCCGCGATAGCGCTCGCAGCGTAGGCGCTGAAACTATCGATATAGTAGTTCTGCACGGTGTTAAGGATGGTGATCTGGCCTAAGCCGAAGAAGACTGTAGCCAGCAAGGGCACTGTCCAGTGAACGCGGAATTCCACGGTCCATGCGAACCAGAACAGGCTCAGCGGGATGAGCACGGCGCCGATGTTGGCCAGCGGGAGCCGGAACTCTGGCTTTGGCTCGCCGTTGTTGCGCTTGGTGAGGGTGTTGTAGATTGAATCGATTCGAGGGACGAGGAACCAGACTGCGATGAAGAAGCCCAGGCCGGGGCCGAGGTACATGAGCCCGACACCTGTGGTGGAGAAGCCGTAGCGGTCGCCATAGATGTCTTCGAAGTTGGTGTAGAGGCTGTAGGTTGTGGCGAAAAGGATAGCTTGGTATATTGCCATGATTAGGACGATGGGCTGGGTGAAGAGTATGCGTAGGGGGCGCAGCATGTTGTTGCCTAGTTTTGTGAAGAGGGGGCGGTCGTCTTGGTTGGCGATGCGGTATATTTTGGTAGACGATGATGACGAGGCTTGTGATTCGTAGGATGCTTTCCGTGAGGCCAGGATCGTGGGGGCGTAGGTTTCCTTGAGGAAGAAGAAGCCTGCTAGGGTGTTGATTGTGCTGATTATGGTTAGAATCCAGAATATCCAGCGCCAGGAGAGATATTGCACTATGAGACCACCGAAGAGAGGGCCAAGGGTGGGACCAAGGAGCGGGCCCAGCAAATACCAGCCGAAAATGCCGCTAATGAAGATCAGTTTTGTCTGGGTCTTGGCCGTTCTATCGTGTAGAAAGGAATAGAGACGAAGACTGCCGCAAATGGAGATGGAACCAAAAAAGACACATACGCTCTTGCGCTTGGATGAAACATGTCTGAGATTGTCCCCCCACCATTCGCGACTCCCACGCCTGGTTGATATGTCAGTCAGTCATCTATGCACTACAGAAGAAAAACCAAAACGTTCTTTATCCCTCCCGTCCCTTCGTGTTCTTGCTCATGCCCCACGTGAGATTGGAGAAACAGGATGCAAGGCAGGAGACATGGATATCAATGACAAGAACCATGACAGAGAGAAAGGCGAACCCACTGCCGAAGAATCCGCTAACGGTCCTCCACCCCACCAACTCTCCCACGTTCCGACTCAGTGCCGTTGGAACCTGAGTAATGGCGAATATAGAGAAGCAGACCATGTACAGTTTCCTCCGCCCAAAAGTCTCACTCAATGGCGCTAATACCAGAGGCCCAATACCTAAGCAGACAACAAAGCCCGTTGTAGCGCCTACAACAGAGGCAGCATCCGTCGAGAGATCTTCGGCGATTTGGGAGATGCCGGGGGTGAACATCGAGGAGGCTAGGGGTGACAAGACTTGAAGCGGAGTGGTTAGAAAGGGATGCCCGGTTGGGGATGTGGGATTGAGGCTTTTGGAATCCTTCGGAGAGATGTGGAGATGGCTTCGAGTAACGCACCAGCCATCAAGGCAATAATAGCCACATTGACCATCTTCCTCATCATGGTCCAATTCCTTGGATTCTCGGGGTCCCCTTTTTCGAATTCGATGGTGATAACCTGGGAAAATCGTCAAATCAAGAAATTGTATTATATCAGGAAATGGCCTGGCGCATTGTGCAAGTACATAGAAGAGTTTCTTTATGTAATATGCTATAGGCTGATTTCATATCCAATAGAAACCTACATCATCATCTCTCTCCTGGTCCGCATGATTGTTCTGGCCATTCTGCTGCAACAGTGGCGAGCGCTCATCGTGTTCTCTCGCCATGCGTAGAAGTCAAGAGAGTGCTATTGGTTTCGGAGGGAAAATCTCCTCCTAGAACCCCGTGCAAACAACATAAGAAGTACGATTAATGTTGTGCTGGATTATGGTTTAGACATTGTAGGTTGGTGGATGGGGTCAATGACTGCGTCAAAATTGTCGGGCCAACCTAATTTGGAGCGCCTTGCGTTATTTGCAGAACGAATGCTTCATGCTCATCGCTTTGCCTACTGAAGGAATCAAATTAGAAACGTATTTGTATTCATAGACTATGATTCTATAGTTCACAGACGAATTGCTGGTCAGTTTCGATCACACACTTTGAACTAGCACAGCTTCCCTCGCTTGAAGAGAGGGTGTGCTATCGGGAGTATGGGATCTTTTCGGACTCTTTCCTGGATTTCCTTCAAAATCTTGTTCTCTGCGGCCGACACCCACGCCTAGCCAGATTGCAAGAATCGCTGGGCCAGATTCCCTAAGCCCTGATGCTCCCCATTCGATGTACATCTGCAAGAGATGGCAAAGCTACCATCCTGCACCACACAAATGTGCACCAAGTCCACCACAACTCTCAATCGCCCATCCCTGTTCGTTCTTACTTCTTCTGTTCCTCACCATCCTTTTTCTCTGCCCCATCAGTCGCAGCATCGACCTTTCGCTTCTTATGGGCCCCAGTCCCCTCCTCCAGCAGCTCGCTGTTGTCATTGATTCCACTCCACTTAGGTTTTCCGTCGTTGATATCCAACACCCGTCTGGGGTAGAACATGTGGCAGCTGATGTCGAAATTTTTGCGGTCTTCCGGACTTTTGAAGTTGATGAGGGTGGGAAACAGGAGGATCATGTTGCGGCCCTCGTCCATGATGGGAGTGCGGCAGTAGGCGCAGCTAACCTTGCAAGGGAGTTTGTGCACGCAGGTCTTCTCAGATGATTCGTACCAGCCTAGGTCGTGATGGCCTTTGATGAAGTTGATGTCGGTCTTGTGGAAAATGGCGGACCATTGGAATGGAGCGCCTGAATGGGTAGCTAATCAGCAGATATCCACCATGTCTTTGAGGTGAGGACAGGAGACCATTGATTGAGGCTGGCTTATGACAGGAAGAGGGAAGGAGACACTGACCGTGTATCTTCTGGCACGTGGTGCAATGGCAGTACTTTGCATCGAGCGGCTTCTCCCTACTCAATTGATAGGTCACTCGACCGCAATGGCAGCTACCCTCATAGCGAGCATGAAAGCTGGGATCATTGTCGTGCACGCTGTAGGGAGGACGATGTTTCCACGCGTTGAGCTCGCCATCGGTGCTTCCCGTGTCTCCATTTTCGCCGTTCGATGTGTAAGTTGAAACGTGGTCAGCCATTACGATTGGCGTGGTATGGTATTGGAATTGGGTCACCCGAGAGATTGGAGAGATGTGAGAGGTAGAATGGAGAATGCGTTGAGGGTTGCTGAAGTGCGGTTTGAGCAAAGACAATACACGATGGGACTGGATGAATCGCGCGGCCATATAGGTCAATTGGGTAAGGAATGAGAAATCATCGTCTCACAGCGAGCAACAGATTCTGGTAACAGGAGTCGATGCCCGCGAGTTCCATTACCGGACTGGGGTTTTTAATAATGATGACATTATGATCGTTATATGATCGACGGGAAGGAGACGGACCGAAAGGACGGAAAGCGCTAACTCACCAAAAGGTACCTAGGCCCTTACCTCCGTGCGAGGGTATTAATACACAGTATCACAAAGAATCACTGAGCCAGGTCTCTACCAGTTACGAAGTATAACACAGTAGCATAGTAATTAGTAAGGTAGTGCATTACCACCATTCACTGAGTCAGAGGAGGCTGCCCTTTGTCCAATTCCGGTCATCGACCGCCTTCGTTGGATTTGGCGCGTCCCGATCGGGCAGTCCGAATGACCCGCCGCTTCATCGAGTTAGTGAGTCAAGCAAGTACCGCAGTGATCCCTTGGTGATTGTATCAATCAGGAGGGCTACATATATCAAGAGGAATATCGTTGGCTATGTAACACTCTTTGTTCTATCTCAAAGGAGTGCTGACCCGAACCCATATATGCACTTCTCCCAGAATTCGCTGGCTTGGCCATGGCCCCCCTGTTAAGACATCGTGTCAGCTGTCATTGCCCCTATTTTCCCTTGTCAGCCCGTTTTTCCCATTTTGCTTTCTCTAAGGTTATTTGGACCCTTAATTATACTACCAAAACATCATTATTATATTACCTATTCTCTACTTTATTAGGCGAAGTAATTGGTATAAAACAGGGCTAGGAATATTTATTTACCTTTATTTAGGACTTTATTATTATATATATTAAAGTATTATATATTATTATTTATTAATTAGATAATTTAGTTTTAAATATATTTAATAATTATAAGCTTAGAATATATTATTAATTTATTATATTGAACTTATTTAATTAATTTGTTAAGTTATTATTATAATTATTTAATATTATTAAGCTTAAATAAGTATGATTTATATTAAAATTGTTCTTAAATTATTTAAATATTTCTAAATATAAAATATTTTTAATATTATATTTTCTATTATTATTATTCTTATATCTTTTATATTTATCGATATAAATAATTAATTTTAATAAATCTTAAATATCAAAAATAGAATAATATTTGCTGAAATCCAATATCTTATTAATTTTAAAATACTTAAGGAATTTTCTTATTTATTATTAATATCTTTTATTATATTATTTACGAAATAAATAAGTAAATAAGTTAAATATAAAAGTTATATATTTAAAGAAGTATATAAAATACTTAATATTAAATATAATTATAAAGAGAAATATTATTTAAATTAAATAAAAATTATACGAATTTTATAAATTAATATTAAAAAATCAATTTTTGCAAATCTTATTATATATTTTATTAATTATATTATTCTTTATTAAGTCTTTAAAAGCTTTAAATATCAATTAGTATTTATTATATAAATACGGTATTTCGATATTGATAAAGAATATCGAATATTATATATTAGAAAGACTAAAGGCTAAAATATAGAATTCTGATTAAATAAGTAATAAATATTGTTTTTTAAAGTTATTAAAATTAAATATCTTAATTTTTAAATTATAATAATAAAAATTAACTTTATTAAAAGTATTAGTTTTATAAATCAGAATTAATTTAATATAATTAAGATATATTTTAATTATAAGGAGAATAAAGGGAAATATTTATTAACTTTTGAAGAATTTATATAAAAAGTTAAATAATTATATAGAATAAACAAAAAAATTAATTTATTAAATAAAAATATTTTTATTTTTTGTTATTTTATAAAAGTATAAGGGTATAGTACCTAATAAGGGAAGTAAGGCAAGTACTTAATACCCTCGCAGCTATTGTTTTGGTCCAGTGGCCAAACGGTAGCGATCCTTACAAAAAGAAACCTCTAAAAGAATAATTTATATAATATAATAATACCCTTATTCCTAAATACCTAATCGAAAAAATTTATTATTAATTTGCTAAATATTATTATTTTAATAAAGCTTTTTACTTAAAAAATTAGATTTTAAATATTATATATATTAAGAAGGTTAAACCGCTCCTAAAAAACAGGTTTTTTAAGGAAAGAATTAAAAGAGCTATTATTAATTAAAAAGTATTTAAAAGATATTTTTTAATTCTTATTTTATTAAAGTTTTTAATAAATTAAATATAAATATTATTAGCAAAGCCTTATACTTTTATAATAACTTATATAAATAATAGAATATTAAAAATAAAAATATTTATAAAATAATAGAAATCTTATTATTAAAGCTTTTTATTAAGCAAATATTATTTTATTTCCTAATTATATTTTTTAATTCCTATAATAATATATTATTTAATATTTAAATTTTAAACTTTAATTTTAATATATATTTATATAATAATCGAGACTATTTCTTTTATTAATAATTATTTATTCTTAATAATATAATTATCTTAAAGAAAATATTATATAAAATTAAAACTTTTAAAATAGATAAAATTAATATTTTAATATTTATTAAAGAATATAATATAATTAAACTTTAAAATATAATATTAATTTTTAATTTTATAATTAATTTAATATCTTTTAACAAAGCTAATTAAGTTAATATTTATTAAAATATTTAAAATAATATACTTTATATAATAAAAAATAATTATAAAAATTATTTCTGCAAATTTTATTAATATTAAGATTATTAATTTTTATAAATTAATTAATTAGAAATTTAAGATTTTTTAGAAAAATTTATTATTATAATTATATTAATAATATAATATAAATTTAAAAGCCTTCGATTATTAATTAAAACTATATTATTATATTAATATTTATTAATAAGCTATTTTGGCCTTAAAGCAATTACAATATTATTAAAATTAAAATTATTATTTTATTAACTTAAGGCTAATTTAAAAGATATTAATTATATTATTTATTTAAAGCCAAAAAGATTATTTCTTATTATTAAGATTATAAATATAAAATAATAAATTTATTAAAACGTATTTATTATAACCTTATTCTTATTGAAAAAAGATTTAATAAATATAAATAGCTTAGCTATTTTATTTACTTTATTATCAAATATTATTAAATATAAATTTATTATATAAAAGATTAAATTATTAAAATTATAAAACGAATAATTTATTTAATTAAATACTTTTATAATAATAACAAACCTTTTTTGGGAAAATTATTTAATATATTAATATAAGAAAATAATATTATTATAAAATTAATAGCTTTATATATTATAAAATAGAACAGTTTATTTAAATATTTTAAAAGGGTAATTATAATAAAAAATAAATATATATAAATAACTTTAAAATTTCCTTATAATTTATAATTTAAGATTATATTAATAATAATATATCTTTTTAATTGAATATTAATTAAAGTATTTAATAATAAAATATTATTTAAAGTTCTTTATTATATAAAATTATTATTAACTTATTTTTATATTTTCGGTTATAAAATATATTTAAAATATAAATCCTAAGCAAAAAATATATTATTCAGGCTAAAAATATTTTATTTAATAAAAATTATTATTATTATTTTATAAATATTAATTTAAGCTTATTATTTAATAATTTAAAGTTTTATAAAGCTATAAATATTATTAATAAAGAAGTTAATTGATTATTAATTAATAATTAATTATTAAATAAAATAAATAGAATAAACTTATTTATTAATAATATTAATATTATAAATTAATTCTATTATCAAATTTCGCTATTAATTATTTTTATTTTATTATTTTTATTCCTCTATTAAATAATATTTTAATAAGAATATTACTAATTTATATACTTGTTATTAAAGAGAAAAAAATATTAAATTAAAATATTAAAAATATTGAAAATATAATATTAAATTAAAATATTAATAATATATTAGAAAGTTATATTTTGGAAAATAATATTTTTATTATATTATTATTATTATTAATATTATATTAATTTTATTAATTTATAATAAATTTAATTTTTAAAAGCTTCAAAATCTTATTAAAAATAACTGAAAATAATATTTTACCTTTTAAAATATAAATAAAAAATTATTATTATATTTATATATTAATTATCGCAAATCTCGGCTAAGATATAAAATATTATTTAGCTTTTATAAAAAACTTTAATTTTATTAAATATTTATATTATAATAATTTTTTATTAAAGCTAAAAAATTAAAAAGTTTTAATAAAATACTCTTATAACAATATTTTTATATAAATTATATATAAAAAATATATTAACTTTAATAATAAGAGTATATTTTAAATAAGTTTTAAACTTTAAAAAATAAATATTCTCTTTTTTATTTAGGCTTTTAAATATAAATATAATAAAAATAAATATTTAGAAAAATATAAAGCTTGTTTATATATTAAAGGAAATTTATAATAAATAAAATAAGAAATAGTTATAATTACTTTAACTATTAAAATCTTAAGAATATTTATAATTATTATAATTGCTTTTTCCTTTAAATTAT
>JAABUQ010003989.1_pt1 | contig 26000 bp, 23 predicted proteins | sample 5560001 | NCBI WGS metagenome assembly JAABUQ01 (sample SAMN10711888, study PRJNA513371) | rock metagenome | isolation source: Antarctica rocks | place: Antarctica: Victoria Land, Finger Mt nord | collected 2015-12-18 | reverse complement strand
ACGCCGAGAAGTCAAGCGCGAAAGGCTCGACCATGAGTGAGTTGAAGCACATCGGCAACACGACAATTGTTGTTGCTGATGATGAATTTGCACATGCCTATCAGGTAGGATACCTACGGTACAAACTCGATGAGAGTCAAAAGACTCTGAGCGACATGGACATTTACGCTTTCTATGTAGGAGTCATAACCAGCGTTCGTCATTCTGGACGTTACAATGCAGGATATGTGACAGGATGGATAGCCGCCCTCGTAGAAGGTGGGAAAAAGCGCTCAGTCACCGTTCCCGCTCTTGTTGAAGCCCATATGGAAGAGGTGAAGGCATGAGTAGATGGACAATGACGAGCAAACGTCCAACAGCCAGCGAACGGAGGGCAGCAGCACGCGAACAAGCCCTCGAAGAGTGTCGTAAGGGATACCATACCTCAACCCCGACCTTTAGGCCAAGCGAAACCGTTTGTACAACCTGTGGAATGGTGAACTATTGCCTCGATTGTCTGCATGAAAATAAGTTACAACTTCCATTAGTTCATGCGTTCCCTGTCGCCTGCCCGACTCATAAGAAAGCAGAGGTCCAGGCATGACAACAGAGCAGAGGAACCAGTGGCGAGGCATTGAGTCAAGCCCTATCACGTTTACCCCTGTTCGTCCTCAATCGCCTCAGATAAACACAGGCTATGACGAGCAATTAGAGGATGAGAGCCTTTACCCTACTCGTCTGCCGAGTAGTGCAAAACGCTATCAGAGTCAGGGCGTACCACCACCGCAACAACACGCAGTCACGCGCCCACGACAGCAAGCGGTATGCCGACCAGATCAGTACGATAATGTGCATGTGTACGTTCGTCGTAGAACACACGAACAAGGACCAGCACGCCAACAGCACGTACCACCTACTCAGGCACCACGACCAGCACGCCAACCAGAGCCAGAGCAAGACGACGAGGCAGAAACCGAGCCGCTACGCACCACCCGCCAACGCTCCCGTGTGCATTGGCTTGTCTATATTGGGCTCGGCATGGTCGCAATGCTTCTTCTGTGGATTGTGGGAGCTATCGCACTCAGTTGGTGGCAAGGCTACCAGGACGACCTGCGCTATGGACACCCACGCACGTATCAGACCGACGCAAGAGTTGGTCACAATGATGCGGGAACGCCAAGCCACTTCATCGCCTTGAACCTGAACCGTCGTGTTGAAGTGATTGAGTTTCCAGGTGGAGACGCAACAAAGGCGAAGGTGTATCTGGGTCCCACCCTCATCGGACAGAATAGCGACCTTGACATAGTCACCGTCAGTTTCAAGGATGTGAACGGCGACGGCAACCCCGACATGATTGTGAGCGTAGGCAACCCCAAGTATGTCTACATCAACGACAGCGGCACATTTAGACCGCTTCACGCTGATGAACACGTGAACATGTAGAAAGGGCAACAGATGCAAGCGTTAGTCATTGTCTGTCAACGAAGGGACGTACAGTCGTTGCTTGACACGCTGGAAGATTGGAAGGGACAAGGGAATATCACCTTGTACGGGTACACGCCCAAAGAGCGTGATGGATTTATTGTCATGCACTGGACGCAACCCGTACCCGTAACGTTTCAGGAAAAGCAGCTCAAAGCTGACCCAGGCATCATCGACTATGTGATCTATGATGTCCCAGAACGCCCTACCGAAATGATCACTTTGTAGCACCATCGAGGGGGAGCGTTCAACGCTTCCCCATTCTCGCATGAGAACAACGAGAGGAAACCATGAGCAACCAACTGGACCAAGACATACATGATCTGTTGACATCTATTCATCAATCGGACACTACCGAGCCACACGACGGGAGCCAACCACGTCGTACTCTCAACATCTATATTGACGTGGAGGAGGAAGTGGTAGACCAACCACTGACAATTGATAGCACGCTCTACGAGCAACCAACGACCACTACTACAGGTGAAGCTGATACGCCCGTGGCTACCAAGCGGCCGTCACTACAGAGCGATTTTACGGAATCATCTCGAACGAAGCGTCAGCAACGCAAGCGCTTTGCTGTGCTACTTTTCCTTCTTTTTCCCGTTCTTGGCATACTCGCAGGAGTAACCTATGCTATCTCCATGCCTTTCTTGACACCATCAGCAGATATTACCATCGTGACCCAATCGCAACGCATTACGACAACCAGCATTCTACAGATTGTCACCAACGGAGTTGCCGACCCGACAAAAAAACAAATACCAGGACGAATACTCCCAGCTATCACCATGAGTCAACAGAAGACCGTCCTCACTACAGGAACGGCACGCCAAGACGCGAAAGAGGCTCATGGTTTCATTACCTTCTACAACGCAGCCCCCTATGTACAGATAGTACAAGCGCGAACGATGATAACAGGAGCCGACGGCATACAGATAATCACGGACCAAGACGCCACGATTCCAGCGGCGGTCATGCCAACAGAGGGACAAGTAACCATTGGAGGCCATGCTGCCATAAAAGGACCGCAAGGCAATATCAAAGTAGGGGATGTTTACGGGCCATGTTGCCGCCTCAATGTGTTTGTCGCGAACGGAGCGTTTCATGGAGGACAAAACACTCGCAACTATCGGAGCGTCTCGCTCCGGGATATCACTACCATTGTAAAGAGCTTCAAGAACAGCTTGAAGCAAAGCGTACAAGCAGCGTTACAAACCCAAATACAAGCATCAGAAACGCTTGTAGCTCCACTCTCTTGTACCTCAAACGTCACATCTGATCATCAGGCAGGAGAGGAAGCTACACGGGTAAGCATTGTTGTTAGTGAGAGCTGTACAGGCATTGTGTACACCACTCAGGCATTGATGACCCTTGCAACGCAACTCGCGACCCAGGTTGCGATAACGCGACTTGGAACAGCATACACCCTCACAGGAGTACAAACAAGCATCATTCAAGCGATCCAGAAAGATCATGGTAGTAGCGATCTCCAGGTGAAAAGCGTGAGCTTATGGGCATACTCATTTGGATTAGAGCAACAACAGGCCATCAAGTCAACAATCGCGGGAATGAGCAGGAACAAGGCGACAGCAACCTTACTGCATCTGACGGGGGTACAAAGCGTAGCAATCTCGCTCAAAAGTGGAACCGATCTCCCTGCAGACGCACAATATATCCACTTGCTTTTTTTACAGGGGTGAGAAGAGAGAAGGAGAGCTTTACGACTCTTCTGCTCTCTTTTTCACTGGTACTGTCTATGATGACGAAGTTCAAAGATTTACAACACAATTTTTGGGTACTATTGACCCGTTGACAAGATGAAGGGATTGATGACCACGATGGATGGCCAGAACCAAAGTTACAGAAACATGCGTGCATTGATGTTGTTACGGGTGTCAACGCCTAGACAAGAAGAGGGTTACGGATGGCCTTCACAGGAGAAAGAGTGCAGGGAAAAATTGATAGAACCACTTGGATTAAAGCTAGTGGACACGATACGCGACACCTATTCAGGCTTGGAGTTCCGCGAAAGGCCTGTGTTAGATCAAATTCTGGAAAGGGCAAAGCGTAACGAATTTGATATTGTGATTATGGATGTGCTAGATCGGCTTGGAAGAAAAGGATTAGAGCGCGAAATTTGGCGTATGCAGCTACGTGCAATGGGCGTGAAAATGCTCACGACAAAACTCGATGAACATGCAGACGACGATTCTTCTTGGGGAGAGCTGATACGTATCTTCAAGGGTATTCAATCAGAAGATGAACTGAATAATATTAAAAGAAGGACGACAAATGGCAAGCGAGCAAAAGCTGAGGGAAGACAGCAAGATGGAACGATAGGACCGCAAAAGATAGTAGGTAACGGGCCACGCCTATATGGATACAAGTATGTCTATGATGAAAATGGCAAAAGAGCAGGATACACGCCTAATTACGATGTTATTTATATAGAAGAAAACGGGGAGGAATGGACAGAAGTAAAAGTCGTCATTTTCATATTCGAGTTAGCTGCTGTGGGAGTACCTAACAGGCAAATTGCAAAAACCTTAAATGCAAGAAACATTCCTACCGCAACCGTTGTAAGAGGCACTAAGGTAAAAAGAAATGGTCCTCCTCTGTGGCAACCCTCAGTGATTAATAAAACGCTACATAATAGCGCATATTGGGGGAAGTTCCGGCAGTTCAGATACAGAATGGGGGAGAAGTTGCCGGGAAGAAAGAGAAAACAGATACTAGATACCCCCGAAGAAAATCAGATCATAATAGAAATACCGGCCCTCATTTCTATGGAATTGGCCGAGGTCATTCAGAAGAAATTGAAGCAGAACAAGGAGGAGGCTCACCGCAACAACAAGAAGCCGCGAATGACCTTACTGAGGTCTGGACTGGCGAAATGCGGCTTATGCGGAGGGAATATGGGCGTAAGTCGCAGGACAGTTGTGCATGTTGACGGAACCACAAAGGATTGTTTCGGCTATATCTGCAATAGACGTTACGGCTTGGTCGGTAGGTGTATAGGTTGCTGGCTACCCGCTACCCATGTCGATAATGCTGCATGGGAAAGGGCGTTAGAGATCATACGCGATCCCTCAAAAGTAGACAAGAAATTGGACTTTTTAAGATCACAAGATCCGACCGCAGACCGGCGCAAGAACATCAACAAGAAGTTAAAGGAGATTGGAGAAGAGCAAACTGCATTGCGAGAGTATCTATCAGAGCGTATCAGGAAGCGCAAGCTAGACGAAAAGACAGAAGAGAGCCTTACTGGACAGTTGCACCAACTAGCCAAACAAGAAGAGGAATGGATTGCTCTATTAGCAAAGGATGAAGACGTACATGAAAAGTGGAGAAGGGTACAAAAAAAGTTGGATGAATTGCACGAAAAATGTGCAGAAATGCGCGAAAAAATAAGCGATCATAACTATGAGTCGCCCTATGAGGAGAAGCGTGACCTGCTGAAGTTCTTTGGCATAAGTGCTATAATATACGGCAGCAAGACGAGTCCTCAATTTGAGATAGAGTGCAACCCGCCTGATATTATGTCCTTGATTTCATGAAATCGGGATTCGTCGAGGCAATGGAGATCGCCGCCATCTGCCGCAGCACGAACACCCAGCTGATGATCGGAGCAATGATCGAGTCGCGCTTAGCAATCAGTGCCGCCGTGCACTTCGCCGCAGGTACCGGTGGATTCCGCTTCATCGACCTGGACACGCCGATGCTGCTTGCAGAAGACCCATTCACGGGTGGGTATGAGCAACACAGCGGGGTGTACGATGTGTCGAAGGTCGAGCGAGGATTAGGAATCGAGCGGCAATAAAATAGAATAGTTTTCCCACTCGACAACGTATTTCCATTATGTTACATTTCTGTTAGAATAGATGGATAGGAGTGTGCTTGATGTGGCAAAACCCTGGGATAATGGCATGAAACGCCTGCTTAATGAGAACACACAGGACTTTCTTGATTGGTTATGTCCTGGCGCACGTTTCACAGGGAACCGCTCTAAAGAGTTCGAGAGTGTAACATTTGAAGCTGATTTGATGCAAGAGACAATCATGCATGATGAGCGCATGATGTTTCACCTCGAATTTCAAACTACTGCTGATCCCAAAATGGACGTTCGACTACTGGAATACAATGTACTAGCGTGTCGCGAGTATGGGTGTCCGGTCTCTTCGTTCGTGATTTACTTAAAGAAGGTTAGTAAAGCGGCAGAACCTCCCCTGATTTGGCAACTGCCCAATGGGGAAGAGGTGCTACGCTTCCACTTCAAAACAATTAAATTGTGGGAGTTATCGAAAGAGGAAATAACAGCAACAGGGCTGGTAGGGCTTCTCCCTCTGTTGCCGCTGACGCGAAACGGAAATAAGCGTGAGGTGGTTGAAGAGGCTATTGCGGAGTTTGCACCTTCCAGAAATATGTTTAGAAAAGATTTGTTGTCATTGACATACACATTTGCTTCCCTGGCGTTTGATAATGAAGAAGATCAAGATTGGCTCATCAGGAGGTTTACGATGTTAGAGGATATCTTACAAGAAACACCTGCCTACAAACAAATTTTGCGGAGAGGAGAGGAGAAAGGGCGCGAGGAGGGACGCGAGGAAGGACGCGAGGAAGGACAGCTAGAAGCTTTGCGTCAGACAGTCGTAGATGTCATCATCGAGCGTTTCCCACAGTTACTGCGTCTTGCGCGCAAACAAGTTGCTGTTGTTGACTCTCCAACACAACTTCGCCATTTAGTTGTCAAGATAAGCATTGCGCAGAATATAGAAGAGGCGAGAAGGGAACTCCTTGCTGTGGATGAAGAGCAAGAAGAGGATTAACAGATGTGGCTACCCCTCGTGGGATAGCCACATCTGTTAATGTTATCTATACGCCTCCGCCTGCAAGTTGAACAACTCCGCGTAGCGACCATCCAGTTTCATCAACTCTTCATGTGATCCATTCTCAAGGATCGTCCCGTTCTCCAGTACGAAGATTCTGTCGGCTAATCTAACCGTACTGAAACGGTGGCTGATAAAGAGCGCCGTCTTGCCCTCCGTCAGGGCTCGGAAGTGCGAGAAGACTTCGGACTCTGCCTGCGCGTCGAGTGAGCTGGTCGGCTCGTCCAGGATAAGGATACGGGCGTCGCGCATAAATGCTCTTGCCAGTGCAACCTTCTGCCACTCGCCGCCACTCAACTGTGTTCCCTTGTTGAACCACTTGCCCAGCATCGTATCGTAGCCTTCGGGAAGCCGTTCAATGACGGCATTAGCACCGCTCTTACGGGCGGCACTCGTCACCAGTTCCTGGTCCTCGATCTCCGTGACGCGTCCAACACCGATGTTTTCTCGCGCGCTCAGGAAGTAGGTCACGTAGTCCTGGAAGATGACGCCCACCTGCTCGCGCAGCTCTTTGAGATCATACTCCTTAATGTTGCGTCCACCGATCAAAATTTCGCCCTCATCAGGATCGTAGAGGCGCGTTAACAGCTTGACCATCGTCGTTTTGCCAGCACCATTGCGACCAACTAGCGCGATTGCCTCACCTGCTTGTATCATGAAGCTCACATGTTTTAACGCATAGTGTGTCTCAGGGTCCTTGCCAGGATAGGTGAAGCTCACGTCACGGAACTCGATATCTAGTCCCCTCAATTCAGTAGAAGGTGTAACAGGCCGCGGTTTTGCAGGTGAGACGATCTTTGGTTGATATTCCAGAAACTCGAACAGAGTGTTTATGTAGAGATTGTTCTCATACGTATTGGAGATACCATTCAGAAGGCTCTGAAAGCTCTGTCCAGCCTGCACCGCAGCCTGCGTGTAGGCAATCAAGCCACTTATACCAATTGAGCCTGTCACCGCTCGGAATGCTACGTACAGGTAAATCGCTGTGTTTGCAGCCCCTGTGAGACCCGTCCACAAAAAGTTCGCCAGGTAACGCCGTATCAGAATGGCTCTGTTTTCTTCATAGAATTTATTGGCAAGACGACGGAACTGATTGATGAAAAATGTGCCGAGTGTGAAAAGCTTAATCTCCTTGTTATAGGTATCAGTCGTCATGAGACTTTGAAGATAGCTCATCATGCGACGTTCCGGCGATTGACGACGCATCCGTTGATATCCTATCCAACCATATTTGGCACTTGAAATGAAGGCGGGTATGGGAATAATCAGCGCGACGATTGCCAACCACCATTCGAGCCGCAGCAGAATAAAGATCACGGAGAACAGCGTCACCGTCGTACGGAACAAATCAAATGTCTGCGAGATCATCGACACAGGCTGATACGTCGATTGATCAGAGGCTTGACGCAGCTTATCGTAAAACTCAGGATTTTCAAAAAAGGCCAGGTCCAGCGTGTTCGACTTCTCCAGCACAAGCAGTTGAATCTTGTTTGAAACGCGCTCCTGTAAAAGCTGCTGCACAATGTTGCTTAAGGTACCAAGTAAACCGGTAAGCAATACCACAGCCAGTTGCAAACCAACAGGCAGCCAGATGGGATTGACGGAATGAATGCTAATACCTCTCTCCACGCTCCGTATCACCAACTGCGTAATTTCTATACTCGCGGCAGGCATAAAGCCTTGTAAGATACTCAAAAACCCCATTAGTACGGTAAAGAGGACGCTGGCAGCTAACACGAGGCGTAAGACACGCGGTATACTGGCAAATGCGATAGGAACTTGCTTCAGACTGAAAACGTCATCGTCAGGATTCCGACTCCGTCTTCCAGGAACTGATGGGGAACTAACTATTGGTCTCATAGGAATGCATGCTCTTTCTATTCTACGGCTGCGCACACGAAAATCCGCGGTTTTTTCATGAGTATACTCCGAAAGCATGGTGAATGCATCGTTATTTTAGCCAGTCTTCGCTCCTGTTCTTTTCTACAGGACCAACTCCTTGTTTTTACCAAAATCATCTAACAACCAGGGCTACCAATATTGAGGCAATACTTGTATACTTAGAGAACACCTTACGCGATGAACATTGGTCTTCTCGCGCTCGCACAGTCAGATTGAGAGGAAACAAAAGACTATGGCTATAGCCAGGCATGATACAAGCCAAGAAAACGGGGCAGCAATGCCAGATTTTACACGCAGCGATACACGAATTAGCGAACTGCTCGACCGTATGCGTGACACATATGCCCTGAACGCATTCAGCGGACTGGCAGGATGGGACCAGAACACGCTCATGCCAGGGGGAGCAGCGGAGGTACGCGGCATACAATCTGCGGTCATGCAGGGAATACTCCACGATAAGTGGTGCGATCCTCAGCTAGAAAAGCTGCTCAATACACTAGCGGCAATAGTTCAACAGGCATCGTATACCGACGCGGATCGTGGATTGGTGCGCCAGGCATTGCGCCACCATACACGCAGTACAAAGCTGCCCCGTACGCTCGTCGAAGAGATGGCGCGTACCGAGGCGGCAAGCTTCGAGTCATGGCGCAAAGCGAGAGCCAACAACGACTTTGCTAGCTTTGCTCCATTCCTCAGTCGCACTATCGCCCTACAACGTGAACTAGCTGACCATATGGGCTACACCGAAACGCGCTACGACGCCTTGCTCGATGACTACGAACCAGGCTTGACAGCGAGCAAAGTTGCGGTTCTCTTCGCCCCTGTGCGTTCGGTCAGTAAGGCAGTATTGCAGCGTATTGAAGCAAGCGGCACTAAGGTAGATTTCTCCTGTCTGCAAGGCTACTTCCCTGCTGACAAGCAGGTAGAACTCAGTCGAGAGATACTCAAAGGCATGGGATACGACTTTAACCGTGGTGCCATCGCCCAGTCTCCACACCCCTTCACCGCAGAGATAGGAAGCCCCTTCGATGTGCGCGTCACCATTCGCACCAACGAGCAGTTTCTCCAACAATCGCTCATGGCAGCAATTCACGAGGGCGGACATGCGCTTTATGAGCAGGGAAGCGCGCCAACGCTTGTCAACACGCCCGTCGTCGGCGGTGCCTCGATGGGCGTACATGAATCGCAATCGCGCCTGTGGGAAAACGCCATCGGACGCTCTACCCCATATTGGCAGGGTCAACTCCCCATCGTGCGAAAGATCTTCCCAGAACAGTATGCGAACGTTGATGCGGCGACATTCGCCCGTGCTTTAAGCCACGTTGAACCCAGCTTTATTCGTGTCGAGGCCGATGAGGTGACGTACAACCTGCATATCATCATCCGCTTCGAGCTAGAGAAAGCGATGATCAACGGCGATGTAGCTGTCGAGTCGCTGCCGCGCATGTGGAACGAGAAATACTACGAGTACCTTAGTATCACTCCCAGGAACGATACAGAGGGGATATTACAAGATGTCCACTGGACGAGTGGCTTCGGCTACTTCCCGTCGTACACCCTTGGCAACCTCTACGCGGCGCAAATTTTCGACAAGCTCCACAAAGCATTGCCGAACTTTGACGAGTTGTTAGCCCAGGGCGACACCGCTACCATCCTTCAATGGCTGCGCAATTCTATGTACAGGTTCGGTGCGACCTATCAGCCCGATGAGTTGTTAAGACAGGTCACAGGTGAGTCGCTCAATCCGATGTACTTCACACGTTACCTGACCAACAAGTTCGAGAAGATCTATAGCTTGTAAGCGAGACATAATGAAACAGACCTGGCAGCGCACGTGTGCGCTGCCAGGTCTGTTTCATTGTTTACTTTTTTTGCTCTATTCTCTTTACAAGGCTCTCTAGATAGGGAGTTTTTGCTCGTTGATAGCTCCATCCATCGGTCTTTCCTGCCGCGATGGCTTTTTTCTTCACTTCGGCATAGTCCTGCACCTCTTCGGGGTGCTGCTTCATGTAAGCCCGAAAGACAATCCAGCCCTGATATATCTCACTGTCTTCAGGTAGGATGTAAAGAAGCATTGAATAGTCCTTGCCATTATACTGGATCGAACCAGCAAGCATGGGCTGTATATGCGTCAAGGGACTCTTGACAAACCCAATACTCAGCATTTTAGTTACAACCTCATCATGTCTTGCTCTCTCAGCAGGAATAACGATGTCGAGAACCCTTCTGCCTCCTAACCCTGGTACCGCCGTGCTGCCAACATGCTCGACTTGTGCTGAAGGCAGCACGGATCGAATCGCCTTCGCGACTTCAGCAAAGACGCGAGGATAATTCTCGTCATAGTCCTCGTAGGATATTGCACCCCATTGGAGGCCACTTTGTATCCTGGCTATATTCTCTTCGCTACTCATGGCAATGCTCCGTTCTACTAGTTTTTATACAGGCAAAAACGCAGAGCCCCATTCCTTGGCAGAAGTGCCAGATATCTTTCGATGGCGCTGAAAAGGTACGTTCGATGATTTGAGAGCAGTATACCACATCAGGTCTCGTAGGGTCACTCGCCAGGAATAACCCTATGGAGTGCGGAGGTACGAGCTCTCATTCAAGCAGGTAAAGATCATGTACGTCTGGCTTAGACGAAACTCGGAGATCGACGCGTTATCGTGATGGAACTGCCAGCGACGATTGAGGTCTATATCCAGCAGGTGACAGATGAGCACGCCGATGAAACCACCGTGCGTGACCCATACCACCGTAGCCTCCGGGTAGTCGGTTTGCCAACGCTCTAGAGCACGCACGATACGATCCCGAAGTTGTATAAGATTCTCGCCACCAGGGGCCGCGTAGATTGTCGGATCATCCCGCCAGCGCGCCACCACTGTTGCATTCCGCGCCACAACCTCATCGTATGTCGCGCCCTCCCATTCACCCATTGAGATTTCGCGCAGGTCGGCATCTTCCTGCACAGGGAGCGAGTGATAGCTTGCGATAGCCTGAGCCATGACGTGGGTACGTTGTAGATCAGAGGAGACAATGACATCAAGGTGCTCTTTCGCCAGGTACGCACCAACCCTCTCGGCCTGACGCTCACCCAGTACACTGAGTGAAACGTCAGATTGACCAGTATAGCGCCTCTGTACATTATACGTTGTCTCGCCGTGCCGCACTACGATAAGCCGCAAGATGCCCCCTGACTAGTGAAAGACATATTCAAATGCTCCTGACTCTCTTCGTCCTTGAACAGTCGATAGCTATCCGCGAAGGCTTTATCTCCTTTTTTTCGTGAAAACGCGGGCTTTTCGACTGCTGCTGCTGTAGTATAGCACTTCCAGGATTATTCATTCGCAGAGTTGCATTTGGAAAAGAGCCTCTTAAGAGAAAAAGGGCATTGAAAACCCGCTGGGTTTCCAATGCCCTTTTTCTCTTAAGAGGCTCGCAGAGCCGACAGTCAGAAAGATATAATAGACACCATTCTCTTCTAGATGCTATACTTTCTGCATAATCCACCCATGTTGTTTAGTATATCAACGGAGATAGTAATGACCACGAGTGAACGTAGCTCACAAGATTCCCCTGGTCTCAAGGCCACACAAGACAAGGTCGCGCAACTGCACAAGCTGAAGGCAGCCGCAACACTTGGCGGCGGCGAAAAGCGCATCGAGACACAACACAAAAAAGGCAAGCTGACCGCACGCGAACGTCTTGACCTCTTGCTCGACCCCGGCAGCTTTAATGAGCTAGATATGTTTGTCACTCATCGCTCCACCGACTTCGGTCTGGAGGATCAGAAAATTCCGGGTGATGGCGTCGTCACAGGCTATGGACACATCGACGGTCGCCTCGTCTACGTCTTCTCGCAGGACTTCACCGTCTTTGGTGGCTCCCTTTCCGAGGCCCACGCTGAGAAAATCTGTAAGGTGATGGACATGGCAATGAAGAATGGTGCCCCCGTCGTTGGACTCAACGACTCGGGTGGCGCACGCATCCAGGATGGCGTCGTGAGCCTTGGAGCATATGCCGATATTTTTCTGCGCAACACACTCGCCTCTGGCGTCGTGCCGCAAATCTCCGCCATCATGGGTCCATGCGCGGGTGGTGCGGTCTACTCGCCCGCCATTACCGACTTTATCTTTATGGTCGAGGAGACAAGCTACATGTTCGTCACAGGCCCAAACGTGGTGAAGTCGGTCACACACGAGGATGTTACATCTGAGCAGCTCGGCGGTGCCCTCGTTCACAACAGCACGAGTGGGGTAGCGCACTTCGCCAGTCCCAGCGAACCCGATTGCATCCGTATGATCCGTCAGTTAATGAGCTACCTTCCATCCAACAATGTCGATGACCCTCCTCGTATCACACCGATTGACTCGCCTAACCGTGCAGAAGAGGCGCTGGATACCATCATCCCGGATAATCCTAACAAGGCATACGACATGACCGCCATCATCAAACATATCGTTGATGACGGTGACTTCTTTGAGGTACAGGAACACTTCGCAAAAAATATTGTGGTTGGCTTCGCACATTTAAATGGTCGTTCCATAGGCATTGTCGCTCAACAACCGCGCTCATTAGCTGGCGTGCTAGACATTAACGCATCGGACAAGGCGGCACGCTTTGTGCGCTTCTGCGACTGCTTCAACATCCCTATCATCACCTTCGTAGATGTTCCCGGATTTTTGCCAGGAGTCGGTCAGGAGCATAACGGCATCATCCGTCACGGAGCGAAACTGCTCTATGCCTACTGTGAGGCCACGGTACCCAAGATCACCGTGATTACGCGTAAGGCATACGGCGGAGCCTACGACGTGATGAGCAGCAAGCATGTGCGCGGCGATATCAATTATGCATGGCCCACAGCCGAGATTGCCGTCATGGGTCCAGAGGGAGCCGTCAACATTCTCTTCAAAGACGAGATCGACAAGGCCGAAAATCCCGACCGGCGGCGCAAAGAACTGATCGCCGAATATACCGAGAAGTTCGCCAACCCCTACATCGCCGCCGGCCGTGGCTACGTTGATGAGATCATCGAGCCGAGCCACACACGTACTAAACTCATCAATGCATTAGAAATGCTCAAAAACAAACGGGACTCTAACCCGCCCAAGAAACACGGAAATATCCCGTTGTAGAAATTTATTCAAGAGGAGTCAGAACGCACACGCGCCTGCAACCGCCATTGGCGGTTGCAGGCGCGTGTGCGTTCTGACTCCTCTTTCTTAACCCTTAAGACCGGTCTGTTTGAATCCTTCAGCGATGTAGCGCTGCAGGAAGAAGAACACGATCACCAGCGGCAAGATGGCAATGGCAGAACCGATGAAGAGTTCGTGCAGATTGAGCAGCTGAGCGTTCAGGAAGTTGGAGAGAACTACCTGTACTGTATAAGCAGAGGGGTCCTGCCCAATCACCAGCGGCCACAGGAAAGCGTTCCAGCTCTGGATAAAGGTGATCACACCCAGGGCTGCAATGATGGAGTACGAGTTCGGCACAACAACACGCCAGAAAACACCCCAGTAGCCTAAACCATCGACCCGACCAGCCTCCTCTAGCTCATGCGGGAAACCCAGGAAGAACTGGCGGAACAAAAAAGTGGTGAAACCACTGAACATCACAGGGACGATAATCCCTTGCAGAGTGCTGACCCAACCAAGGTAGGACACAATCACATAGGTTGGCACAAAAATCACTGCACTGGGAATCGTCAGAGTGACCAATATGGCATAGAAAACTACATTTGCCCAACGGTACGGAACACGAGCGAGACCATAGCCTGCCAATGCGCAAAAGAGGAGTTGACCCACTGTCTGTATGATCGAGATCAGGGCCGAGTTCGTCAAACCCTGTAAGAATGGAACATCTGGGTCACTGAGCAATTCCCGGATATTCTCGAAATGGAGCGTACTGGGGAAGAATGTCCAATGCAATGACGTAATCTCCGCATCCGTCGCGAGACCGTTTCTAACAATGAGATAGAACGGTATCAGGAAGAGAATAGCCAGGATAATCAGGAGAGCGTAACTTAGTATCGTACTAATAATGGACCGGATAGACGGACCAGAGGTACGTCGTGGCTGAGTTGGTTGAGAAACAATAGCTGCCATAAAACCTTCCCTTTTTATTACCTACAGACCTTAGCATAACGGACTCGCGCGAAACGATATCCACCATGTTCAGAATCGTACTCAACTAATCGGCCTTCCCAAAACCCAGGAAACGTCCCTGAATTAGAGTGAAAACAATAATAATGAGGGCCAGGATCATGGCACCAGCACTACCGCGACCGTAATCCTGATTGTTCAGCGCGACATCGTAGAGATAGACCAGCGGTGGACGTGCCAGAATCTGGTTTCCACCAGACATGATGTTGTAGAACTCGTCAAAAGCCTGGTAAGCCGCGATCAGGTTCAAAAGGAGCACCGAGACCGAAGCATTGCGCAGCAGAGGAAATGTGATGTAACGGAAGGTTGTCCAGCCTTTTTTCGCTCCATCAACAAAGGAGGCTTCGTACAGTTCACGCGGGACTTCCTGCAAACCTGCAATGAAGATGATCATATAAATGCCGACCTGGAGCCAGAGGCGCACCGTAACCAGAACCAGCCAGTACCAGGGAGGGTTGGTGCTTGATACCCAGGAAATGGCACTAAGGCCGAAGACTTCGCGCACCGAATTGACCAGGCCGTAAGGCAAGCCAGCAAAGATGCTCATTTTCCAGACAAGCGAGGCCACGACATACGAACAGGCCGTCGGGAGGAAGAAGACTGAGCGGAAAAACCCTTGCGCGACACGGATACTGTTGACCAGCAAGGCGAGGGCCAACGAGAGCGCGAAGGTCGTTGGAATAATGAACACCGCGAAGATGGTGAAGGTCACAAGCGCCTTGATGAACTCCCGGTCGCTGAGCATAGATTGATAGTTTTGTAAGCCAACGAAGCTGGTGGGCGTAATGGTTGCGCGTGCGCTGGAGAAACTCAGTATTATGCTCCAAATGATAGGGGCGTAGACAAAGATAAACAGGCCGAGGACCAGGGGACCGACAAAACTCCAGAATATGAGGCTCGTCTTGAGAGTGCGTTGTTTCACTCTTCCTACAATAACCTTTTGTTTTTCTTTACTTGCAGTCAGCGTCTCTGCTGGTGAAGTAACGCTTGGAAACTTCATGTGTCCATCCTTCCTTAAAATGCACGTTTGGACACCCACTACATAAAGAATACGAGCGGATGTCCAAACTTACAGTGCTGTTCACTGTTACTGCTTAGCTAAGGAGTTTGGTCAGTTCGGCCTGACACTTCTGAGCCGCATTATGGATCTCGCTCTTGGCATCGGCTTTATTCTTGAGAATATTGCTGCATGCATCTCTTAGCGCCAGGTCCATGGTTTGATCCCAGGTCGGGGGGTTGGCATGCCCATACTTGTTCAAGTATTCCAGGGCCTGAGCCGCAGGTCCGCTTTGCAGTTTTGTGGCCTTTGCAGCGATGCTTAAGCGCGGTGGCACGTGGAAACCATAATTCAGGTTCCAGTCTGTCTGGTCCTGGGCATTATCTATCCAGAGCGATTTGACGAATTGTTTCGCTGCATCGACGTTTTTGCCCTTGGCATAGACCATTTCTGACCACCCGCCCAGGAATGTGCCCGGTTGACTTTGAGCGTCCAGTGCGGGCCATGGCACAACTCCAAAATCGCTGCCCAGGGCTTTAGTAATGCCTGGCATGGCCCAGAGACCCGTCCACTGCATCGCAGCCAGACCCTGGGTAAATGCAGAAGGATCCCACCAGAAGGTAGGCGCATCAATGAGCAATGCACCAGTAGCATTCAGCTCGCGCAGCTTCTCATAAGCAGCGGTGGTGCGATCAGTATCGAAGACAATCTTGTCATTGTTGATGAAGTCAGCATTAGAAGACCAGGGGGCAACCTGATAGAGCGCATCGACACCACCGTCCTGCCCGATATAAAGCCCTTTGACGTTACCACTATTCAACTTTTTCGTAGCGGCAATCAGTTCATCCATTGTGGTGGGAGGCTGCACTCCGGCCTTGTCGAGCAGACTCTTACGATAGTACAACAGCCCCATGTCATTGACCTCTTTGATGGCATAGACCTTGCCATTGATGGTGAGCGGCCTGAGCGTAGTGGCACTGAAATCATTTTTTGCGTTGGCTATGATATCGTCGAGGGGCGCAATCAGTCCAGCTTTGACCTGGTCAACTGTGGGATTAGTAAGCTCAAATACATCTGGGGCACCGGAGCCAAGCAAGGCGGCATTCACCTTGGTCGGATACTCGTTTCCTGTCCCTTGCACCCAGCTGACTTTGACCTTCGCTTTGCTATAAGCGCTGGCATAGCGACGGACTGCTGCCTGCGTGCCAGTTTCACCATACGCGTGGTACCATTGCGTAAGTGTTGGACCACTACTACTGCCGCTTCCACTCCCGCTACTACCACAAGCTGCTAACGTCGCAGCTCCAACTACACCAGCCGCGACCCGCATGAAATCGCGTCGAGGCATTTTCGTTACATCAAACCCCGCTTCTGCAACCCGATCCACTATCTGCTGAAAATCATTGTCCATGAATTGTTTCTCCCAATTTGTGGCGCCGCGGTGCACCATGTCACTATCTATGAAGCGTATACGCTCCAAGCCACGTCGTTCAAAAAATATAAATGCTCTTCTGCTCAAAGAACGAGAACAGCATCGGGAATATCCAACGAACCTGGTCTCCTCCTATCACCCTCGTAGGGAAACGTTTCCCTACGAGGGTCTGAAAACGAGCAACATTGACCTGTTCGTGATAGTGGTACCCTTTTTATGTAGCACAGAGCTTTGTATGGATGTTGACTATAACTGAGAGTTCTTAGCTTTAGAAGGTCTCTCTAGCTGCTTAAGTAGTTATATATAGGGAAGCGGTTCACTGCTCTAGTTATAACCGATGAGAAAAAACTTGTCAATACTTCTATATCGAGACGGATCGCTCGTCAGTACTAGAGAAGAACACTACGTCCTGCTGATGCCGAAGTCATCAGCAGGACGTAGTGTTCTTCTCTAGTACTTAGACCATTACCTGATCCACGTAGCACCAGCGCCAGTCTTCCCCAGGTTGGAAAGACTGCATAATTGGGTGCTGAGTAGCGTGAAAGTGCTTGGTGGCATGCTTGTTCTTTGATGAGTCGCAGCAGCCGACATGCCCGCATTCGAGGCATTCACGCAGGTGTACCCACGTATCTCCCGTCTTGAGACATTCTTCACAACCTTGTGAGCTTGGTGTGACATTGCGAATTTGATTGAGATGTGTACAGTTCGCCATATAGTTTTCTCCTTTTGCTTTCCGGTGTTGGCATCAACTATGGTGATCTCCTCTGAGTGAGTGCCGCCCTTTACTTCGGCAACACTTGAGCATATCCACACTGTAATATTCTCAGTCTCATGAATCTGCTCTATAAGATACTGCGACATACTCTTCGAGAGTGAGTCGCCGCGCACCAATATCGTGACATGGCTTGCATACTTGGAGAAATTCATCGCTGCCTGTCCTGCCGAGTTCGCCCCACCGACAATATAGACCTCTTCATCTCGGCACGAAATCGCCTCAGTCTGTGCCGCGCCATAGTACACCCCCGCGCTTGTCTCTTTCAACGAGTTCGAGAAGGACACCATTGGTCCCTTTGGGGTGGAGGAAAATTGCGCGCCCCTCCGCGGCGATACGGGGCTGCTTATCGAGCAAAGGTACACCCTTGTCTTGCATCTCTTGTAGGGCGGCATCGATGTCATCGACTTCGAGGCAAATGTGATGCATCCCTTCTCCACGCTTTTCGAGGAACTTTGCCAAACTGGAATCGAGGGTGGTTGGTTCGATCAATTCGATCTCGCTTCCCCCTGGGCCACCCATTGGTAGAAAGGCAATACGCACCTGCTCGGTCGGTACCTCTCGAATATCGCTCGGCTCAACGCCCAACGTATCGCGGTAAAAGCCGAGTGCCTGCTCAATACTATGAACAATAATGGCAACATGGTCAATACGTTTAGGCATATATGTTCTCCTTATTGACGTCCCTACGCCCCCACCTCTTCCTCTCTACGTCAATGTGTTCATACCCATCATTAGACCCCTACGAACTATGCGCCAGGTGAAAATCTGTCTGGTTAAGCTGATGTGGCACGATGGTGAAGAGGCCGATGCTGCGCTGAACAGAACTGGTCACAGCACGCATCGCCATCAACGCGCTTATGCGCGTCTCCTCATCATAATGTAACATCTCCGCCGTCTGGTCAAACTCTGCCTGGGTTAACACCTCGTAGAACATGTCCGGCTTGACGAGAATGCTCAGATCCAGATCAACATACGATACACGGTCTAACGTGATTGTAGCTGGTTGAATAATGTTCGCATAGGTATGAATCAGGGCGCGCTCATTGTAGAAAGCGCTCAGCAGATACCAGCGCTGGGGCCAGAAAAATTGGACACAGTTGTAACGCAGAGGACGTGTTCCCGTCGCCCAACGCATAGGAGTGCCAGCGGGGAGCCAGAGGCGCAGGACATTGTTTTCGTCGATGCCTGCTGTATCACTTCTCAGCATCTCACCCAACTGCATCTGCTCATCGAGCCGATACGCCTTCCATGAGCCACGCACTATCTGATCATAACTACGACTTTCCACCAACATTTGTTGTTGCATGATCGCTCTCCCTTTCGTTGAACCCTATAGTACGAAAACATTGCTCAGTCGTCAAGCCTGAAAGGAAATAAGTAGGGGTCTAATTCTTAAACCCATATGCATCAAGTCAAAGTGGTAGAGGTTCTAACATGACTATTGGCTTGTGTTGTACAATACGAACACACTCATCTACAAGACACTATAAAGTAGAGATAGGGTACATATACTTCCATGCACTGCCCAAATTGCCAAACCCTTAATCCAATAAACGCCAAATTTTGTCTTGAATGTGGCAACCGTCTCGTGGTCTGCCCAAATTGTGGAACAATCAATTTGCCCGTTGCAAAGTTTTGTATCGAGTGCGGCACCCAGCTACAGCCCAGAAGTGATACCACGGGACCACTACCATCGGGCACTTCTATACCCGTTGAGACACCACAGGTGTTGCCACCTTCACCGGAAGTGCTCCTGCCACCGGAAGAGCGGCGCATCGTCACGGTCATGTTTGCCGACATCATTGGCTCGACACCGTTGGCAGACCGCATGGACCCAGAAGATATGCGAGCCATCCTGACTGGCTACTTTAACCTGATGACGCAGCAGATACGCAGGCATGGAGGCACTGTAGAGAAGTACATTGGTGATGCAGTAATGGCCGTATTTGGAACTCCGATCACTCATGAAGACGACCCAGACCGCGCAATCCGAGCCGCCCTCGACATGCAGACAGCCCTCTCCATATTTAATGAGCAGCGCCAGGCACAGGACCCTGATGCGACGCGCTTACAGATGCGTATCGGCATCAACACCGGAGAGGTTGCAATACCCAACAATGAGCAGCATCAACGTCAGGACTTCCTGATCACAGGCGATGCTGTAAATGTCGCTGCTCGCTTACAACAGGTCGCCACACCTGATACTATTCTCGTTGGCGAACGCACCTACCTCGCCACACGCGAGGTCTTCGAGTTTCAGGCCACCGCCCCAATGCAGCTGAAAGGGAAAACGGAGCCTATCACGTCATACGCCGTGCTAGGGCTGCGTAGGCACACGCTCACTATCACTCAACATCCACGGGGCATAGAGGGACGAAGCGTCAGGCTGGTGGGACGTTCTTTAGAGCTGACCTTGATGCATACCAACTATGCACGCGTGCAGGCCGAGCGCAATACGCATCTTATCACTATTCTCGGTACTCCTGGCGTCGGTAAATCACGGCTGGTACGCGAATTTATCGCGCGCGAACAAGAATCGGCCAGGAGCACAGCATCCAGTGTCGTGCCAAGAGTGCTGCAAGGTCGTTGTCCTCCTTATGGCGAGGGCATTACCTACTGGCCCCTCATCGAAATACTACGCTCACTTTTACATGTACAAGATGATGAGAGCAACGAGGCTCTGCAACAACGCTTTCTGGAATTTGTTGGCGAGACGTTGGCGAAGGCCAAACGCAGCGAGCCAACAGAGGAGATCGCGAATACTATCCTGCGTAGTATTGGACGAGGATTAAGCGAAAGTACAAGTATCGTTGACGGGCAAGGTACCAGAGAAAGACCTAAACGAGACCACCAGCGTAGCAGCCACAGCGTACATACTACAAGCGTAAAACAACCAGGTACACAGGTTGCACTCTTGCGGGCATGGCGCGTTCTGCTTGAAGCCCTGGCACAGGTTCAGCCGCTTATCATCGTTGTTGACGATCTTCAATGGGCAGATGAGGCCCTGCTTGACCTGCTTGAATACCTGACCGACCGCATTACGACGGTTCCAATCCTTTTCCTCTGCCCCGCTCGTCCAGACTTCTTTGATCGCAGACGCGACTGGGGTGGTGGACAACGCAATTTCACTACTATCGAACTTGACGCTCTGTCGAGAGAGGAGAGCAGTGATCTCGTCGATGCGCTTTTAAACACAAACGACTTGCCAGAAGTACTGCGCAACACCATCTTGACCCGAGCGGAGGGAAATCCCTTCTTTGTTGAAGAGATTGTACGCATGTTTATTGACCAGGGGCTGCTCGTCTGTGAAGAGGACCATGAGCACGGAGGCTCCTGCTGGCGACTCGTCAGCCGCAATGACACGCTTGTAAATGACTTGACAACGCTAGTCGAACCGCCCGATGATAGCCTGGTGAATATGCACTACGTGTTACCGTTTCCACGCGTCCCCGATACCGTGCAGGGCGTACTCGCGGCTCGCGTTGATCTGTTGCATCCAACTGAGAAGCTTATTCTTCAGCATGCAGCGATTATTGGTCGCACCTTCTGGCTATCATCTTTGCTTGAGCTGGCAAATGGCATGTCTTCAGGGGTCATACTTGAGATACTGGCTACGCTTATTCGACATGATTTTGTTATTGAAGAGACAGATACGCAGGTGCGTAGTCCTATAGATGATGATCGCATCTTTAGTTTCAAGCATATTCTCATCCGTGATGTCGTCTACAACAATATTCCACGAACGCGCCGTTCTCAGGAACATGCGCGGCTCGCGTTCTGGCTCGAAGAGACGACGGTGGACAACCAGGAAGAGTTTGTTGAACTACTGGCCTATCATTACCAACAGGCATTAACAACATGGTCGGCGGCAATGAACGCAATTGAAACGACAAGCTCGCTCGACACCATTGGCATAGTACGCCTCACACGACCAGAGTTGCGTCGCCGCGCTATCAAATACCTGACACTAGCTGGCGACCAGGCACTTAATAGCTACTACACTTTGCGGGCATTGCAGGCGTATAACGACGCCTCTGAATTGCTGCTCGACAATGACGCGGACGCGCCTACTCAGGTGGCAATGCATGAAAAGCTGGGTGATGCCTACGCGCAGCGGGGCAACCAGGATGAGGCATGGCAGGAGTATCGCAGAGCACTACGCCTCGCCACGGGAGAAGGGGTACCACCTGATAAGGTAGACCTGCTGTACCTCTACGAACGCCTCGCGGAGCTTTCGACCCGCTGGCTAGGAGGGTTTGATACTCCACCCGATTCACAGCAGACACAATCCTATATCGATGCCGGTCTACTACTTCTGGACGGCAAGCCGTTAAATGCGGACCGTGTCGCCTTTCTCACCTATCAAGCCTTCTGGTACATTCGTCAACTGGAGACCACGACGTACGCGAAGAAGGCAGAGCTGGCAGAACAGGCATTGGCAAGTGGACACGAGGCTCTACGTCTTGCCGAGCAACTGAATAATCCTAGCGCGCTTTCGCTCGCCTTAGACGCCCTTGGCTTCATCTACGCTGAATACCATAAATATCATGATGCTCATCAAATACAGCATCGCCGTCAGCAATTGGAGAGTCAACTCACTGACCGTGAAGAATTGTACGACCTCCACATCTCATTAGGCAAAATTCATGAGCAGGTCGCTGACTACAGTACCGCGATGATGTGGTTTGGACGCGCATGGAACAACGCTCAGACAATGGAGAGTCCATCCCTCCTGCTGACGAGTATGGCCTGGCGCATGTGGACCTGGCTACAGTGGGACCGTTGGGAGGAAGCCCACCAGGTGGCTCAAGAGATACTACGCCTGATCCAACAATATCAACAGGACGAGAAACGGCAGCTCTGGGCCTTAGAGACACTCGCGATCATTGAGTATCATCAGGGAAATCAAGAGCAAGGTGACGACTACGCCCGCCAATATAGGCGTCTCATCGAGCAGCAGGCAGGACGTGAGGGTAAAAGTGATAATGAAGCGCCAGCGACACCATCGACGAGGATGCGTGACATCTATCTCGCGCGAGAAGACTGGACACGCGCTGCGGCAGACTATAAAGAGAAACTGCGAGAAAGCGAACCGCTGCCCTCACCAGAGGTGTTGGCAACGCTGGCGGAACTGATGGTGACAACGGGTGAAAGCGTTGAGGAGCAAGAGAGCCTCTGTGAGCGCGCGGTAGCACTCGCGGAAGAGTCGGGCGCACAAAGAAGCCTGGCTATTGCACTGCGTGCCCGGGGACGTATGTACATGCAACAAGAAAAGTGGGCACTGGCAAAGGACAATCTCTGTGAGGCACTCCAGCGTTGCGAGGTAATGGACATTCCATGGGAACGAGGCGTCACCCTCTATCACCTCGGCATGCTCTATAAGCGCCGTGCTAGCGTACTGAACGAAGGCAACGCCAGTAGACGTAGTGCCGATCTCGGTCGAGCACGCTATCATTTCGAGCAGGCCCTCGGCTTCTTCGAGTCCATGAACGCAGAACTCAACGCGGAACGCGTCCGGTTGGCAATGATACAGGATAATAGAGCGCCCGTGTGAAATAACGAGAATGAAATGGGGCATGAAAGAATGAACCTTTTGTTACGCTTGAACTTGCCCAGAAAACCCTCGTTTTCTCAAAATGTTCATCGCCCAAATTGCCCGGTGCAGGATCTGAAATGTATCGCTCAAATTTCAAACCCTGCACCCGACCCATGCCTTCCATTCTCCTAGCGCTGGTGCCTGCCACCCAAAGGAAAGCGGTCCCAGGGATTCTCGTTGACCGTAATCCGGTATCCATCGGGATCAGCAAAGACGAAGGTACGCCCAAAGGGACCATCATAGGGTTGCTGCAGGATGGTGGCTCCTCCTGCTTCCATTTTGCTATGCAACTCATTGACATTATCGCAGTCGATCCAGAGAGCTACGCCCCATCCCGGCTGCGGTGCTTCATCCAGGTTCACTCTTGCTTCGCTGAGAGCAAAGGGGATCGTGCTGGAATCGAAGAGGACAAAGTCGGGAGCCGTGAAGCCCGGATCGACAGTCAAGCCCAACACCTCCGTGTAGAACGCCCGCGAGGCGGAGATGTTGCGCACCTGCAAACTGATAAAATCGGGTCCGAGAAGCTTTGCCATGTGTATTCCTTCCTTTCAAAACTGAGCAGCCGCCCCAACCGCGGCACTCGGTTTCTCTCATACCAACATTCTACCGTGTGCGAGTGACAACAGTATGGCAGTAGCGTAACTACTTTTTGATCCCACTATTTTACAAGGCATCGAGAGTATAGCACTTTTGATCGGGCTTGGTTTTGTGGCACTTGCGCGAAGAGCGCACCCGTCTAAGCGCTGGTTCTCTATAAGAGAGGTTTGCAATCAATTAGGAATCAATGCTGCATCTCCCACAAAGATGACGCCTGCCACAATTGTCTAGAGTCCCAGATATGGCCCATAGCAGGGGGTGAAGCCGAAATGTGTACTTGTGAGAGATTAGCGTTCGCGGCTTGTAGCCGAGCACGTACACTAGTAAGTGCAATAGATGGCGTGTTGTTGGTTTTGCTTAGATGTGCTAACCAGAGCCAGCGAACGCCATCCGGTCTCCACGTACGCAGTATGGCATCCGCCGCCTGCTCATTTGAGAGATGACCTGTGGAACTTAAAATGCGTCGTTTGAGGTGTTGTGGATAAGGGCCACGAATAAGTCGATCTCTATCATGATTTGACTCAAGAATAAGCAGATCAGCATGCTGCATCGCCTCGAGCATTGCTGGCGTCACCTCGCCACTATCTGTCACCACGCATACCCGACAACCACCCGCTTTGAGCAGATATCCGCAGGGCGCGACAGCATCATGCGAAATCGAAAACGAAGTCACCTCTACGTCTCCAACCGAGCAGCGTGAACCGACAGGAAGAGAGAGAGTACGTATGGAGTCTGAAGGAGAAAGCGTCTCTGTCTCGGCAAGCGCTTTATTCATAGTAAGCATTCCAGAGTCGGTGCGCCACGTACCAGAGAGAAGACTATCCTCTACAGCATTATAAGTGAGTGGATCAGCGATTACGGGAATTCCGTAATGTTTGCTCAAAGTTGGTACCCCAATCACATGATCGCTGTGTTCGTGAGTAAGCAATACACCCTGCAACTGAGATGGATGCACATCCACTTTACGCAGTCGGTCCGTTAATACACGACCACTCAGACCTGCGTCAACGAGAAGCTTTGTACGTCCCTGTGGACCCGCTTCTACCAGTAAAGCATTTCCGCTGCTGCCACTCCCTAATGATACAACTCGCATGATTATTGTCCCAAATTGAAGAAAAATACATACTCTTACAACCCTAGCAACCTCTGTGCATTTTTCCCTAGAACCATGTCTAGCTGCTCATCATTCAAGCCGGACTGACGAATGTGGTTTAGTACCCGGCTTTGAGAGAGCAAACCGTAATCACTCCCAAAAAGGATACGCTCCACACCTACCAGTCTCTGCACTATAGGAAATATTGTATTACGATAGAGATAGATGGTTGCGGCTGTATCATACCATACATTGGCGGTTACACGCTGTATCTCTGGCATCAGAGAGTAGAAAGGCAGTCCTCCTCCCCAATGTGCCGCAATGAACGGAACGTCGGGAAAAGCGGTAAGAAAGGCAATGATGTCCTGTAACGAGACATCACCCTTGCCGGGGTAGACGTGACCCACGGGCTCGCTGCAATGAGAGAGCACAAGCAGTTGGTAACGACGTACGACTTCCATAAGCGGTAAAAGTAGAGAAATATCGCTTAACTTGTAGCCCTGTCCGTGCGGCATCAGTTCACCGACACCAATCATACCCGCTTTAGCACAACGTTCCAGCTCATATGCAGCGCGTGTTCCAACTGTTGGTAACACTACTGCCATCCCATAGAGGCGATTTGGATAGCGGTGCATTGCATCAATGACATAGCTATTCGCCTCCTCTATCAAACTGGAATCAGTCCAGCCGAAAGAGAAGGTTACAGAGGCATCGACACCAGCAGCGTCCATCTCCATAATCAAGTCTTCCGCATTTACAAGCCGCACACTATGATTGCTGTACAAAGCATTAAACCACGCGTCACGAGCACAATACCGCTCGCGCTGCTCACAGACATCTGGGGGGAAGATATGCGTATGAAAATCTAAAATCATGTCATGTTACCTCGGAAGAGTTCGCTGTACAACAAAAAGAGTTCGCTTTTTATTGTACAGCGAACTCTTCCGTCAGCAGTATAACGATATTGAACAAATCTGAATAGGCAGGCAGACCTCAATTTTGTCGAACGCCTCTGCTCGCACCAGCCCCTTGCCGCCATCGGGCAAGAGTCGTGCAGAGGGACTCTCTCGTTCTTTCACAGCATCATCTCATGACCCCTT
>JAABUQ010003988.1_pt1 | contig 26001 bp, 24 predicted proteins | sample 5560001 | NCBI WGS metagenome assembly JAABUQ01 (sample SAMN10711888, study PRJNA513371) | rock metagenome | isolation source: Antarctica rocks | place: Antarctica: Victoria Land, Finger Mt nord | collected 2015-12-18 | reverse complement strand
GACTGCGCGTCGCCTGCCAAGCCGCGCAACCAACAAGACCGCCATCAGGAGGGCAGATACCCGCCCTCAGCAGGACATTATGGGCGGCAGCCCCCGCGCCAGCAGCCACTCAAAGGCGAGGAGACCCTAAAAATCGCCTAAGTGACTTATGGTCGGCGCGTACCTGTCCGACAATCAGCCGATGCCGGTTACCGTCGCCGCTCGTCGCTGCACCCGTGCGACCGTCGTGGCGGCCGTTCTGGTGGCGGCCCTTCTGGTGGCGGTCATGCTCAGCGGTGTCGTGCTGGGCGCCGCCCGCGCGCAGGCGGCCACGCCCGCGCCCGCCCCGAGCGTCCCGGTGGGCCAGCCACCTCGACTGCCGCTTGGCTCCGCTCGCAAGGGAGCACTGGCATCCACCACGCCCTTGCACCTACAGGTGCTGCTGTCGCCGCGGGACCCGGGCGCCATCGCCGCGCTGGTCAGCCAGATCTCCACGCCCGGATCGCCGAGCTTCCGCCACTATCTGCGTCCGGGAGAGTTCAGCGCGCGCTTCGGCGCCACGGCGGCCACCGTGGCCGCCGTGGACACCGCGCTGCGCGACGCAGGCCTGGTGCCCGGCCCGATCTCCGCCGATCGCCTGTCCATACCCGTGACGGCGAGCGCGGCTGCCACCCAGCGGGCCTTTGCGGTCAGCCTGCAGCGCTTCCAGGCGCCGGACGGGCGCAGCGTCTACGCGAACACCTCAGCTCCGCGGGTCCGGGCCAACGTGGCCGGCGCGGTGACCGGGGTGGTGGGCCTCAGCGACGTGGCTGTCCGTCATCCTGCGCTGGGGACAGGCGGACCGCCACGGCCCTCCGGGCCCCACGCGGTCCTCTCGCGCGTGAGCTCGTCGAGCGCCGGGCCGCAACCCTGCAACGCTGCGAGTACCACGGCCGCACAGCAGGGTGGCTACACCATCGACCAGCTCGCCTCCGCGTACGCCTTCACCGGGCTGTACTCCGCCGGAGATCTCGGGGCGGGGACCACCGTCGGTGTTTACGAGCTGGAGCCCAACTTGCCCAGCGACATCGCCACTTACCAAAGCTGCTTCTCGACCAGCGCCCAGGTTTCCTACAAAGCGGTCGACGGCGGCTCCGGCAGCGGCGCCGGCGCCGGCGAGGCCGCACTGGACATCGAGAACGTGATCGGTCTGGCTCCGGCCAGCAAAGTGATCGTCTACCAGGGCCCGCAAGCCAGCACCACACACCCCACCGGGCCGCTGGACATCTACCGCCAGATGATCACCGACGACACGGCCAAGGTGATCACCACGTCCTGGGGGGCGTGCGAGGCACAGATCGACGCCAGCGAGCAACAGCAGGAGAACACGCTGTTCCAGCAGGCGACCACTCAGGGTCAGACCATCGTCGCCGCCTCCGGCGACACTGGCTCGGAGGATTGCGCCGACCCAACGACCGGTATGCCTGCTCAGCTCGCCGTCGACGACCCGGCCAGCCAACCCGACGTGACCGGTGTGGGGGGCACCAGGCTGACCAGCGCCAGCTCCCCACCCAGCCAGACGGTGTGGAATAACCGAACCACGGGCGCGGGCGGCGGGGGCCTCTCGACCACCTGGGCGAAACCCTCCTACCAACCCAACGCGGCCAGTGTGTCGAACCCAAACGGTCGGCGCCAAGTCCCTGACGTGTCGGCTGACGCTGATCCAAACACCGGCTACGTCGTCTACCACAACGGCAGGTGGGCTTCCTTTGGCGGCACCAGCGCGGCCGCGCCGCTGTGGGCCGCGCTCACTGCGCTGGGCGACGCCAGCCCCGGGTGCGCGAGCAATGGGAAGAGCCTGGGCCTGCTCAACCCGGCGCTGTACGGCGTCGCCGCCGGATCGGCGAGCGCCAGGGCGTTCACCGACGTGCTGACGGGCGAAAACGACTTCACCGCCACCAACCCGGGCGACTATCCTGCCACCTCGGGGTATGACCTGGCCTCCGGACTGGGGACTCCGATCGCCGCCAGCTCCGGCGGTGCCGGCTTGGTCAACCAGTTGTGCGGTCCGCCCGCGGTGACTCCCGCGTCCAGCCCGTCTCCGTCGCCCAGCCCGTCGCCCTCCCCGTCTCCCAGCCCCACGCCTTCTCCGGCCCCGACCGGCCCCGCGGTCTCTGCATCAGCGTCATCCTCCGCCGTGTCGGCCGCGGCGACGGCGTTCGGGGTCCCGCCGGCAGTTCTGGCACAGGCCGGCAACGCTCCCATCAGAGGGCTTCGTCTCGCGCTGCGCCGGCGCGGACGCACCCTGGTGCTCGGCAGCGCGTCGTGCCCATCCGCCTGCCGGGTAGCGGTCGATGTGCGCGCGCTGTCCGCCGTTGCTCACGGGACCGCCGGCAGGGGAAGCGGCGCCTCGGTGCACGTGGGCACGCTCACGGTCACCGTGGCCCGGCACCGCAGCCGGCGGCTGACGGTGCGCATGAGCGCGGCGAGCCTGCGCCTGCTGCGCAGCCACCACCGCCTGCAGGTAGCCCTCGTGGTGCGCGTGCGCGACGAGCACGGTCGCCTGCACACGCAGAAGCGCACCATGAGCCTGCGGTTCTCGGGCCCATAGCCTCGCCCCAACGCCGGCGACGACCTCCGCCCCGTCCGGCGCGGCCCGTCAGACCGTCCAGTACCCTCTCTAGAGGCACGGGCGGCTCAGCGCGAGCGTCGACACGTACTCACACCGCCGCCTCGCAGGCCTGGCGTGGTGGGTGGGGTTGAGAGCCCGTGACCTTTGGCACTCCTCGGTCTCAGAAGGACGGCTTTGACAAGAAGAACTTGGCCGGCGCTGCTGAGTCACGCCGCTTCGGTGCTCGGGGCAACGGTCACCCAACCAGTGGGCTCGCCGACGATCGACGTGCTGGGGCCACTGGCAGCACCGCGCCCGTCGCGTCGCCTTCCGACCGTTCCGACGCCGCGACTGGTGGCGGCGGCTGCCGGCATGCTCGCGCTGCTGGTGCTCTCCCTATGGCTGCGCACGCGGTGGATCTCGGCGTACTTCTGGATCGACGAGGGGCTGTCGGTGGGCATCTCATCGCACCACCTCAGCGCGATCCCCGGTGTGCTGCGCCAGGACGGCTCGCCGCCCCTCTACTACCTGATCCTGCACGGATGGCTGGCGGTCGTGGGTCGCAGCGAGGCGGCGACTCACTCGCTGTCGGTCCTCGTCGCGCTGCTGACCGTGCCCGCGGCCCTGTGGGCCGGTCGCTCGCTCTTCGGGAAGCGCTGCGGCTGGTTCTGTGCGGCGCTGGCGGCCACCGACCCGTTCCTCACCGCGTACGCGCAGGAGACGCGCATGTACGAGCTCGTGACCTTGCTCAGCCTGCTGGCCAGCGCCGCCTTCGTGCGCGCCTTCCTGCTCTCCGAGCGACGGTACGTGGCCGTGCTGGCGATCACCCTCGCCGCTCTGCTCTACACGCACAACTGGGGCATGTTCCTCCTGGCGGCCATGGTCGTCACCACGGGGGTGCTGCTGCTCAGACCGGACTTGACCGGGCTCCCGTTCGCCGCCGCGCGCCGCCGCCGTGTGCTCATCGACGCCGTGGTTGCCTTTGGCGGCGCGGTGCTTCTGTTCGCGCCGTGGCTGCCCACGCTGCTCTACCAGTCCGCGCATACCGGTGCCCCGTGGGCGCTGGCCCCAACCTGGCGCGCGGCCGAGCAGGTACCCCTGGCGCTGCTCGGCGGCGCGGTGGCCACCATCCTGGCTCTGATCACCGCGGGCGTCGGGCTGTACGCGGGACTGCGCTCGGGGCCGCAGCCGCGCCGAGCCGCTGCGCGCGCGTTGGCGCTCGTGCTCGCCCTGACCATGGTCAGCGCCTGGCTGTTCTCCAAGGTGTCCCCCGCCTGGGCCAATCGCTACTTCGCCATCTTCCTTGGGCCGTTCCTGCTGCTGGTGGCCTACGGGCTGACTCGTATACCGCAGCCCCGGGGTCGCTCCTGGCCGATCGGGGTCGCGGCGATGGCCGTCATTGCCCTGCTGTGGGTGGCGGGCGCCAGAACGCCATCCAGAGCGTTCAAGAGCAATGTGGCCCCGGTGGCCGCGCGGATCGGGCCGAGGCTGCGGCCCGGCGACGTGGTGCTTGACACCCATCCCGAGGAGGTGCCGGTGGTTGCCCGCTACATGCCTCCCGGGCTGCGCTACGCCACTCCCTTGGGACCGGTCGCCGACCCGCGCTTCATGGACTGGCGCGACGCGCTCACTCGCCTGCGCGCGAGCCGCGTGGACACGTCGCTGGCCCCCCTGCTGCGCTCCCTGGCCCCGGGCGCCCGGCTGGTGCTCATCCAGCCGGTGATCAACGGCCTGAGTCCGTGGCGGGCCCCGTGGACGCGCCTGGTGAAGATCCGCTCCACCGAGTGGGCACGTGCTCTGGCGGCCGAACCCTCGCTCATCCGGCTCAGCGTCGCCCCGCGGGCTCGACACGTCTCTGCCCAGGTTCCCGTGCGGGCCACCGTGTTCGAGAAGCGAGGGTCTGGTAGCGCCTAGACGCACGCTGGCGGCCTCCGTGTGCCTGCGCGCCCTGCGCACGCACCCAGCCCTGGGGAGCGTCCTGCTGGGCGCGGCGCTCGTGCGTCTCGCCGCGCTGATCGCCTACCGCCCGGCGCTGTTCTACAGCGACTCGTGGGGCTATCTGAAGATGGCTCGCGCGCCGCAACTCGTGGCCATCGCCCCCACGCGTCCCAGCGGCTACCCCCTGGCGCTGCGCTTGTTCTCCCTCGACGAGCACAGCCTGGCCGCCCTGGTGGTGGTGCAACACGTGGCCGGCCTGGCTGTCGGTGCCCTCGTGTACGTGGTCACTCGACGCCTCGGGACCGAACGCTGGCTGGCGGTGGCCGGTGCGGCAGTGGTGTCACTCGACGCCTCGGCGATCGCCCTGGAGCAACATGTGCTCGCCGAGGCCCTGTACACCCTTCTGCTCCTGGCGTCGCTGTCGCTGGTCCTGGGGCGCCTCAGCGCTCGGTTGGCAGCAGCGAGCGGGCTGCTGCTGGCGGGCGCCGCCGTCATGCGCCCGGTGGCTCTCTTCGCCGTACCGGTATGGCTGCTGTTCGTGGTGCTGCGCCGCCCCGGGGGCCGGGCCGTGTTGACCGGCGCATGTGCCGTCCTGGGGCCGCTGGCGGCTTACGCCGTCCTGCTCGGGGCACTGACCGGCACTTACGGGCTGACCCAGGCCGACGGCTGGTTTCTCTACGCACGCGTCGGGCAGATCGTCGACTGCCGCGGCGTGAACGTCGCACCCCCCGCACGCTCCCTGTGCGTGGCGGGCTCGCCCTCGCAGGGGCCGGCCTACTTCCTCTTTGACCACGCGAGCCCCGCTCGGCGCGCCTTCGGGGGCATCAGCGGCAACGCTCACCGTCAGGCCCACAGCAACGCGCTCCTGCGCCGCTTCGTGGTGGACGTGATCGTTGCTCATCCGGTGGCCTACGCCCGCTTGGCCTCCGCAGACCTGGTGCGCTTCTTCTCGCCCGGAGCCTCGGCGGGAGCCCAGGAGGACGCTACGGTCAGGCTGCCGCGCACGGTCGGCCTGAGCCCGGACGACCGTCGGGAGCGCCGCGGTCTGCCCATGGCCTGGACGCCGCATGCCTATGCACCGGCGCGACTGCTGAACAGCTACGGACGCCTCATGCATGTCCCGTCGCTGTTGATGGCGCTCATGGTCGCGCTGAGCCTCCTCGCCTTGGCGCTCGCGCGTCAACGGCGGCTAGCCATCGTGCTCCTCAGCGGCTCGGCTCTGGCCATGCTTGCGGGCTCCGCGGCGACCGCCGGCTACGCCGCGCGCTATGAGATCCCCGTGATTCCCCTGCTGCTCTGCGGCGGCCTGACCTCAGCCACCGTGCTCCTCGCGCGAGCACGCCGCGCTCGCCCTGGAGCGGTGGCGGCGCGGCGGAGCGCCACGGCGCGCACCGACACCGGCGCTTGACGGCCCGGCCGGTCGGGTACGCCCCGGTTGCCCACCGACCCGGGAGGCCCCAATGGCTTCGCAGAGCTCAGACCCACACCCCGAACACGAAGGATCTGCCGAGACCCTCTCGGGGCCGGCCGACGCCTCGCAGCCGCCCAAGGAAGCGATCAACCCTGACGAGCCGGCCGCCGAGCACATCGACGAAGGACCGGCCACCGAGGACCTCGACGAGGATCCGGCCTACAACCCGCAGGATGAGCACCTGCGAGGGATCAAGGGAGGCTGAGGGAGTGTCCGAGCCCGTGCAGTACTGGTTTGCCGGATCCCACGAGGAGTTCTCGCCCTCGCAACTGCTCGAGCAGGCCGTTGCGGCCGAGCGCGCCGGCTTCGACGGCATCGGATGCTCTGATCATTTCGCCCCGTGGTTCCCCGACGGGCAGTCGGGCAACGCATTGGTGTGGCTGGGCGCGGTCGGACAGCTCACGGCCAAGCCCATCGGCACCGGCGTGACGCCGGTGATCCATCGCTATCACCCGGGGGTCATAGCGCAGGCGTTCATGAGCCTGGAGGAGATGTACCCGGGACGCGTCTTCCTCGGGGTCGGCTCCGGGGAGTCGCTCAACGAGACGCCGCTTGGCCTGGACTGGCCCGAGCCCGGTGAGATGCTCGAGCGCTTCGAGCGTGGGCTGGAGGCGATCGTGCGCCTGTGGGCCGGTGAGACGGTGACCATGGACGGCGGCTGGTTTCGCCTCGAGAACGCCAAGCTCTACACGCGCGCTCGCTCGCGTCCACGCCTCTACGTATCGGCCTTCGGCCCGCAGGCGGCCGCGATAGCGGCGCGCCACGGCGACGGGCTGTGGACGCTGGGAGATCCCGAGTCAGCTCCCGAGGTGATCGAGGCCTACGAGCGCGGGCGCCGCGACGGCGGGCACGATCGCGGAGAGATCATCGCCCAGACCGGGTTTGCCTGGGCACAGACCGAGCAGGAGGCGATCGCCGGCGCCCGGCGCTGGAAGCCCACGCAGCTGCCTGAGCTCTACCGCGACGACATCCACGACCCGCAGGACATGCAGACGCGCGCCGATACGGCGATGAGCGATGAGCAGTTCGCCCACGAGGGCTTCCTGGTCGAGGCCGACCCCGAGCGCCACGTGGCGCGCCTGCGCGAGATCGCCGCACTGGGAGCTTCAGTGGTCTGTTGCCAGCTGATCGGCCAGGCCGACCCGCTGGGCTCCATCCGCACCTATGGCGAGGACGTGCTGCCCCAGCTACGCCGATAGGGCGCTTTCTCGCGGCGTGGCCGTCCCGGCGGTCACGCCACAGGTCGTGCCCTGGCGCGCCGCTCTCGGGTCAATTCCGCTCGGGCTCCAGGCCGGCCGGCGTGTCAGGAATCTCGTCGGGACGCCGCTGTGGATCGCCCTCGCGCAGGTCGTGTCGCTCGCTGGACTGCACCTGGTCGGCGTCACCGTAGGCGGCCCCGGACAAATCGGACTCCAGCTCCGGGGCGAAGGCGTCCAGCCGCGGGCTGTGGCCCAGGTCGCCGTGGGATGCGTGGTCGATGAGCGACCCCTCCGCCTCTTCGAAGCCCTCGGCCTCGCCGCCGCCGGCCTCGCGCACCGCACGATCGGCGGGGTCGGCGTACTCGGGCTCGCCGGTCTCGCCGCCGATGGCCGCTGCCTCCGCGGCCGCCTTCGCTTCCTCACGGGCCGCCAGATCGTCGCTCTCCATCGCGCTGAGCCTCCTTGGGTGGGATTTGGCCCGCACAAGCGGCGGGAAGGACCGCCTACCCGCCCGCCCGCACAGCGAAGCGGTCGTCGTCCTCACGGACGGTCGTTGACTAGCGCGCCGACCCCTCGCGACGGCGTAGCTCGCGCTCGGTGGCCGTCAGCACGCTGCGCCGCTTGCGATGAGTGCCCTCGAAGAGGGCGACCACAGCGACCACGGCGTCGGTCTCGGCCGCGAGACGATCGACCACAGCCGGCGCGGTCATGCGCGTGTAGCCCGTCCACGGCTCATCGATGTGCATCTGGGCACCGGCACCGCCCTCGGTCCCCGCGTCAGCGGACTCGGCCACCAGCACCGGATCCTCAGAGACGTGGGCCGGCGGGGCGTCTGGCGCAGGCACTTCGTGCGTCCGCCCCGCACCGTCCGGCGCCGGTGCCGGCACCGGCGGGGGTGGGGACGGCGTCCGGGGGGGCGTTGGGACACCGGTGGGTGCGGAGACACCCGGCGACGCCGAGGGCGGTGGCCCCGGCTCTCGTTCGAATGCGTCCGGCGGCCGGGAGACAGCTTGGCCGCGGTCCCGGGCACGAGCAGTCCCCCGCGGGGCGCGTCCGATCTCGTCCACCCCACCGGGATCGATCACGTCGGCCGCGATGCGCAGCGTGGTGCTCGCCACGCGCATCAGCGCGGCGGCGTTACGAGAACCCTCGCGCAAGATGGACATGGGAGATGGCACGCGCAGGACAGACGGAAGGCTTCCCTCCACGCCCCGGGGCCAAACGACATGTCGCGGCGCCGAGCCGTCCGGGCGTCGACACCCGTGCCACTAGCCTGCGCTGGATGCTCGTTCCCCGTCCCGACATACGCAACGTGGCCATCGTGGCCCACGTCGATCACGGCAAGACCACGCTGGTGGACGCCATGCTGTGGCAGTCCGGCGCCTTCCGGGCCAACCAGGACGTGTCCGAGCGGGTCATGGACTCGATGGACCTCGAGCGCGAGAAGGGCATCACCATCCTGGCCAAGAACACGTCCCTGCGCCACCGCGGCGTGAAGCTGAACATCATCGACACCCCGGGCCACGCCGACTTCGGCGGCGAGGTTGAGCGCGGCCTGACCATGGTCGACGGCGTGCTGCTCCTGGTGGACGCCAGCGAGGGTCCCCTGCCCCAGACGCGCTTCGTGTTGCGCAAGGCCCTGGAGTCCCGCCTGCCGGTGATCCTGGTGGTGAACAAGGTTGACCGGCCCGACGCGCGCATCGCCGAGATCATCGACGAGGTCTACGAGCTCTTCCTGGATCTCGATGCCGACGAGGAGCAGATCGAGTTTCCGATCGTCTACTGCAACGCGCGCGCGGGGCGCTCGTCGCTGACCGAGGGACAGGAGGGCACTGACCTTGCCCCTCTGCTTGATCTGCTGATCGAGCGCATACCCCCTCCCATGCATGATCCCGAGCACCCCCTTCAGGCCCTGGTGACCAACCTCGACGCCTCGCCCTACGTCGGTCGCCTGGCCCTGTGTCGCGTACGCCATGGTCACATCCACCGAGGTCAGCCGATCGCCTGGTGTCGCGCGGACGGAACCATCCAGCGCGCCCAGGTCGGCGAGCTCTACGTCACCGAGGCGCTCGACCGGGTGGACGCCACCGAGGCTGGCCCGGGCGAGATCATCGCGCTGGCCGGCCTGGCCGAGGTGACCATCGGCGAGACGCTCGCCGACCCCGCCGACTCGCGGCCACTACCGGTCATCACCGTGGACGAGCCGTCGCTGTCGGTCACGGTCGGCATCAACACCTCACCGCTCTCGGGCCTGGACGGCAGCAAGCTGACCGCGCGCCAGGTTCGCGCCCGCCTCGATCAGGAGCTGGTGGGCAACGTGTCGCTGCGAGTGCGCGATACCGAGCGTCCCGATGCCTGGGAGGTGCAGGGGCGCGGGGAGCTGCAGCTGGCCGTGTTGGTGGAGATCATGCGCCGCGAGGGATTCGAGCTGACCGTCGGTCAGCCGCAGGTGGTGACGCGCCTGGTGGACGGACACACGCACGAGCCGGTCGAGCGGCTGGCCATCGACGTGCCCGAGGACTACGTGGGAGTGGTCACCCAGCTCTTGGCGCTCAGGAAGGGCCGCCTGGAGCACATGGTCAACCACGGCACCGGTTGGGTGCGCATGGAGTACCTGGTACCGGCCCGCGCGCTGATCGGCTTCCGCACCGAGTTCCTGACCGAGACGCGCGGGACCGGGCTGATCCATCACGTCTTCGACCGCTGGGAGCCCTGGGCGGGTGAGCTGCGCACGCGCCCGACCGGGGCCCTGGTCGCCGATCGTCGCGGGGACACGGCCCAGTTTGCGCTGATGAACCTGCAGGAGCGCGGCACGCTCTTCGTGGGGCCTGGCGAAGAGGTCTACGAGGGCATGATCGTGGGCGAGAACGCGCGCGCGGATGATCTCGACGTCAATGCGTGCAAGGAGAAGCACCTCAACAACATCCGCTCCTCCACCGCCGAGGTACTGGTGCGCTTGGTTCCCCACCGCGACCTGTCACTGGACCAGGCCCTAGAGTTCCTGCGCGAGGACGAATGCGTGGAGGTCACGCCACGCGCGGTGCGCCTGCGCAAGACCGTGCTCGCGCGCGGTGAGCGCACCAAGGCGACCCGTCGGGCGCGGGCGGCAGCCGAGGCCGTCTGAAGCCTTGTCGCGGGATGCACTACGCTCGAAGCGTGCTCTTCTTCTCCGGCAGGACCAAGATGGTCGATCCCAGCGACGCGCTGACCGGGCGCCCCGATCCGATCTCGGCGCCCGAGCGCCACGCGGTACTGGGCACCCCGATTGCGCCCGCGCTCCCGGCAGGCGCCGAGCAGCTGATCGTCGGCATGGGGTGCTTCTGGGGCGCCGAGCGGGTGTTCTGGCAGGCTCCGGGCGTTTTCACCACCGCGGTGGGCTACGCTGGCGGCTTCACCCCGAACCCCACTTACGATGAGGTGTGCAGTGGGCAAACGGGGCACACAGAGGCCGTGCTCGTGGTGTTCGAGCCCGCGCAGACCAGCCTTCAGGCCGTGCTCAAGCTCTTCTGGGAAGGCCACGACCCGACCCAGGCAATGCGCCAGGGCAACGACGTGGGCACTCAGTATCGCTCAGCGATCCTGTGGCAGGACGAGATCCAGCGCGACGCGGCGCTCGCCTCACGAGAGGCCTACCAGGGGTCGCTGGCCGTCGCGGGCCACGGGGCCATCGCCACCGAGATCGCGCAGGCGGGACCTTTCTACTACGCCGAGGGCTACCACCAGCAGTATCTGGCCAAGAACCCCGGCGGTTACTGCGGCCTAGGCGGAACCGGGGTCAGTTGCCCGGTCGGCTTGGCCGCCCCCGCCGCAGCCAGCTAAGGGCCGGTTGCACGCGCTGCGCCCCGCGTCACGGGGCGCAGCGCAGAAGGCGTCAGGAAGTGGCGGCGAGCATCCGCTCGAACGCGATGGCCACGCCGCGGCGCAGCACGAGAACCGGCGAGCGAGCCGTCTCGAGCAGGTAGTCACTGGCCGCGCTGAGGCCGACATGACCGTCGATCGTCCCGGGGCCCGAACCGAGCACGAGCAGGTCGATGGAGCCCGCGGCTGGGGTGGCCAGATGCTCAGCGCCGACGCCGGCCAGCACCCCGGCCGTTTCACGCGTCACCGGATCTGAGTCGCCCCCGGCGACGGCAACGTGCTCGAGGTCGACCCGTTCGCGATCGCGCAGGCGCGCCGGCGCGATGGCCACGGCTACCGGTGCACCCCGCAGCAGTCGCTGCGCGGATGTGCCCGGGGCGACGTGTCCGGGCGCGGTGTGCGCGTCGGAGCCGAAGACGACGATCTCGGCACCCTCGTGCTCGGCGAGCTCGCGCAGCCCCTGGGCCGTGGAGCCGCTGAGCACCACGTGGCGAGGCGTGTCTGGAGCCTCCAGCCAACCAGCGCCGTCCTCGAGCAGGCGGGACGCCTCCTCCTGCGCCGCGCGCTCACGCGCGTCGTCTGACTCGGCGGTATGGCGCACGTAGGCCAGCACCAACGACGCGCCGCGGTCGCGCAGCGCGCGACCCAGGGCCAGCGCATCGCGATCGTTGGCCGTTCCGTCGTAGGAAATAATCGTCTTTACGCTCATGGCTTTCCTCCTGCGGTTGCGGTTCCCTAACCAAGATGCCCACTCCGAGCCATTACCACAAGTCCAGCTTGTGATCGCTTCGATAAGCTCTACTGATGCTTTCTCTCGCTCGTCTGCGTGTCCTGAGTGTCGTGGCCGAGCACGGTTCGTTTTCCAGCGCGGCTCTGGCGCTGGACTACACGCAATCGGCGGTCTCCCAGCAGATCGCCGCGCTCGAGCGCGAGTGCGGGTGCCGCCTGGTCGAGCGGCTACCGCGCGGAGTGCGCCTGACGCCTGCCGGCCAGGTCCTGATCGGCCACGCAGAGGGCATCCTCGCCCGCGTGGCGGCGGCCGAGGCCGAGCTGGCCGCGATGGCCGGATTGCGAGGAGGACAGCTGCGCATGGCCTCCTTCCCCAGCGCGGGCGCGACGCTCATGCCGCTGGCCATCGGCATCTTCCGAGCACAGCACCCAGAGGTGGAGCTCAGCCTGATCGAGGCCGAGACCGACGAACTCGTCACGCGCCTGGCCGCAGCAGAGCTCGACCTGGCCCTGCTCTTTGACTTCGGCGTTAATGACCCCGCATGGCCCGGTGAGTTGGAGAGCCTGGTCCTGTTCGAAGATCCGATGTTCGTGGCGCTCCCCGGTGACCATCCGCTCGCCAGCCGGCCTCGCCTGTACCTGCAAGACCTCATGGAGGAGGCGTGGGTGCAAACGTCTCAAGACAGCCAGTGCGCGCAACACGTCGTGCGCTCCTGCCACGACGCCGGGTTCGAGCCGCGGACGGCCTTTTACAGCGACGACTACCAGACCGTTCAGGGCCTCGTGGCGGCCGGTGTGGGCGTGGCGCTGATCCCGGCCCTGGCGCTCACCAGCGTGCGCGACGACGTCACCGTGCGCTCCCTGGCCACCCCGGGCCTGCACCGCCGGGTGCTGGCCGCCGCCCCGACGGCGGCGAACAGGACCCCGGCGACCCTCGCGATGCAGCGGATACTGCGCGACGTGGCCGAGCGCCACGTGAGCACCCGGTCACCCCAGCCGGGCTGACCGCCGCTCTCTGTCCCTGCTGTGACCTAGCGATCGGAGCCCGACCGGGACCCGGTTCCGACGCGGGTGGCTGGCCCGGCGGCCACCACCCCGGAGAAAGGAAAGGCCGCGGAGGAGGGCGCGACCGACCGTAGCCGCGCCCTCCCCGCTTCGTGGCGGGAGCTCTACTCGACGGGACCCGATGTGGCGACCGCGCCGGCCGCGCCCAGAGCGGGCGTCGGCGGGGTGGGTTGCCAGTAGGGACCGCCCAGCGTGGGCACGTCTGACGGGTAGACCTCGTTGCCGTGGATGGCGTGGTCGCCCTCCTCCATCTCGGCCTGGGAGAGGCGCAGCGGCACGAACAAGCCGACCAGCTTGAGCAGCACGAAGGTCATCACCCCGCTGAACACGATGATCCACACGGCCGCTATGGCTTGCCATTGGAGGAGGTGGAAGGTCCCGTGGATCGCGCCGGAGAACGGCGAGACGCCGATGTACTCGACCATCTTCGGGTCGGCCATGACGCCGGTCATCAATCCCCCCGTCAGGCCCGCGACACCGTGGGTGTACACCACGCCCAGGGTGTCGTCGACGTTTCGGAAGATCGGCGCCCGGCTCAGGAACCGGATCGCCATCCACACGATGCTGGAGGCCACGATGCCGATGATCAGCGCGCCGTAACCGTTGACGAACCCCGCGGCCGGGGTGATGGCCACCAGACCGGTGATCATCCCGTTGACGCTGCCGAGCAGCGACGGCTTGTCCTTGAACATGTAATCCCAGCCGATCCACACGAGCAGCGCCGTGGCCGTGCACAGGTTCGTGTTGAGCACGGCCGCGGACGCGTCGGCACCGGCGAAGTAGGGGTCCCCGCCGTTGAAGCCGTTCCAGCCCAGCCACAGCAGGCCCGCTCCGGCCGCGACCATGAGCAGGTTGTTGGGGGCGTCGACCTCACGGTCGCGCTGCAGGCGCGGACCCACGACCGCGGCGGCGACGAACCCGGAGATGCCGGCCGCGAGGTGGATCACATAACCGCCGGAGTAGTCGATCGCACCCTTGTGGGAGAGCCAGCCTCCGCCCCAGATGAGGAACGCGTTGACCGAGTAGACCACGGTCGTCCACAGCAGCACGAACGGGATCCAGGCCTTGAAGTTGATCCGTCCCAGCACCGAGCCCAGCATGAGCAGCGGTGTGATCCCCGCGAACACGAACTGGAAGTAGACTAGCGAGGACTCCGGAAAGCGGAACGTGGGCATGCCCGCGTTGAGGAGGGGGATGCTCGCCCGACCGAGCTCGTCGACGTGACCCAGGACGCTGCCGGGATGACCGATGAAGGTCGAAAAGAAGCCGGTACCGCTGCCGATCGGCTGACCGAAGGCCATCTTGAACGACCACAGCACCCAGGCGATGAGCACCACGGCGAAGGCCACGAAGCACATCATCATGCTGTTCACCGACCAGCGCTTCTGCATCACACCGCCGTAGAGGACCACCAGTCCGGGGATGCTCATGAGCCCCACCAGGGTGGCCGCCGTGAGCTGCCAGGCGTTGTCCCCGGCGCTCAGCCATTGCGGATAAGGAGTTAGCAAGGTGCCTCCGATTCGCCGTTTTCATCGGGTAGCGCTCAGAGCCGTGAGGGCGGCCATCGAACGTCCCGGGTGTCGGAACGGCATGAAAACCGCCAAGGGCGACGGCCGGTAGGGACAGCTAGGCCAGAACGAGAGCCGTCCGTTTGGACATCTGTCGAGGCGCCCTGCAAGCACCGGCGGTTACGCGCGGCGCCGGGGCGCAACCCGGGCGCCGCGACCCGCTCGCATACTGGGCGGGGGGCCGCAGCGGCCGAGCGTCGGCTAATCGGCGTCGGCGCCCGGTACGAAGGCCAGGGCGCCTGAGTTGATGCAGTAGCGCTGTCCCGTGGGGGCCGGCCCGTCGTCGAACACGTGACCAAGATGGCCTCCGCAGGTGCGGCAGATCACCTCGGTGCGCCGCATGAACAGGCTCTTGTCCGTGCGCAGCTCAACGGCCTCGGCCACGGCGGGCTCGGTGAAGCTGGGCCAGCCGGTGCCCGACTCGAACTTCGTGTCGGAACGAAACAGCTCGGCCGAGCAGGCCGCGCACCGGTAGGCTCCCGCCTCCTTGTTGTAGACGTACTGTCCGGTGAAGGGCGGCTCGGTTCCCGCTCGGCGCAGGATCTCGTACTGCTCGGGCGTCAGCTCCGCGCGCCACTCCTGTTCGGACTTGACGATCTTGGTGTCGGTCATGTCTCCCTTTCCCCGTGGATGCTTCGCTCGCAGGACACGGAGGTGGCCCGCGCGTCCCCTCCTTTGTAACAGGCGCCGTCGCTCCTGCGAATCAGGCGCCGTCGCGCGTGCGAATCAGGGCGCCGTCGCGCGCGCGGACGCGTACCGTCAGGCGCCGGGGGGAACCACGAGCACCCGCGCGGAGGTCAGAAGACGACCGCTGCCAAACGGCTTTCGGGTGGGAGGACGGTACACGTCGATGTGGCGACCGATGATCGCCCCGCCCGTGTCCTCGGCCATGAACCAGCCGCCGTTGATCGGCCGATAGGCGGGGATGTAGACGCGACTGCCACGGGGAATGAGCCGCGGATCGACGGCTACCGAACGGTAGGGGGTCAGGCTGAGTGAGTGACCGGAAGCGAAGGTGGCGCCGCCATAGCCGCCCACGCGATGGCCTCGTCCATTCGACCAGCCTCCATGGGCCAGCGGGTAGGTGACCGCTCCGCCTGCGTTGCGCCATCCCCCGTCGCGCCAGTAGGGAGCCCCACCGCTCCAGCCGACGCCGCAGCGAGGCGGGACGGTGTGGCGACCCGACCTGCTCACCCAGCCCGAGCTGCCCAGGTCGGCGATGTGCGCCGGGCGGTTCGCCAGGTCGACGCCGTCGCCCTCCATGGACAGTCCCTGGGCCGAGTACAGCCAATCCACGCGGTGGCGCCCGGGTAGGCCCGGCGTGCTCACCTGTCGTCCCGAGAACCAGCGCTCGGGTACCGGGTAGTACTCGGTCACGATGGTCCCCGACAGCCAGCGGCGCGAGGTGATCAGGTGCTCAGAAGGCGGCCGCGAGTCGCACGCGGCCCGGGCCAGCGCGCTGGCGCGAGCCGCGCGCCGACGCCGCGCTTGCACGGAGATCCCCGGTGGCGAAGTCGTGCTCGTCGCCGGCGCGCCGGCGCTGGTATCTCCCGTCCCGGCCCGGGAAGCCGAGCCTCCGCAGGCCGCCACGGCCACGCACGCCATCCCCACTGCCACGATACCCAAGCGCGGACCGAACATTGTGAGCGGACGGTAGCGCAGCGCCGCGCGGACCGAACATTGTGAGCGGACGGTAGCGCAGCGCCCGCGCGGCCCGAACGCGCGACCAGTGCTTTGCCCCGGCTGCCGGCGGGTATGTCATGGACGCCGAGGGCAGCGGCTCGGCCGGAGCAGAGCCGCCAGTCTCGGCCATCGCTCATGGCCATCGCCCGTCCAGGTTCCAGCGTCGCCCCCCAAGCGCTCCCGGGCCGCACGGCCGAGGGCTGGGAGGAGATCTGTCACATCGTCACACCGGAGCGTCCAGACCTGGCGCTGTGCGGCCGCGACGTCAGCGGCTACCCGTGGAACCCTCCCTGGCCCCCGTGTGCGGCGTGCCTGGCCGTGGTCGAGCGGCGCATGAACTGAAAGCTGGGGCCGCCGTCCCGCCGGTATGTACCCGGCGCTCCCTTGCACCGGGTTGCTAACCTTACGTGCACGTAAGGTCCGGGATCAGCGATGGGAGCCCGTGAGCACGGCTCGACCCGCAGTGCAGCATCGTCGCCCCGGCGTGGCCGCCGACCACCAGCACTACAAGTGGTGGGCTCTGTCCTGTACCAGCCTGGGCATGTTGCTGGCCGCGACCAACTCGGGGACGGTGATCATCGCCTTGCCCGACCTCGAGCGCAGTCTGCACACGAGCCTGCTGGCGCTCGTATGGGTGATCCTGGCCTACATGATCGCGTCGACGGTGCTCGTTCTGAGCGCCGGGCGCCTGTCAGACCTGTTCGGGCGCAAGCGCGCCTACATCGGGGGCTTCGTGGTCTTTGCCCTCGCTTCGCTGGGGGCCGGCTTCTCACCCGACGGCACGGTGCTCATCCTGTGGCGGATCCTGCAGGGCATCGGCGCCTCCTTCCTGTTCGCCAACGCTCCGGCCCTCGTCACCGACGCATTCCCCCACCGCCAGCTGGGCTTGGCCATGGGGGCGAACACCATGGTGGCTGCCGTCGGACTCGTGCTTGGACCGGTGCTCGGCGGTGCTCTGGTGGCCGTCTCCTGGCACTGGTCTTCTGGTTCAACGTGCCCTTCGCGTGGCCGGGGCGCTGTGGGGTGGCCTGATCCTGCGCGAGCTGGCCAAGCCCGACACCGTGCGCGGCTTCGATCTCGGGGGTACCGTCGCGTTCGTCCTCGGCCTGACGGGATTGGTCCTGGGCGTGTCGCGAGGTGGACTCAGCGGCTGGAGCGACCCGATCGTCATCGTCGGCCTGGTCGCCGCGGCGCTGCTGCTGCCGCTGTGGGTGGTGATCGAGAGCCGCGTGCGCGCACCGATGCTCGACCTTGGCATCTTCGCCAACCGCCTGTTCGCCGCGGCCAGCGCCGCCGCCCCCATCAACGGCCTGGCGCGCTTTGCCCTCATGTTCCTTTTCGTCTTCTACTTTCAGGGCGCTCAGGGCGACGACCCCATCACCGCGGGCATCAAGCTGATTCCGTTGGCGGCGGGGATGCTGGTTGCCTCTCCGCTGGCTGGCTACTACGCCGATCGCCACGGCTCGCGAGAGCTCGCGGCCGTGGGCATGCTCGTCAGTGGGATCGGCCTGGCGCTCATGACCACTCTGCAGGTGCACTCGCCGCTGTGGCAGAGCGCGCTGTGGCTGACGCTGGTGGGCATCGGCTCGGGCATGTTCAACAGCCCCAACACCGCGGCCGTGATGGGCACCGTGCCGGCCAAGCGGCGGGGCATCGCGGCGGGCGCGCGAACCCTGCTGCAGAACACCGGGGCCGTTCTGTCCATCGCCTTCGTGCTGGCGATCGTCACCGTCGCGGTTCCCAAGCCGACGCTGTTTGCCATCTTCTCGGGCCTGACCAAGGGTCTGTCCGACCAGAAGCTCGCGCCGTTCATCGCCAACATGCACGCCGCGCTGTGGGTCCTCGCGGCCACGTCGCTGGTGGGTGTGGGCGTGTGCCTGTTGCGTCCACGCTCTGAATCTCCGCCGGGCACCGAGCGTCCCGCTGCGTCGACCTCGGCGACCGGGCCGGCGTCGGTGGACGACCGCGTTGCCCAGCCCGTCTGAGCCGATCGTGAGCGAGGTCGAGTACCGACTGCGCATCGGCGACGTCGCGCGCATGGTCGGGACCACACCGCGCACGATCCGCTACTACGCCGAGATCGGCCTGCTACCCGAGGGCGCTGCCCGCCCCGCGGGCGCACACCGGCTGTACGGCCCAGCCGACGTGGAGCGTCTGCGCGAGATCATGCGCCTGCGCGACCTGCTGGGCGTGTCGCTGGAGGAGCTCAAGACCCTGCTCGACGCCGAGGAGGCGCGAGCCGCTCTGCGCAACGAGCTCAGCCGCGAGGACATCCCCCCCGCTCGGCGCGAACTGCTTCTGCAAGAGGCCCTGGGGCACCTCGAGCGTCAGCTTCAGCTCGTTCGACGGCGCACCGATGAGCTCGGCCGCCTCGAGGCGGAGCTATCGGACAAGCGCAAGCGCGTGCGCCGCCGGCTTCACGAGCTGGCCGCTTCACAGGAGGGTGCCTACCTTCCGCCGGTCGCTCCTGCTTCAACCGGCCCCTCGCACTAGCCGCGCCGCGGCGCGAGCGCGCCAGGCGTCGGGTGTATGGCATCATCCGCGGGCGTGGTCGCGGCGTCAGCGGACGCCGATCTGCCAGCGACGCCGGCCTGCGTGCGCCGTCAGTACGCGACGCGGGTAGCATCCAAGCCTTGCATCAGCCCGACATATCCGAGCTCCATCGTCACCTGAAAGCCCTCTGATGGTCGACACCGCGACGATCAGACCGGATACGCGCGCGTCCGCGAGCGACGTTCCGCCCGTGCCGGCGGTGACGCCCCCGCCCGAGGCGCAGCCGCTCAGTGACTTCGATCTGGCCACGCGGATCGCCAACGGAGTCGTACTTGGGCTCCCACCGCTGCTGCTCTGCTTCGGCGCGTGGCTCACCTGGCGCCACCAGCTGCACTGGTCGGACGTGATCGTCGCCGTCATCTGCTACGTGCCCACCGGACTGGGCATCACGGTGGGCTACCACCGCCTGCTCACCCACCGCAGCTTTCGCTGCGGTCGGTGGACCCGGGGCATCCTCGCCGCGCTGGGTTCTGCCGCGGTGGAGGGCCCGCCGGTCGAGTGGGTGGCCAACCACCGCAAGCATCACGCGTTCTCCGACCAGGAGGGAGACCCGCACAGCCCCCACGTGGGACACGGTGACGGCTGGCGTGGAGCCGTGGAGGGGCTGGTGCACGCGCACCTGGGTTGGCTGTTCCACTCGGAGTTCGCCAACGAGGAGCGCTACGCCAGTGACCTGCTCGCCGACCCGGTCATTCGCTTCGTCGATCGCACGTTCGTGCTGTGGGTCCTGGTCGGATTGGCCGTGCCGTTCGGCCTGGGCCTGGCCCTGACGGGCCGGCTGAGCGGTGGCCTTACTGCGCTGCTGTGGGGCGGGGCGGTGCGCATCATGCTCCTGCATCACGTGACCTTCGCCATCAACTCGCTGTGTCACTTCTACGGGCGCCGGCGCTTTGACACCGAGGACGAGTCGCGCAACCTGCCCTGGCTGGCTCCGCTGTCCCTGGGCGAGGCCTGGCACAACAATCACCATGCCTTCCCCACCTCGGCCGCCCACGGACTGCGCTGGTGGGAGCTCGATGTCTCCGCGATGGTCATCCGGGCCATGGCGGCGACCGGCCTGGCCACCGATGTCGTGCACATAAGCCGCCAACGCCAGGCACCCAAGCTGGCCCGTCAGTAGGCGGGGGCCGACCCTGTCGGGCGCGCGCCGGTGCCCGGCTCCGACATGCTTGCCCACAGGCCCCCCACCGTCGCCGACCCGCACTGGCGCGACCGGAGCGGTGCGCGCACCACGGTCGGTGTGTCCCTGGCCGAGCATCCCGAGTCCGATCACGGCGAGGTGCTCGAGCGCCACGCCGACGCGATCAGTGAAGTGATACACGCCGCTGCACGTTCGCGCCTGGCCGGAGATCAGCGGCGTGCGCGCTCGCTGGCCAGTCAGGCGAGCAAGCTGTGCGGCGAGCTGGCCGGACTCTGGCCCGAGGGGTCGCACGAGCCGCTGCGCTGAGCGCTCGTGGCGGTCGTGGCTCGGTCGACGTGCGGGCTGTCGTCTGCGTCGAGGCCGCCGCACATGCGACCATCACGCGCCATGACGGCAGAGATCGTACGCGTGCAGGGGCTGCACAAGGGCTACCGGGCGAGCGGGCCAGAGGCGGTGGGCGGCATCGACTTCAGCGTGGCCAGGGGTGAGCTGTTCGGGCTGCTCGGGCCCAACGGAGCCGGAAAGACGACCACCATCGGCGCCATAACCACCCGCGTGCGGCCCACACGCGGGCGTGTGCTGGTCGATGACATCGACGTCAGCGCCGATCCCGTCGCGGTCAAGCTGCGCATCGCCGTGGTGCCCCAGCTGAGCAACCTGGACCGCTCGCTCACCGCGCTGGAGAACCTGACCTTTCACGCCGCCTACTTCGGGGCGGGAAGGCGCGAGCGACGCCGGCGGGCCACCGAGCTCCTGGCGCAGATGGGACTCGAGGGCCGTGAGAAGGAAATGGTCGGCCGCTACTCCGGCGGGATGGCGCAGCGGCTCATGATCGCGCGGGCGCTCATGCACGAGCCGCGGCTGCTGATCCTGGACGAGCCCACCACCGGGCTGGACCCGCAGTCGCGCCTGTTCTTGTGGAACACCATGCTCGACCTGCGCGCGCGTGGCACCACCCTGATCCTGACCACCCACGACATGCTCGAGGCCGACCGACTCTGTGACCGGATCGCGATCATCGACCACGGTCACATCATCGCCCTGGACACCCCCAGCCGTCTGCGGGGCCTGCTCCCGGCCGTGCGGGGCGTGGACCTTACGGTCATCGCCTCATCGGATCCCGCCGGCGCGTTTGAGCACGTGCGGGCCGAGCGCGTCGAGAGCCGGAAGGTACAGGAGGGACGCTGGGGGGTGCGTCTGTACGGCGACGGGGCGCTCGCGGGGAGTGCCCTGGCGGCGGCCGAGGAGGGCGGCCTCGAGCTCGTCGAGCTGCGCCGCATCGAGGGTAGCCTGGAGGATGTCTTCCTGCACCTCACCGGCCGTGAGCTGCGGTGAGCGCGCCGTCCTCCTCCGAGGCCGGGGCAACGGGCGCGCTCGTCCGACCGGGGGGCGCCGTGCGCGTCCGCGCGTTCCTGGCCCTGTGCAGTCGGGACCTGTGGGTGACCGTGCGACACGAGTCTGTCTCCTTCTTGGCCCAGGCCCTCCTACAGCCCGTCTTCTTCCTCTTCGTGTTCGGGCGCGTGCTCCCCCAGATCGGAGCAGCCCGCGGCGGATACGGAACACAGTTGATGCCCGGTGTGATGGCGCTGACCCTGGTGCTCACCGGCCTGCAGAACACCGCCCTGCCGCTGGTGATCGATTTCAGCTTCACCAAGGAGATCGAGGACCGTCTGCTGGCGCCGCTGCCGGTGTGGGCGGTGGCCGTTCAGAAGCTCGTAATCGCGGCTCTGCGGGCAATCCTGGCGGCGGCTCTGATCCTCCCCCTGGCCGCGCTCATCCTGCCCGGTGGGGTTCACGTGCAGGGAGCCCACTGGGTGGCGGTGGTACTCATCTTCCTGGGGGGCTCGCTCGCCGCCGCCGCGATGGGGCTCGTGCTCGGCTGCGCGGTGCCCCCCAACCGCATCAGCATCGCCTTCGCGGTGGTCCTCACGCCGCTCATCTTCACCGGCGCTGGCTTCTACCCGTGGCGCGCCCTCGGCCACCTGCGCTGGTTTCAGATCGTCACGCTGGCCAATCCCCTCACCTACGTGAGCGAGGGACTGCGGGCTTCGCTCACGGCCGTTCCCCACCTGGCCACCGGCGCGATCACGGTCGGACTGGCCGTCGCCCTGATCGGGTTTGGCGGTCTGGGCACGCTGCTATTCGTGCGCCGCGCCGTCGACTAGGTCCTCTGGGAGCGGTTGTCGCGTGCCCAGCCGACAGCGAACGTCAATGAGCGCCCCGGCCGAGTAGCGGAGGGACGCTTCCGTATAGTGGCGACCACGCCCTCGCCCGGCGCGGGCCGTGACCGCAAGATCCTGGAAGGAGGAACCATGGAGCGCAAGTGGTGGACGCTGATCGCCGTTTCGGTTGCCATCTTCATGTTGTTGCTGGACATCACGGTGGTCAACGTGGCGCTGCCCGACATCCAGCGCTCGCTGCACTCGAGCTTCCAGGACCTGCAGTGGGTGGTCGACGCCTACTCGCTGACATTGGCCGCCTTCCTGCTCACCGCCGGTGCGCTCGCTGACCGCTTCGGTCGGCGCCTGCTCTTCGCCGTCGGCCTGACCGTGTTCACCGTCGCCTCGGCGCTGTGCGGGCTGGCGGGATCCTCGCTTTTCTTGAACCTGGCCCGTGGTCTGCAGGGCGTCGGTGGCGCAATCATGTTCGCCACCGCGCTTGCCCTGATCGCCCAGGCCTTCACCGGGCGCGAGCGGGGCGTGGCCTTCGGAGTGTTCGGCGCGGTGACCGGCGCGGCGGTGGCCGTCGGACCCCTGATCGGGGGAATCATCACCTCCACAGCCGGCTGGCAGTGGATCTTCTACGTCAACGTGCCCATCGGCATCCTGGCCGTCCTGCTCACCGTCACGCGAGTGCAGGAGTCGCGCGATCCTGGAGCGCGCGGCGTGGACTGGGCCGGCCTGTTCACCTTCAGCGGCGCCCTCTTCTTGCTGGTCTTCGCCCTGGTGCGCGGCAACGACAAGGGCTGGGGCTCGACCCAGATCGTGTCCCTCCTGGCCGTGGCCGCGGTCCTGCTGGTGCTCTTTGTCGTGGCCGAGCGACGCCAGGCACGCCCGATGCTCGACCTGACCCTCTTTCGCCGGCCCGCCTTCGCGGGAGCCAGCATCGTGGCCTTTGCCCTGTCGGCGTCCATGTTCTCCATGTTCCTGTACCTCACCCTGTACATCCAGAACGTCCTGGGCTACGGCCCGCTGCAGGCGGGGCTGCGCTTTCTGCCCACCACGCTGCTGTCCTTCGCCGTCGCCCCGCTCGCCGGGAGGCTGAGCGTGCGCGTGCCTGTGCGACTGCTGCTGGGGTTCGGGTTGCTCCTGGTGGGGATTGGCCTGTTGCTCATGACCGTCGTTGACGCGAGCTCGAACTGGACCGCGCTGATTCCGGGGTTCGTGGTCGCGGGCGCCGGCGTCGGACTGGTCAACCCGCCCCTGGCCTCCACCGCGATCGGCGTCGTGCCCCAGGCGCGCAGCGGTATGGCCTCGGGCATCAGCAGCACGTTCCGTCAGGTGGGTATCGCCACCGGGATTGCCGGCCTGGGCGCCGTCTTCCAGCACGAGGTGACCGCTCGCACGACCGCTGCGCTGGCGGCCAGCGGCCACGCGCGCGAGGTGCTGACGGCGGCGCACGGGACGCTGGGAGGAGCGCTGCAGTCGGGAGGCCTCGCCAGCGTCGCCCGTACGCTGTCGCCGGCGGCCAGCACGGCCCTCACGCACGCCTATCGCGTCGGCTTCACGGGCGCGTTCACGGAGATCCTGATCATTGCCGCCGTCGTCGCCCTCCTCGGCTCGCTGGGAGGCTTTGCCCTGGTCCGCGGGCGCGACTTCGTAGGCGCACATGCCGCTCCCGTGGAGGCACCGCAGGGCGAGCCGGCGCAGGTGGCCGCGGCGTAGGGGCTCAGCGAACGCCGGCTGGCGAACCCACGGGCGCATGTTCACTTAGAGGCTCCCGGCGCACCCGTCTCATGTCCCCCGCAGCGCAGGACGGGCAGCCGCGGATAGCGCGGATACTGCGGCTCGGCGCGAGAGCGCCGGCACAGCGAGAAGCTGGATCCGCGGCTGGTGCGCACCACCCGCTGGTGGACACAGCTCGCGCACAGGCCGACTCTGTCCGGAGGGGGTGCTTTGGGCTCACTCACTTCGGGCCCCTGAGCCTAGCGCGGGCGTAGACCGAGGGCGTGGTGTCCCGCGCCCAGACGCGGGCCGGACGAATCCCGGCTCCCTGCAATCATTGCTCGGACAACTATGACCGTCCCTTCACCGTGAGCACCTTCCTACGTCTGCTCGGGTTTTTGCGCCCCTACCGGCGGCGAGTCGCTCTGTCGGCGCTGCTCGCCGCCGTGGCCATGGTCCTGACCGTGCTCATTCCCTACCTGACCGGACGCGCGGTGGACGTGATCAGGACCGGAGGTCGTCACCTCGCCCTGCACCAGAGCGCGGCCCGGGCGCACGATCGCCACGAGCTGCTGCTCCTCGCTCTGTCTGTCGCCGCGGCGGGCATCGTGGCGGCAGGCCTGACCTACTGGCGGCGCATGGTCTCCGGTCAGGTGTCGCTGGGCATCGAGTACGACCTGCGCAACCGCATCTACGGACATCTGCAGGAGCTGGAGCTCGGCTTCTTCGATCGGGCCCAGACCGGACAGCTCATGTCTCGCGCGACGGTGGATCTGCAGGCGGTGCGCTTCTTCTTGGGCTACGGGCTCGTGTTCATCATGCAGTCGGCGCTGACCATGGTGCTCGCGGGGGCGGCCATGATCATCCTGCAACCCACCCTGGGCCTGATCGCACTGATTCCGGTCCCCTTCGTGGTGGTGACCGCGCAGCGCTACGGACGCCGCGCGCGTCCGGCGGTGCAGGAGGTGGCCCAGCGCGTGGCCGAGCTCACGGCCAACGCCGAGGAGAACATCTCCGGGGTGCGGATCGTCAAGGCCTTCGCGCGCGAGCAGCGCCAGCTCGACCGCTTCCGCGACAGCGCCGGGCGCGTCTTCGCGCAGGCGATGACGGCCACGCGCCTGCAGGCGCTCTACAACCCGCTGATCGGGTTCCTGCCCCAACTCGGGTTGGCCGCGATCCTGCTCTACGGCGGGCTCAGCGTGATCGGCGGACGCCTCTCGCTCGGGCAGTTCAGCTCCTTCTACCTGTATCTGAACATGCTGCTGTCCCCCACCCGCCAGCTGGGAGTCACCCTGGGCCTGGCCCAGCGCGCCAGCGCATCTGGCGTGCGCCTGTTCGAGGTGCTCGATCGCGAGCCACGCCTGACGTCCCCTCCAGGGGCACCGTCGCTGCCGCCCGGCTCAGGTGAGGTGACGCTGCAGGCGGTCACGCTGCGCTACGAGGGTGCGACCCACGCGGCTCTGTCCGGGGTGGACCTGCGGGTGGAGGCCGGGAGCACGGTGGCCCTGGTCGGATCCACCGGCTCGGGCAAGACGAGCCTGGTGGCCCTCGTCGGACGACTGTATGACCCGACCGCGGGCCGCGTGCTGCTCGACGGCGCCGACGTGCGCCGCGTCGATCTGAGCTCTGTGCGCCGCGCCGTCGCGGTGGTCAGCGACGACCCGTTCCTATTCTCGGCCACCGTGCACGAGAACATCGCCTACGCGCGCGAGCGGGCCACGCGCGAGGAGGTCACGGTGGCCGCCCAACGGGCCCAGGCGCACGATTTCATCTCTGGCCTGCCGCAGGGCTATGACACGCGCGTGGGCGAGCGCGGATTGACCCTCTCCGGTGGCCAGCGTCAGCGGCTGGCGATCGCGCGCGCCCTGCTGGCCGATCCGCGCGTGCTCGTGCTCGACGATGCCACCTCGTCGGTCGACGCATCGACCGAGCAGGACATCAAGCTGGCGCTGCGCGAGGCGATGGCAGGACGCACGACGTTCATCATCGCCCACCGCCTGTCCACCATCGCCCTGGCCGACGAGATCGTCGTGCTCGAGGACGGACGCGTGCTTGCTCAGGGTACTCACGACGAGCTGCTTGAGGCCTCGGACCTCTATCGGGAGATCGTGGAGAAGGGAATGCCCGATCAGGTGTTCCTGACGCGCAAGCCGCGCGAGCGCGAGGTTGCCGGCCTATGACGCTCCTCACGCTCCAGACGATGAGCCGGTCGGTCTCGGCATGAGACTCCCTGTGTCAACCCCTGAGGCGAAATTGACGTGTGGGGTGGGTGCGGTAGCGACTTCGGTCTTGCCGTCAAGCGCTGCGCGCTCTGCCCTGCGGGCAGCCTGCGGTGACGGCGGC